>Ga0315336_1004207_pt1 | contig 17502 bp, 9 predicted proteins | sample ASW5metaG_FD_204512 | JGI IMG/M metagenome (GOLD analysis project Ga0315336, IMG submission 204512) | Ammonia-oxidizing marine archaeal communities from Monterey Bay, California, United States - ASW #5 | ecosystem: Environmental > Aquatic > Marine > Intertidal zone | place: USA: California... | reverse complement strand
GGAAGCGTTCGTCGAGCGCCGGGATCACCAGCCGCCAATTGGCCCAAGCGGTGACGCCCGGCCCCGATCCATGGAGCAACAAGACCGGATGGCCGCTGCCCTGATCGTGATAGTTGGTGGCAAAGCCGCCGGTCTGGATGGAGTGAGCGACTTCAGGATTTGCGTTGGCCATGATACCCCCCGAGATACGATTCGAACGCCGCCGCCTCGGCGCGTCCGTCGAGGCTGGCCAAGGCGCGCGACTATTTACGCCAGCCATCCGCGACGAGCAACACCGCCATCGACTGGGACATGCGGGAATATATCATCGTGCCCGCCAACACCTTGATTCACCTCCGCGTGGCTTTATGCGGGATTTAAAGGCGGCGGCTCGCTGGGCAAGCGTTGAATGCGCGGATGAATGCGAAAAACGGGGCCAAACACGCCAATGCCGTCATCGCGAATTAGTAGACGAGGTCGTCCATCACCGACAGCGCTCGGCGTTGCCAGTTCCAGAGGACTACGGCTAATGAGCGCGGCTGCTTCATTCGGCCAATGAACGGGAAGATTTCATTGCCGTCGATAGACGGAAAACTTACTCCGCCGCCTCCGGCGCGGCCGCCAGCTTTGCGCCGCCAGCTTTGCGCTGGATAGCCATCTGTTTCCAGAGCAGGAAGGTGGCGGGAATTACGAGAAGGGTGAGAATGGTGGCGCTGATCATGCCCCCCACCATGGGGGCCGCGATCCGGCGCATGACCTCCGAACCAGTTCCCGATCCCAGCATGATCGGCAGCAGGCCCGCAATGATCACCGATACGGTCATGATGATTGGCCGAACGCGCATGAGCGCTCCCTCGACCACGGCATCGCGCAAGTCAGCGACCGTTACACGTCTTCGCTTTCTCTTGGCTTCTGCGGCCTTGTGATCGAGCGCCTGGTTTAGATAGACGATCATGAGCACGCCGATTTCAACCGCGACACCCGCCAGTGCAATGAATCCGACGCCCACTGCCACCGAGAGGTGGTAGCCCAACAGATAAATGATCCAGACGCCGCCCACCAGCGAGAGCGGCAGGGTGCCCATGATGATGAGTACGGCCGCCATGTTCCGGAAATTCAGGAACAGAAGCAGCAGAATAATCACCAATGTCACGGGGACGACGATCGTCAACCGTTCCTTGGCACGCTCCATATACTCATATTGGCCCGACCAGGTGAGCGCGTAGCCCGCGGGCAATTTGAACTCGTTGGCCAACACCTCCTGGGCGTCGGCAACATAGGAACCAATGTCGCGGCCAGCGACGTCCACAAAGATCCAGCCATTGAGACGGGCGTTCTCGCTGCGGATCAGGCCCGGCGCCTCCGAGACCTTGATATCCGCCAGCTTGCCCAGCGGGATTTGCGCGCCGGCAGGTGTCACGACGGGTAGAGTTCGCAAATGCTCGAGCGAGTCACGGAACTCACGGGGATAGCGGACATTGACCGGATAGCGCTCAGCGCCTTCGACGCTTTCGGTTACCTTCATGCCCCCGACCGCGGTCTGGATGATGTCCTGGACGTCCATGATGTTGAGTCCGAACCGCGCTGCCGCGACCCTATCGATGTCCACATCGATGAACCGTCCACTCGTGACACGTTCGGCATAGACCGTTTGGGTGCCGGGCACCTTCTGAATGACGTCTTCAATCTCCTGGCCGATCTTGGCTATGACGTCCAAATCGGGACCGGCAACCTTGATGCCTACCGGTGTCTTGATGCCCGTGGCCAGCATGTCGATCCGGTTTTTGATGGGCATGGTCCAGATATTGGCGAGACCGGGAATCTGAAGCAGGCGGTCGAGCTCGGCGGTTATTTTTTCGCTGGTCATTCCCGGACGCCACTGCGACTCGGGCTTGAGCCGAATGGTGGTTTCCACCATGGTCAAGGGTGCTGGATCAGTGGCGGAATCCGCCCGGCCGGCCTTGCCGTAGACGATTTCGACTTCGGGTAGCGTCTTGATCAGCTTGTCCGTTTGTTGCAGCACTTGGGCCATCTTTCCCGCTGAAATTGCCGGGTAGGCGCTTGGCATATAAAGCAGATCCCCTTCATCGAGATCGGGCATGAACTCGCTGCCGACCTTGGCGAGCGGCCAGGCCATGCTGGCCATGGCGATCAAGGCGACCACCAACATCCGCCACGGATGCTTCAGAACCAGTCCGATAAAGGGTTGATAGGCGGCAATCAAAGCCCGGTTTATCGGGTTCTTTTGCTCAGGCGTGATGTGGCCGCGAATGAAATAGCCCATCAACACCGGAACCAGCGTGATCGAGAGCGCCGCCGCCGCGGCCATCGCATAGGTCTTGGTGAAGGCAAGCGGGTGGAACAGGCGCCCCTCCTGGGCCTCCAGAGCAAAGATCGGCACGAAGCTCAGCGCGATGATCAGCAGCGAGAAGAACAGGGGCGGCCCCACCTCGACGGCTGCATCGGCGACCACGCGCCAGCGCTCCTCGCCGTTCGATTTGCTCTTCTCCAAGTGCTTGTGAAGGTTCTCGATCATCACGATGGTCGCGTCGACCATGGCGCCGATGGCGATCGCGATGCCGCCAAGGGACATGATATTGGCGTTGATGCCTTGGGCGTGCATGACGATGAACGCCGCTAGGATTCCGACCGGCAAGCTCAAGACGACGACCAGCGCCGAGCGCAGGTGAAACAGGAAAACCGCGCAAACCAGGGCGACGACGACGAACTCTTCGATCAACTTCTCCGACAGATTGCTGACGGCTCTTTCGATCAGCGCCGAGCGGTCATAGGTTTCGACGATGGCGACCCCCTCGGGCAGGCTTTCCCTGAGCTGATCGAGTTTCTCCTTGACCCGCTCGATGGTGGCCAGCGCGTTCTCGCCGAACCGCATGATGATGACGCCGCCAACCGCTTCGCCTTCGCCGTTGAGTTCACCGATTCCGCGGCGCAGCTCGGGACCCAACCGAATCTCCGCGATGTCGTCCAGCAGAATCGGCGTCCCCATCTTGGTGTGGCCGAGGGGGATCTTGCGCAGGTCGTCCTCACCTTTGATATAGCCCGACGCGCGGATCATATACTCCGCTTCGCCCATCTCGATGACGCTGCCACCCGTCTCATGATTGCCATGGCGGATGGCGTCTCCCACCTTGGAGAGCGGAATGGAGTAGGCGCGCAGCCGATTAGGGTCGACCACGACCTGGTATTGCTTCGTCATGCCGCCGATGGTGGCGACCTCGGAGACGCCCTCGATGGTTTGCAGCTCATATTTCAGGAACCAGTCCTGAATGCTGCGCAGCTGAGAGAGATCGTGGCGCCCGGTCCGGTCGATCAGCGCGTATTGATAAACCCAGCCCACGCCGGTGGCGTCGGGGCCAAGGGCTGGACGAGCAGCGGCGGGCAGGCTGGGGGCGACCTGGCTCAGATATTCCAGCACCCGCGAGCGCGCCCAATAGAGGTCGGTGCCGTCTTCGAAGATCACATAGACATAAGAATCGTTGAAGAATGAATAGCCCCGCACCGTCACCGCACCCGGCACCGCCAGCATGGCCGTGGTCAAGGGATAGGTGACTTGATCCTCGACCACCTGGGGCGCCTGACCCGGATAGGTGGTCTTGATAATCACCTGGACATCCGAGAGATCGGGAATCGCATCGAGCGGCGTTTGCTTCAGCGAATACAGACCCCAGCCCGTCAGCAGCAGGGTCAGCATCAGCACCAGAAAACGGTTGTTGATCGACCAGCGAATGATGTTTGCGATCATTGCAGCTCTCCCGATCCGGCGCCGGCCTTTGAGATCGCCGAGATCACAAAATCGCCCAGCTCCCTGTCGCGCTGGAGCGTGAATTCGATGCGGTCGCCCGTCTTCAGGTCCTTCAGCTCGACGTCTTTGCCGATGCGGAAGTCCATGGTCATGGTCGGCCAGCCGATCGCGGGAATTGGATCATGGGTGATGTTCAGCTTGCCCTCGGCCGTCTTCATTTCCTCGACCACGCCGACGGCCTCAATGTCGGTTTCCTTCTCCGACGCCGGGTCAGGCTCTTCAGATGGATCGACCATGCGCAGCAGGCTCGCATCGAGGCTGGCTTCGGAGTCGAGCAGGAACTGGCCCGATGAGACAACGCGCTCGCCTTCACGCAGTCCAACCACGATCTCCATCTGGTCGCCCGATTCCAATCCCGAGACGACCTGGGCCGGCCGGAAGCGGCCTTCGCCCAGCGCCAGGATTACGCGCTCCGATTTGCCCGACCGGATCAGCGCGTCCCTGGGAATCGTCAGAACGTTCTCCCTGGCTTGGCCTTGGATCGTAATCTCCGCATACATGTTGGGCTTCAGGTCTTCGCCGGGGTTTTTGAACTGCAGCCGGACCCGCACGGTCCGGCTTTGCGCATCGATCGTCGGGTAAACGTAATCGACCGCGCCCTCCCAAATCTTTCCGGGCAGGAAGTGAAGGCGCATCTCCGCCTTCTGGCCAGCTTTGACCAAATTCGCTTGATCTTCGTAGACCTCGACCATGACCCAAACGGAAGAGAGATCGGCCAGCACGAACACGGTGGTATCGGGCTGGATGAACATGCCCTCACGCACATTGAGGGCGACGACATATCCGTCCTGGGGCGCATAGATGTCGACAAGTTTGCTCGGCTTGCCCGCTTTGCCGACCTGCTGGATTTGCCGCTCTGACATGCCCAGCGCTTCGAGGCGAGTGCGGGCCGCACGCCCGAGGGCCTCGCGGCCGATCTTGACCGCCTGAACGTACTCGGCCTGGGCATTGGTCAGCGCACGCGAATAGAGCTTGAAGAGAAGCTCGCCCTTCTTGATGCGCTCGCCCGCCGTCTTCACCATCAGCTCTTCGATCCAGCCTTCCGACCGGACATGGACATCCCGGGTCAGCTCATCGTCCGGCACGATGAAGCCGACGGTGTTGATTTGCAGGTTGATCGTGCGCCTCACGACGTCGGCTGTTCGTACGCCCATTCGGTTGACGACGGCGGGACTGATCTCCAGAGCTTTCTCATCACCCGCGCCGGTCCCGGGCTCGGCGCCCTCGTAAACCGGAACCAAATCCATGCCCATCGGCGACAGCCCTGGCTTGTCGCTGCGAAAGTTGGGATCCATCGGGGCGACCCAATAGAGAATCTTTTTCTCACCCTCTGCGGAGCTGTCGGGCGCGCCCGGCCCCGAACCCAATTGCGACAATCCCCATCCCAGCCCAATACCGAGCGCAACCAGCGCCGCGCCGATCCCCAGATGCAGGGGCTTGAGCTGCTTGAGAAAAGACACATTCGCCAGTTTCGACGCCGCCTTGGAATTCTTCAGGGCGCCGACGGCCTTGGGAACAGCTTCTCGCAACGGAGCCAAGCTTGAGCGTTTTGAAGCCATTTTAGCTACCTACTTTCCGGCCAGGAACAGAAGCCTTGCATGGGCTTGGGCCCGGTCCACTTGCAGCCGCAAAAGGGTCAATTCATTGTCGAGCTGGGCCAGGCGCGAGCGGATCAGTTCGGCAAAGTCGGAGACGCCGGCCTGGTAGGCCGTCAAGGACGCCTCCGTCGTATCGGAGGCGCGCTGGATAACGACCTTGTTGTAAAGCGCGATCCGCTCGCCGAGCTGGCGCCAATCCGCGTAAGAGCGCGCCAGGGTCTTGTTGAGTTCCAGCAGTTGGGCATCGCGGTCGAGCAGCGCTGCGGAGACCTGGTGCTGGGCTGCTGCGAAATCGCGGTCTTGGCGCTTGCCCGGAAAGATCGGCAGGCTCATGCCGACCTTTCCGGTCAGGAAGTCGGGCCGGTGGCCGCCGCGCAGGCCGTAATCCAGATCAACCGAGAATTCGGGCTTATATTGCTGCTCGGCGAGATCGATGTCTTGCTCGCGGACCTCGATGCGGGCGTTCTCCACCTCGATCGCCGGATGGGCGGCGAGCTTGCGGCGCAGCGCGCTCTCGCCGGGCGGCGGCGTCAGATGCGGCAGCGTGCCGGTTAGCGGCCTCGAGGCTGGCCCCTGTCCGATAAAACGGGCGAGATTGGCCCGAACCAGATCAATGCGCCGGGACACCTGGATCAGCCGGTCGTTAAGCAGGCTCAGTTCCAATTCAGCCCGAAGCACGTCCTGGCTGCTTTGGCGGCCCGTCGCAAAGATCGATTGCGCGACACCAACGAGTTCCTCGACCGCGCGCTGGCTGTCCGCCACCTTGGAGTGCGCGCCGAGCCAGTAATAAAGCTCATACCAGTTGGTCCTTGTATCCAGCCTAATCCGGTTCTCCTGCAACAGAGCCTTGGCGTCCTCCTCCGAGGCCTCCGCCAGGCGGCGTTCACGCCTGATCGAAAGGGTCTTGCCGCGCGGAAACTGCTGCTGGAGGCCAATCTGGGCCTGGGTGTTGGGTTCTTGCGCAAAATCAAACGTATCCACGGGCATGTTCAGCATCGTGAAGCTCAGCCTTGGATCCGGCAGCTGGGACTCCGAGACGGCCTTTTCGCTCAGCGCTGTCGCCCTTTCGCCAGGACTGGAAACGGTCGGATCCTGCGCCCTGAGCGCGATTCCCAGCGCTTCCCTCAAGGAGAGGGGCTCGCCTGCAGAGGCCGGCAAGATCGTGGCATAGGATAGGGCGGCGATCGCCGCGATAAATACAGCCAAGTGCATCCTTGATTTCCTTCCCGGAATCGAAGCTGGGGCCCAGGGACATAGCTTCACTGGCGCCGCGATGCGCTAAAGGGCACGCGGGGCGCAGGGGTAACTCTGGATCGGGTTAGCTTTGGAGTCGAGGGGGAGGAATCGGGACGCCGCGGAAAGGTTCGATTGCGGCGGCGTAGGCGGCAGCGCCTGCATCCGGCATCCGATATGCCGGCATGGAGGGAGGCTCATGAAAGAGCGCTGGGGAGGAGGCCGCACAGCAATTCATCGCGCATTGCGAATTGCAGCCATCGTGGCTGGCGGGAGCGTGATGCAAGGCGGTTTGCCAGTTCGGGCAAGTGGCCATGCGATTGACGGTTGAGCTCTCAATGGCGGACCCGCTGGTCACGGCGGCAATGCGCGTGGCGGCTTGCCCGCTGGCGATCCCGATGGCCCCGGCGACGCCGCCCGCATCGCTCCAGGGGGAGACCGTCGCCACAATCGCCCATAAAACAACGGCGATGAACGATGCCCACGCAGTTCGTATCGAGAGTCTTGCCATCCGAAATCGGGCCATAAATATCGTCTTGTCGGAGATTCGAGACGATATTGGCGCAGAAGGCGCCAGATTTCAAATCTAGCGCGCTGAAGGCGCGGGAATTCAAATCTAGCGCGCTGAAGGCGCGAGCTAACAAATCAAGTAACGGGAGCAGGTGCGATGAACAAATCTCTCAAATCGGCGGCGGTGCTGGCATTGGCTATCGCGTTGATCGGCGCCCAGGGAGGGACCATGGCGCGCGCCGATTGCATGGCCGAGGCCCAAACGCAGTTGGCGATGAATGAATGCGCGGGCCAAGAGCTGCGCGCGGCGGACGCCGAATTGAACCGGATCTATAAGAAACTGCGGGAGACCTATGCCGGTGATCCGGTGTTCCTCGAAAAGCTCAAATTGGCCCAACGGGCCTGGATCGCGTTGCGTGATGGGGAGCTCGAAGCGAAATTCCCCTCTCCCAACAAGTCTGATTACGGCAGCATCTTCCCCTTATGCGCAAGCCAGTATCTCTCCGGCTTAACCCGCAAGCGCATTGCAGACTTGAGGGTTTGGCTCGACGGCGTCCAAGAGGGCGACGCCTGCGCGGGTTCGGTCCGCATCTCGGGGGAATAGGGCTTTATGGCCCCGCGCGATTGTTCTTCTTGAGCCTGCTGAAATCGCAGGCTAGTTGCAAGCTACACCCGTCATACTGGGGACAGTGGTCGGCTTAGCCGGCACTCGCGCCCACCCTTGGGGCGGTGCCCATCGAAAAGTCCGCCCGCTCTAATCGCGGGCGTGTCGGGGATTCTAAGAAATCACCGTGCGTTGCGGGATCGGATCGGGCGGCTTGAGGCTGCGCCGTGAGACCATCACCCGCTGCAGCCAGGTCAGTTCTTGGGCGGGCGTCTTGGCGATCTCGCTATACTCGACCACGATCTTCTTATCCTCGCCAGATACGCGGAAGCAGCTCAGCCGATAGCTCGGCACATAGACCCGGGGCAGCAGGCCGAAGCGCACCTTGGCGGCTTCAAATCGCTTGATCCAGGTGCCGGTGTTCAGCACCGCATGCTTGCCGGCGCGGCGCAGCGAAACCGCGTGAGTATGGCCATAGACGAAGGCCGCCACGTCGGGATTGTCTTTGAACACTTGGGCCGCGGCGTCCAAATAGGCGCTCTCCTTTTCGCCGGCGAGCTGGGCCGTATCCAGGATCAGGCCGAACCGGTGCGCGGTGGCCTTGGCATCGCGGAATATCAGCCAGGCGGGGATGGCAAAAATCAAGAGCTGGAAGCTGACGAACAGATTAACGCCGAGCACAAGCTGCAACAGGGTCCCCACATAGCCCAGCCTCTCGAACAACGCATTGTTCAGAAAGACGTTCGTATCCGTGATGCGCAGTGTCTCCAGCGCCGCGCCCAACACCACGATCAGGGTGACGCCGAACAGCAGCAGGAATGGCAGCATGATCCAGCGCAGCAGCGGGCTCATCTCCTTGTAGAAATAGTTCGAGAGCACCCAGTAGGGAATGTCCTCGGTGGGATAGACCGACTGGATGTCCTTCAGCCAATTGTGGCGGCCGCGTTCGGAATATTCGCCCGCCGTCCCCACCACATTGCTGGTGATGTAATAGCCGATCGGTTTGGCGTAAGGGTCGCCGAATTCGGGGACCCGGTTGGCCTCGTCATGCTGGCTACCATGCTCGATCCATAGACGCTTCTTTCCGATCGGCCTGGTGATCGATGGCGATTGCTCGAGTTTGATATTGAAGGGCGCGAGCCGGCCGACAAATTTGGGATAGCAGGCCAGCTCATAGTCATGGTTTCCCGCCAATAGCGTGATCGAGATGGTCTCGCCGGCGCGGCGGAAAGCATCGAAAATGCGCGGGAACTGGCCGATCACCTTGTCGAGCTTTTTCGGGCCGTCCACCTGGGTGAACTCCCAGAGGCCGAATGCGTCGCCGACGATGATCAGCTCGACATCTTCATCCTTCCTGGCGGCAAGATCCTCCAGGAAGCCGATCAGCTCGTCCTCGAACTCGCAAACGCCGAGCGCCTCGTCGCCGCCGATATGGAGATCGCTGATCAGATAATAGGTACGCATTTGGCGGTGGGTCTTGGGGATTCACTCGGGGGCTTCGGGCTTGGCTGGGGCTGCATGATACCTCCGCGATGGGCGCGGCGGGAGTTTCTGGATATATTTTTTTGGTTGCCGGCTCCGCCCGCGATTCCAGCGGGCGGAAAAGAATACCCGCGATTAGAGCGGGCGAACTTTTCGATGAGCCCCGCCCTAAGGGCGGGCCCGAGTGTCGGGGAGTTGCCGGAAAGCCCTCCCAGTTCCGGCACCTAGCCCGCGATTCCAGCGGGCGGAAAAGAACACCCGCGCCTTCAGCGGGCTAACGAATTGAATGTCAGCTCCTGACCCAAAGCAGACACCAAGGCTGGTAGCCTTGGGCCTATTGGAAGGTCAAGGCTCCCGGTCGGCCCGTAAGCTGCACGCCGCCGGGTTCAGCCGGGATTAGCCGCCCGGACGCCTAATCTGCGCGGTGGGCTTGCGCAGCCAGCTTCGCTTTAGGATTTTTTTCTCGAGAGCTCGATCTATGTGCGGGCCTACCAAGGTGTCGTAGGCGTGGCCCACCTGGTCATATTCGTCCTCGCATTGATCAGCGCGCTCCCTTGGCAATTGGCCGCTTTTCACCACATCTGCGAACAGCTTGGGATCGGCGCCATAGGCCATGCATAACAGATTGTAGGCCCGCTGCTCGGGCACGCTGTGCTCTCCGGCGAAGTCCTCCGAATATTCCTCTGCCGTGCGCGGCGCATCATCGCCCTTGGCCTCGGTCAGATAGGCATAGGCCGTACCCATGATCAGCCGCCGCGCCTCCGCTTGGCCCAGCTGCAGATAGATATAGGCCGCCACCTGGTCGGCCGCGTCCTCTTCGCGGCCAAATACCGGGAGGTCCAGCATGTCGAAGAGTGCGTGGCCGAATTCGTGCAGGGAGGTGTCAAAGAAGGGGCCGACAGCCGCATCCATCGGGGCAACGCCGGCGGGTGTTGTTTCCGACGGCATGTTGTCGAACATTTCGTCGATATATTCGTAGCACATCGTAATGCTGTCTTCGTCGTAAGAGGCATCGGCCTCCCCCGCGCACTCCGCCACCACATAGTTCAAGGTCCTGGGAAGCCGGAACGGGCTCAAGAACTCTTGCAGCCTCCCGGCCACGTTTCGTTTTTTGAATAACTCGTAAATGTACTGATGCTCGGCATCTTTCGGGGGCGTCAGGGTGACCGTGACGCGGTTGGTCTCCGGGCTGCCAAGGGCTGGCATCCCCGTCAAGGTGGTGAAGAACAGGCCAGTGAGGACTCCAGCCAAAGCCGTTCTTGTCACCATTGACCTCATTTACCTGGCACCCATGACATCGGTAGCCGCGCTAAATGATTGATGCCGCAAGTCGGCAGCGCAAGCTGGCAGCTGCGGTTGGAGTCGACTGTATGTCTGATGGGCTTCATTGGAAGCCCTCATGGTGATCGGGACCCAATTTTGTGGATCAATACCGTAGCACAGGCGCATGACTGCGAAACCTTCATCGCTATCCGCTCTTTGCCTGACGCGGACGCGGCTGGCCGAACTGCTGGCGCGCCCCTTCCTCCGAGCTGGTCGTAGCGCGGGCTCAATCAGGTGCCCAGTCTTAAGTGTTGGGTAGTTGCCGGATAACTCTCCAAATGCCGACAACGGGCTGAGCGTTTAGCCGGCTCAATCTGACGTGCAACGCCGTCTCTTTGACAGCCATAGAGGCTAGACCTCTCAGGATCATTCGGCGGGTCAGACGCAAGCGCAGTTCGAATCTATCCGTCCACGGAAGAGATGAACTAGCCGTTGGCGAGATCGATGCGCCCTCCCCCAAAACCGTCGATTGTTCCCGATTCCGGCATCCGCTCATATTCGGCGCCAAAATCGACACGAATGGCAAGACGCATGCAGCGCAGATTTCGGCCGGTCCTTCTCGAGGTTAGGCCCTTCGGCTTTATCAGGCGAGGTGGTGTTTTGGGACGGTCAGGCCTTTGATTTTCCTTGTGATGCCCAAAACTCGCAATTGCAGAGCCTGACCCGCACTATTGGCCTGCGTTCGGGTTTGCGGCCCCCGCGAGGGCATACGCCTGTGGTCGATTCTGTGACTGAATTGCAACAGTCATAGCTAAAATTCCGCTCAATACGGATTATTCTCTTGGCGCTGCAGAAAATGGGCAGTTTCGTGCCTGTTATGTGACATTGCGATCACATAAGTAGCAAATATGTGTCCGAAAAGCCGCAATTGGATTGTGAACAGGGCGTTATGGGCACATGCTGTAACCTAAGAGACACAATGTGCCGTTTAAGTACACAATCTGCGTCGCCATTCGCGACTTGTGCCGCGCCCACCAAATGGCAGCGGCGGCACCCGGGACGACAACTTAGACACAAGGGTCCCGGATCTGATGGGGGAGAGTTCGAGTTGGCCCATCGCCGACGCATAAAGCTTCAGCGCTCGCGGCGCCCGCTGATTCAGGGCAGCGGTGCCAGGCAGGCGCCAATTCGAAGAACGACGCCGTGGCCGACAAGGCAAGTGCAGGGATTGGGCTCTCGAGAGCCCAAAAACGGGGGACTATCATGGCCGATCATCGCAATTCAACTTCGCAGGGCATGGCGCCGGAACAGACGCCGCAGCCTTCGATAGACCAAATCATGGGCTGGCCTTCGCCGGTTCGCTTGCGCACAAGGCTGCTGGCGACATCGGCGCTTGCCGGAATGGTGGTGCTGGGCGCCGCGGGCGCGGTCCAAGCGGCCACTATCGGCGTCGGGTGCATAGCCGGCATGGGCTTGGGCTCGATGGAGTGCGGAACTGATGCGGATGCGGACGGCAATGGAGCGGTGGCCGTGGGCAACTCGGCGGAGGCCGACGGCACAAACAGCACCGCTATTGGCGCAGGCTCGAATGCGGACGCTACAAGTTCCACCGCCGTGGGCCAAGCCGCCAAGGCGCTCAACGATAATGCGACTGCGCTAGGCGGAGACGCCAATGCCAGCGCCACCAGATCGACCGCCGTCGGCCGCGACGCCAAAGCCATCGCGGACAGAGCGATCGCCATGGGCCATAACGCCAATGCGGCGGGCGCCAATTCGATCGCAATCGGCGCCAATGCGCACGCGACCACTAGCGCAAGCGGAGGAATTGCAATTGGCGCGTTCGCGAATGCGAGCGCATTCGAATCGATTGCAATAGGCAAGAACGCCGAGGCGGGGGGCAGCCTGAACCTGGGTGCGACCGCATTGGGCATTCGCGCTCAAGCGCTCGCCGATTTTACCACCGCCATTGGCCGTCGCTCGGAGGCCAGCGGCGCGAATGCGACCGCAATCGGCCATGGCTCGGATGCCAACGCCGCGGATGCGACCGCCACGGGCGCGAGCGCGTCAGCGTTCTCGCCCGCTTCGACCGCGACGGGGCACGAGGCCAATGCGTTCGGCACGAACGCCACCGCGACGGGGCAGCGCGCCGAGGCGGGCACCGACAATTCGACCGCGACCGGCCAGGGCGCGATCGCCAATGGCACGGTGTCGACCGCCACGGGCCAGAACGCGCAAGCGACAAATACTCAGACGACCGCGACCGGCCAGAATGCCGAAGCCTCAGGCGCAAATTCCACCGCCACGGGTCAGGGTGCGCTTGCCAACGCGTCCGCCGCGTCCGCCTTTGGTCAGGGCTCGATGGCGATCACCGACAATTCGACCGCGGTCGGCCAGGGCGCAGTCGCCAATGGGACGGTGACGACCGCGCTCGGCCAAAACGCCCAGGCGACGGGCAACAACACGACGGCGCTCGGTCAGGACGCCAATGCCGATTCCATCAACGCCACGGCGGTGGGCCAAAACGCCCAGGCGACGGGCAACCGGACCACGGCCGTCGGTCAGGGCGCGATCGCCGATGAGAATAACTCCACCGCATTGGGCGCGAACGCCCAGGCGACGGACGATAGTGCCACTGCGCTGGGCCGGGACGCGTTGGCCAGCGGTTTGGGTTCGACCGCGACGGGCCAGGGCGCCGAGGCGATCGGCACTCGATCCACCGCAACCGGCAACAACTCAGAAGCGAACGGTACTCAATCGACCGCGACGGGCGCGGGCGCCAACGCCAACGGCGACGATTCCACCGCGACCGGCCAGTTCGCGCGGGCGTTGGGCACAGATTCCACCGCGATCGGCGCCAGCTCCTTGGCCGATAAGACGGGTTCAACCGCGTTGGGCATGTTCGCCAATGCGACCGGCGTGAGGTCGACCGCGACGGGCCAGGACGCGCGGGCGACGGGCGGCAATGCCACCGCGACCGGCCAGGGCTCGCGGGCGACGGGCGCCCAGGCCACCGCGACCGGCCAGGACGCGAATGCGAGCGGCGACTTTTCGACCGCAACGGGCCAGGACGCGAAGGCGAGCAGCGCCTTTTCGACCGCGACGGGCTCGTTCGCCAATGCGAGCGGTAATCTATCGACCGCGACGGGCTATCTCTCGAACGCGAGCGGTGATCAATCGACCGCGACGGGACTGTCCGCGCGAGCTTTGGGCACAAACGCGACCGCCGTGGGCCAGGGATCGCTGGCCAATGCGACCGCCTCGTCCGCGTTCGGCCAAAACGCAGAGGCATCGGGCGCCAATGCGACCGCGATCGGACAGGGATCGTTAGCGAACAACACCTCCTCGTCCGCCTTCGGCCAGAACGCGGAAGCCTCGGGGAACAACTCCACGGCATTGGGCAGGGGCGCGATCGCCAACGGCACATCGTCGACCGCCACGGGCCGGGGCGCGATGGCTACCAACGAGAGTGCGACCGCGACGGGCCAGAACGCTCAAGCGTCGGGCACTCGGTCGACGGCGACCGGCCGGAACACCGTTGCCGAAAGCACAAATTCCACGGCGACCGGCTACTTCGCGATTGCGAGCGGTCTTCAATCGACCGCGACGGGGGCAAACGCCGTAGTTTCGGACAATCAGGGGACCGCGACGGGCGCGAATTCGATGGCCGAACAGGCAAACGCAACCGCCACGGGCGAAAGCGCGAATGCGGCGGGCGTCAACGCGACGGCCACGGGCCAGGGCGCGCGGGCGACCATGCAGAACGCCACCGCGACGGGCCAGGACGCGCGGGCGACCGGCGAAAACGCCACGGCCACAGGCCAAGGTGCGGTGGCGAATGCCACCGCCTCGTCCGCCTTGGGCCAGGGTTCGCTGGCGACCGGCGAAAACGCCACGGCCACAGGCCAGGACGCGCGGGCAACCAAGACCAACACCACCGCCACGGGCCAGGGCGCCAATGCGTTCGGCGCCAATTCCACCGCCACGGGTCAGGGTGCGCGCGCAACCGTCGCCAACACCACCGTCATGGGCCAGAGCTCGATCGCAATCGCCACGAACGCGTCGGCCTTCGGCCGGGCCGCCGTGGCGCAAGGCGCGAATTCAACCGCCATGGGCAACCTTGCCAATGCGGGCACGGAGAATTCAACGGCCATAGGCGAAACCGCCGACGCCAGCGGAGCGAATGCTTCCGCCTTGGGCCAGAGCGCAAATGCCGGAGGGGCTGATTCTTCCGCCTTCGGGCAGGGGGCGATAGCGGCAACGACGCGATCGACCGCCGTCGGCCAGGGCGCCAATGCGTTCGCTGTAAATTCGACCGTAATCGGTCAGAACGCGCTGGGCGCCAGTCCAAATGCGACCTCGGTCGGCCAGGGGGCCAATGCATTCGGCCAAAACTCAACCGCGATCGGCAAGAGTGCGCTCGCCCTAAGCAATGCAACAGCTATCGGCCGGGGGGCGAGTGCGGGCTTTACCAACTCCGCCGCCTTCGGCCGGAATGCCGCGGCCGCGCGCGATGACCAGCAGGTGTTCGGCACCGCGACCAACACTTACACCATGGAAGGCGTCACCTCGGCGGCCAGCGCCACCGCGCAGGGCGCGCCCACCGGCGTGGTTACCACCAACGCCACCGGGGATCTTGCCGCCAGCCTGGTCGGCACCAGCCTGATCGAGGATGGCGCAGTGACCTCTGCGAAGATACTCGATGGCACCATCACCAATGCGGATATCAGCGCCACGGCTGAAATCGACGGCTCCAAGATCGACGAAGATACGCTGCAGGCTCATGGCGGCGCCGCGGACACCGGCTTGGGCGACGGCAAGATCGGCATCGCCAACGGCACCATCGTCGCCGAGGACATGGCCGATGGCGCGGTGACCACGGCGAAGATCGCAGACGACGCCGTGACCTTCGAGAAGCTGGCCGCCCCGGTCCGCGACAAGATCAACGACAACATGATGCTGGGCGTAGAAAACGCAGCCGCGATCCAGAGCAACTCGGCGGCCATCCAGAACAACTCGGCGGCGATCTTCCGCAACAAGAGGGACATCGATTCCAATCGCGAGGGCGTGGCGCTCGCCGCGGCGCTCGCGGGCGGGGCAAGCTTGCGGGGCAACGAATATCTCGCGGTCTCGTTCGACTGGGGCGGCTTCGACGGCGAAAACGCCGGCGCGGTCTCCGGCATCGCGCATCTGGGCTCCAATGTGCTGGGTGCCGGCGACAACCTCTACTTCAAGGGCGGAGTTGGCTTCTCAAGCAACGAAGCAGCCGGCCGCGCGGGCGTGATGTTCGCCTTTAAGTAGGCAATGGGCAAATAGGCAAGCGGCGAGTAGCCAAATGGAGATTGACGAGCTTTCCCCTAGATCAGGCCGCGTCCAGAGGTCGCGATGAACTCCGGGCGCGGCCGCATTTTGTCGGCGGCGGGTTCAGTCTCCATAGGCGGGTCGATGACCATCGGGCAAAGAGCATGCCCAGCGCGCGCCTAGAAAATTCGCACCGATGCTGGCATCGGTGACCCGGTTCTAACTGGATGAATTGCCATGATTTTGCGGGCAGTCGCGCTGATATTGCAGGTCATCGGTGGCCTCCTCATCGTCTTTGTCTGCGCCGTCGCGATCTACAATTACTTCGTGCATTACCAATCCAGGCTCGATGGCTGGCCGCCGCGCTCAGCCTTCGCCCCGCCGGTCGAGTGGTCGCCCCAGAACCCGCAAAAGGTCCGTATCTTGGCGATCGACGGCGGGGGCATGCATGGGCTGGCGGCGCTCGAAATATTGCGGGCTTTGGAACAGCGGGCAGGTCGGCCGTTGCCGGAACTGTTCGACTTCGTGGCGGGCACATCGACGGGATCCATCATCGCGGCGTTGTTGTTGTTGCCGGACGAAAACGGAAAACCGAGATTCTCGGTCGACGACGTAATCGCGATCTACGAAGACCTGTCGCAGCGAATCTTTCGGGTTCCCTGGTATCACCGACTGCTGACGGTGAACGGTCTGATGGGCCCGCTATTTCTGAATCACGGCAAATTCATCGAATCCAGCGAATTTTTCAGGGGCTACAGTTTTGGCGAACTAATCCGTCCGGCCATGGTGCCCACCTATTCGCGGGCAACATCGAGCTTGCATCTCTTCATTAATTTCAGGGACGTGGATGCCAACTTGAATCTGGGGCCCCTGATCGCGGCCGCCACCAGCGCCCAGAGCATATTCCCCGGCGTCCAGTTGCAGGGTCATATCAAGCTGGAAGGTATGTATGACGACGCCGGCATGATACTCAACAATCCGGCGCACAAGGCCTTCGAGGTGGCGCTCCTCCGCAATCCGAACTCCGAGATTGTTGTGGTTTCGGTGGGTACAAATTTCACGGAAGTCGTGACCCCGGAGGTGGATGTCTACGGCGGAATGGTCCAGTGGGCGATCCCGATGCTCCACATCATCACCAAGGGGCAAGCCGGCGTCAGTACCGCGTCCCTGGATACGCTCGAGGAGGTGGCCAAACTTGTGAACCTCGATGCCTACAGGCTCGCCGCACCGCTATCGCCCAATTTGCAGCCGTTCGATGCATCGAAGTCCAACATCGACAATCTGAGAAAAGCGGGACGGGATTACGTCTCTTCGTCCGAAACCGAACTGACGGAGACGTTGAAGGCATTGGGCGTGAGCGACCACGATCAGACAGGCCAAATGCCTTCCCTCCCGCAAGTGCGTTGACCGGCACTTGGAACGGTCGCGTTCCATAGAAGTCGAGTCAAACAGCGAGGGCATGGCCCTGGCGGCAAAGCCCCAATAACCGAGGCGCGATGTCCGCTTCTGGCTAGGAGCGGACCTTTGTTTGTTACGCGGCCCCGCCCGCGATTCCAGCGGGCGGACTTTTCGATGAGCCCCGCCCCAAGAGCGGGAGCGAGCCGCGATTCCAGCGGGCGGACTTTTCGATGAGCCCCGCCCCAAGAGCGGGAGCGAGCCACGATTCCAGCGGGCGGACTTTTCGATGAGCCCCGCCCCAAGAGCGGGAGCGA
>Ga0315336_1004206_pt1 | contig 17503 bp, 19 predicted proteins | sample ASW5metaG_FD_204512 | JGI IMG/M metagenome (GOLD analysis project Ga0315336, IMG submission 204512) | Ammonia-oxidizing marine archaeal communities from Monterey Bay, California, United States - ASW #5 | ecosystem: Environmental > Aquatic > Marine > Intertidal zone | place: USA: California... | reverse complement strand
CGACGATGCCCCGCCGGGTAACGGCGACGACAGAATTCCACAACCGGCGTGGCCCTTTTCCTGGTGGGTTCGTGCGCATAACGCCGGTGATCAGCACACCGTCAGCAGGCACCGCCCGCTTCAGCGCCCCAACCAAAGCCGGGTGGCCATTAAGACTAAAAGGGACCGCGGTCTCCGGCCAAATCACCAAATCGGGCGTAGCTGCCCGGCCGATGTCCTGTGAGAGTTCCAAATAGGTCTGGAAATGGCTTCGCGCCAGATCGCCACGCCATTTCAAACGCTGGTCAATATTTCCCTGGACAATTCTTAATGTCACATCGGTGGTGGCAACCCCCGCGCGCGGCGCTAATGCCAACCGGGAATAGCCCACACCACCAAAAATTACCCCCAAGACCATGGCGACGCCAAAGGGTAGAATACGGGCCGGACCAAGGACCGATATCCCAAGGGTTGCTGGCGCAGCAGCGATCGCCACTACCACCAAGCTGAGTCCATAGGCGCCGAGGAATGCCGCACCCTGGATAGCGATCTCATTGAAGGCCAGCGAAGTCGAAATCAAATTCCAGGCAAACCCGGTCAGCAACAAGCCACGCAACCATTCTGTGACGGCCCAGGCAGCCGCTAGGGCCAGAACGCGTGCCAAACCTGGCCGGGCCCAAGATGCAACCCAGCAAGCGAGGGCTGGATATACTGCAAAATATAGAGCCAACCCCGATACGGCGAAGGGCGCGAGCCAGCCATGAGTGGCGACATCGACAAACAGCGCATTGGTGATCCAATAAAGCCCGCCAATGAAATGCGCAAAACCAAACCACCAGCCGAGGGCTGCAGCCTTGAGCCCCGCTCGCGGCGCCGTTCCGATCCCATCAATCAGCCAGATCAGGCCGGTAAAAGACACGAATAACACTGGCACGATGTATAACGGGGGGAGCGCCAACACCGAGATCGCACCAAGGCAGGCGGCAGCGGCCATTCGGTGCCAGCCAGAAAGCGCGCCAAGGAGACGCGCCAGTTTTCTCATGGACCATCCGCGTTGTGGTTATTCCTAAGAGCGGATAGATTACGCAGGCGCACACGCTTGATCCGCCTGGGATCCGCGTCGATTATTTCGAATTCGATGCCCGAGCCATGTTTGACTATTTCACCGCGGCCTGGAACCCGGTCCAACATCATGAAGATGAGGCCACCCAAAGTTTCAATGTCGTCCGCGCGCTCATCGTCGGTTAAAACCGGACCGACCCGCAATTCGAATTCCCCGAGCTCGGTACGAGCATCGGCGATGATGGTTCCGTCTGGCCGGGCGATCATGACCACTTCATCAGCATCGTGTTCATCCTGAATATCGCCGACGATTTCCTCGACCAGGTCTTCGATGGTGACGACGCCGTCGACGCCACCGTATTCGTCGACCACCAGAGCCATGTGGACCCTCGCAAGTCGCATCTGTAACAAAAGATCCAACACTCGGATCGTAGGTGAAATGAACAAGACCTTACGCGCGATATCGGAAAGCGCCAGGGTCTCGGTGCTGTCAACCCGTGCCAGCACGTCCTTGATATGCACCATGCCCAACACGTTATCCAAGGTCTCTTGGTAGACCGGCACCCGGGAATGCCCCTCCTGGGTCATCAGCGCGATCAGATCATCAAGGGAGGCGGCGGCTTCGATGGCGACTATCTCCGCCCGCGGCACCATCACATCAGCGGCGTTGACATCACGCAGATTTAGAACATTGCCAATAAGCAGCCGTTCGTCAGCATCGATGGTTTCCTCACCATCGGGCCGTTCCTCGATCAGCTCTTCCAGGGTTTCACGGATCGAACCGTCGCCATTGCGCGGCCGGCCGCACCGTCCCAGCCAATCCAGAAATTTCTGGAAAATGGATTGATCTTGAAATTCGGCCCCGGTCCCGCGGGGCCGGCTAGATTGAGCGTTTTCGGTCATCTCTCTCGCTGAGGGCACACGCCCCCGCTCTCGTCACTGTCATAGGGGTCGGCGATCCCCAGTCCCGCCAGAATATGCACCTCGGCCTGCTCCATGGCCTCGGCGTCTAGCACAGTTTCATGATCATACCCCAAAAGGTGCAACACGCCATGCACCACGAGATGGGCCAGGTGATCAGCTATCTCCAGGCCACCCGCATCTGCCTCGCGGCGCACGGTACCGAAGGCAAGCACCACGTCGCCTAACAGGTGTGCTGTATCAAGTGCCGCCTGAGATATTGGTGGTAGCGGACCGCTGGCGAAGGCGAGCACGTTGGTGGGCGCGTCGATTTTAAGGTAATCCCTGTTAAGCCCACGCACCTCCTCGTCGCCGGCCAGCAAGACGCTTATTTCCAGCGGCTCCGGACCGGCGTGGGCGATAGCGCCCGCCGTCGCGGCACGTGAAACCAGGCCCCGACATTGGGGCAATGCATTTTCCCAGGCCTCGTCACTCACAGAAACCAGGACTATGATCTCGGCGATTCCGTGGCTCTCCAGGGCAGTGGCGGTTTCACTATTTTGCGTCACCCTTGCCTTCTCCGTCGCTAGATTTAGCCCGGCGTGGCTTGGCCCGCTTCCCAGTCCCCAACGTATTGGAATTTGGCTCGTCCTTGAAATGGGCAGGAGGAGAAGCGGCTTTAGTGGATGAATTGACGGAGCGGCGGGCGCGGGCGCATTGTTCCGCCGCTTCATAGGCCCGAACCACACGCGTTACTAGGGGATGACGAACCATATCCCGGTCAGTGAAACGGACCATGGAGACCCCGTCGATGCCGTCGAGTGCCTCAACCGCGTCGGTGAGGCCCGATCGGGTCCCTTGGGGAAGATCTACCTGGCTTATATCCCCGGTCACCACCATGCGCGATCCCTCGCCAAGCCGTGTCAGGCACATCTTCATCTGCACGCTGGTGGTGTTTTGTGCCTCATCCAGGATGATGAAGGAGTGAGCCAATGTTCGCCCGCGCATAAAAGCAAGTGGCGCCACTTCGATGTCACCGCTAGCGAGCCGCGTGACCGCCTGATCGGCAGGCATCATATCGTAAAGCGCGTCATAAAGCGGGCGCAGATAGGGATCCACTTTTTCACGGATGTCGCCGGGTAGAAATCCGAGCCTTTCTCCCGCTTCCACGGCGGGGCGGGAAAGAATAATCCGGTCAACTTCCCCGGCTTGGAGCAAGGCGACAGCAGTCGCCACCGCGAGATAGGTCTTACCGGTCCCGGCCGGGCCGAGGCCAAACACGAGTTCAAAATTATTCATGGCCTCAATATAAGCCGCCTGGGTCGGGGTCCGCGGAGTAATTCGCCGCCGCCGGGTCTGAATTGAGGCACCACCCGCACTCATTTCTCCGCCTTCACCACCGGGCGCTAATTGACCCGCTGCCGCAAGGCGGACGATGGCATCAACCTCGCCTTGGTCGGGAGACACGCCCCCCTTGATACGGCCGTACAAATTCATCAATGCGTCCCGAGCAGAGGCGGTGCCGGATCGGGGACCAGTGATGGTGACCTGATTTCCCCTTGCATGGACGGTGACGCCGAGATCGTTTTCGATTCGCACGAGATTTCGGTCGTGCTCACCAAAGAGAAGAGCAAGAACCGAATTATCGTCGAATTTCAGGACCAACGGCTTGGCGCTGGCCCTGCCCTTTTTCCGGCCAGAGCTGGAATGCCGGGACGATTTTTGCCCAGCCGGCTGCCCTGGACCGCGGGTCATGGACTGGCCCCCAATGCCACTGGGTCGTTTTCTGACCGCAGCGCACCATCGACGAGTGTCCCCGCCAGGCTGTTGGCATGACCTTCAATAATTCGCACAGGGAGAATGCGTCCACGCAGGGCATCGGCTTCGTCCTCTCCCGGAATTACATGGACCATCTGAAGATAGGGGCTCCGACCTAACATCTGGCCCTCACGGCGGCCAGGCCGGTCAAACAGCACGTCCATGACGCGCCCGACGCAGGCCGCGTTGAAAGCCCGCACCTGGGTTTGCAGCTCTGCTTGTAACTGGGCGAGCCGCTCCGATTTGATCGCCTCGGCCACTTGGTTGGGCTGCCCGGCAGCTGGCGTCCCTGGACGGGCACTGTATTTAAAGGAATATGCCTGGGCAAATCCTACGCGGCCCACTAGATCAAGGGTCGCATCAAAATCCGCATCGCTTTCCCCGGGGAATCCGACGATGAAATCCGAAGACAGGGCGATCCCAGGCCGGGCCGTGCGAAGGCGTTCGACAATCGTTATGTATTGATCCACAGTGTAGCGCCGGTTCATGGCCGCCAACATCCGGTCGGACCCCGACTGCACCGGCAGATGGAGATACGGCATCAAGACATCAACCTCACCATGGGCGGCAATCAGGTCGTCATCCATGTCCGAGGGGTGGGAAGTAGTATAGCGTATCCGGGCAAGACCTTGGATCCCAGCGAGTTCACGGATTAACTGCCCAAGCCCCCATTTCTCCTGGCCCGGAGCCGAGCTTGAAACAACGCCGTGATAGGCGTTGACATTCTGACCCAGCAAAGTGATTTCCGTAACGCCGGCAGCCACTTGGGCGCTGGCCTCGGCAATAATGTCGGCCACCGGACGTGAATACTCCGCCCCACGGGTGTAGGGAACGACACAGAAGGTGCAGAATTTATCACACCCTTCCTGAACCGAGATAAATGCCGTGGCATTACCCTCATAGCGTCGCTCCGGCAAGGAATCGAACTTTGGCCGAGCCGGAAAGTTGGTCTTGAGGATGGATCCGCCCCGCGCCGCATCTTCGACCATTTGCGCCAGATCCTGGTAATTCTGTGGACCGAAGACGATATCAACGAAGGGAGCGCGGCGTTGCATTTCCTCTCCTTCGGCCTGGGCGACACAACCGCCGACGCCGATCAGCATGGTCCGGCCATCGCTGGCCGCCTTGTTTTTCATAGTGCGTAGACGTCCGAGTTCCGAATAGACCTTTTCCGCCGCCTTCTCGCGGATATGACAAGTATTGAGGATAACCAAATCCGCAGCCTCGGGCGCCAGAGTCATCTCGAAACCCGCCGGCGCTAGAACGTCTGCCATGCGTGCAGAATCATAAACGTTCATCTGGCAGCCGTAGGTTTTAATGAATAATTTTTTCACAGAATCCACGTTTCAATGCGCATCAGACATACCCCAGAATTAGTGCACTAAAATTTCGTGCGCCAGCTACTTTTAAATGATGAGAACAAGCATTTAAGTAACATCACCCCTCCAATAGTCAAGATTGATAGGTATCCAGCTCATGCCGGCACTGATTCACTGCACCGCCCGGCATTGGCCTCGGCAGCGCCATCACGGACGACCTCGTAGCAATGCTGGGCCAGCAATTTACGAGATCTAAATTGGTCAATCGTGACCGGTTCGTGAAACCGCAGCTCAACGCGCACCCTGCTGAAGGTGAGAATACGCCACGCATGAGACCCCAATGCCATATCCCCGTACCAGGAAAACAGGGGACGCCATTCCCGGCCCACGGGAAGACCGGCTAGCGCCGTATAGGCAATGGAAAAGGGTTGCACCAGAAGTGTCGTACCATCCGCCGCCGTCTCGGCGACGGCGAACAACGCGCTTTTAAACGGCAGCACTTTGACACCATCATCGGAGGTCCCTTCCGGGAATAAAATTAGGCGGTCACCCGCTGCCAATCTGGCACTAATTTCATCGCGCTGGTGGGCTGAACGCGGCGAACGCCGTTCGACGAATACTGTACGCTGCAATTTCGCCAGCCAGCCGAACAAGGGCCATTTCGCAACTTCTGACTTGGCGATGAAACAACCTTCGATGACCGTCCCCAAGACCATTATATCGAGATAACTGACGTGGTTGCCTACGAACAGTGCCGGCGTTGCCGAAGCCATCTTGCCCCGCACGGTGATATCAAACCCTAGCAAGCGAGAACATATCCGGTGATAGGTGGCGGGCAGTCGGCCTGCCAACGAAGCGCCCAGGGTTAGCGCCACCACCTGCACGGGCATCAAGGCCACAGTTAGCAGCAAATAAGCGACGAGGCGTACGGCACCCCTCAGGATTGAACCTTTGGGAATCAGTTGCCCCCCAAGTTTTGATTGGTACGTTCGAAATGGCGCATGTATTTTTCCGTCACCAAATCGGTCTTGACTAGCACGCAAACATCGGTGGTGTTGAACTGTTCATCGATAACAGCCCCGTCGCCGATGAACCCGCCAAGGCGGAGGTAACCTTTGATCAACGGCGGCATGCCGGACAAGTTCGCACGCTTGTCAAGGCCCGATAAGGTCGAACGCTTGTCAATGGCATCGACGGGCATTAGATCCATAGAAACATAGCGCGAGGCCAGCGCACGGGGACGATAGATTTCCGGTGACATATGAAAATGGTGGAGATAAGACAGTGGTGCGGCAAGGGCCTCTATATCGGTGCCAGGCAAACTGGCGCAGCCGAACATCATCAGAATGCCGTAGTGATGGGCATAAGCAGTAATGCCACGCCACATGATCTGCATAGTCGGACGGTTGCGGTGATCGCGCTCCACACAAGAGCGCCCGAGTTCCAAAATCTCCCCATCCAAGGCCACGATTTTGTTGATATCGTATTCTTTGGCAGTATAGAACCCACCCAGCCGTGCTGCGGCGACGCGTCGGATTAGGCGATATGTCCCCACAACCGAGTCCCGTGGATCGTCACCCTGAGAATGGTCGAACACCAAAAGATGGTCGCAGTGCAGATCGAAGTTATCGAAATCCCTTTTCTCACGTACCATCAGCTCCGTTGCATGAGCCGCCATTTCTTCATAGAAAACCCGGTAGCGCAGCATTTGGGAAGCGACGATTTCGGCTTCGGACTGCGCCAAACGCACCTCCAGCTTCCCCGCCCGGAGCCCGTCTACCAGCACCTGAGGTAAACCTATCGTTTTCGTCACCAAGGTTAACCTATCCCTATTGCCGCACCATGGCACGGTTGGGCGCGGCTATCCACGCTCCTTGGGAACACAAAATAATTCCATTCTATGGCCCACCAGGTCGAGCCCCAACTCATCTGCTAGAATATGCTGCAACGCCTCAATTTTTTCGTTATTAAATTCCAGCACTTCCCCGGTCCGAATATTGATGATGTGATCATGGTGATTTTCCGACCGTTGTTCATAGCGGGACCTCCCATCACCAAAATCGTGGCGGGTGATAATATTGGCCTCTTCGAACAAGCGGACCGTCCGATATACCGTGGCAATGCTTATTCCGGGGTCGATCGAGGAGGCCCGGCGGTGGACCGCCTCCACGTCGGGATGATCAAGCGCATCAGACAGAACCTGGGCGATGACCCGTCGTTGCCCGGTCATCCTCATCCCTTTATCAATACAAGTCTGTTCCAAGGGTGACATGGCGTTTCCACTAATACGGCAATCGGGCCGGCGCTTACTTCAATATTCCTCTTTAAAAAGGCTTTACGCCCCCCAAGTCATCGGCACCACCCCAAGATATATAACTCAGGACGGTGTCATCAATATAAACGAGCAAATGAAGCCGGGATTGTATCCCTAGCCCCTACCCCTGGGCTTCGTGCCGAGACCAAACTTTTTCGCCAGATCCGACCGCTGGCGCGCGTAATTTGGTGAGACCATGGGATAATCGGCCGGCAACCCCCAGCGTTCGCGATATTCTTCGGTGTTCATATTATAGGCAGTTTTTAGATGCCGTTTCAGCATCTTAAGTTTTCTGCCATCCTCCAGACAGATGATATAATCAGGAGTGACCGATCGTTTGATAGGAACCGCCGGCTGGGGCCGGTTAGGCTGCGCCGAAGGGGATTGGTCAATGGTTGTGAGCGTGCCATAGACCTGACGGATCAGTTCGGGAAGATCCTGAACTGCCACTGAATTATTGGCCACGTGAGATGATACAATTTCTGTTGTAAGTTCGAGAAGGTCATTTGTTTCTTTTGAATCCGCCATTTACATTATTCTCCGCTAGAATTAAGTATGACAAATATAGTTGTACTGAAAAAATACTTCAACTTATTAATTGCCAAGGAAAATGGTTAAGCATTTCCTAGATATAACTGGCGATACATGTCCACTTACCTTCGTCAAAACTAAATTGTTATTAGAGGGCATGGTGGCGGGCGATATCGCCGTCGTCCGTCTAAAGGGGGCCGAACCGCTCGGTAACGTGCCGCGATCGGTGCGTGAGCACGGACACGAGGTGATCAGCCTCGAGGCAGAGAAATCTCAGGCGCCCAGCGAAGATAACGTGCACGTCCTCACCCTACGCAAGGCCACCGATCAGTCCTTCAACAATACCGAATAAGTCAGCGCCGCTATGACCCCACCTTGGGGGCGCCGGTAATATCGGGGGCGCCGTCCAATCGGCCGGAAGCCATATCTATGATACAGGCGTTGGGCGGTTGTATTGTCTTCGGCCACCTCTAGAAATACCCGCAACACATTGTCATGTCGGGCGCGGTCCATTGCCGCAGCCAAAAGAGCCGCGCCGATGCCCCGGCCCCGTTCATTGGCGGTGACAGCAAGGGATAGGATCTCGCATTCTCCAGCAGCGCTGCGCCCAAGCGCAAATCCCAACAAATCTCCGACACTGACATTGCCTGTGCCGGCCATACCCTGTTCCACCGCCAACAAACCAATGGCACCGGGCATGGCGAGGACTTCGCGCACGGTAAATATACTCCAGGCTTCATCGAAGCAGCGTTTGTGCAAGGCGGCGATTGCCGGGCCATGAACTCCATCTGCCGCGATGACCGCGATATTCTCAGAATGGGAGAAGGCCTTCATGACCTTGGGCCTGCTTGGGGGAGCCGGGCATCCGGAGGCCGAATGTAAAACGGCTTTGGCGGCAGGACGGCCGTCAGGGGTTCGCCGGACAGGGAGTGAGCCCCGGCGGTGGCAACCTCAGCAGCATCCGGTGGGCCCATGACGGAAGAAAAGCGGATCCGCGCCTCAGCTCCGTCGCCGGCTTCAGCACAATCCATCAGCGCCGCCTTAAGTGCTGGGCCGCCATCCCCTGCGACCAGAAGAGGCCCTGCCGGCAGCACTTCAAGTGCCGTGCCAGGGTCAAGCGCGCCCGGTTCGCCCACGGGACGGCGATCAGCATTGAATATCTGGGTGAAGACGTCCTTGCGTTTACCGTTGACCGCGACCAGAAGCGTCCGTTCGACGCTCTCGGCCTCGGGAACCGAGCGGGCCAGAGCTGCAAATGTAGTGATCCCGACCACCGGCGCGGAAACAGCCAGGCCAATCGCACGGGCCACGGATAATCCGATACGCAGGCCCGTGAAAGCACCCGGGCCGATGGTCACGGCGACCACATCGATATCGCTGAAGTCAAACCCGCAATCCGCCATGACTTCGCCGATCATGGGATTGAGCCTTTCCGCCTGTCCGCGATCCATCTCTTCAAACCGATGTGAGACGATTTCGCCCGTCGACCAAAAGGCGGCAGAGCACCCGGTGGTGGCGGAATCGAGACCAAGAACATTCACCACGCGCGACCCCCCGGACCTCGAACCGCACCGGTTGCCATGCTAGACTGGCGCACACCATGGCAAAATCGATACCCGAGACCGGCCCCCACCTGGCCGAAATTACGTCGCTCAACTTCGATGTTGATCTCAAGATCGCCTACGCGAGAGACGATAATTTCACTGGCGCGCCGGTCTACGGCCGGCCAGCCTGCTATCTGCATCACGACGCCGCGGCGCTGCTGTTGCAAGCTATCGATTTGGCCAACGATATCGGCTTGCGCTTGTTGATCTACGACGGATTCCGGCCGACCGAAGCGCAATGGGTATTGTGGAACCATACTCCAGACCCCAATTATCTTGCCGATCCCCGGCGTGGTTCGCCCCATTCTCGGGGCGTCGCAGTGGACCTAACCCTCATAGATCCAAATGGCGTGCCGCTTGAGATGGGCACTGAGTTCGACGACCTTACGCCTCTCTCACACCACGGCACGCGGGAGATCCCTGGCAGCGCACAAAACAACCGCCATACTTTACTTGGCCTGATGACAGCTGTAGGTTGGGATTTCTACCGTAATGAGTGGTGGCATTACCAGATGTTCGATTCGCACCGCTACCCGCTGATCAGCGATTTCGAACTGGATCACTCAATGATGCCGCCCGGCGGGAAGGATCATCGGGAGCCAGTCCCATGAACTTTTACCGCGAATCCTCAACCAAACATAATGAATTCGCCCGTGGTGTCTAGAAGGTTCTCCATGTCCCTTCCAAGCACTGGCTTCACCGCCCATTCCTTAATTTTAGCCATGATGATTGCCGCCCTTGGCCTTTTCTGGGTAACGGCCCCGCAACCCAGCACCGCGCAGTCCATGGAACGGGAGCGGCCGCGTGAACCTGCATCGGCGGTCGTCATGATGTATCACCGTTTTGGGGAACACGCTTTGCCTTCCACCAATATCAAGATCGACCAGTTCGAAGCTCATCTTCAGGAACTGGCTACCGGAAAATATGTGGTCCGCCCGGTGACCGATATCGTCGATGCTCTCAGGGCCGGCCAGTCTTTACCCGACAGGACCATTGGGCTGAGCGTCGACGACGCCTTCATTTCGGTCTACCGGGAGGCATGGCCAAGATTTCGAAAGGCTGGCCTCCCCTTCACGCTATTCGTTGCCACCGATGCGATCGACCGAGGCGGCAAGAATTACATGAACTGGGATCAGGTCCGGGAAATGGTGCGCGCCGGGGTTACCATCGGTGCCCACAGCGCGAGCCACCCCCACTTGCCACTATTGGGCAAGGACTCATTAAAGGAGGAACTCGCCCAATCCAATGCCCGTTTCAAAAAAGAGCTGGGCTTCATACCCCGGCTCTTCGCCTACCCCTACGGGGAAGCTGGTGGCGTGGTCAAGGCGGCGGCGCGGGCGGCAGGTTACACGGCATCGTTCAGCCAGTATTCCGGCGTATTACATGCGAGGTCCGACTTTTTCTTCTTGCCCCGATTCGCCATGAACGAGAGCTACGGGTCCATACGCCGCTTTCGCCGAGCCGCCAACGCGCTTCCCCTTCATGCCACCGATATCACCCCCCGGGATTCGAAATTGGGCCCCAATCCCCCGGCCTTCGGCTTTACCGTCGGCAGGGGAATTCGCGGACTTCGGGCGCTTGCCTGCTATTCCTCGGCGCACGGACAGTTGGAAATCCAGCGTCTTGGCCAACGGCGTATTGAGGTCCGAACGCCCCAGGCCTTGAAGCCGGGCCGGTCGCGGATCAACTGTACCCTGCCCGCCCCCGGCGGACGTTGGCGATGGCTCGGTTATCAATTCTTAGTGACAAAATAAGCCCCTGCCCGGGTGGCTCTCTCATAAAGGCCGAAGCAACGCAAACACGCGCATCCGATCACGCCGGATTAAGTAGTTCCCCGCCCCCGGAGGCCTGGCTTAGCCGCGCCCCGTCAAGCGCCCGGAGATCGTTCACGCGGATAATTGACTTTATCGTTTTCAAGTAATCGGCGCCACGCTCTGAATAGTTTTCCAGTGCATTAACCAACCTGTATGCATCAAGACCATCCCCGGCTTCGGCCCGCATTCGGGCACGAAGAGCCCTGAATCCAGCATAGGCAGGGTGGGTATTCAGATTTTGCGCATAGGATCGCACGCCTTCCAGTAGATGCCCGAAGCTCTTTATCTTGAAATCCGCGCCGGCGGCGCGGTTCACGGGAATAAGTCCTGACGCTTTGGAATGAGTCCTCTGGCCAAATATCGCCCGGCCCTCAAGGGCAAAACGCGACGACCCCCAACCGCTTTCCTCGGCGCCCTGTGCAAGGGCCAAAGACGGCGGGATCACGTCAACGCGTAACAGCAAGCCTGCAAGATTGCGTTGGGAAACACCGAAACGGTCATAATGAGCGGCAAGCCAAGCGCGTTCAAAGGAGGCCAGGGTCTGGCCTTTGGCCTCACGCGCTGTCAGTGTCAGCACCTTCGCCCGAATGGCTCGAAGCTCCTCATTGGTGCGCAGCACAAGAGGGAGCATGGTCTTGATGAAGACCGCCTTGCGGGTAGCAACCGACGAAAACTCGCCTATATCTCTGGGCATTGTCTTAACGAAAACCCGCGGCACCGCGCCGTCACCTTTGCGGACGTCTTCCAGACGGTAACCAATTTTACGGAAATTTTTGAAGAGATCATCGGCACTGGTGGAAACCACAATTACCCCCTGAGGCTTGGCTTCTGCCTTGACCTCCGTCTCGACCGCCGCCTTGAGCCCAACTACCCGCGAAACTGCCACACTCTGTATGCCGGCGGGGGTTGGCGATAGGCCATCGCCGACACGATGGTCGGGCACATTCCAGATCAGCATAGCCACTAGACCTATCCCCATGAAGAGGACGGCGAATGAAGCTATTTGCGGTGCCGCGCCAGCCATAGTCGCGAACAAGGTACGTCGACCGCGGTCAGCGCTGAAATAGATGCGGATATCTAATTTTGCCACTCTCACAAAACTTTTCAGATTGCGAAAGATGGCAGTCCCCAATAGGTCCATCTCTTAATCGGGCCGGGCGCAGTCTCGCCTACTCGACAGGCCGCACCTCTCTGACTTCGGGTATATGATGCTTAAGAAGATTTTCGATTCCTATTTTTAGAGTCGCCGTCGAACTAGGGCAGCCGGAACAGGCGCCCTGCATATGCAGAAACACGATACCATCCTCGAACCGCCTAAAAACGATATCGCCGCCGTCCTGAGCCACGGCGGGACGAACCCTGGTCTCGATAAGCTCCTTGATCTGAACCACGATTTCATCTTCGTCCTCATCGGTGGGCACTGTTTCCACCACCGAGCCCTCCAAAACCGGTGCGCCCGAGGTATAATGTTCCATAATGGCACCCAGAACCATGGGCTTCATAGTCGCCCAATCGCGTTCGTCGGTTTTGGTCACGGCAATGAAATCGGCGCCCAGAAAAACGCCGGTCACACCGTCGACCACGAACAGGCTTCTGGCCAGGGGCGAACCCACCGCACCCTCAGCGTTGGTGATGTCCAGGGTGCCGCGTTCCATCACGGCGCCACCCGGAAGAAATTTCAGGGTTGCCGGATTGGGCGTCTGTTCAGTCTGAATAAACATTCACGTATCCCTGATGTTTTTTGCAGACGGGCTCGTATTACCCTTTTAGTCCGCCGCTTGCCACATACCAATGGGCCCGCCTCATTGCTTGATCTCTTCTAGGCCTAAAATGGATAAAGAAACAATCAAAATCAAGGCAAATTTTATATTTAAATTCAGTAAGCTATTGATAATGATGGTTAAAGCAGAAACTCTCAGACGAGATTGAAATAATCGATCCCCGGCCATCCATTAGGCGCAACAAAACAGACCAGGCAATACAAATAATTCAGGTCAGGGCGTCGATTTCCGCATCGGTCAGATCGCCGGGAACCAAAGTCAGGGGGACCCGAAGGCTACCCGAAGCCTTGCCCGCCAGCGCCGAGACCAATGGCCCGGGGCCCTTTTTGCCTGGTGCCGCGGCCAACACTAGAATGGAAATGCTTTTTTCTTCGTTGATTAGTTCCAAGAGCTCATCGGCGAGGTTGCCCTCACGAAGAAAATAGACTGGTGTTTTCCCGGATAAATCCTGTACATCGGCGGAGACTTCGTGGAGCAGCGCTTCAGCTTCTTCCCTGCGTTCTTGCCGCATGATATTCTCCACAGCCATCCAATGTTTGAACTCCGCCGGCTCGATGACGTAGATCAGAGCTACCCGGCCGCCTGTGCGCTTGGCCCGCAGGCTCGCGAACCTAAGCGCCTTGTGGTGTTCTTCGGTGGCGTCGATGACGACCAGGAAAATACGTTCGCCCTCATCGCCGCCTGGTGGAGCTGCGTTAGAATTACCAATGCTGTCATTGCCGAGAGACATGGCCTTAGACCTTTCTGAAAATGACGCCAGCAAAGAGCCCCACGAACAGAGCAATGGCGATAGCGAGGAGACCGTAAAGCGCCGAAGAGGCATGGGCAAACCGGTAGACATCAGCGCCGAGGCCAATTTTGGCGATGGTTAGCGGCACAGTCTGGGCACTGATAACGCGGCCGTCGCGGACAAAGAATACACGCACTTTGTATGCCCCGGTGGGCACGTTCGAGGGAAAATAAACAGTCGAGCGGAACAGATGTTGACCGCGGAATGAAACGTCACGAGGCCGCACTGTGTACAGCCCATTAAAGACTTTGTTTCGGATCAAACCAGCACGGAAACCCGCGAGGTCATCAGGGGCAACCTTACCCATGGCGACGAACGGCAGATTCTGTGCGCCGATTCCGTGACGCTTGAGGGACGCGGGCCGGAGGAGGGTTTCAATGGGTTTTGAAGATGCTAGCCAATAGTATGATGGGACGTCGTGGAAGCTCGCTTCCATCTCGTTGATCCAAATGCCCGCGTGACGTCCCTTGCGGCGCACGACCTCACGCCGTGCGGGCCCGCGCACGACGATAATGATGTCGCCTGGGCTTTCGATGGCGCCAAAAAGCAGCACGTCGGTACCGACGAATCCGGTGGTGATCGCTACCAGCTGGCTTGATGAATCGGCGACTAGACCCTGGGCATGGGGGCCCCCATGGAACGGCGCGAGGAAGAGCACCGCCGCGAGCATCAGAATTTTTAGCCCGCGCCTTATCATAGCTCGGGGCCCGTTCCTATGGAGTAAATATCTTCCGGCGTAACCGCCAGACCGAACAAGATCATGGCGCCGACGAAGAGCACGAACGCGCCGAGCAGAAGGCGTAGGTACTCACCAGGGAGCCGGTGCGCGAACAGGCCGCCGAATTGGGCGCCGATGACACCGCCGGTGAGCAAAATCAGCGCTAGAACCACGTCCACGGTCTGATTGTGGAATGCTTGGAGGAAGGTGACGTTGGCCGTCACGAAAATAATCTGGAATAGCGATGTCCCCACCACAGTAATAGTGGGCATGCCCAGCACGTAAATCATCGCCGGGACGATGATGAAGCCGCCGCCAACCCCCATGATGGCCGAAAGGATACCGACGAAAAAACCTATGGCGAGCGGTAAAATCACACTGATATAGAGCTTGGACTTGCGGAATCTCATTTTGAAGGGAAGCCCATGCAGCCAGGTGTGCTGGTGCAGCTTGCGGCGGGGTGCGCCCGGCCGGACGCGGCGCCGAACGGCACGTACCGATTCGCCCAGCATTAAACTGCCGATAATACCGAGGAACGCCACATAGGAGAGCGAGATAACCAAATCCAACTGGCCCATGGAGCGTAGCAGCGAATAGATCGCCACGCCGAGACTCGACCCGACGATGCCACCAGCCAGCAGCACTGAGCCCATCTTGAAGTCAACATGGCCCCGGCGCATATGGGCGAGCACACCGGAAGCCGATGCCGCCACCACTTGATTGGCTTCAGATGCCACCGCGATAGCTGGAGAAACACCGATAAAGATCAGCAGCGGCGTCATCAGGAACCCGCCACCAACCCCGAACAAGCCAGAGAGAAATCCAACCCCGCCGCCCATGGCCAATAGCAGGAACACATCGAGGGAAATTTCGGCTATCGGCAGATAAATCTGCATCAGGGATAGTGCCGCCCTTGGCGGCGCTGGATCGATTTAACGGGTTGTTCGTCCATTGTTTGTGCGCCGTACCAGGCAAAAGCGCAAGAAAAATAGAGCCCTTAGAAAATCTGGCACTCGATCTGCCTGGATCCGATCAGGGGCGCAACAGGCCAACGATGCGGTGAATTTCCGAAAGGTGATGATGGGCAATTTCACCGGCGCGCTCTGCGCCGCGTTGCAGCACCCCATCTACATAACCGGGATCTGCCACTAGGCGTTGCATTTCTGAAGTCATGGGACCGAGCGCATCTATCGCCACGCCGGCCAGCGCATCCTTAAATTCCGAAAACATCTTACCCCCGAATTGGCTGAGGACGTCGGCACGGGCGATCCGCGTGAGCCCCGCGTAGATACCCACCAGGTTGTCGGCCTCGGCACGGCCTTCTAACCCCTCGACGGTTTCGGGCAGGGGTTCCGGATCGGTCCGCGCCTTGCGAATTTTAAGGGCCACGGTGTCAGCATCATCGGTCATGTTGATACGTGAGTAATCCGATGCATCGGACTTGCTCATCTTGGACGTACCATCGCGTAGGCTCATCACCCGGGCAGCTTCACCAAGGATCTGTGGTTCGGGTAAGGGAAAATAGTCAGTCCCGAACTGCCGGTTGAAGGCGCTGGCAATATCCCGCGACAGCTCCAGGTGCTGCTTCTGATCCTCGCCGACGGGTACATGGGTGGCTTTGTAAAGGAGAATATCAGCAGCCATGAGAACGGGGTAAGCGTAAAGGCCCAAGCTGGCATTTTCGCGGTGCTTGCCCGCCTTTTCCTTAAATTGGGTCATTCGGTTGAGCCAGCCCAACGGAGTCGCGCAGGCAAACAGCCAGGCCAGTTCCGAATGCCCTGGCACCGAGGACTGGTTGAAGATGATACATTTTTCCGGGTCGATTCCGGCGGCCAGATAGGCGGCCGTGACTTCGTAGGTGTGGGTGCGCAAAGCTTCCGGGTCATGTGGCTGGGTCAAGGCATGCAAATCGACGATACAAAAAATGCAATCGTAGTCGCCCTGGAGATCCACCCAATTGCGGATCGCACCCAGATAATTTCCGAGGTGTAAATTGCCGGTCGGCTGAACGCCCGAAAAAATACGGTTCATGATCTCACTCGCATTAATTGGCCCGGATACGGGCGGTGTTTATGGCCTCAAAGAGCGGCCCCGGTCAAGAGACCGGCGCTTCGCCGCCGCCCTGTGTTGTGTTTTCGTCCGCCTCGTCTGACACCAATGACCGCTTAAGCTCAGCCAAGGAAGCGGCGCCGGAAATTTGTGCCAAGGCCCCATACAGAATCACCCCGCCGGCTACCAGCCCCATTATTGCAGCAATACGCACTGGCTCCGATGCCGCCAGCAAGTTTTCGCCCGCAGCTGCCGCCGCGGCAACTGCCAGTGCCATGGTGGCAGACGCCACGACGATGCGGGGCAGTTTGCGCCGCACGCCTCTATCGGGCTTCAACCGACCATCACGGTAGAGGCCGTATGCCAGCAACCCACCATTGAACCAAGCAGCAATAGACGTGGCCAACGCGATCCCGACATGGGCTAAAGGCCCCATCAGGATTAGGTTTAAGATGACGTTGAGGAGCAAAGCCAAGACACCGATTTTGACCGGCGTCTTGGTATCCTCGCGGGCGAAATAACTTGTCGCTAGAATTTTGACCAGTACATGGGCGGGCAAGCCCAGGGCATAAGCGGCAAGCACCCAGCCCGTCGCGACTTGAGCATCGGGACTGAATGCACCCCGGCCGAACAACACGGTGATCAGCGGGCCGGCAACGGCGACCAACGCGAAGGCAGCCGGCAATGTCAACAACAGTGCGAATTCCAGTGCCCGGTTCTGACTTTCAATCGCAGCAGCCTCGTCCCCGGCGCGAATTTGGCGTGTCAGCAGCGGTAATAGCGCCGTGGCGACGGCGATGCCGATCACCCCCAAGGGCAGTTGG
>Ga0315336_1004205_pt1 | contig 17516 bp, 12 predicted proteins | sample ASW5metaG_FD_204512 | JGI IMG/M metagenome (GOLD analysis project Ga0315336, IMG submission 204512) | Ammonia-oxidizing marine archaeal communities from Monterey Bay, California, United States - ASW #5 | ecosystem: Environmental > Aquatic > Marine > Intertidal zone | place: USA: California... | reverse complement strand
TGCCAGCACTGCGTTCCCTGGAGATGATGTACCTGCGTTCACTCAGCCGGCGTGCATAAGGAAACCGGCCCTTGTGACTTCGAGAGCAGTTCTATCGGTCAAACGCCGACACGAACGGAGCGACCGCGGGATAAGTGTGATCGAGATACGCGGCCAGCGCAGCATTCTTGTCCTGTAAGAGTTTCTCTTCCATCTGATGCTGTGTAGCTGCGCTCTGCCAGCTCTGCGCCAACGGTCCAGAAAGCTGCGAGCCTGACATATCGGTCAGCAGATTGACCGAGCGACCATAAAGTTCCTCTCCATCCGCTTGCCAGCGGACGTACTTTTGGGCATGAGCGACCAGCCGAGGATCGACGGCAGAAAAACTAAGTTGCCTTAGCACCTCGCCCGCTTGCCGATGACTCATCGCACGATGGGTCAAGTAGTCGAATAGCTGCCATTCCCTCGAACCATCTTGGCTGGCGGTCCGACTTTGAGTTTCTGCTCGCAGACAATCGGTCAGGGCAAGCCAGCACTCGCGTGTGCGGTTCTGGCTTACAGCTGTCGAGGTCAGAGGGTCCGAATTCAGGGGATCTCCAGGCTCGCTTGCGTTCACTCCCTGCACAGGATCGGTAGCCAGATCGACCGCGGGCTGGTGATTGCCGACCAGACTACTCGTCGGTTCACTTGGGAGTTCGGGCTGCTGATCATCGAAATCTCTAGACTTGGCAGAACGGTCGCCGGTTTCGGCCGGTGCACTTCCGACTTGATCGGAAAAGAAACCAGGCTCGGCGATCTTGGTTTTCTCTGCCACGCCTTCGACCAACGTGCCAAAATCAATGCCCAGGTACATCAATCCCAGGGCGACTCCACCGGTCAGCGCCATCAGGCAACCCGTCAATTCCATAAACGAAATGCCTCGGCGCAGACTGCAGTGAATCAGTGGGCCAAGCGAAGAGTACCGTTGAAAAAACTGCATCGTCAACTCCCTGGGGTCAGCGCAAGACTCCTCTTGCCAGCGATCCATTCCACCCTGCGGCTGTTCAATGAAAGAATAGCTTGTGCTCACTGGAGTCATCCGCCCAAAATGTAAGTTCAGAAGTGCTCGATGCGGCAGGCCGCAGCCGGAGGCCGATTGCAACGGTCGTAATAGTTCTCGCGGGCGACTCAGGGCGAAATCGTCGTGTTGAAGGCGGTAGGTGCCCACCACACAAACGGCCACCGAATCGCCGATTTCCTCGGTTCCAGCCTATGCTCAAGCCGCAGTTCCCCGTTCTGAACTGGGGCAATAATGGAAAGGGCCTAGCCAGCCGGATCGACTTTTCCGCAGATCGACCGATAATCGGTTCGTATTTCGGCTCGGTCAGACTCGCGCCTGCCAGAGAGGAGGAAATCGTTGGCAGTCTGTCGAAACGGGATTCTTCACCGCCTCATCGGCTTGCAAACCAGAGATTCTGCCTAGCATAACGGGATTCCATAGCTTGTTCTGCCAGTCGCTTGGTCCTGCGATCGTGTCGTGATGATAGCCTGAAAGACAGCGATTTTGGGAGAGCCGACGGCTCTCTTGGCAGAAACCTGCTATTTCCCTCTGCGCCGACTAATCCCTTCCCACTGGCAGGACCGATGCCTAGAGTTAGCCGTTTGCTGGAATCTTGTTAGGCGGTTTGCCGGCACGTATACTCTAGATAGCGGCGTAGAAAAACGAGGAAGCTACGCATCGCACAGCTGCCGGCTGGGACACAAGGTGTTTTCCTGCTGACCGACGTGTGAAGTGTTTGTTGTACCGCGGGCGTCGATTGATATCCGCGTCGAGAATTGCTGCTTCAGAGCCTTGGCACTTGGAATAGCGTGGTGTCAGAACCTATCGAGTCGCGAACGACGGCTTCGGACAAAAAAAGCGCTTCGAAAGCGCGGCCTAAGATTCTGTACTTGGGCAGCTCCGATGACTCTCCGCTGGACCTGACCGGTCATTTTGGCGACGACGTTGAGGTGGTTAAGACCTCCTCTCCCGTCCGCGCATTGGCCCGACTAGCCCGGAGCGAGTTCGCGGGCGTGTACGTCGACGCCGACCATTTTGCAGAGGCGGCCGACGTCGGTCGGCTCATTCAACACGACCGTATTCTCCAAGCCATGCCCAGCGGGGTCGTATTGCTGGATGGAGAGAACACGATTCTCTGGGGCAACGGACGATTGCGCGAGTGGTGTGGCTGCGATGACGTGGTTGGGGAAGACTTCTACCGAGTTTTGCGCAGCCCGGAGATACTGGGTCCCGACTTCTGTCCGTTTCACACGGCTCTATCGACGCGTCAAGCCAGCGCTACCACGTTGCGCTGTGCCGACAACTGCTACTATCGCATGCACGCCGCGCCGGTGTTGGACGGAACAGGCGACACGCCGCAACATTTGGTGGTGACGTTGCACGACGTTAGCGAAGAGGTGCTGCAGCAACAGAAACTCGCCGCGATCTATCAAGCCGGCGTCGAATTGGCAGATCTCACCACTGACGAAGTCGCCAGTCTCTCGGTCGCAGAGCGAATCGAATTGTTCAAGTCCAATATCCTGCACTGCATGCAAAATGTTCTGCATATCGACGTGATCGAAATTCGTATGCTCGATCAGGCAACCGGCAAGCTCGACCCCATTATGGCGGAAGGGATGGAGCTGGAAGCAACTCAGCGAGAGCTCTACTCTGGGGCGGAAGGAAATGGTGTTACCGGTTTCGTGGCAGCTACCGGCAAGAGCTATATCTGCGAACACATTGCCGAGGATCCCTTGTACATCGCCGGAGCGAAGGGCGCTCGCAGTTCGCTGACGGTACCGCTGATGTTGCACGAGGAAGTGATCGGAACGCTGAACGTCGAAAGCCCGGAAGCCAACGCTTTTAGTGAAAGCGATTTGCAGTTTCTCGAAATTTTTGCCCGCAACGTGGCCCTGGCCCTTAATACGTTGGAGCTGCTGGCCGCGGAAAAAGCAAGCACCGCCGCCGCCAGTGTTGAAGCGATTCACAGCGCAGTGGCATTGCCGGTCGACGACATTCTCAACGACGCGGTCAACGTCATGGAACAGTACATCGGCCACGAGCCCGATGTCGTCGAGCGGCTCCGGAAAATCCTCCGCAATGCGCGTGACATCAAGCAGGTAATCCAGAAAGTCGGCCAGCACATGGCGCCAGTCCAGGCGCAGCCCTCCGCGGCGATTGAGCCGCTCCGGCCGAAGCTGGTTGGGACCCGAGTGCTGGTGGTCGACGTTGATGACACTGTTCGCTCCGCTGCACACGAGTTGTTGGAACGATACGACTGCACGGTCGAAACGGCCCACAATGGGCAAGAAGCCTGCTACATGGTCCGCAACTTGGGGCCCGACACGAGCTACGACGTGATCATCGCCGACATCCGCCTGCCCGACATGAGCGGTTACGATTTGCTGGTGCGTCTCAAAGGAGTGATCCCCCAGGTGCCCTTAGTCTTGATGACGGGGTTTGGATACGATCCGGAGCATTCGGTTCTCAAGGCGCGGCAAGAAGGCGTCCAGTTTGTGCTCTACAAACCGTTCCGGCTCGACCAGTTGATTAGCACAATCGAAGATGTGGTTGCTCAGAACAATACCTGCTCATGACCACCGCTATCGTTTTCTTGCTGGTCCTGCTGGCGTTGCTTGGTCATGGGTTTTTTTGGGTCGGTCTGGTCAATCGGATCCACGCCTGGGGCGGACCCCGGATCGTTGTCGATCTGCTCACGCTGCTCTGTGAATTGATGTTTGTTGTTCTGCCATTGCTGGTGGCCAATGGGAGGTTTTCGCAGCGGGAAACTGCGCTGGGGTATCTGACCGGGCAGATCGGTCTTGCGCAGTGCTATCTGTTCGCGTGCATCGGCTGGGGAGCAGTCAAGACGATTTTGGCCCTGGCGACAGCGACGACGGACGATGAACGAGAGGCGCTGTTGGATTGGCAGCAGCAACGGATCGACATAGCCGACCAACTCGAAGAACAGCCCGTCAGAGGTCTCTACACACGACTGGCGCGGCAGATTCCCGGAAATCAGATTCTCCAGCTGACGGTCGACCGCAAACGACTGTCAATCGGCCGGCTGCCGGAGTCGCTCTCAGGTCTGAAGTTGGTTCACATCAGCGACGTGCACATGACTGGCCGTATCGGACCGCGGTATTTTCAGGCGATCGCCCAGCAGGTCAACTTGCTCGAACCCGACGTGGTGGCGATCACCGGTGATCTGGTCGAAAGCGAGGCTTGTTGGCCATGGCTCGCCGATTCGCTAGGAAAGCTCTCGGCTCGGCTGGGCGTCTACTTCGTGCTGGGTAATCACGACAAGTACGTCGATTACCACCAGACACGTGCGCTCCTGGAACAGCAAGGGTTGATTTCGCTGGGGAGCCGCTGTGTGACGACGCTGTGGGACGGGGTGGAAGTGGTGTTGGCAGGAAACGAGCTGCCTTGGATTCCAGGCGAACCCGACCTGGGAAATGTCGCGGCAAAGAGTTCCGACCAGTTTCGCCTGATGCTGCTTCACACTCCCGATCAGCTTGCCTGGGCTTGCCGTCACGACGCCGATCTGGTGCTGGCAGGCCACACTCACGGCGGTCAGATTCGCTTTCCGCTGTTCGGCGCGATCGCCTGCCCCAGCTACTACGGCACGCGCTACGCCTGCGGAGTGTTTCGTCATGGCGCGACGGTCATGCACGTTACTCGCGGGCTGTCGGGCAAAGCGCCTTTGCGTCTCAATTGCCCGCCGGAGATAGCGCTATTGGAGTTGGTTGGCGGCGAATAGCGCGTGCCCCAACACAATTAGGCCTTCCTATCGAATGCCGCTCTGAGGATAAGGGTGAATCAGATGTAAACGCGCCGGTTATAGATGTACCACTCCATCACCAGCACAGCCAGAGCCCCCAGCAGCAGACACTTCCAAAGCTCGCGCCGAACAGAAGTGGTGGGTGATTGGGCTCGCACGTCGACATAACCGATCGAAATCTCGTCGACTTCCAACACGCCCTCTTCTCCTTCCTGCCGCACGTGCAAACGGACGTCGCTTTCCTCGCGATCGAACAGGTTCACCGCAAAACGGCGCAACACCTCTTGACCTTCGAGAACGGTGTAGACACCCAACTGATCGGTTTCATGAAAAGCTAGCCTGCCGGGCGAAGCCATTGGCAGCGTGGTTCGGGTGCCGTCGGGCAGCTCGACTTCCAACTCGGTCGCCAGCGAGGCGATCTGCAACTCTACCGGTTTGTCGGGCCGGTGGCTTTGCGTATGAGGCAGCAGTGACCCGCCGGCCAGATACTCCAGAATGTTCAGGCAGAAGTTCGGAAAGCTATGGCGGCGGGGCCAGTTGGTGTTTACGGTCCGCTGGCCCGCGCTGTTGCGGCCGACAATCTCAAATCCAAGCACTGCGTCCTCGTAACTGTCGCGAGGAGCCACCGCAAAGATTGGGCCGAGCGTGGTATCGATTAGCACCTTGCCACCCAACGGCGGTTGCGTCAACAGGCTGTCGATCAGTTGCACGTTGCCCAGCTCGACCAGATTCAACAGCGGATGGCTCCGCTGCCAATCGATGATCTGCGGCGTCGAGACCGGCTCCTGGATGGCCCGTTTCTGCCAGGCGGCGTCTGGCGGTAAGCGGCCGATAAACAGTGTGTTGGCCGGCGGCATCGACTTGGGCGCGCACTGGTCGAAGATGATCAGATCGTACAGCTCCGCCTGCGACTGCTGCTGGTACGCGACGGTTTCCAGAAAGTCAGGAGCTTCCTTCTTGACCATCGCCAGCCGGCGAGCCCGATCGGTCTCCAGCGCCGACTCCAGTGCGGCATTGCCTGGTGTGATGAAGAGCACCCGACCTCCGCGGCGATCTTCCAGCACCGCGTGGGCCGTGTTGTCCAGTGCCAAGCTGTCACCAACCTTAGCTGCTGGATCGAGCACTGCACGGAGCGTGCCCGAGCCGACGTCTCCCAAGTTGAACGTTGCACCCATCACGTCGCCTGCGGGTAACTCCATCTCGGCTGCGTCGATCAGTCGGCCGCTCAAATACAGCTCTACGACTGTCGTCTGCAGTTGCTCACTCAAGTTGGCGATCTGCACAAACGCCTGGTGCAGCTCGGGGCGATCTTCATTGCGACGCGTGTTCAAAGCGGTAATGGCCAAATTGTTCGCGTCGAACGTGCCGACCGGCAAGAACACCGGTTCGAGATTGCCCAGAGAAAAGCCCTCCACACCGCGAAACCGGCCGTCGCTAAAGATGTACAGCTCGACCTGCTCCTGCTGGGTTACTTCAAACTCGGTGCCATCTTCCTCCGACATCACGCGCGCGGGATTGGCAAACCCATCGGCTAGACTCAGTGCGCCGCTCAGATCGGTCCGCCCCGCGGTAGGTTCGATGCGGTCGAGCGATTCGCGAAGCAGCCGGCGGTTGTTGGTAAACTCCTGCACGACGTCGGGCTGTTCGGCAAAGGAGATGATCATCGCCGACATGTCCGAATCTAGCTGGTCGATCAGTTGCGCTACGTGTTGCTTGGCTTCGTGCAGCCGCGACTGGCCGCCGGCTGCATCGGTGGTCGACATGCTGGCGGAGTGGTCAATCAGAAAAATAAACCGTCGCCCTTCCAGCGATTGGCCCAACCAACCCGGTCGCAGCAGCGCCAGCATCGCCAGGCCAACGATCAGCAGTTGTAGGAAAAGCAGCAAACTCTTGCGCAGTCGCTGCCAGAGGCTGTTCACGTGTAGGTCTTCGATCACCCGATGCCACAGATAGGTGCTGGGCACCTCTAAGGGCATTCGCTTGAGCTTGAGAAAGTAGAGCGCAAAGATCGCCGGCGGGATCATTCCCAAGAGGATCCAACCGTACGGGCCCAGTGTGTTGCGAAACAACGTATCCATAGTAGCTTAGCGCACCAGCCCCCGGCGCCGCAGGTGCTTGGCGACCAATTCTTCGACCGGCAGCTGGTTGTTGGTCAACAGATAGTGCATTCCCCGTCGGGTGCAAAAATCTTGCGCGGAGCCGACAAACGCATCGAGTGTCTGCTTGTAGCGTGCCAACAAAGGTGCGCTAACCGAGACCTCTGCTTCATCCTGATCTTCGCAGTCGACCAATTTGAGATCGCCTTTTACATCCGGCTCCAGCTCTTCTTGCGACAAGACCTGGATCACGTAGCAATCGACCTGGTGCGAGACGAAGTAGCGCAATGCCGTCTCAAAACCATCTTTGTCCATCAGATCGCTGATCAGCACGACCACGCCTCGGCCCGGATTGCGGAGGCAGAAATTCTTCACTCCTTCGGCCAGCGACGCCTGTCGTCCCGGCTCGATGGCACCGATCTGTTCGAGCATCCGCCACACGCTAGCCCGCCCGCGCAGCACCGGCCCACGTTCGCTCGGAGATTGGCCTAGCGTTTCGATTCGGACCCGATCGGCGCGGATCAATCCCACAAACGACAATGCCGCCGCCAGTTGCTTGGCGTACTCAAGCTTCGTCGGTTCGCCAAAACCCATTGACATGCTGGCGTCGATCAACGTGTAGAAGTGCAGGTCTTCTTCTTCCAGAAACAGCTTGATAATCAACTTGTCGAGCCGAGCGTACAGATTCCAATCCAACAGCCGCAGGTCGTCGCCCGCAACATAATTGCGAAAGTCGGCAAATTCGACGCTCTGTCCCTTGCGTTTGCTCCGCCGCTCGCCCTTCATCCGCCCACGAAACACCTTGCGCGTAACAATCTCCAATCGCTCCAGGCGGGCGAGCAGTTCGGGCGAAAGCAAGTTAGAGTTATTGGCTGTGCTCATCGAATGAAACGCTTGCGCAAAGTCTTGGCCAGGAAAGTTGAGAAACCGAATTCCAAATTACGCTACCTTTTCGCCCACCTTCTCAGGTACCTTCTTGACAATCTCCACCAGCACCTGATCGGGTTCGATCCCCTCGGCCTCCGCCTCAAAGTTGAGAATCACCCGATGACGCATCGCCGGCAAGTAGACGCGGCGCACGTCGTCGAAGCTGACGTTGTAGCGCCCGGCAAGCAAGGCACGTACCTTAGCGGCCAGCGTCATAGTTTGCGCCCCACGGGGGCTGCTGCCCCAGCGCAAGAATTTATCCGTCGCCTCCGGTGCAAACTCACCCTCGGGGTGGGTCGCCAGAGTCAGCCGCACGATGTAGTCCTGCACGTGCGGGGCAACGATCACTTCGCAAATCAGTTTCTGCCATTTGAGAATCTCGCTGCCGTCCATCACCTTGTCGGGCACGATCGTCACACCTCTTGTTGTGCGGTCGATGATTTCTGCCAGATCGTCGCGACTGGAATAGCCGACCACCAGCTTGAAGAAGAACCGGTCCAACTGGGCCTCAGGCAGCGGGTAGGTCCCTTCCTGCTCGATCGGGTTCTGGGTTGCCATCACAAAAAACGGCTGCTTGAGTTGAAAAACGTTGCCGGCAATACTCACCTTCTTTTCTTGCATCGCTTCGAGCATGGCCGATTGCGTCTTGGGCGTAGCACGATTGATTTCATCGGCCAGACAGATCTGAGTGAAGATCGGGCCTTTCTGGAACTCGAACACACGGCCGCCTTCGGGAGTTTCGACAACCATGTTGGTTCCCAGAATATCCGCAGGCATCAGATCAGGCGTAAACTGAATTCGCGAGAAATCGAGGTCCAAGGTTTGCGAAAGCGTGCGAACCAACAGAGTCTTGCCCAAGCCCGGCACTCCTTCCAACAAGCAATGTCCTCCGACGAACAGGCAGGTCAACACCCCGTGGACAATGTCGCTATGCCCCACGATCACGCGTCCCAATTGCTCATAGACCGCCTTGTATCGTGCGGAGAATTCCTGGGCCTGCTTCTCAATCGATTCGCCAATGCTCATGAGTGTTCACTTTCAGTTGGTTTTGTGATCTTTTATTCCTGGGATAGATTCAAGAAACAAGTAGTCAACGATTAGCTATTTCTCGCGATCGCGCTGTGCCCGACGTTTTGCTTCCAGCAAGCGTTCCGTGTACGACAGCTCGTCCGTTTTGTCTGGGGTTGGTTCACTTGACGGCTGCGTCGGTTGCGGCCTGGGCCCAGCCGACTGTGCGGCTACGGAAGACTCGTCCACCAGGGTCGATCCTTCAACCGCCGGCTCGGCCGTTTCGAAGCGGGACGCCTGACGGCGGCTTTCAATTTTCTGTGCGACTTCCTGTTTCCGGCTCTGCAGGCGGCTCATTGTTTCAGGCTCGGGTACAGCCCGCTCGCGCCGTAGCACAAAGTCACGCGCCTTGGCCAGGGCAGGCAGCGCCCACAGCAAGTTGACTTGCACGCGTCGTACAAATACGTCGGCCAGAAAAAAACAACTGCAGGCCAACACCAACCAGTGCCAGATCGACTGGTTGGCGATCGCCGGTGGCAAGTCACGGCGGAATGGATTCAGCGCGCCACTCGGATCGGCCCGGGCGCCTTCCAGCCCCGACTCGACCAGCACGCCGGACGGCCCATCCTTGGCGGTTAGTTTTGCCAGCGACTTGAGCAGTGCCAGGTTCGTTTCGTTGGCCCGATACTCGGCCGAGTAGCCGACGTTTATCCCGGTGCGAATCGGCGCTTTGCCTGGGCCTGGATTGATCACGATCAAATAGCTGCCCGTCTGTTGCGAAGGAAACTGTCCAACGTAGCGCCCGGGAGCTGTCTGTTCGATCCGCAACGGCAGTGACGACATGTCGGGCGCAACGACCGTCCCCGACATCGCCTGATCGTTGAGGAATTGTTCCTCTTCGTCCAGTGCCGTGATCACCACCTGGGTCGTTCCGTCACGCACGTCGGTCGCCAGGCTGAAATTGCCGAGATTGTCGGTGGGGCGCATCGACCAGCGAACGATCTGACTGAACAGCTTGTCGTAGCCCTCCCATTGAGTCCACTGGTTGGCCCATTGGGCGCCGGCATCAGTTGTCAGGGCTACCGCCTTCCCTGCTCCATAGGTCCAAACGGCCAACACGGTGGCGTTTTTCTCCTGCACCGGCAGGGGCGAGCGAAGTACTACTTCGACTAGCGGGTTTTCCTTGAGAGAAGTCCGCATAAACCCGCTGATTGGAGGCGGTCCTCCTTCGATGCCTTGCACGATCTCGTGCTGGGTAATCACCTGCGGGCGGACCGGCGGTTTGGGTTCAAAGACCAGCTGTTGGGCTACGCGGCGCGCTTCACGCTGGTAGATCCTGGGCAGTGCTTTGGCGCTTTTCACGACGTAGTATTTTCCGCCCGTCTTGCGAGCAATACTCTGCATTTCCGAGCTACCGATCGTGCCGTGTGAGCCGACGGCAACCGTGCTGACCCTCACCTGTTGCTTGATCAGAGCGTTGATCGCAGCGCTGGAAGGTGGCGTGGGGTCGCCATCGCTGATGATGATCATGTGCTTGACTGCCGCGTCTTTCACTCCGGCAAACGCCGCCGCGGCCATCTTCAGTGCCGGGTCGAACGCCGGCATATCCCCGATCGACATCCGATCGATGCGCGAGAGCATCATTTTTCGATTTTTTCCGACAGGGATAAGGCCTCCCTGCGAGGCTCCCCACAGCCATTGGTCATTGCCGTTCCACTGCACCATGCCTGCGTAATCTCGACCACCCAACATTTTGATCGATTCGACCGCCACCCGTTTCTGCCAGTAGTTGGCTCGCGGCATTTCGCCGGCGTGCATCATCAACACCAATGCGCCGACCGGGATGACCTTGGAGCTCTTGATCTGAAAATCAACCGGCATCGCCTTTTCCAGTTCGGAATTAATCCAGCCGCCCGCGCCAAAGGTATCGGGGCCGCCCATCATGATCAGTCCGCAGCCCATCTCCCGTGTGTTGCGGACGAGCATGCTGATTTGGTCGTCGCTAAAGCTGCTGACGTTGTCGGCGTCGGTACCGGTGCTACGCGGTACGTTTGCCAGGATCACCGCATCGTACCGCTGCAACTCGGCCAGTGAGGAGAAGAGCTGATCACTGGGTGTGACGCTCACTTCGATATCTTCGAACTTGAGCCGCTCGACCAGATAGTCGAACTGCCCGGGTTTGTCCCAGTTTTCTATCAGCAGTACGGCCCCTTTGCCGCGGACGTGCGTAAAGGCCGTGGCCACGTTGTTCTGGGCCATGCCGTCGCGGGCCGGGTCGTCTGGTACGAACTTGGCTTGGTAAGTGAAGAAGTCAGCCTGATCAATCTTTTGGGTTACAGTAAAGACCCGCTTGCCGGGTGGAACCTCGATCTGTTGTTCGGTCAGCAGCTCCTCGCGCTCGCCCGACTTGCGGATGATCAGCAGCTTGCCCTGCACCGGCGAACTCCCGTCTTGTTCGGCATCGTTATTGAGCACCACCCGTAGGTCGAACGGTTGGCCGCGGCGGACTCCTGCGGGAATGTCGACTTTCTGAACGGCAATCTCGCTCTGCGCGGTAAGCAACACCGGTACGACGTCGATGCTCACGCCCGCAGCCGCCGCCGAGCGGGCTTCGCGCTGTGCATTGCCCAGATTCTGGTTGCCATCGGTTACTAACACGATTCGCTTGGCGGCATCGTGCGGAAACATTGCCTTGGCCCGTTGAATGGCAGTCGCCAAGTCGGTGTACTCGGGGTCTAGAATGCTCTCGATACGCGACGGCAGCGGGATTCCAGTATCGACCAGAGGGATTTCCACCGCAGCGTCCTGGGCGAACGCGATCACCGCGTAACGGTCGTTCTTACCGGCATTGTGATGCTCGTCGATCGACGCGTTGACATACTCGATCATCGCCTGCCGTTGATCGGTCGGAATGCTCAGCGATTGGTCGAGCAGGTAGACGACTGTCAACTGATCGCTTTGCCGCCGGTATTGCACGTCGGCCAGCGCCAACACCAGCAGCACCAACACCAGTGACCGTAGCGCCAGCGCCAACAACCGTCGCCAGCGGCCCAAGCCCGACAAACTCTGGAAGCTCAGCCACCACAGCAGGGGGATCAGCAATAGCAGCAGTAGATAACCAGCGCTGTCGAAGGCAAGACTATGGCGAAACATTCGTCCAATCCCTGGGGCTCCGTGGACCGCATTGCGGCCCGGCTGATCTAAAAACTTACCCGCTGTACGCGATGATTGTTGGTATCCAGCACATGTAATCTACCACCGCTGTCCCGCACCAGCGCCCAGGGGTTGTGCAGCTCGCCCGGGCCGCGGCCGTTGGCACCCCAGCAGGCTAGCGATTCTCCCGCGAGCGAGAACTTCTGAATCCTGTGATTTCCATACTCGCAGACGTAAACATGCCCTTGGCCATCGAGTACCAGGTCGTAGGGATAGTACATCTGTCCCGGTTCGCTGCCCTCTTCGCCCCAGTGGAACAGCAATTCGCCTTGGCTGTCAAAAACCTGAAGCCGATGGTTGCAGGCGTCGGCGACCCAGATCCGATTGAGTTGGTCGATCGCCAGGTTCTGCGGTCGGCGGAACTGGCCGGGCTCGCTGCCGTGCGTTCCCCATTGTAGGAGAAACTCTCCCTCGGGTGAAAATTTTTGGATCCGATCGAAATCACCATATTCTGCCACGTATAGATGGCCCTGGGAGTCTTCTACAGCGTCGGTCACGAAGCCGAATTCCCCGGGACCATGGCCCATCGTGCCGCCAATCGTCGCAGACTCGACGGCTTGCCCCTCCGGTTCGTAGACCAGCAGGCGGTAGTAGTGAGTGTCGGCCACCAACAGCTGGCCGGCCCGCGAGATGGTCAGGCCCGAGGGCTTGCCATTCTTCCAGACCGGAGTCTTCCAGCCGCGGAGGTAGTTGCCATCGACGTCGAAGACCTGGATGCGGGCGGTCATGTCGACGATGTAGAGGTGGTCCTGGTCGTCGATGGCCATAGCTCGGGGTTTTTGCAGCCGGCCTGCAGTAATGCCGGCCTGCCCCCAAATCGCCTCGGCCTGCTGATGGGCCGCGTCGGACGGCAAGCAACCGCCGCCTGCCGCCAGAGCCGTGCAGCACAGTAGCCAGCTGACTGTCTGCCAGCGAGTTGCAGAATCGTTGCCAGAGCAATGGGCCATCGAAGGGCTCCTGGAGACGAAAGTCGGTGGCAATCCTGGGGGGCTCGCATTGCGGCTGGCTGAGCGGGTGATCAGCGCCCCGTTCGGCGGTTTCGGCGAGGGTGACTGGCGGGTCGATCGACGGCCCTAAACCCATAAATAACAGGGTGTTGGGCGATCTGGAGGGAGGCTCCGGCTCCTTGACCTTGGTCGATTACAGGCGTTATATTGGGGCCCTGACAGACGTTGGGGGATTACTGTTCGCTGTTGCCTGGCAAGATATTGGCTCGTTCGGGCTGATTGTTGCGTCATTCATCCGCCTTCCATTGTTGCGGCTGGGTGGTGGGTTGTCATCCACTCTTGGACGACGCAACAGGGAGATTGTCTAGCCGGGAAGCTTGTGCCAGAGGCGATGTGCCACCTATGCCGCCGATCGTTATCGATCTACGTCAGGCTGACGACAGCCGGGATGTCGTTCATCGGGCAGTGCAATGCCTGGCCGAAGGGGCTCTGGTCGTCTTTCCGACCGAAACCGTCTACGGGCTTGGGGCCAGTGCCCGCAGCCCTGAAGGAGTGCAAAAGATATTCGACGTCAAAGGCCGGTCGGCTCATACCCCACTGGCCCTGGCGATCAAAAGTGCCGAGGAGGTGCTCGATTACGTGCCCCAGCCCGGCCGAATGGCCCAGCGGCTGGCACGCCGCTGTTGGCCTGGACCGATTACCCTGGTGATGGACCACGATGCCCAGCAGGGGCTGGTCGGGCAACTGCCCGAAAGCGTCCGCCGAGCGGTCGCGCCCAACGGCACCATTGGTCTGCGAGTTCCTGCTCATGATATCGTGTTGGATGTATTGAGGATGTTGACTGGGCCGATCGCTTTGACCAGTGCCAATCGAACCGACCAACCGGCCGCGGTCACCGCCCAGCAGGCTGTGGAGGAATTGGGAGATGACGTTGCTCTGGTACTGGATGATGGGCCTTGCCGATATGGTCAGCCTTCGACCGTCGTTCGAGCCACGGACAGCGAGTACGAATGTTTGCGCGCAGGAGTGGTGGGACCCTCGGCCATGGATCGTTTTGCCAGCATGATTGTCTTACTGGTTTGCACGGGCAACACCTGTCGTAGCCCCATGGCTGAAGTGATGTTCCGCCGCTTGGCGGCGGAGAAACTCAATTGTCAGGAAGCGGAGTTGGAACAGCGCGGGGTCATTGTCGCCTCGGCAGGGATCGCTGCCGTGGCGGGCTGTGGGCCGAGTCGAGAGGCGGTGGAAGTGATGCAGGAAAAGCAGCTTGATCTGGGAAAGCACGAGTCGCAACCCTTCACCGATCGGCTGGTCAAAGATGCTGACGTCATCCTGACGATGACCTCCAGTCACCGCCAGGCAATCATGCGGCGCTGGCCCGATGCTGCCCCTCGCACTCACACTTTGCGACCCGACGGCAGAGACATTGATGACCCGATCGGGGGTACGACCGCCCTCTATCGTCATTGTGCTGAGCAAATAGAGGATTCCCTAAGACTACGAGTGGCCGAGTTCGATCTGGGTTGAACAGTCCGCAGTACGACAACGAAGCATTAAAACCCCATTAGGAAATTGTGAAAGGTAATTTGCCATGCGAATCGCGATCGGGAGTGATCATCGAGGTTTTCATCTCAAGGAAAAGGTCGCGGCCCTGTTGCGCGAAAAAGGCCACGAGGTGAAGGACGCTGGCACGACGGCGACCGAGTCGGTCGACTATCCCGATTTTGCCGCCGAGGTCGCTCAACAGGTCAGTAACACCGACGCCGAGCGGGGGATTCTGATCTGTGGCTCGGGTATCGGCATGGCGATTACCGCCAACAAGTTTCCCGGCGTGCGGGCGGCCCCCTGCACCGACGAAATCACCGCTGAAATCAGTCGGCGTCACAACGATCTGAACGTGCTGTGTCTCTCGGCCGACATGCTCAGCCCACGCAGCGTCGAGCGGATGATCGAACTGTGGATTAACACCCAGTTCGAGGGTGGGCGCCACTCGCGGCGGATAGAGAAAATTCACCAGATCGAAGAGAACCTGACAAGCGACGACGCTGCAGCTACGTAGTTCCCTGCAGCTTACGGCAATCGCCAGCCGCCGTTTAGAGCTCTTCAAAGCTGGATTGCCCTTTCATTCCGCAATCCGCATTCCGAATTTTGCGTTTCCCTTGGCCGGGGACTGGTTCCTTTTTGCGGAGTCTTCGGAGCACATAGGTGAGGTATTCCCTTCCCCGGTCCTTTTTGCGCGCCGTGTAGGGGTCCCATGTTTTCGTGCAAAATTCACCTGTTCTGCGCGAGACTCCCTCACTATTCCTCTGCAATCGCAGTCTCACCGCTGTTGCGATCCGTGCAAAAAGGCTTGAGTTTACGTTTCCCAATGCGAATTTACGGCGCCTTTTCGCGCCTTTTTCTTGCCAGCGAAGCGATCAACGTGTTTCGAATTATCAAAGACCGGCGCAATTGCGCGTACACCGATTATTGAGGATCGCGGAGAAAACGCGAGGACGTTTTTTGGCCACTTGGAAAGCGTCTCGCGCCGTGTGCCACTGACTGGCTTGCCCAGCAGTGCCGTGGGGAAGCAGCCATCGATCTAGAAGGTAGGAGCTGAAGTTCCTAACGCCCTAAGTGTGATTGGTAGCAACAGTCGGCTTCGCTAGCCGACCTCGACGGTTCCGTCTTCCTTGATGGAAACTTGATCACCGGATCTGACCGCCTCGAGGAAATCGTCCCCGAGCAGGTCGATCGTGATGACGCGCTTGCCATTCCAGATATCATCCATCAACAGTCCGGCAAGCGAGACGGAATCGACGTGTTGTGAGAACAATATCGCCTTTGGCCCCAGGCCCAAACTCCCCACGCCCATCAACGCTGCCCCGCCCAGAGAGGAACCTACGGTCGTTGTGGTACAGATAATCGCGCCCCCCAGTTCTTTTCTGTAAAACTCCTTGTTGTTTGGATCAGTGCAGGGAGCCGTTTTGGAATTCCCGCCAAACAGGTTCTCTAGGTAAGAACCGGTCGTGTTGAGAGGCTGTTTTGAAGAGAGTACCTTGCCCTTGAGGTTACCGGAAAGCAGCGGACGCCCTTTGAATGTTTTTTTGGCCATTGGTTTCTCCAGTTTATTGTTTTGTTGTTTTTATCTGTCCTGGAATTCAGCGTAGGCGAGTCTCTCCGAGACTCGCAGTCTCGTAAAATGTCAGCCTCGGAGAGGCTGACGTACGTGGAGTCCTACGCATCCTTCGGAATTTTACCCGTGCAGATTGTTTCGATGAGGGTAGCGTCCCGGAGGTAACGCACGTCGGGATAATAGCTTCGCGTCTTGGGAGAATTCGTGACGCCGTAAGTCCTCTCGGAGAAGCCTTTCATGCCCGCGTAACTCACCGTGCACATATTGGTGAATTTCATTCCGGCCTTCTTCATCTTGCTGACGAGCAGCGGCTCATCTTCGACGAGATGGTTCCGCACGACGTGCGAGCAGAACAGCAAGGTCGGGATGGCGGCAGTTTTCAGGCCTCTATTCTCCACCGCTTCCGTCACTTTTTGTCCCCACCAGAGGATTTCGTGGTAGGTGTTGTGCGGACAGCCAATGAAACAGGCCGTCGGATTTTCGGGACGCCCGTCCCATTCGACCGGGAAGGTGCCCAGGACCCGTGCCTGTTCGGCATCGTCGAGCACGTAGGTCTGGTAGCCCTTGACCAGCAGATCGCGTCCCTTCTCCTTGGCGTCGGGAGTGAGATTTTCCACGTGGTAGAGGCCAACCGCGCCGGTGGCCGCGGTGGCGCTTCCCATTTTTTTCAGCAGGTGCATGTTTTCGTTGGTGACTTTGTCACCCAGGTATTTGTCTATGCCCGTGATGAAGGGGACGCCGTCGATAACCTTGGAACCAATGGCAGAGCCGATCACGCCCCAATCTGGCTCTTTGGAGGTCTTCACCTCGACGAGCCAATTGGCCATGCGGCCCTCGTCCGTCATGAGTCCGAACAGCGGCGCCTTGCCGAGAAGTCCACAGAGCAGTTCCATGCCGCCGGCGTTGCGATTGGTCCGGAGTCCGAGTGCGGAGTTGCCGTAGTTTATCGCGGAGGACTCCGCCCAGGCGACGTACGTGCCAGGCTCGGGCTGATTGCCGACCTCGTCCACGTAACAGGCACAGCTGCGGAAGTTCAGGTCCGGAGCACCGAGTTGAGCATGAACCCAATCCAGGTCCCGCTGGTATTTGTACCCCTCGTAAATCAACTCGAAGTCCGTCTCGTTGTTATTGACGTTGTACATGTCGTAGCAACGCGGATTGACGGTGTAGGGTGCGTAGGTCTTCAGCCCGGCATCGGCGCATTCCTGGAACAGCTTGATCATCGGCGCCATGTAGTCCGTCCCGGTGTACAGGGAGCAGTGTGGCGCGCCGCCGAGATCGACGAGTTTTTCGGCTCCGAAGGCATTACCATGGGCGACGACGATTTTCATGACCTTGGCCAGTTCCGGTCCCTTCTTGCCATCCATGATGTCCTGCTCTTCCTTGGTGAGAGGCATCTGATAGGGCGCTTTCGGATCAGCCTGGTGGC
>Ga0315336_1004203_pt1 | contig 17518 bp, 7 predicted proteins | sample ASW5metaG_FD_204512 | JGI IMG/M metagenome (GOLD analysis project Ga0315336, IMG submission 204512) | Ammonia-oxidizing marine archaeal communities from Monterey Bay, California, United States - ASW #5 | ecosystem: Environmental > Aquatic > Marine > Intertidal zone | place: USA: California... | reverse complement strand
ACTGGACCGGAATCATGGTAAGTCCATCCTCAAGGACATCGCCAAGAATCTGTCGTCACCCGACGCCGCCGGCGGATTGATGCGGAGCCCGTTTCAGTTCCAGGCACACGGCGAATCGGGAATGCAAGTCTCGGAATTGCTGCCACACTTGTCGAAACATGTGGATGACATGGCCCTGGTGCGTTCGATGTTCAACACCCACCAGAATCATGAGCCGGCCATCTACAAGATTCAGTCGGGCAAGACGATGCCCGGCCTGCCATCGCTGGGGTCCTGGATATCCTACGGCCTGGGAACTCAGAACCAGAACCTGCCGGCCTACATCGTGCTCGACTCACCAGATGGACGTCTGCCGACCAACCATGTCCAGAACTGGCAGTCCGGCTATCTGCCTCCGCTGTATCAAGGGACCCGCATTCGGTCCAAGGGTGTTCCCATCCTGAATTTGAAACCCGAACATCCGGAACCCAAACCGGTGGAAACCCTGAGCCGTGAATTGCTGAGCAAGCTGGATCGTATCCACCGCAATCAGCGTCCGGGCCAACTTCAACTCGATGCGCGGATCGCCAGCTATGAGCTTGCGGCGCGGATGCAGATGTCGGCCAGCGACGCGTTGGATGTCAGCACGGAAACCGCGGGGACACTGGCCAATTATGGCATTGGGGAATCCGCGACCGATTCTTATGGGAGACAGTGCTTGCTGGCGCGACGACTGGTGGAGCGCGGCGTGCGATTCGTACAGGTGTATCCGGTGGGACAACAATGGGACAACCACCGCGACATCGGCACATCTCTGCCAAAAATCTGCCGCACAACCGACAAGCCGGTCGCCGGACTGTTGACCGACTTGAAGCAGCGTGGCTTGATGGATGACGTGCTGCTGGTCTGGGGCGGAGAATTTGGACGATTGCCGATCGCGCAATTACCCCCCGGCACGCCGGCCAAACGCGCCGGCCGCGATCACGGCCCCACCGGGTTTTCCGTGTGGTTCGCCGGAGCGGGAATCAAGGGAGGTACCACCTACGGATCGACGGACGAAATCGGCTGGCGCGCCGCCGAAAACCGAGTCAGCGTCGCCGACTGGCACGCGACGATTCTGCACCTGCTGGGCCTGGGCAACGACGCATTGTTCTTCGACGTCCACGGTTTCAAACAGCGTTTGACGGGAGTCGACAAACCACGCGTGGTCCGCGAGATCATGTCCTGACACACCGCCTCTCGGCTACCGGCCAGAAGCCGTTGCGGCCATACGATCCGGGCCTTATCGCCGCCGCCGCCAGACGGTCGCCCTCGGCACGCACGATGAGAGCGAAGCGACCGATTCTCCGGTCGCCTATTTGCTGGGTCCCATTTTGCGGAACGGCCAATTCGGTGTGCCCGGAGGGTCCATGGCAATCGGCGACTTACCCAATGCGAAGTCGGCAGGATACAGATTGCGTTTGACCCAGAATTCCTTGCCCCGCACAAAGCCGTAGAAGCTGGGATAGAACGGATCGACAAAGTCGACATTGGCGGCCGCAGGCACCTTGAGTCCCGTCAAATTGAAGGCGGCGTTGACCACCACGCGGCGCGTGCCCGCGCTCATAAAATCCACCGAGGCTCCCATCGTCGTACAAAAGGCCTGACCGGTGGCACCACCGGGTGACGTGTATTCGCGAACCCAGGCCAGGGCCATCATGGGGCTGTTCTTGGGGCCGTCGATCGCCGGCGATTTCGGATCGAGGGTCGCGGTCACCGCTCCCCGCAACAGAACGGTGTCGGTGCGCTGCAAATGCTTGACCGTATACACGTCCGACGGCGCAAACACATCCGTGACTCCGTTCAAAATCGGATGTCCGGCATGCGCCTTTTCGACCACACCGCGGCAGCCCTGTCGCTTGTGACCCCCGTGGTGGGCCACCCACTGCTCACCCAGAATCTTCCGGCCGAAATAGCCCCACTTGCCCCGGAATCCGTGCGTCGCGGTCCGCAACCCGATCACCGGTTTCCCGGCATTCAGATACTTCTCGAACGGTTTCATCTGGGACTCCGATGGCGTACGAAAGCGGGTGAACACGATCATCAGATCGGCGGTGTCCAGGGCCGACATGCCGGGCAAATTGCGTTGATTGTTGGGGTCGATGAATCCCTTTTCCGGATCGATCGAAAACAACACCGTGCATGTAAAACCGTGATGTTGCGACAGGATCTTGCCGAGCATCGGTAGAGCTTCTTCCGACCGGTATTCCTCGTCGCCGCTGATCAGCACAATGTGTTTGCCTTCGCCCGGTCCTTTGCCACCCTTGTAGACCAGCGTGTCGGCGTAAGACGCTGAGGCCGACCAAGCGGCACAGACGACTCCCAACAGGGCGATCCGATGTTGACGTGTCATGAACGCAATTCCTGATTGAAGAAGACTGAGTGGTGAACAGGGGGGAATGATATTCGCGCTCCAGCGGATCGCGTCACGACCCGCACGCGCACAGCACGGTCAATGATGATCGTGTGTTTCGAACAATTTGTTGGTCTTGTCTCCGCGAGCATAGACATACGCGATCAAATCAAGAATCTCTTCTCGCGACAGCTTGTCCAGCAGACTTTGGGGCATGATCGACACCTTGGACTGCACTCGCTCTTCGATCTCTGATTTCGCAATCACGGTCGGCTTGGCCTTCAACACCGGGTTGATCATGATCTCGACCGATGTTTCCGTCTCTTTGACGATCATGCCGGTCACCGTTTTACCCGATGACAACACGAACGTATACGAGTGGAACTTCTTGTCGATGTCCTTGGACGGCTCCAGGATCGATTGCAGAATGTACTCAGGTGAACTCTTCTTCTTTTCGAGTTTGGCCAGGTCGGGGCCGAACACCTGTCCTTCGTTGTTCAGGCGGTGACAGGCGGCGCAACTGGAGACTTTGAACAATTCCCGTCCGACTTCAAACGCCCGGCCGGATGGCAACGGTTTGGTCGCACCAGACAGCTCGGCGAATTTCCATTGCCGTCCGCGGGTGTTGGTCTTGAGCAGGTCGTCCCGCAAGGGCAGGGGATGCGCGGTCAGGTAGCGAGCCGGGTTGGCCAGATACTCCTCCAGATTCTCGACGACGTACAAGGCCCCGTACATCCGTCGCCAGTGGCCGGGATAGGTGCAGACATAAGGATAGACCCCGGGAGACTCTGGAGCCTCGAAAGTGATCGCCTGCGTCTGTCCGGGCTGCAACAACCGGCTGGCCAACAAAATCTTGTTGGACTTGGGGATGTACTGCCGGGCCATCGCGTCGGCATCCCGCGCGGTGGCTTCGGCCAACTGGCCGACTTCCGCCAGGGCTCCTGGCTGAGTGATCGCGAAGTTATGCGGCATGTTGTCGGAATTGGAGAAGCGAAATTCAACCGGTTTGCCAGCCTGAATCGCGATGGTCTCCTTGTCGTAAATCATGCGGTGCGGCACAGTGCCCACGGCAATCACCCGCACGTTGAGATTCTGCAGGCGGAGTCGAATGGCTTGTTTCTGTTCGGCGGACAGACTGTCCGCCAGCGACGTCGCCAGGCTCATGGCCGCCACCGCAGACCCCGACGTGCGATAAGCCGGCGGAATCTCGCTCAGGTAGCCCACCAGGTTGTCCACCAGCGGCCGCACGGCCTGCTGAGGCCACTGTTTTATGGGAATCCCTTTGAGCACCTGGATGGCCGTGGTGCGGTTGCGTCCCGCTTTGACCAGTGAAGCCAGATCGCGAACCTTGTCCGATGCGTGTCCCGGAATCGTCGCCAAAGCGCGAATCGCCACATCGTGCAATGTCTCGCCGCCACTCACGCTCAACCGATCGGCGGCGATTTTCTGCTTCTTCAAACCTGGACCCGACCAGGCAACGCGTAATCCGTCGGAGCCGCCGTTGTCGAAGTACGTCACCACCAAGGGATGGGAGCCAGCGGGCAATGCGATCGTGCCCGACTTTTCCACCATTCCGTGCAGTCCGTCGTTATTCACCACCTGGCGATCGCCAATGTAAATGCGGGAACCGTCATCCGAATTGGAATAGAAGGTGTACTTGCCGGCACGGGGGATCTGGATCGCCCCGGTGAATCGCAGTGCAAACTTGTCCGCCTGCTTGCGCTGTGGAACATTCATGACGATCTCGGGCACGACACCACTGGCCTTGGGTTTCATGCGTTCCAGCGTTTCCAGCGCCACGTTGTTGGCGGCTGGGAAGAAATAATCGACCTTGATTCCAGGCCGCTGCAAACCGGCGCCTCCCGGTTCCGCCTGCAACGTACCGGGCATCTCGAAGATCAGCGGCCGCACCTTGGCGTACAAACCAGCTCTGAGCTTCTCATCGGTGATGGCCGGCACGCCGGCCAGAAAGTCGCGCAACCGCTGTTTGCTCTTCGCGGCGGCCAGGTAGGCGTCATCGGCCGAGCCGTCCGCGCGGACCCAGGCGGCATATGCCAGGGACCGGGTGTCCTGGTGCTTGCCCGCCGTCGCCAGCTGCTCGAGCTCACCCCGTAAACCTTGCAATTCGGCCACCGGACGTTCCGCCAGCAGCGGCAACAGTCCCCCGGGATCGCCGTCCTGTTGGGCATCCCGCTGTTTGATCATTCCCAGCAACAGGGCGACTTCCTTGACCTTTTGCAGTTTGGCCAGGCCTCCCAGCGAGGCCCGCAGATGTTGTCGCGGCACCTTCTTGCGACTCAAAATCGCCCGATACACCGCCTCGGAATGCTCCAGCTTCAACAAGTCATTCACGCTGGCGTTGCGGAGCACGTACATCTGCGCCGCCGTGGACAGTTGCTGTTTCGATGCCAATGCGTCCTGCACCACCTTGTCCACGTTGATCTGTCCACGGGCATAGTTGATGACCGTGGTGAGTTCCGGATCCACGGGCCGTGCGGCGACTTCGAAAATGATCTCGGCCGCGGACAATCCTTCAAACGCAACCGCAGCCTTGACGGCTTCGGCTCGAACCAGTGCCGAGTCGTCGCGGCCGCCGGCCAACAGGATCGGTTCCCAGCCGTCGACCCGCGACCCCCAGTGGCCCAATGTACGAATGGCCGCGGCGCGGACCCGCGGTTCAGCAACTTGCAACACCCGCAGCAGCAATGCGCGATTGGGAACGCGGTGCTCCTCGAAGACCCACAGACACTCCAACAGCGGCTGAGCATGTCGCGGGTTGGCGGGATCCAGTTGGCCCGCGAATCGCGTAACCGCTCGCGTTGCGTCCGGAGTCGGGCGTCCACTGAGTTCCAGCCGGGCACGGTAGCGCGTGCCATTTTCCGGAGCGAAGAACGCCTGGCACACGGTTTCCAGCGGCTTGTTCTTGAGCTTGACCGGTTTCAGCAGCGGCCGCCCCTTATAGGTCACCCGGTACACCCGCCCATGGATGTGATCGCGATTCGGATCGCGAATATTGTGTTGCATGTGACCGATCAACGCGTTGCACCAATCCGAAACGTACAAGGCTCCATCCCCACCGATTTCCACATCGGTTGGGCGGAAGTTCGGGTCGTTGCAAACCAGGATCGGTTCGATTTCCGTGGCGGTGATGCCCGCCCCGTTGTACTCCACTTTGTGCTGCAACACTCCCAGAAATCCGATCGTGTTGCAGATCAGAAAATTGCCGTTGTTCTCGGCCGGAAAGTGACTACTGGACAGAATGCCGGTGGCGGCCACGGGACGCACGCGTTTGCGGAACCACTGCTTGTTGCCCACACCTTTGCCAATGTTGACATAGCTGCCCGTGCCGCTTGTTCCGTCGTTGGCGAACTGATAGCCCCACTGATCGAACACGTCCCCATGTGGATTCGGACCAATCGGAAACTGAAAACTGACCTCGAAGGTTCGCGGATCGAAGCGGTGCACTCCGGAACGAGTGGAGCGATAGGTCTGTGTGGGTGTTTCCATGCTGGCCACATTGAAGATGCCGCGCGACCAGTACAGTCCGCCATCGGGGCCGATCACCATCGCATTAGCCGAGTGGTGTGAATCCGCGCTGGACACTCCCTGCAACATGCGAATCTTGACATCGGCTTTATCGTCTCCATCCGAGTCCTTCAGGAACCAGATCTCGGGAGGGGCGGCCACCAAAACTCCACCACCCCAGAACTCAAATCCGGTGATGCTGTTCAGTTTGTCGGCGAAGACAACACACTTGTCGGCCACGCCATCACCATTCTCGTCCGGCAAACAGATCAGCCGATCGGTGCGGGGATGCATGGGATTCCAATGCGGATAGGAGGGCCAGACCGAAACAAACAAACGCCCATCCGTGTCGACTGCCATCTGCACCGGATTCCGCATTTCCGGAAACATCTTCTCGGACGCAAACAAGTTGACCTGCATGCCGGGAGCCAGCTTCATCTTCTGTATCGACTCCTGCGGACTGAGATAGGGGTGCTTGCCACCGTCGAGCTTCCCGGCCTTGTTCGTTTTTACCTCCAGCAGCTTCGGCAGATTATTGTCCAGAACGGTCACCTGGCTACCCTGCGCCACGGCCCAGACGTGTTTGTCCCGATTGGCAGTCTTCACATCGAAGATCGCCATTTCCCGCTGCATGACGTCGAAATTCGACTGGCCGTGCCAGTTCAGTTTCGAACGGCCGCCATACACGTTGTAGCCATCCACGACCCGGTAGCGGCTGAACCAATGCAGGTTCTTGTCGAGCACCGCTGAGCGCAGTCGCTGCAGCGTGTCGGGTTTGCTGACCGACGCAGGAACACTGCCGAACAACGTTTCGACAATGACGCCGGCCAGCGCACGATTGCCGTGGTCCAGCAAGTGGATTCCATTGAGGGTCAACGGTGTTTCCGCCTGGCGGTACAACTGTTGTGTCGCAGCAAACAGGTCAATAAACAAGACCTTCTTCGCGGCGCAGACCTGTTGCATGGCACGGGTGTACGTCGCCAGGCGCTTGTTGTTTTCCGTACCGTCCGGGAGGTGCGGACTCTTGAGATTTTCGTGGGCGATCGGCGAGAACATCACCAGTCGCGGTGCGGATTTTCCATTGTATTTTTTTTGACGCATCCCGTCGATCATCTGCCCCAGATCCTTGGTGAATCCGGCCAGGCCGGCGGCACCGCGGAGCGACTCGTTGTAACCAAAGAAACAAAAGACGACATCGGCCTGTGTCTTGGTCAGCCACTCATCCGGACTGCCGAAACTCGCGGACCGTGGACGGGTCTTGACTTCGTCGGCCGAGAAGCCCAGGTTCCGGAACGTGAGCTCATGCCGGGTGTGCATGGCATGAATCATCGTCTCCAACCAGGCGTGGTGTTGCATGCGGTCGGCCAGCGTATTGCCGATGTAGCACACATGATCCCCGGATCGCAGTTGAAATTCCGGAGCTGCTGCCCGAGCGGAATTTTGCATCGTCAGTCCGCACATCACCACCACAACCGCTGTCACACGGAAAGTATCCTGTCGGATCATCGTTCTTCTTTCGATTCCGCCGTTGGCCAGGCCACGGCAACACGAAGCGATTCGACATGCCGAACGCACATGTCCCAAGTCAGATATCCTATCAGCTCCCGTCCACGGCCTCTACGTACCCGAGCCGAAAGTGTGTGAACGCCGCGTCGCCATGAAATTGAGCTCGACCACCGACCCGTCACACATTCCAAGAATGTGCTCATGGTGCTCGCTGAGTGATCTGGCTACATGTGTGCGATCTGGTCCATGTCTCGCAATTGGGATATACTGTCAGGCTGAGCGTGCGGCCTGGCGGCCGCGACGGCTCCCCAGCAGCCATGAGTCCCTGCAGCGTGAATGAGCTGTGTGCTCGAGAATCAACCGTGGCGAGGATGCATTCCGATGACCAGAGCCGGCTGGCGACAACACCAACATCGACACGCCTTTGAGGATTACTATCCGCTCGCCGACGAAGGCCTGACGCTCCGCAGTCGACGGAACATGTTGAAAGCCGGACTGGCGGGAATGGCCGGTCTCTCGCTGCCCGACCTGCTCAAGCAGCGAGCCAATTCGGCTGCCCAAGGCCGGCCGACGAATAACAAAAGCGTGATTTTGTTGTGGATGACCGGCGGACCCAGCCAGATCGACACCTGGGATCCCAAACCCACGCGGCCCATCAAGAATCGTGGCCCATTTTCCGTCATTTCAACAGCGCTGCCCGGGACAATCATCTGTGAACATCTGCCCAAACAGGCGGCCATGCTGGACCGCTTCACGCTGATCCGTTCCGTCAACCCCAAACACAGCAGCCACGAGCCCAATCAGGTCATGCAGACGGGGAATCTGCGAGCGGCACCACGCACCGATCGCACCGGCGACAAGTGGCCGGCCATTGCTTCGGTGTGCGGAAAACTCAGGGGTGCGAATCACCCCAGCATGCCGCCCTACGTCTCGTTCATGAGACATCGCAGCCATATCGCCTGGGGTGGTTACCTGGGACGGGAACACGACCCGTTCATCGCCAACAACGTCACACGGTTGCCGATCTACGACAAGGTGGGCAACGACACCGGCCAGTTCAGCCAGGCCGGTTTGTTCCAGCTGCCCCGCGGATTGACGGCGGACCGGATTCACAACCGCCAGACGTTGCTGCGTGACTTCGACCTGTTGCGGAGTGATCTGGATCAGTCAGGAGCGATGGAGTCGCTGAACGCCTACGGCCGCAAAGCGGTGGACATGGTCCTGGGCGGCCGCGCCCAGAAGGCCTTCGACCTGTCCTCCGAAGACGATCGCGTCCGGGCCCGCTACGGCCCGCACCTGTGGTGCCAGCAGGCGCTGATCGCGCGGCGGCTGATTGAAGCCGGAGTCAGCTTTGTGACACTCGATCTGAGTTATCACACCGCGTCCGGCACGTGGGACACGCACGGCGACAACATCCCGCCCTACGGCGGCATCAAGAATGGGTTGGGGCCGCTGCTGCCGCTGTTCGACCACCTGTTGACAACCTTGGTGACAGATCTCGAAGACCGCGGGTTGATTGAAGACTGCCTGGTGATCTGCATGGGCGAATTCGGCCGCACTCCGCAGACAGGCACACAGGGCAGTACCGACGGACGCAATCACTGGACGGGCGTGATGTCGATGGCCATGGCCGGCGGCGGCCTGCGACACGGCCAGGTGATCGGTTCCAGCGAACGCGACGGGGGACACATCGCATCACGGCCCGTGACTCCCGGAGATTTGGCCGCGACCATCTACCAGTACATGGGCGTCCCGCTGGACGCCGAATTCCTCACTCCCCGCGGCCGGCCGGTGCCCATTGTACAAAATGGCGGCCAGCCGTTGGCGGAACTCTTCTGACACAAGCGATACGCCCACCTCACGTTCCACAGCCCAACACCAGACCCCTGACACCCGCCACTGTTCGAAACGTGTTGTCTCATGACATCGAACCCCAACAGCACGAGAGTTCTGGCCTGGCCACCCAGCGGCCGCTAGGCCCCACAGTTGTCTGTCACATGACCAAAACCGTCCGCACCCAACGAGCGTGTTCCGCAAGCACCCGCCGCGGTCGCGGCACGTTCACGCTCCGCGTGCTGGCAGTGATGCTTGTCATCTCGTGGTGGCTGGCTGTTCCCTTGGCCGCGGAAGATCCCCAACTGACAGCGATCTTTCCACTGTCGTGTCGAGCGGGCGAATCCGTACGGGTCTCACTGACCGGCAAACACCTCGACACATCCTCGGCACTCGTGTTCGACAATCCAGCGATCACCGCCGAACGCGAGCCATCGGGTCAGTTTGTGATCCGTGTGGCGGCCGGCGCTCAGCCGCTGGAGTGTGACGTGTGGTGCCTGGCGGGAAGCCGGCTGAGCAATCCTCGCCGATTTGTCATCTCGACGCTGCAGCGGCAAACGGAAGACCAGGACAACGACACGGCCGATGCCGCACAAAGTCTGCCGCTGCCCAGCAGCATCGACGGCCGCCTGGAGACCAAGGCCGAACGGGACTGGTATCAATTCTCCGGCAAGTCCGGACAGCAAATTGCAATTCGATGCCGTTCTCGTTCACTCGACGGAGCCGTGGCCCCGGTGCTGGTCCTGTATGACGCCTCCGGCCGCGAGTTGGCTCACTCCAGCGGCCGCCGCCTGGAACCGCTGCTGTTGTGGACTGTCCCGCAAGACGGTGTGTACCGACTGCGGGTTTCGGATCGGAGTTATCAAGCCGGGCCGGCGAGCTACTACAGACTGGAGCTCTTCAGTGGAACCCACGCACTGTCCGCGTTTCCCAACCTGCTGCAAATCGCTGTCCCCGCCAAGCTGGCACTGTACGGAATCGGGTTAACGGATCATGCTCCACAAACAGCGCGGTTTGCAGGCGGCCAGCCCGTCCCCACACAAGCACTCGGCACCATCCCCGGTGTGGGACACGACGCGCCGTTGGCCTGGCAACATGCGGGCGAAGTGTTTCCCCGAGTGCAACTGGGACACAGTCCGCTGCTGGCCAGCATGTCCGCCCCGTGGCCCTCGGTCGCCTTGACCGCGGAACCCGTGATTGCGGAAGTCGAAACTCAGACATCGTCACAACAGGACTGTCAACCACTCGTTGTGCCCAGCCTGGTTAACGGCCGGTTCGATCGCAGGGGAGACGTCGACTGGTACGCCCTGACCGTCGCCAAAGGCACCTCACTCCGGATTGACCTGTATGGCGACCGTTTCGGCCTGCGGACCGATTTGGATGCTTCGCTGCTGGACGACACAGGCAAGACACTGATCACGTTCCCGGACCTGGGAGATTCCAAAGGCGCCCTGGCCAAAGTGTCATCCGGTTCTCTCGATGTGTCTGCGGTCTGGAAAGCCCCGGCCGACGGATCCTACCGGTTGGTCATCCGTGATCTGTACGGAAGCAGTGTGGCCGGAGTTGACCGTAGCTACGTGTTGCATGTCCGCCCCGACGCACCGGGGTTTCGCGTCACGGCACTGCCACCCAGTGACACACTTCCCGGTGGGTTCAGCGTTCCTCAATCCGGACGCACGGGTTGGCGGATGTCGGCCATGCGTTTTGGCGGCTTTAAGGGACCAATTCACATCACCCTGAATCCCGAAAATCCACCTCCGGGCCTCGCCCTCGACGACTGCTGGATCGGCCCCGGCCAGACGGATACCACCTGCGTGTTGTCGGCCGACGCGGAGGCCAATCTCGGCGTTCGTTTCTTCAACTTCGAAGCACAGGCCACAATTGACAATCAGCCGCGGAGGCAACCGGTCACGGTGACGACGCTCACGGACAGTCACAACACAGCGGCGCGGCGCGTGCACCGCACCGCGGCAGCCATCGCCAATCCCAGCCGACTCGGTCTGGGCCTGGAAAACAAATCCAAGTCTGTTGCCGCCGGTGGTACGCTGCAGCTGTTGCTGCGGCGGACGCATCTGCGGGGCACACTCAAAGGGCCGGTCAAGATCAGCCTGACAGAGTCGCCGCTGACTGCCGCCAAGCCGATTCCCGACCTGGCACCCCAGGCGACTTCGGTCAACTTCGCAGTGCAGGTTCCGCAGAAGCTGCCGCCGGGACCGTATTCCATCGCCGCCCGCGCATCGGCGACGTTTGTGATTCCCGCAGCCAAGGGACAGAAACCGACCGAAGAAACGCTGCAAGTCTGGTCAAATTCCGTCGTGGTCCACGTCGTTGCGGCCGCAAAGGCAGACTAAACCACACCCCAGCCTGACGGTCATCATTCCCGGGAGAGGGGACTTGGCGGGCCTGTCGCCTGCGCTTCCTGATCCACCGCCGCTGACCCCGTACAATCGGGGTGACAAGCAGGACCGCGCGGGTCCGCCACATCCCGCGCCATTCCAGCGCGTTGCATCCCGCCACACGTTGGCTGCTCTTGTGTTGGTCACCTCGAGCAAGGTAGGCTGTGAGGACCCACCCAATACGGCGATCCATTGAACCTTGCCGACCTACCGAGCATGTGCATACGCCGATTTCTCACCATGATGGCCGCAATGACAGTCGCTGCCCCAGGCGTCTGTCCTGCCGATTCCGAGACGGACGCACAGACGTCCACCCCCAAGACGCGACTGGCTGTCTTTCCGGACGTCATCCGCCTGGACGGCCGCGGCGCGCGGCAGCAGGTCGTGGTCACGTTGCTGGAGCCGGGTGGCGCACGCGACGTGACACGGCAAGCCGGTTTCACGCCATCTGTACCGGACATCTTAGCTGTTTCGCCTACCGGAGTCGTCACACCCCGTGGCAACGGCAAGCTGCAACTGGGCGTCTCCTTGTCTGGCCTGACCCACTCGATCAACGTTGAGGTCGCCCGCGCCGCGGAGTGGCTACCGCTGGACTTCGCCCGCGACATCGAACCGATTCTGACCAAGCGGAGTTGCAACGGCGGAGGCTGTCACGGCAAATCGACGGGGCAAGGTGGCTTTCGCTTGTCGTTGTTCGGCTACAATCCGCAAGCGGACTACGAATCGATCACACGGGATTCCACGGGACGCCGACTTCAACGGTTGCGGCCCACCCAGTCTTTATTGTTACTCAAACCGACTCAGACCGTTCCGCACGGAGGCGGACGCCGTTTGACCGTGGGCGAACCGGAGTATGCACGGCTGGCCCGCTGGATCGAACAGCGGGGGCTGCCGCCCCCATCCGACAAGTCGCCGGCGTCTCTGGACCGGCTCACGGTGTATCCACCGCAACGCGCCCTGCGTCCGGGTGATCGCCAACAGCTCGTGGCTACGGCGTTCTTCACCGACGGCAGCCAGCGCGACGTCACGCGTCTGGCTCAATTTCGGTCGAACGAATCCACGATCGCCGACGTGGACTCCTGGGGGTTGGTGACATCCAACGACCGTCTCGGAGAAACAGCGATCGTCGCGGTGTTCTCGGGCCAGGTCGCGATCAGCCGCATTCAGCGGCCCTGGAATCGTCCGTGGCAACCGCCGAAGATGCCCATCCGCAATCCCATCGACTCCTTGCTGCTCGAGCGTCTGTCCGAGCTCCGCGTGCCGCCGTCAGCCATCTGCGAAGACGAAGTCTTCCTGCGGCGAGCGACACAGCAAATCGCCGGTCGCCTGCCAACAGCGATCGAACGGGACCGGTTTCGCCAGGCGTCGGCGACCGGCAAACGGGCCGATCTGGTGGATCGCCTGTTGGACGATCCCGGCTACGCGGATCACTTCGCGCAAAAGTGGTCGGGCATCCTGCGCAACAAACGCCGAGGCCAAAATCCTCGCATCCCCGGCACGATTGCCTTTCATCGCTGGATCCGCAACGCCATCGCGCGAAATGTTCCCTACGACCGGATGGTTGGGGACATTCTCACAGCCACCGGCGATGTGAGTTCGAATCCACCCGCGCAATGGTATGCCGAAGTGCGGTACCTGGACCGGTACGTGGACGACACCGCACAACTGTTTCTGGGCACCCGCATCGCCTGCGCGCGCTGCCATCATCACCCCTTTGAGAACATCAGCCAGAGGGACTATTACGGACTGGCGGCGTTTTTCGCTCGAGTCGACCGCAAGGGGGGCAGCGGCGTCGCCGAGCGAAGGGCCAACGAAGCGATCTTCATCAAAGCCTCGGGAGAAGCCAGGCATCCCCTGACCGGAAAACCGGTGCCGCCGCACGGACTAGGTGGCCCGGACCTGGAGATTGCCGCGTTCGACGATCCGCGGCGGCACCTGGTCGACTGGATGACACGGCCCGACAATCCCTACTTCGCCCGCGCGTTCGTTAATCGCATGTGGGCGCACTTCTTTGGCCAGGGACTGGTGCACCCCATCGACGATCTGCGCGTGACGAATCCGCCTTCAAACGCGCCTTTGCTAGACTGGCTCGCCACCGCGTTCATCGAGCATAATTTCGATATGCGGTTCATCGTGCGTACGATCTGCACGAGCTCAACCTACCAGCTCAGCTCGCAGCCCAACGACGACAATCTGCAGGACACACAGAATTTTTCACGGTTCTACCCCCAACGGATGCGCGCGGAAGTTCTGCTGGATGCAGTGGATCAGGTGACGGGCGTGCGCACGAAGTACAGCGGACTTCCCCAGGGCACCCGCGCCCTGCAATTGCCGGATGAAGACTACTCTAATCCCTTCTTGAAGGTGTTCGGCCGGCCACCGCGGGAAAGTGCCTGCGAGTGCGAGCAGATTTCCAGTCCGAGTTTGTCGCAATCGCTGTTGGTGATGAATGATCGCTTTGTGCTGGACAAACTCACGGCAAAAGGTAGCCTGGCCGTCCGACTCGGACAGGCCGAGACGCAGCACCGTGACCGAGTCCGTGTTCTGTTTGAAACGGTCCTCACACGTCCACCGCGGGCAACCGAGATGGCAGACGCACTGGAGTATCTCAAGACCGAACCGGACGCCGCGCGGGCCTACGCCAACTTGACATGGGCCTTGCTCAATACCAAAGAATTCATGTACATCCATTGAATGCCGCCGCGGAGATCGTTCGTCCTTCCGCGGAAGCCGACACGACGAGGTCAAATCATGAGCCGATTGCAGTGTCCGGGCCCGATTGATCGTCGCGCTTTTTTGCGCATCGGCGGCCTGGGAATGGGCGCGCTGGCCGGGGGAATGGAACCCCATCTCGCACAGTTGCTGGCCGCGGACAAAGCCGCAGAGACTCAAGACGATGGGTTCTCTGTGATTTTGTTGTGGGCCAACGGCGGGCCGTCTCATTTGGAGACCTTTGATCTGAAGCCCGATGCCCCCGACAATTACCGCGGCGATTTTCGCCCCATTTCCAGCAAGGTGCCGGGAATCGACATCTGCGAACTGCTGCCCAACCTGGCGACGATCTCCGACCGTTTCAGTATCGTCCGCAGCCTGCATCACAACCGCAATGAGCATTCGGGCGGGACCTGCCGCTTTCTTTCGGGCTACAGCGCCACGGCCGCCAATCCCTCGGACGCCGAATACCCCGAAATCGGATCGGTGGTCTCCAAGCAGTTGGAACACGCCGTCAGCGACATTCCATTTTTTGTCGCCAACACGAAGTTCTATGGCGGGGGCCCGGCCTACCTGGGCGATGCCTATCGGCCCTTCATGTTCAGCGGCGACCCGAAGTCGAGTGAATTCCGTGTGGGCGATCTGACCGTGGCCGGGACCGCATTGAAGGATCTGCAGACGCGGCAGAAATTGCTCCGTCGATTTGATACGTTTCGCCGTGACCTCGATCGCACGCAGACGATGTCCGCTTTGGATCGCATCAATCAGCGCGCGCTGGCGATGTTGTCCAGCGGACGCACCGCCAAGGCGTTTGATCTGTCGCAGGAGTCGGACCAACTGCGCGATCGTTATGGGCGCACCACCTGGGGACAAGGCCTGCTGCTCGCCAGACGACTGGTCGAATCCGGCGTCCGCCTGGTCCAATTGCAGGCCAGATTCTCGCTCAAGAAATCCACCGGACGGATCCCCAACTGGGACGATCATTCCGTCAACAGCGATATTTTCAAGGCCTATCGTGAACGCATGCCTGTACTCGACCAATGCGTTCCCGCCCTGATCAACGATCTGTGGGAACGAGGCCTCGATCGCCGCGTGCTGTTCATCTTCTGCGGCGAGTTCGGCCGCACTCCGACAATTCGCAATCAGGACAAGGCCACAAAGCGTCCTGGACGCGACCACTGGGCTTCGGCCATGAGCATCTTTCTGTCCGGAGGCGGGCTGAAGATGGGGCAGGTCATCGGAGCCACGAATGCTCGGGGAGAACATCCGGTGCAACGGATCATGGACAGCAACTGCCTGCTCGCGACGCTGTATCACAAGTTCGGAATCGACTATCATCAGGCCTACGTCGACAACACCGGCCGGCCGGTACCCATTTTGACTGACGGGGAACCGATTCGCGAGTTGCTCTGACAAACAACCCAAGACTCAGCCCGCGGTTTGTGGATAACGGACGTGCACGTGAACCCGGATGATCACATCGCAAGGCAGCCCAGTCAACTAGAGCCAGCCGGCCGGCAAAACACCCGCCGCCGCTGGCTGCAACGCGGCGCATCGGGCCTGCTGGGAATCGGCATCCCCAAACTGCTCCGCTGCCAGGCCGCATCCCGGCCCGCGATTGCCAGTTCCACACGACGTCCGATTCGCTCGTGCATTTTTGTGTTCTACTATGGTGGCCCCAGCCATCTGGACACGTATGACATGAAACCCGACGCCCCCTCGACGGTGCGGGGCGAGTTTCAAACAATCTCCAGTTCGTTGCCCGGCCTGCCCGTGTGCGAGCACCTGCCGCACATGTCCCGCGTGATGCACAAGGTGGCACTCGTTCGCAGCATGCACCACACCAACCGCCTGCACGACTCGGCGTCCACCGAGACGTTCACGGGACTGCAGGGCCCCCAGGGCGATCGAGAAGAATTTGAGCGGATCGCACAATTTCATCCGTGCCACGGAGCGGTGGTGAGCCATCTGCGGCCGGACGCCCGGGGAGCTGTGCCGCACGCGACGCTGCCCTGGCTGTTCAAAAACGTGATCGTCGTCCCCTGTCAGGGAGGTGGTTTTCTGGGGCCGGAATACGATCCGTTTCCGATCTCCGGCGATCCCCAGGCGGTGCGTTATCGAGCCGAGCTGTTGGACCGGCCAACGGATTTGTCGCTGCCGCGGATATCTCAACGGCGCGCGTTGTTGCAGACCCTGGATCTGGGCCGTGGGCTCAAATCCGCTTCTGCGGGTCGACAGATCGACGGATTGTACGAACGGGCCATCGCGCTGCTGCAATCCGACTCTCTGCGCAATGCACTGGACATTGAAAAGGAATCCCGGCAGACACGCGAACGCTACGGCATGGGCCAGGTGCTGCACAATTCCACGGACAAAGCCGCCGCCCTGGCCGCCGGACGCTCCCTCCGCGGGCAGAACCTGCTCTTGGCACGACGACTGGTGGAAGCCGGCGTGCCCTTCGTCAATGTACAGGACTTTCGCCAGCAGGGACAAAACTGGGATGCGCACGCGGACAATTTCAATCAGCATCGCAAGTTCCTGTTACCCCAGGCCGACCAGGCGCTGTCCGCACTGATCGAAGACCTCGACACGCGGGGCCTGTTGGAGAGCACGCTGGTCGTGGCCCTGGGTGAATTCGGACGCACTCCGAAAATCAATGCCCAGGCGGGACGCGATCATTGGCCGGACTGCTATACGATTCTGCTCGCCGGAGGTGGCGTGGGCGGCGGCCGCCTGTACGGTGCCAGCGACCGCCTGGGCGCCTATCCGGCCCAAGATCCGGTGACTCCCGCCGACCTGGCGGCCACAATCTACTGGCGATTCGGCATCGATCCGGCGACCGAGATTCACGACCAGGCCGGACGGCCCTATCGGCTCGCCAACGGCTCACCGATCTCAAGCATCTTCCGCTAAATCGCTGCGGAAGCAATCTGCGGCCCATGGCTGACGTCCACGCCCGTCGTCAGCACACCCGTCGTCGGCCGCTGGGCCATCAGAGCGACAACGCACTGATGCTGCTCATCACGATAAAGTTGGCCACTTCCGGCGGCACAGCGGTATTGGTGTAGTTCTGCAACGGCACGGTCGTCAGCGCCGACTCGCCAAATTCGGCCACTAGATCGAATGTGGTCAAGCCGTTGATATTGTCGACCACATCCATTCCGGTCCCGACCAC
>Ga0315336_1004202_pt1 | contig 17518 bp, 16 predicted proteins | sample ASW5metaG_FD_204512 | JGI IMG/M metagenome (GOLD analysis project Ga0315336, IMG submission 204512) | Ammonia-oxidizing marine archaeal communities from Monterey Bay, California, United States - ASW #5 | ecosystem: Environmental > Aquatic > Marine > Intertidal zone | place: USA: California... | reverse complement strand
TTCTATTGGAGAATATTGTTTAATATTAGCTTATAAGAATGATCGGGCTTTATTTTTGACTCCATTATTTTATTTATGTTTAGTCTGGAGCACTCTATATGGTTTTTTCTTTTTTAATGAATTACCAGATATATTCTCTATTATCGGAACTTTAATGTTAGTATCAGCAGGTTTGTTAAGTTTTTATTTTAAAAAAAAATAATTTAAAAAAAAATTAATTATTTTTACAGTTTTGAGGTGGAATTGAACCACCTACGTTTGGAAAGCGTGTATAGTAGCAATACTATAAAAGGTTCGATCCCTCCCCTCTCTATCTACTTAAGAAATTTAAAAATTTTAGACAAGCTATAGTGAACTAAAATCTCTATCAATCAATATTTGTTAAAAGATTATCAATAATTTTTTTAAAACTCTTAAATGGTCTGCTTCCTGTCAGCAAGGTACCATTAATTAAAAAAGAAGGAGTTGTCCCAATAGTAAATTCATTCTGAGCGTTTACTAGGCCCCGGAGTATTTTTTGCCTCTGATCTTCATTATTTAAGCAGCTTTCAAATTGATCTTTTGTCATACCGCTAGCTTGCACAATTTTAAATACTTCTTTCTGTGCAATTTCAGGCTCTGGTTTAACCCATTTTGATTGTAAAATATAAAGTAATGATAAGTAATCATATCGAATATTGCTATCTATACATTGAAGAACCATACTTCCCATTAAAGCGGGATAGTTCAAAGGAAAATCTCTAAATACTATTTTTATTTTACCAGTATCAACATATTCTTTAATGAGTTGCGGAAGTGTATTGAGATGAAAATTGGCGCAATGATTACAAGACAATGACGAATATTCAATAACAGTAATTGGCGCACTTTTCTCGCCAATAATAAAATCATCTTCTTTAACTTCCAAAACTGATGCAGCTTGAGCTGAGTTAAATAAATAACAAAAGAAAGATATGATATAAATAAAAAGTGTACTTTTAATATTCTTCATTACTTGTAGTGGATAATCCTTAATCCAGTAGAGATTGCTTTAATTCTTTATCATTAATTTTACAACTTTTTAATTCATAATAGTTTATATTGAAGATATTAATAAAATATGAAAATTACTAGAATATTAAAAAATAAATGGTTATGGGTCGCTGTTGTTTTTGTATTTATTGGCTATCAGTTAATGGATGATTTTCTCGCTAATGATTTCACGGGGGATGAATTTGTAATGCAGGGTGATGATGTAATAAAGGCAACAAATGCAGGTTCCACCATGCAAGACTAGGAGTCAAGCAAATCAATAAGTTTTAAATTTTTGGAGCAAGTTTTAAATTTAGCAACCCAAAAATTATTATTACTGTGCAACCTAATATTGTGTAAAAGTCTGGTATCTCTGCGAAAACGAAATACCCAAAAATAGTGTACCAAACTATCATAAAATAAAACACTGGTGCAATAAATGAGGCAAGTGCTTTCATGTATGCTTTAATCATATAGTATTCAGCCAATGCTGCCCATATACCCAGACCTGTAAGCATTAAAAATAATTTATAATCATTAATCCAACTCCAAAAAAAAGGAATGCAAAAAGATGCTAGTATAAAACAAACAGTGGAAGATAACATAAGTGTATTAGCTGGGCCATCTTCTTTCAGGTAACGGGAAAGAATTTGGAAAAGAGACCAAAAGAAAGCTGCACTTAAAACATATAAAGAAGCCCAGTTGAACTCCCCAATTCCTGGTCGTGTAATAATCAAAACACCTGTAAAGCCACAAATTATGACAAGCCATCTTTTTAATTCAACACGCTCTTTAAGCAATAACCATCCAAGTAAAGATACAATAAATGGTGCAACAAAACTTAGTGTTACAGCTGTTGTCATTGGAAGATTTTTCAAACCATAGAAAAACAATATTGTAGCAATAAAATATGAAGCTCCTCTCAAATATTGTATTTTGTAATTGGAGGAAGTGAAAAAATGTTTTCTTTTTTTTATGAAAAGAACTAAAAAAACTATAATAAATTGTACTAAACTTTTTGTCCAAATAATATGGAAAATTGCATAAAAGGAACTTAGATATTTAACTTGCACATCTTGCACACAAAAAAAGAAAACAGCCAACATGGCAAATACAATACCAATAAAAGTACCATGTCTTTTATTAGCAAAAACTTGAGATTGATTCATAACTGTTAAATTTTTTGATTTTATTTATAGTCTGTAATACTTAGTAGCGTTACCATGAAATATTTTATTTTTTTCATCATCTGAAAAATCCTTTGTTATTTCAGTATAAGAATCCAAAACTTTATCAAAGTCACTGTACTTTCTATCAACTGGAAAATTAGTAGCAAAAATACAACGATTGATACCAAAAATATCAATTGCATCTAAAACTAAAGGCCTAATACTTTCAAGAGTCCATTGTTGGTCGAACATTGCGAGACCAGATATTTTTATGACAGCATTTGATGCCTGTGAGAGAATTTTCAAACCCTTACGCCAATTATCAATATATTCCTTATCTCGTTGTCTTGGCATGCCTGCGTGATTAATGATATTTAGAATATTAGGAAAATCATTCATTAATTTAAGTGCATCATTATTTTGTGGCCACCATAATTGCATATCAAAAGAAAGGTTATATTTCTCAAGTAAAGCATAATTCGCTCTCCATTGAGTATCAAAAACAACTTTGTCTACAGGAGCAAAACAGTTGAGAGCAACATCAGGATCAAAATTCAACATATATCTGATGCCTCGCATATTCTTATAAGAGCAATGTTCTTCTAATTCTTTTTCCACATCTTTTGTTAAAAAATCAGAATACGCCACTATCCCGTGAGGAAATCCTTTTGAATTTTCTTCATCAGCTAAAGATTGTAACCATGCAGTTTCTTCAACAGGATTATCTTTTCCTCCTCCTCCGCATTCTACATGAACAGATTTAATTAAATTTTGATTTTTCGCATCATCCAATAGGTCCGTTATAAGATAATTTTCTTTAAAATGACTAATATCTCCAATGGGATGAGGATCATTAACCCCCGGATAAGGGAAAACACGATGGTCCCATGTATGGTGATGCGCGTCTATAAAATCCATTGTCTAAAAATTTCTATATCCTGTAGTATTTTTCAGCATTTTTAAAAAAAAGTTTTTCTTTTTCATCTAAAGAGAAATCATTTGTTATTTCAAAGTAAGCATCCCAAACTTTTTTATAAGAACTAAATAATTTATCAACAGGAAAATTTGTTGAAAAAAAACTCCGATCTACACCAAAAATTTCAATACAGTCCATCACTAGAGGCCTAATACTTTCTGTTGTCCATTGCTGATCAAACATACCTAAACCAGATATTTTAATGACTGTATTAGAATTCTCAGCAAGTAGTTTTAAACCATTTCTCCAATTTGACAAATATTCACTTTCTCTTTTCCTTGGAGTTCCTGCATGATTAATAATACTTAATATGTTCGGATATGATTTAATTAAGTTGTTTGCATGAACATATTGCGTCCACCAAAGATGCATATCAAATGAAAGATTGTATTTCTCAAGCAGTGCATAATTAGATTTGAAAGTTAAATCTGTAAGAACTTCCTTATGCGCAAAACAATTAATTTTATTTTCAGGATCAAAATTAAGCAAATACCTTATACCTCTTGTATTTTTATATTCACAGTGCATTTCTATTTCTTGCTCCGCATTTGGATCTAAAAAATCAGAATACGCCACTATCCCATGAGGAAATCCTTTTGCATTTTCTCCATCAGCTAAAGATTGTAACCATTTAGATTCCTCAACAGGACTATCCTTACCTCCCCCGCACTGTATGTGAACAGATTTGATGAGTTCCAAATCTTTTGCATCCTCAAGTAAATCTTCAATTAAATAATTTTTTTTTAAATCTGATATATCACCAACAGGATGAGGATCATCCATCCATGAGTAAGGAAAAACGGTTCTATCCCAGGTGTGATGATGTGCATCAATAATCTTCATAAAAAACAACTCAGTTAAATTAAAAAAAAATTTTATATCTTTTTTCTCAAATTAGAATGAAAAAAATCAATTTATTGGGGAATCTTCACGAATAATTTTTTCTTTTTTTAATTCTAACCATAAATCTTTAGATATTTCATTTTTCAAATTTTCAATATTTGACGATACGTGACTCTCCGCAATCATGCCAGGAATTACAGACACAACAGAAGGATGCATTAAAGGAAACTGCAGTGCCGCAGAGCCTATATTTATATTATGATTTGAACAAATCTGCTGAATTTTTTTAACTTTTAAAATAATTTCTTCTCTAGGTTTTTTATAATTATAAGTTGCACCTCTTCCAAGTTCGAACGTAGATTTCTCATCAACACCTGTTGCAAGTATTCCAGATTGATAAGGGGATCCTATAATAACTTGAACATTCATTTTTTCGCACAATGGGAAATCAAAATCTAATACATTTTGTTTCAACAATGTGTAAGGCATTGCGACAAGAAAAAAATCTAAATCAAATTTAGGAATAAAATAAGGAATCATTTTATCTTGGTTTATTCCTGCCCCTATTGCTGAAATTTCTCCTGATGATCTTAGCTCTTCAAGAGCTTTCCATCCTCCATTTATTTCTAAATCTTTAATAAAGTTTTGAACATTTTCCTCAGTCTTATGATAATAAAAATCTAAATCATGAATAACTAATAAATCAATTTTACTAAACCCAAGTCTTTGAATGCTGTCTTCGTAAGACCTCATTATTCCATCATATGTATAATCAAATTTTATATTGAATTTTAATCCAAACTCCCAAGGATTATTTTTAATTTCCTGAGGCCAACGATTAAGTTTAGCATTCTCAGGAAATAAAGGTTTCTGCAAAACTCTTCCAACCTTAGTGGATATAATGAAATTATCTCGATTGATTTCCCTTAAAGTATGACCAACTCTTAGTTCACTTCTGCCTGCTCCATACCAAGGAGCAGTATCAAAATGATTAATTCCTTTTTGGAGGGAGAACCGCATAACTTTTTCAGCAATAGTATTATTAAAAAAATCATTGGAAAGTGTGAAAGGCGCACAACCGTGTCCCAAAATTGGCAATTCGAATCCTGATTTTTTTAATTGTCTTTTTTCTTTATAATTCATAAAAGTGTATCATTACTAAAACATATAATATAAAAAAAAGATAATGTTAAAAAAAAATACTATTCCACAAATTTTTAAGAAACTGTCAAAATATGACACCCCCACTATATGTAATGCTTTAGAATTAATTGATCCTAAATGTCAGGGAAGTGGTTATACAAAAGAACCGCTAATTTGCTTAGACAAGTCTTTACCTCCCATAATTGGATTTGTAAGAACAGTAAAAATTCATTCAGGAGATAAAAAAACAACTATAACTGATAAGCAAAGAAAAGATTACTATACTTATATGAATCAAGGCAAAGTTCCAAAAATATGTGTAGTACAAGATACAAATAATAAACCTATGGGATGTTTTTGGGGAGAAGTGCAAACAAATATCCATAAAAGTATGGGAGTTAAAGGAACTATCACAAATGGAGCTATTAGGGATGTTCATATGGCTGCTAAAGGTTATCAAATGTTAGCAAAGTATGTGCTTCCTAGTCACGCGTATGAAAGGTTTGTAAATTTTGGCAAAAAAATTCATCTATGCGGTATTAGCATTAATCACAATGATATTGTACATGCAGATCAACATGGAGCAGTTAAAATACCAATAGAATATTTAACCAAATTGCCAAAAGCTGTAAATCAAGTAATAGCAAATGAAAAACCAATATTAGAAATGTGTAAAAAGAAAAAATTTACTTTAGGAAAACTTTTAAAAATTATAAATAAGAAAAAAAAGTACCATTAATTTAAATTAATTATAAAAATGAAAGACGTTTCAATAACAAAAAAGAAACTGAAAATAAAAAATATTTCTTATGGTACTGCTGTATTAGGAAATTATTATGAAGTTTTTTCAAATGACGAAGCTTCAAAAGTTATTAATAAAGCTTTTGACTTAGGTATAAATTATTTTGATACTGCCCCTTTGTATGGCTTTGGATTGAGTGAACACAGGGTGGGTATGAATTTACAATTAAAAGATAGGGATTCTTATATTTTATCTACTAAAGTTGGAAGACTCTTATCACCTGCTGACCCAAAGGAAATTGATAGAGGTGCTTGGAAAGGAGGATTAAATTTTAATCCTTATTATGATTACAGTTATGACGGAACTATGCGATGTATAGAGCAATCTATGCATAGATTGGGAATATCAAAGATTGATATATTGCATATTCATGATGTAGATTATTTTACCCATAAGGAAAAACATCTTGTTGAAAAATATTTCAGTGAAGCAATCAAAGGAGCATACAAAGCGTTAGAAGAACTCAGAAGAAATGGAAATATTTCTGCTATTAGTATAGGTATTAATGAATTTGAAATGGCTGAGCGTTTCTTAAAAGAAGTGGATGTAGATTGCGTTATGCTCGCAGGAAGATATACTTTACTTGAACAAAATTCTTTAAAAACTTTTCTTCCTCTATGTGAGAAGAATAAAGTGGATATATTACTGGCTGCTCCTTTTAATTCTGGAATCCTCGCTGGAAATGAAAATAATTTAAATTGGAATTATGCAAAAGCCTCAAAAGAATTAATTGATCAGGTACATTCCTTGAAAAAAATTTGTGGTAATTACAATATTCCTCTTGCTGCAGCTGCTATACAATTTCCCTTAGCACATCCAGTAGTAAAAACAGTAGTTACAGGAGCTGTGAATGTCAAAGAATTAGAAGATAATGTAAGTTATTTAGATGTTAAAATTCCTAATGATTTTTGGCAAGAATTAAAAGCATTGAATCTTATTGCAAAAGAATCTCCTGTACCCTAATTTTTTATGATCCCTCTAGTCGGATATGCCAATAAATTAACTGTACGCCCAAATGAAACAATTGATTTTAAGGTTAGCAGTTCTTCCACACTACCTTTTCATGCATCTTTAGTAAAAATTATTTGTTCAGATCCAAATCCAAATGGGCCTGGACAAAAATTAGTAAAAATTAAATCAAAAATTGAAAAAAAATATCCATCATCATTCAAAACAGTAAAATTAGGTTCGTATGCCAAAATTAAAAAAAACAAAATTATAAGAAATTTAAAAGACTTTACTTTTTCTGCTAACATTTGGAGTACTACTCCCTCAAAAAATAATCAGGGTATTATAAGTTTTTATGACCAAGAAGAAAAAATAGGTTTAGCGCTAGGTATCTTTGATGGTTGCATAGGATTGATTATAGGTGAAAAAAATACAAAGCTGTTTATTTTTTCAACAAAAAATAAAATTAAAATTAAAAAGTGGTATAAGGTGTGGATTTCTTTTCATTACAACACCTCTACAATTCAATTAGGTCAAGTTTTATTAAATAAAAAGGTTAATAAAAAAAACTCGACTATAAAATCAACAAAATGCTTCAAACGAAATTTTCTTAATTATAATTTACCTTTAGTCTTTGCTGCACTTGGTAATAAAAATATAATTAATCATTTTAATGGTAAATTAGAATCCCCTCAAATTTATAACAAAACTATTAATGTAAAATCTGCCAATCAATTTATTTCAAAATCAAACCAATATACTCCAATTATAGGATGGGATTTTTCAAAAAAAATTAAATCCACATACATTGTTGATATTGGCAAGCATAAATACAATGGTCAATTATTCAATTTACCTACAAGAGGTATGATAGGATCAAATTGGTCTGGAAAAGAAATGAATTGGAATTATCTTCCTGAAGAATATGGAGCTATACATTTTCATGAAGATGATATTTATGACTGCGATTGGAAAACAGATTTTTCATTGAAGATTCCAAAAGAATTTAAGTCTGGGGCCTACGCCGTAATCCTTAAATGTATGAATTATCAAGATGCAATAACTTTTTTTGTCAGTGCAATAAAAGGAAAACCAAAATCTAATTTATGTGTTTTAATTCCAACTTTTACTTATTTAATGTACTGTAATCACGCTCGATCAGAATTTTCAAATAAATGGCGCTCAAGAGCAAAAAAATGGAAAGGTTATCAACACAATCCCTCGGATCACCGCTCCTTTGGTCTTTCCACTTATAATTTTCATACAGATGGAAGTGGCATATGCCACACTTCAAGGCTTCGTCCAATATTAACCCTTAAGCCGGGATACATAACCTTTGTAGATAAAAAAGGATCTGGATTAAGACATTTTCAGGCTGATACCCATTTATTAGATTGGCTAGAAAAGCAGAAAATTGATTATGACATAATTACTGATGAAGATCTTCATAAAGATGGCTTTGAACTTCTTAAGCACTATCAAACATTGATGACAACTTCTCATCCTGAATATCATACAGAGCAAACCTTAAAAGCTATATACAATTACACTTCGTATGGAGGAAATTTAATTTATCTTGGTGGAAATGGTTTTTATTGGAAAATAGTACCTCATGAATATTTGGAAGGAGTATACGAGATTAGAAGAGGAGAAGGAGGTATACGAGCTTGGGCTGCCGAACCAGGAGAATATTATAGTGCTTTTGATGGAAGTTATGGTGGTTTATGGAGAAGAAATGGATTCCCACCTCAAAAATTAGTTGGAGTCGGTTTTAGTGGACAGGGTCATTTTGAAGGATCATATTACAAAAGAACTTCTGAATCTTATGAATCCAAATACTCATGGATTTTTAAAAATATTAAAGATGATAAAATTGGAAATTTTGGTTTAAGTGGTGGTGGTGCTGCAGGATTTGAACTTGATAGAGCCGATCAAAATCTAGGAACTCCTGAAAATGCTGTAGTCTTGGCACGGTCAGAAAATCACAATAAAAAAAATTTTATGTTAGTTCCTGAAGAACAACTAACCCCTTTTTATAATTTGCCCAACAAGCCCTTAAATGAGCTGATTTGTGCAGAAATAGTATATTTTCAGAATGAAAAAAATGGTAAAGTTTTTTCAGTTGGCTCAATTACTTTTTGCGGCAGTTTATATTTTAATAAATATAAAAATTCAATTTCCCAACTTTTGAAAAATATAATTAAGCATTTTATTAAAACAAAATCTTAAACTTGATAAAAATAAATTGAACACTCTTAAATTGTATTTAGTTTTTGTTTTGAATCGATTTCATGAATAGACTATAAGTTGCTTTATAGAAAATATTTCATTATTACTTATATTAAATTCAATATAATAAAGATTACTTATGCGAAAAAATAATATAAAAAAAATTTGGAGAGATGGAGGAGCAGCTGTTAATGGGTGGCTCGCAATACCTAGTAGTGTATCTGCTGAAACTATGGCTCATGAAGCATGGGATTCATTAACGATTGATCTTCAGCACGGACTTAACGACTACTCTACATCACTTTCTATGTTGCAAGCCATATCAACGACAAATACTACTCCTTTTGCTCGAGTCCCATGGAATGAACCAGGTATTATTATGAAGATGCTTGACGCAGGCACTTATGGAATTATTTGTCCAATGATTAATTCCAAAGAAGAATGCGAAAAATTTGTTGGTGCATGTCGATATACTCCTGAAGGATACAGGAGTTTTGGTCCTGTACGAGCGAATATTTATGGTGGAAGTGATTATAGTAACCACGCTAATGAGGAAATTATTACCATGGCTATGATTGAAACCAAACAGGCAGTAGAAAATTTAGATTCTATTCTGTCAGTTGAAGGCTTAGATTCCATTTATATAGGTCCTGCAGATTTGAGTATGTCTTATACTCACAAACCTTCTTTTGACATTGTTGATCCTCCAGTAAATAATGTAATAGAATCAATTCTCTCAAAAGCAAAAAAAAATAATGTAGTTGCAGGTATACATACGGGCTCCACTGCTTATGCCCATAAAATGATTCAATTGGGATTTCAATTTGTTACAATTCTTTCAGAATCAAAAATTATGTCTGCAGCTGTTGAAGAGATTTTAAAAGATATGAAAAAAGATCAATCGAAGAAAGATAGTAAAATAAAAACAACTTATTGATATAATACAACTATAAGATAGAAAGAAGACGATAGTATGCAATTAAATAAGGAAGAACTTTTACGGGCTTACAAAATTAGTTAATGAAATAATTAAAAAAATTATTGATTCTTGATACGATAAAGCATTGAATTCTTAATCTTTAGTTTTTTCTAAAGATTGATACATCCTATATTAATTTATTACCAGCGATTGTGAACATCAGGTTTAATTAATTCATCATAAATTGAATTAATTTTTGACAATAAAAATGATATATCTACTAAATCTGATGCTTGTACATTCATTTGAACCTGTGATTTATTTTTTGCTCCTGGAATAACAACACTAACCTCATCATGCATAAGAATCCATTTTAGAGCTAAATCTGTCAATGAAAAATTATCAGGAAGTAAGTCTTTTAATTTTTCAACTGCTTTAAGACCTTTTGCAAAATTTACACCGGAGAATGTTTCTCCTACATCAAAAGCCTCTCCATTAATATTATAATTACGATGATCATTTTCAGGAAATGTTGTTTCTTGAGTCATTTTTCCAGTCAGCAAACCACTTGCAAGTGGTACTCTTACAATAATACCAATATTTCTCTTTGCGGCATTTTTAAAAAAGGTTTCGGCAGGTTTTTGTCTAAATATATTAAATATAATCTGAATGCTTTTTACATTTGGAAATTGAATAGCATCCATTGCTTCAGATACTTTTTCAACACTAACACCGTAGTATGCAATTTTACCTTTTTTAACAATTTCATCCATCATTTCGTATGTTTCTTTTTTAGGGCAGATTTCAGTTGGGGGACAATGCAATTGCAAGAGATCAATACAATCAATTCCTAAATTGATCAGTGATCTATCAATAAATTTTTCAATATTTTTAAGATTATAACCATCGCCGGTGTGAGGATTTAGTCTTCTGCCTGATTTAGTAGTTACAAATATTTTTTCTGATGTAGATCTTATAAGTTCCCCCACAAATTTTTCGCTTCTTCCATCGCCATATACATCAGCAGTATCAAAAAAATTTATTCCTTTATCAAGAGATGTTTTAAGAACGTCTCTTGCATCATGTTCTGATACTTCACCCCATTCTGATCCAATTGCCCAACATCCCAATCCAATTTCAGATATTTCCCAACCAAGATTTGAAAATTTTCTATATTGCATTTTGATTTTATAAATTAAAATCCCTTAATTATGAAAAAATTAAAGAACGAATTTCTTTCATAGAAAGTAGATGTAGATTTTCAATAGATTTAATCCAATTTATGAATTCTTTATCTTTTGCAAGAGCATATTCTTCCGTTCTAACATAGGCTTGTTCTGGATCAATCAATTCTATATCACCAGGCTTATTGCAGTGTAAAGCCAAGTATGTGAATCCTGGTTTTGTTTCTTTTATAATATTTTTTATTTGTTGGGCATTTTGATTTTTAGCAGCAAAAGGGCTCATCGCAAAATAATCAATAATAAAAAAGTTTTTTGACTTTTCTAAATTTATAACTCTATTATTAAAATCTTCATTTCCAACACTCAGCATTTCTTCTAAACCTTTATTATTAACTTCATTACTAGAACAAACATCATTGTAATTATCCCAACTACGGGGAAATATTGCTGGGATACCATACTTTTCAGATAGCTTAATATAAATATCTTGAAATTTCGGAGATAATCCTGTTCCCATATGACAATCTAGATGCGATACATTTATATTATCGCGTAAAACAGTTTCTATTTGCAAGCTTAGTTCTTTTTCAACTGATTCTTTAGAGGCATTTTTTTCTACTTCTGGAACTGTAGACCAAAAATAACCATATTTATTTACAAGACCCTTAGAAATATCTGCATCTGAGAGAGGTCGCCACTTATAATAATGATATTCACTAGTTAATGTAAGATGTATCCCTAAATCTAAATCTTTATTATTTTTACACATCTCAGCAATTTCACTATACCAAGGACAAGGAACCATAAAAGAACCTGAAGTTACAAAACCTTTGCCACATAATTCTTCAAAGGCTAAGTTTGATCCATGGCTAACACCAACATCATCTTGATGAACTACTAAAATCTTAGCTTTTTCGTTCAAGTTTAGTTTATTAATAATTGCTTTAAACATCAAATTTAATAATTATAGTTATTGAAATATTATAACTTTTTTATATTATAAAAATATGTATGAAATTGGAAGAGAAGAAGTTGAAGCAATTTCAAAAATAATTAAAAGTGGAAAACTTTTTAGATATTTTGAAAATAGTGAATGCAGTGTATTTGAAAAAAAATATGCAAAATATTTATCAATAAAAAATGTAGCATTAGCTTCAAGCGGTACAGCCTCAATAACTGCAGCTTTAGTTGGATTGAAAATAGGCCCTGGAGATGAAGTTTTAATTCCTGCTCATACATATATGGCTACTGCTATGTCAGTCCTTGCAGTTGGAGCTATCCCAGTTATTGTTGATATAGACGAGTCATTAACCATTGATCCTAAAGCTTTGGAAGAATCATGTGGGAGCCAAACAAGAGCGGCTATAGTGGTACATATGTGGGGAACCACTTGTGATATGAATTCAATCATGAAAATAGCCAAAAGAAAAAATATTTTCATTATAGAGGATGCATGTCAAGGTGTTGGGGGTGGATATGAAGGAAAAAAACTTGGAACAATTGGCCATGTTGGGGCTTTCAGTTTTAATTATTATAAAAATATGACTTCTGGAGAAGGCGGTGCAGTTGTATGCAACAATGACAAAATAATAGAAAGAGCAAGATGCGCTATTGATCCATGCCATTTTTATTGGCAAGGAAGAAAAAATTCACTGAAACCTTTTGCTGCAAATGGTTCTAGAGCCTCTGAGTTTATGGGCGCAATACTCAATGTACAACTTAAGAGACTTCCAAAAATGATAAAAAAAATGAGGCTTGAAAGAGACAAAATCCTCAAATCAACTAAACATCTTTCAAATTTTGGTATTAAACATACTCCCCTTAATAGTCAAAAATATGACTGTGGCACATTTGCTTTTTTTACTTTTAACAGAAAAATTGATGCACAAAAATTTACCTCCGTGTTTCCTTCTGTTCTTGCAGGAACAACTGGTAGACATAATTATACGGAATGGGATCAGATATTGTTAAAAGAAGGATCTTTTAATAATGATTTAAATCCTTTTAAATTGAGAAAAAACAGAAAATGTCGAATGACCTACTCAAAAACAATGTGTCAAACTTCTTTGGATATATTAAACCGATCAGTACTTATTCCAACTGATCCAAAAAATACTAAGAAAAATATAGAAAAAACTATAAATAATATTAAAAAAGCAGCTTTAACTCTGACTTCTTCTAATAAAGTCAGAATTAAACAAAAAGCAATTGATAAATCAAAATTTGATATTAAGGAAACTTTTGAAATATTAGAAGGTGAAAAAATAATCAAGTTTTGAATTTAGTATCTAATTTTTTTTAATTATCTTGAAGAAATTTATCTTCATTTTAATCCCATTCAGGCACACATCTACCATGGAGTTTTTTGTTCAATAAAAAGTTCTTTTGTTACAATTCTTTCAGAATCAAAAATATTATCTTCTGCTGTTGAAGAAATTTTAAAAGATATGAAAAAAGATCAATCAAAAAAAGATAGTGAAATAAAAACAACTTATTGAAAATAAACTATTTCAGTTAAATTAATTAAAAATGAAACTACAAAATTGCTTTATTTGCATGGTAAATATCATTTATTAATGCAATAACTTTATCTTTGTAGTAAAATATTACATAATATTATTGGGAGGTAATGATGTTGGACAAAAGAAGTTTTTATATAAATGGTGAGTGGGTGCAACCTACCACACCAAATGATTTAGAAGTAATAAATCCTTCTAATGAAGAGAGTTGTGCTGTAATTTCATTGGGAGACAAAGCTGATGTTGATAAAGCTGTTTCAGCTGCTAGAACTGCGTATCTATCCTGGAGTATTACTCCAAAAGAAGAACGAATTAGTATTTTAAAAAAAATATATGATGTTTATATGTCAAAATATGATGATATTGCGCATGCCATATCTTTGGAAATGGGTGCACCGATATCATTTGCTAAAGAAAAACAAGCAGATACTGGAAAAATACATATAGAAACTTTTATTAATGTATTAGAGAATTTTGATTTTGAAAGAAATTTTGAAAACCAAAATAAAGATAACAAGATGATATACGAGCCAATTGGTGTTTGTGCTTTGATAACACCTTGGAACTGGCCAATTAATCAAATTACTCTTAAAGTTTTACCTGCTTTAGCTGCTGGATGTACTATGGTACTCAAACCTTCAGAGATTGCTCCTTTATCAGGGATGGTTTTTGCAGAAATTTTAGATGAAGCTAAAGTGCCTAAAGGTGTTTTTAATCTTGTTAATGGTACAGGAGAAGGAGTCGGAAGATTATTGTCTGGCCATCCACAAATAGAAATGGTGTCTTTTACTGGTTCTACAAGAGCGGGAAAAGATATATCCAAGAATGCAGCAGATACAATTAAAAGAGTCACTTTGGAATTAGGTGGTAAGGGTGCAAACGTTGTATTCAGTGATTGTGATGAGGATGCTGTTAAACGGGGTGTAAGACATGTTTTTGATAATTCAGGTCAATCTTGTAATGCTCCAACAAGAATGTTTGTTGAGAGAAAATTTTATGATACTGCAATTAATATGGCAAAAGAGGTAGCTGATAACAAAAAAGTTGATAACTCAAATGTTGAAGGCAATCATATAGGGCCTGTTGTGTCAAAAATTCAATATGATAAAATCCAAGACTTAATTCAAAGTGGAATTAGTCAAGGTGCTCGATTGGTATCCGGTGGTACGGATAGACCTTCAAATCTAAATAATGGATATTTTGTTAAACCTACTGTTTTCGCTGATGTAAATAGTGATATGAGGATTTTTAAAGAAGAAATTTTTGGTCCTGTAATTTCTATTATCCCGTTTGATAATGAGGAAGAAGCAGTAAAAAAATCTAATGATACTTCATACGGTTTAACAAATTATATTCAAACACAAGATAAAGAAAAGGCTCAGCGATTGGCACGTCAATTAAAAGCTGGAATGATAGAAATTAATGGATTACCTTTATCCAATGGGGCTCCTTTTGGAGGTATTAAGGAATCTGGAAATGGACGCGAAAGAGGCGAAATGGGCATAGAAGAATTTCTTGAATTAAAAGCAATAAGTGGATGGAACTAGTTATTTTTTAGAATGATGATCATAGTGCTTTTTATAAAGAATTAAAAAGACTAAACAAAAAAAATAGTCAGCTCCCTCAACTATTAATATTAACTTTAATGTATAATAATTAGGTATGGTTAAAGAGGTAGATAATCGTGATCTAAGTTTTTTGCCAATAGCAAACAACTCTCCAAAATATCTTACAATTCAAGATATTGAAAAATATAATTCAAAAGGATTTGTTGCTCCTTTTAATGCATTTTCTACAGATGAAACAATTAAAGTGAGAGAAAAGGTTGATAATCTTTTTGCAAAGCTACAATCCTATGAGGATGGTAGAGACAGTTATTCAATTAATTGTTATCAGCACAAATCAAAAACTGTATGGGATATTATTAATACAGAAAAAATATTAAACTATATAGAAGATTTAATTGGCCCTAATATTATTTGTTGGGCTTCACATTTTTTCAATAAACTACCAAAAGATAATAGACCTGTACCTTATCATCAAGATGCCAGTTATTGGTTGTTGTCGCCAGCAAGAACAGCAACAGTGTGGCTTGCAATTGATGATACTGATTTAGATAATGCTCCTATGGAATTTCTTCCAGGCTCCCATAAGGTAGGTCCTCTGCCTTGGAAAGTAACTGATAAAAAGAACCCTGTTTTGAATCAAGAAATTTTGGGTTTAGAAAAGTTTGACAAACCTTATCTAAATGTTCTTAGAGCAGGTGATTTTTCTTTGCATGCTGATATGATAGCTCATGGCTCTATTCCAAATGCATCTAATCGAAGGAGATGCGGATTAACAATAAGATATTGTAATCCATCTGCAACCAAACCTTTGCACCCAATGTATGCTCAAAAAGCAATACTCTGCAGAGGTGAAAAACCTTCAGGCTTGTGGAAAGAATGTAAAACTGAAAAACCAGGAGAAGATGATCTTACAGTATTAGAATCAAACCCAATAGTTGATTTACCTAATCCAGCTAGCTTTCACTAACTTTATATTTTCTGATGTCGCTACAATTTAAAAAATTACATCAGAACTTTGGTGTTGAAATAATAAATTTTAACTTATCAAAAAATTTAAATAATAACTCTTATAAAGAAATTTTATTTGCCTTCAATGAATACGGCATTTTGCTTTTTCGAAGTCAAAATATGTCTATTGAAAATCAAGTAATATTTGGAAGAAAATTTGGAAAAGTTCTGATTCATGCTGTTAATCAAAATCATGCCGAAGGACACCCAGAAGTTTATGTATTGAGTAACTTGGATGATAAAGGAAATCCATCTGGAAAACACCCAGACCAAGGATCTTTATACTGGCATACTGATGGATCATGGCGAAAAAATACTGGTCAAGCAACTATTATGGTAGCAGATATTATTCCTTCTAAAGGTGGTGAAACCCAGTTTTGTTGTATGGAAAATGCATACGCTTCTTTGGATAATTATATGAAGCAAAAAAGTTCAGAGTTGTCTGCTGTTCATAACTTAGATTTCTCAAGAAATAGGCGACACGGTCATGACCCACTAACCAAGGAACAAAAAAATAAAGTTCCTCCTGTAACTCATCCCATTGTACGATCCCATCCTATAACAAATAGAAAGAGTTTATTCCTAGGTGATCACGCAGAATATATTGAAAATATGGATTATGAAAAAGGAAGAGAATTTATTGAAACACTTAATAAATTAGCAATTAATCCTAAATATATCTACACACATAAATATGTTGAAGGCGATGTTTTGGCTTGGGATAACCGCAGATTACTTCATAAAGGAATGAAATATGACACTGCCAAAGAAAAAAGAGTTATGAGAAGAACTACAATATTAGGAGAAGTTCCTAAATAAAATTAATCTTTTCTAAAGATTTCCTCTAACTCTACCCATCCCTCAAATTTATCTTGGTGTTCAAGAGGGCGAAACATACTTTCGTGAATCTTTTCCCATTCTTTGAATTTTTCATTTTCTTTCATTTTTTTCATATCTTCTTCAAAATTATCACCATGATATTCAAAAAAACCAAATAATCTATCTTGCTGTACAAAAATTGAATAATTTTTAATTTTGCTTTCCGAAATTTTTTCTAATACTTCTGGCCAAACATCTGAATGAGTTTTTTTGTATTCATCAATACATTCAGGCCTAATTCCTATTACCAAACCTTTTCTTTGCATTTTATCTCCTTTATAAAAAATTGAACTGTTGCTTTTATATTTATTCGTTAAATT
>Ga0315336_1004201_pt1 | contig 17528 bp, 12 predicted proteins | sample ASW5metaG_FD_204512 | JGI IMG/M metagenome (GOLD analysis project Ga0315336, IMG submission 204512) | Ammonia-oxidizing marine archaeal communities from Monterey Bay, California, United States - ASW #5 | ecosystem: Environmental > Aquatic > Marine > Intertidal zone | place: USA: California... | reverse complement strand
GGCCGCCGAACACTGAATCTCCGCGTGACGGATGACGCGCCGGGGCAGACTGAGGGCCTGCCAGCGGTCCTCCAACTCCACCCGCACCAGGAGGCAGCCCGAGCCTACGATTTGATGGTGGCCCGTCGCGGGAAGCACGAGTTCGGACCGGTCACCGTGCGGTGGTCCTCGCCCCTTGGGCTCTGGGAGCGCCAGAAGCGCCTTCCGGTCGAGAGTGGCCTGCGGGTCTACCCGGATTTTGCCCAGCTGCGGCGGTATGGGCTGCACACCAAGTTGGCCGAGCAGCAGGTGCCGGTGCGCGTGCGCCGTCGCCAGGGTGGGGAGAGTGAGTTTCAGCGACTCCGGCCCTACGTGGCCGGGGATCCGTACAAACACATCGACTGGAAGGCCACGGCTCGCCGGCGGGAGTTCATCACCCGGGAGTATGGCCAGGAGAGCAATCAGAACCTGATCTTTCTCCTGGATTGTGGCCGCATGATGAGCGCTCAGGCGGGGGAGCTCACGGCCTTCGACCACGCCCTGAACGCGGCGATGATGATGGGTCAGGTCGCGCTGCGGCACGGAGACCGGGTCGGCCTGCTGGCCTTCGACCACAAGGTGCGGGTGTGGCTGCCTCCAAAGGGAGGGGCTCGCAATGGTGGGCGTCTGATCCGGGCGACCTACGACGTGTTCCCGAGCCTCGATGAACCTGATTACGCTGCGGCTTTCAGGTATCTCACCCAGCGTGTGCGCCGAAGGAGCCTCGTCGTACTGCTGACCGCGGTCGCCGACGAGGTCAACGCCGACCTGGCTACGGCGATGGTCGGCGGGTTGTCCAAGCGCCACCTCGCGATGACCGTCTGGATTCGCGACACCGAAGTGCACGCCCTCGCGGAGTCCAAGGCGTCGGTGCGGGGAGACCTCTACGCGCGTGGCGCCGCAGCCGAGCTCATCGGTTGGCGAGAGAGCTCCTTGAAAAAACTCCGTAAACGAGGCGCTCTGGCGGTCGATTGTGCGCCTTCGGAGCTGACGGCGGAGATGCTCGGTCGTTATCTGGAGATCAAGGCGCGCCAACTGCTCTGAGTCAGGACACAATAGCGAATGCTCGACGACCCCAGCGATCCACCTCCGCCGCACAGTGCGCTGGAAGTGGGCCAACACGACATCCGCCTGGAGTTGTTCGACGAGGGCTGGCCATCGATCGGGTGGACCCCCTACGCCATCGCTCTGGTCGTCATAGCGGCCTATATGTTCCTGGGCACACTTCCAGAGGGGGCGTCGATACTGTGGGTTGCGGGCCTCTTTGCGCTGGCCGGCGTCGGTTTGGTGGGGCTGCTCAGGGCCATGAAACAGAACCGGACTTCGCGGGTTCTGGTCCTCAACTCCGAGGAAATTCGCATCGAGCACCGGGTCGGCTCGCGGGTGTCGGAACAGAAGAGCGTGCCCATCCTTCAGCTCGAACACGCCGGTGTCGAGTGGCTTGGCAAGCCCAATCAGTACAGCCTGCGACTCCAGGCTGAAGGCGGCGATCTGGACTTTCGCGACTTTCTGTTCGAGCAGGAGGTGGTGGAGTGGATGGCGCGTCGAATCATGGCGGTCAAAGAGGACAAACGCGCGTCGACTCGGCAGCTGAAGGTCGATCGCCAGCGGCCCAGGCACATCAACGATATGCTCATTCCAGGGTCCCTACCTAAATGAGGAAGGCCAACCGGAGCGAAGCGAAGGGCGGAGGCCGATTTATCGGCCGGAGTATTGGATGGGCCCTACCGCTACTGTTGATCCTGGCCTGCAAAGGCGACGGGGACGACAAGGACGTCAATGGCGATACCGATCTGGCCTACGGCGAGTGTCCGTTCGGGGAGATCTGGGCGGAGCCCGGCTGCGGTCTCGCCTCGGAAGGGGCCCCGGACCCGGCGTGCTACGTGGCGTGTAGTACTGGTTGCCCCGAGGGAACGGTGTGCAAGACGGTGTGGCTCAACCCCTGCGTCTGTCCAGAGGGAGAGACGTGTTGCGACGCCTGTGGCGGCGAGGGTGAGATCTGCATGGACGAAGAGGCCTGAGGGTGGCACGCCTCCTGTGGGTGGCATTGGCTGTTCTGGCTTCGTGCGCGAACAAGGACGACACTGGACCTGTCTCGAAACCCGATCCGGCCGTTGGACCGAGTTTCGTCGCGGGCCCGACAATCGGCCCGGCGCCGTTTCCCGACGTGGCCGCCCTGGTGCGAACCCTGACCGTCACGACAGATGTGCCCACGACGTTGTCGGTGACCACGCTCCACGACGACGATGCCTGGACGCGCGACTATGACCAGTTCGCTACGGATCACGATGTCGTGGTGCTGCGCTGGCGGGCCGGAGAGCAACACGATCTCGAGGTGACGGCGACCGACGAGGCCGGAGACACCGTGACGGCGCAATTGTCGGTCGACATGGATCCCGTTCCGTCCGGTTTTCCCGTCTTCGAGGTGGAGACGCTCCGCCCCGAGTTGGTGGAGCCGGGGCTGACTGTGCTCGCGGCGACGGGAAGCGAAGAGGGGATTGGAAAACCCATCCTGGTCGTAGACGCCGACGGCCACGTGGTCTGGTGGACGCCGAATGACGACTTTCCCCAGGAGATCGGCGTACATCCGGATGGTCGGCTCTCGGCGATGATCACGCGAAAGCGCACCGTTCTCTACGAGTGGTCGGGCGAGATCTCCCAGGTTCTGGCCGCTCCGGAGATGGGTATCCCGGCCATCCACCACGACCTGCAGGCGCTGTCGGGCGGAGGATTCGTGGCGATATCCGTCGAGGTTCGCGATATCCCGACCTATCCGACGGTGGCCATGGATCCGGACGCGCCGTTGGCACCCGCCAGTGTCGCCGGGGATGTCATTGTCGAGCTCGCCGCCGATGGGACGATCGTCGACGACTGGCGTCTGCTCGACCTGTTGGACCCCTTTCGCGTCACCCAATCGTCTCTGGCCGAGGGCTATTGGTCTCCGTTCTTTGGCGCTCCCACCAAGGACTGGACCCACACCAACTCGGTGGTCTACGACGCCGATGCCGATGCGTGGATCATCAGCATGCGACACCAGGATGCCGTGGCGAGCATCGGCAGGACCAGCCATGAGATCAACTGGATTCTCTCCAACCCCGAGGGGTGGTCGGCGGAGTTCGCAGACCTGTTGCTCGATCCCGTGGGGGACACGCTGTTGCCGAGGCATCAACACGCGGCGGAGCTCACGCCCGAGGGAAATCTGCTCCTCTTCGACAACGGGAATGGCCGGGTCGATGAGTATGGCGAGCCGGCCCGCTTCAGTCGCGCAGTGGAGTACGAGATCGACGCCGAGGCGGGAACGGCGACGCAGGTCTGGCAGTACGGCGAGGAGCTCGATCCGCCCCTTTCCTGCGGATCCCAGGGCGATGCCGACCGCCTGCCGACTACCGGCAACACGCTGGTGACCTTCGGCAACGTCGCCACCCAGGACTCCGACGAACCCACCATCCGCATCCGCGAGGTCACCGCGGGAGAGCCGGCAGAGGTCGTCTGGGAGCTGTTGATTCGGCCGCCGGGGCCAGTCCAGCCGTCGCTGTATCGGGCCGCGCGAATTCCGTTCATGGTCGGCGCCCAAAACGGGAAATAAGGCGCTTGCGCCGCCCGTTTTGAGTGTCGACTGTGAATGGAATTCCCCAGTGGCGCGCTTGCGCGTCACGAAACTGATGTTTCGAGGTAGACTATCGACCGGAGGGAGGTCGTCTGGCTCGAATCCCGGCTTTCTAAGCGCCCATCAGGTCCATAAAGGCCTGCGCTGCTGCGGTAGGTGCGCGATCGCTGCGATGCACTGCGGCGAGGGTGCGCCGAAGTCGGTTTCTAGAGGAGGTGAGACCGATGCCATCGCCCAGGGCGTGTTGGCTGACAAAGGCGGCGCCGATGCCCTGGGCGACCATCTGCTTGATCGACTCGATGGATCGGAGCTCCATGACGATCTCGACCTCTGCATTGCCGGCGGACAGGGCCTGATCGATGACCCGTCGCACGGCAGTTCCAGCCTCGAAGAGCACCAGCGGTTGACCGTTCAGATCGCGGATTCGATAGGTCTGCTGGTCGGACAGCGGGTGGCCCGGCGGGACGATCAGACGCAGCTCGTCGTCGACCCACGGGGTTGCCGTCAACCTGGCGGCGGGGTCGACTGGAAGGGTGACGACGCCGAGGTCGAGGGCGCCGGCGAGAACGGCGTCGACGATGGCCTGGCTGCCCTGCTCGCGGACCTGGATCTTGATGCCTGGATGGCGGTCGTGAAAGACCCTGAGCAGGGGAGGGAGGAGGTAGGTGGTCGCAGTCGCGCCTGCGCCAATTGCCAGTGAGCCATGGGTTAAATCGGCGAGACCTTGCACGGCGGCGCGCCCGTCTTCGAGCCACAGGAAGGCCTCTTCGACGTGGTGTCGAAAGAGGCTCCCGGCCTCGGTGAGTGCCATGCCCTTTGGCGTGCGGTGGAACAGGGCCGTGCCGAGATCGTCCTCGAGACGGGAGATCTGCGCGGAGACCGCCGGTTGGGTCAGGTGAAGGGCCTTGGCGGCCCGGGTCATGTGCCCCTCGCGGGCGATGGCGAGGAAGCTGCGGAGGGGCCCGAGTTCCATAAGCTAAATCTATCAGTTTGATAAAATTAATCCATTTTCCTTATCAAAATGGGCGCCATAGATGCACCTCAACACGGAGGCTCCCCATGGCACGACCCGATCCCTTCAACGCCCGCACGACCCTCGAAGTCGGCGGCAAAACTCACACCTGGTATCGCCTGGACACGCTCCAGGGCACCGTCGGAGACCTCTCCGCGACGCCGTACAGCATCAAGGTCCTGCTCGAGTCCTGCCTGCGCAACTGCGACGGCTTCGTGGTCACCGAAGATCACGTCAGGGCGCTCGCCAACTACAACGCCAAGGACATCCCCGAGCAGGAGATCGCCTTCAAGCCGGGTCGGGTCGTGCTCCAGGACTTCACGGGTGTTCCAGCGGTCGTGGACTTCGCGGCGCTGCGCTCGGCCATGGAGCGTATGGGCGGCGATGTGCAGAAGGTCAACCCCCTCATCCGGGCCGACCTGGTCATCGATCACTCCGTGCAGGTCGACTTCTACGGCACCGCAGAGGCCCGCGAGAAGAACACCCAGCGCGAGTTCGAGAGAAACCAGGAGCGCTACCTGTTCCTGAAGTGGGGCCAGTCGGCGTTCTCGAATTTCTCCGTCGTGCCGCCGGAGACGGGCATCGTGCACCAGGTCAACCTCGAGTACCTGGCCGGCTGCGTGCTCGCCGAGGACGAGGACGGAACCGAGGTTCTCCTTCCCGATTCGCTGGTTGGAACCGATTCTCACACGACGATGATCAACGGTCTGGGCGTCGTCGGTTGGGGTGTCGGCGGCATCGAGGCCGAGGCCTGCATGCTCGGTCAGCCCATCTACATGCTCATTCCCGAGGTCGTGGGCATGAAGCTCACCGGCGCGCTGGTCGAGGGAACGACCGCCACTGACCTCGTGCTCACGGTCACCGAGATGCTGCGCGCCCACGGCGTCGTCGGCAAGTTCGTCGAGTTCCACGGTCCCGGCCTCGCCCACCTGTCCCTCGCGGATCGGGCGACACTGGCGAATATGGCACCCGAATACGGCGCGACGATGGGCTTCTTCCCCATCGATCAGCGCACCCTGGACTACCTGCATCTGTCCGGTCGCGACGAGGATCACATCGACGTCGTCAAGGCCTATGCCCAGGCCCAGGGTCTATGGCGAGACGACGACCGCGACGTGGTGTACAGCTCCACCGTCGAGCTCGACATGTCCACCGTCGTTCCGTCCCTGGCTGGACCCAAGCGTCCCCAGGATCGGATCACCCTCGCCGACATGCAGTCGGAGTGGAACAAGCTCGCAAAAGAGATCTTCAACCACCCCTCTCCAGTCAGTCGAACCACGACCTACAAGGGTGAGACCTTCGATCTGACCGACGGCGATGTGGTCATTGCCGCCATCACCTCGTGCACCAACACCTCGAACCCGTCGGTCATGGTCGGGGCAGGTCTGGTCGCCAAGAAGGCCAATGCGCTGGGTCTGAAGGCCAAGCCATGGGTCAAGACTTCCCTTGCGCCGGGCTCTCGGGTGGTCACCGATTACCTCGAGAAGGCCGAGCTCATCGGAGAACTCGAGGCCGTCGGATTCTTCACGGTTGGCTACGGCTGTACGACCTGCATCGGAAACTCCGGCCCGCTGTCGCCGCCCATCCGCGACTCCGTGGTCGAGGGCAATGTGCTGGTGACCTCGGTGCTGTCCGGAAACCGGAACTTCGAGGGTCGCGTCAGCCCGCACACCGTCGGCAACTACCTCGCCTCTCCGGCCCTTGTCGTGGCCTACGCCATCGCGGGGACCACCGACATCGACCTGCGCAATGACGTTCTCGGTCAGGACAAAGACGGAAACGACGTGTACCTCAAGGACATCTGGCCCTCCAATGACGAGATCGATGCCGCCATGTCGGCAGCAGTCACCCGCGGTCAGTTCGTCGAGCAATACGGCAACGTCTTCGCCGGTGGTGAGGGCTGGCGTGCCATCGCGAGCCCCGAGGGTGCCGTCTTCGATTGGGACGCCAAGTCGACCTACATCCAGGAACCGCCGTTCTTTGTGGACATGCCGACGGACGCGCCGCCCATCGCCGCCATCACCGGCGCCAAGGTGCTCGCCAAAGTGGGCGTCTCGACGACCACCGATCACATCAGTCCAGCTGGGGCCATCCCCGGTGAGAGCCCCGCCGCCGACTACCTCCGCTCGAACGCCGTCGAGAAGGGTGACTTCAACAGCTTTGGCTCCCGTCGCGGCAACGACCGCGTCATGACCCGCGGCACCTTCGGCAATATCCGATTGAAGAACCAGCTCGCACCGGGAACGCAGGGTGGGTACACGACCTATCTGGGTCCCGATGACACGCCGGACGGCCCCTTCCCGTGGCTGACCTACGACAGCGATCAGGATCCCAAGCGCGGTGAGGTGAGCTTCATCTACGACGCCGCGGTGAAGTACCAGAAACACCAGATCCCGCTAGTCGTGCTCGCCGGTGGCGACTACGGCATGGGCTCAAGCCGCGACTGGGCCGCCAAGGGCACCTGGCTGCTGGGCGTTCGCGCCGTCATCGCCGAGAGCTACGAGCGAATCCACCGCTCCAACCTCATCGGAATGGGCGTTCTCCCACTACAGTTCCTGGACGGTCAGACGCCCGAGACCCTGGGACTGAACGGCCACGAGACGTTCGACATCGCCATCGACGACGACCTCGAGCCCCTGCAGAACGTCTCCGTCACCGCGACGGCAGACGACGGCACCGTCACGCCTTTCGAGGCCCTGTGCCGGATCGATACCCCGGTCGAGGTGGACTACTTCCGCAACGGCGGCATCCTGCACACCGTACTCCGCCGCCTCGCGAAGTCCTGAGCGCTACTCGATCGTAGCGGTCTCGATCCAGTCGAGGCGCGGGTAGTTGTCTCGCAGGTACTTCTTTCCCTGGAGCATCACCCGCGTCTGGTCGGGCCCCATGCCCCGGGGCCGGCCCTCGCCGTAGTCGCTGTACAGGTTCTCGACGACCTTCATGCCCGAGATCACCTTTCCGAACGGCGCAAATCCCTTGTCGTCGAGCTTGGCATTGTTGCCGTAGTTGATGAAGATCTGGGTGGTTCGGGTGTTCGGACCGGACATGGCGAAAGAAACCCAGCCGCGTTTGTTGCTCTTCCACACGCCATCGTCGGGGATCATCGCCGACTTCCAGCGCTGGCTGACCATCGGATCGCCGTTGAGACCGAACTGCACCATGAAGTCGCGGATCACGCGGTAGAACGCGGTGTCGTCGTAGAAGCCGACCTTGACCAGGTTGTAGAAGCGATCGGCGCCTCCGGGAGCCCATGCGCGGTTCACTTTGATCGTGAAGGCACCGGCGGTGGTGTCGAAGCGAACCTTGTACGTGTCGGGCGCCGTCGCCGTGGCAGAAGACGGGTCGGACAGGGATTGTCCCGCCGCTGGAAGGGCGATCAACAGCAGGAGAATGGCGAAGAGGTTGCGCACGGCCATCACGGATATCACTCCGGGGTGGGTCCGACGAAGCGGTAGACCTTCGCCGGCTTGGTTGCGGTGTGTCGGCGACCCGGAGCGACTGCGATCACGCCATCGGTCTGCATCCGCTTGAATCGGCGGCGGAAGTTGCCGGGGTCATAGGCCGCTCCCTTGATGGCCTCGTGGGCGGAGCGCAGTTCGGCAATTGTGAAGGTCGGAGGCACCAATTCAAACGAAATAGACGAGTAGTCGACCTTTCCGCGAATTCTGTCCAGGGCGGCATCGACGATGTCCGAGTGGTCGAACGCCAGGTCGGTGTCGGCGAGCGCATCGCGGACGGAGAACCAGCGGGCGTCGGCGGCGTCGGTGCCGGCGTGAACCGTAGGCGCCAGATCGGGGCGGACCAGGGCCACCCAGGCGACGGTGATGACCCGCTCGCGGGGATCGCGACCCGGTCGGCCGAAAGTGTGCAGCTGCTCCAGGTACAGCGTGCGTCGGGGCAGGCCCGTCTCCTCCTCGAGCTCCCGATAGGCGGCATCCTCCACCGATTCTCCCTGTTCGGCCGCACTGGGGCCGACGAGAACAAACCCGCCCGGGAGAGCCCACATTCCCTCGAAGGGGGCCAACTTTCTGCGGATGAGGAGGATCTTCAGATCGGCGTCGAGGACGGTGAAGATCGCCAGGTCGACGGTGACCGAGGGTCTGTTGAAGTCCACGCGCGCTCCTCAGGAGGCCCGGTATACCTCGCGCTGCAGACGGCCGTCCCGGAAGGTGGTGACGACGATGTTGTCCTCCGCCAGAGTGGCGTCCACAACCCGACAGTCGTCCAGTGCGTCGAGACGAAGCCGGTGGCAAGCACCGGACCGGTGGAGGAGCAGTGCCCAGGTGGCGCCCAGGAGATCCTGGATGGCCACTCCAGAGAACAACCGCGTCGCGTTTGGCAGCACGTCGGCCACGACCCTCGGGCTGGCGATGACGCTGCTGCCGACGTCGTGGAGCACGATGTGGAGGAGTTTGTCGTTTGTGCGTACGGCGATCTGGCCTCCGAAGGACGTCACCTCTCGAGCCGAAGTCACCAGGGGTATTCGCGCCTTTCGCTGCACGTCGGTCAGCACGAGCATCCCGTCGACGACTTCGGCCAGGACCTTGCGATTGGCCCTGGGTGAGATGCCGATGGCGCGACCGGGGACCGGGATCGCATCGACCGGTACAGCGGCGGTCCACGACGGTGGTGCTGTGCGCTCTCCATCCTCGAAGACGCGGCGATACCAGTCCCTCCACGCCGGCGGAATGTCGTCGAAGCGGTAGCAGATCGGCGGGATCTTCACCGCCGGATCGAACACCGAGACATTGGCCTGCATTCGCGCATCGAGGCCTTTGACCCTCGGATGCGTGCCTCGGTAGGGGTGCACTCCGACGAAGGCCTGGAAGGTGACGACGGCGAAGGCGAACCAATCGGACTCCGGCCCGTGGTGGGTCGCGTGCCTGTCGTTGACGCTGTCGAGCACCGCGGTGGCGGGGAAGGATGGCGTCGCCCAGCTCGCAACGTCGATGAGGAAGACCTCCCGAAGGTCGGGGGACACCAGGAGATTCATCGGATTCAGGTCGACGACCGTGATCCCGGCGACGTGGATGGCAGCGAGGGTCTTTCGCAGGTTGCGGGCCAGACGCAGCACGATCTCGGGCCCGACGTTGGCGGCGTCGCGAAAGGACCGGGTGAACAGGCGGCAGTAGGGGATGTGGTCGGCGAGAAAGCGCATCGTGTGGCCGACGATCCGGCCGTCTTGGTCGAACACCGGGGTCTCGGGGCGAATGACGTGGGGATCCTGGACGGCGGCGAGCTCTCGAATTCGCCGCGCGTCCGGGGCCGTGGTCGGGTCGGAGAAGATCTTGTAGGCCACGCCATCCCGGGCGTAGACCGTACCTTCTCCGCCCGATGCGACGAAGTGCTCCCGGCCAAGGCGGACGCTTGCACTGTCGACGACGACCTGCATCAGAAGGTCAGGGATCTGATGGGCATGCCCGACCCGAGCGCGGTGGAGGCCAGGCTGATGCTTCGCGATGCGAAGGCGGCGAGGCGGGCCAGGGTCTTGGCATCGGCTTTGGCGATCTCGATGTACTGGTCAAAGCCGGCACTTGCGCTGAACTTGACCAGGGCCTTGCTCACGCCCTGATCCTGGACGTTTACGCCGACCAGGACGGTGAGGACCGACTGAATCGTCTCGCTGGAGATCGCGTCCTGCACCGCGTTGGCGACCGACTTTGCAGTCAACTTCGACGCGTTGTCGCAGCCGTCGGTGATCACGAAGATCACCGCGTTGACCTCGAAGTCCTTGCTGGTCAGGGTCTCGCCGTAGTTGACCACCGCGGCGATGGCGTTGTGGGCGGCGTCGTAGAGAGCCGTCGACCCTCCGGCATCGATGGCGCCTTTGTAGTCGGTGAGCTTGCATGTCGGCAGGGGCCGAAATCCGTGCGTTTCGTGCAGGGTGTTGTCGAAGGTCGTGCACCGCAGCATCAGGTTGTCGGCCCGCGGCGAGGCGGCGCAGGACTTCACGATCGACTGCAGACACTTCTCGATCTGATGTCGAAAGCTGTGCACGCTGCCGGACTGGTCTGCGGCGATGCCGATGAGGGTGTACTCGGTGGCGCCGAGCGCTTCGATGCGGGTTCCGGAGTAGCCGTAGTGGGATCCGGTCAGGTTCTTGAATGTGGACATTATGTACTCCTTAGGCCGCTTTCAGGAAGTCGGTGGTCGTGGTCTTGTGCATGCCGAGCGCCGTCATCTCCGCCAGGAAATCGTCGGCGTACTTCTCGAATCCGGGCACGGGGCTGGTGGCGTCGGTGAGCAGATGCAGCTTCTTCACGAAGGCCGCGTCCGCGAAGTTGCTGGCGATGTCGCGCACGGTGTTTGCAAGGCAGTGCGAGCTCGCTTCGCCGGCGAGCAGGATGACATCGGCCTCTTCCAGGGTGCGGATCAGGCGGGTGTTCACCTGGGTGGTCGGATCCTCCGGATCGGGAACTTCGGCCTGCACTGCGGAGAAGTGCTCGGTCCACGGGTTGCTGCCTTTGGTGACGAAGTCCACCAACGCAAACCGATCCGACCATCCCTGCAAAGCATCGAACAGGTCGGGGTCGACGTTGTGGCCCTCGCTGCCGATCAGGCAGTGCTCCGGCCAGACGACGTGGGGGTAGCGGCCGCCGGTCTCGAGGGCCTTCAGATAGGACAGCGTGCGATTGAAGGCGCCCGGCATGGTCGTGGTCCAGCGTCCAGCAGCCAGATCGTCGGCATTGATCTGGCTGAATGGGGCGGGGTTGTTGCCGTCACTGTCCCGAAACCACATCGGGTGGGAGATGTCGACCTTGCGGTGACTGTCCAGCGTGACGTGGATGTCGGCGAGCTTCGGCGAGAGTCGGCGGACAAGCAGAGACAGCCGATCCATGTCCTTGTCTGCACCCGGTACGGAAAGCGCTCCGGCGGCGTCGCAGAAGTCGTTCTGCGGGTCGATGATGAGAAGATGGATCTGAGTCATGAGGCCCCTGGTTCTTATTGAATGAAGTCAAAGAGACTAAGAAAAAGTCTCAATGACTTTAATGTACGACATTTTCGTACTGCGTCAAGCAGATCGCCCCGTTTTCGGGGTCGATGCCCCCCGCCGGTGTCCCCACCACTACGTGCGCGCGGTATGATCGGACCCCTGCGATCAGCCCGAACCCAAGTTTCTTGGTGGCGAATCAGGCTCGAAGGGCGCCTTTGCAAAAGTTTGGCTCGTATCCGGGCCGGACCCGCATCAGGTTGTACGCCAATTGATCTGAATCTGCGCTCAGTGCGCTCTACGTGTTCCTTGCCCCCCCGGAGAACTCCATGAAGGTGATGCGCCCGCTGGTGATGGCCCTCGCTCTGATGTCCGTCGGCCCTGTCCTCGTGTACGCAACAACGGCCGAAGCCGCCGAGACCGCGGCCATCGGCGCCGATGGACTCGTCGAGATCCTGCCGGTCCCGTCAATCGTCGCCGACGGCACAACCAAGGTGAACGTGCACGTCGTCGCTCTGGCTCCCAATGGCGCACCCTTCCCCGGTGTGAAGCTGAAGACCGACTCCAGCACCGGCGAGACCTCCGATGCCACCGAGGCCAGCCCCGGCCTCTACACATTTGAGTACACACCGGCCAAGTCGACCTCCGACGTAGATGTCACGCTGTCTGTGAAGGGCAAATCGGCGACGCGCGCGACCGTCGAGGCCGAGTACAGGTTCACGGTCAAGGGCATCCCGACCGGCGCCATCGAGGGCACTGCCAATCCGACTGAGATCGTGTTGGGCAAGGTCGACGAGGCCACGCTCACCTTCCAGGGCGGGCCCGCCAAGGGCGACTTGTTGGTGCGGGTCAGCGGTGGCGAAGTCACCAACCTGACGAACATGGGCGGCGGCAAGCATACTGCGCGTTTTGCAGCACCTAAGGTTAATTTCCCGCAGTTCGCGCTAGTGACGCTGGCCAGCGCCGCGAACCCGGATGGCAACTTCGGCTACCAGAAAGTTCCCCTGCACGGCGCTGTCGACTACCCCGTCGAGGCCTCGCCGAACTCCAGCGTCATGCTGAAGATCGAGGGCAAGGAATATGGGCCCGTCAAGGCGAGTACCGAGGGCCGCGCCAACGTGCCGGTCGTCGTTCCGCCGGGAATCGACAAGGCGACGCTGGTCACTATCGTCGATGGAACCAGCACCGAGAAGGGCATCGATCTGCGCGTGCCGCCGACTCGCCTGCTCTCCCTGTTCCCACTCCCGAAGATGGTGCCGTCCGACAGCTCGCTGTCGGTGCCCGTCCGCACCGTCATCCTCAATGCCGATGGCTCCCCGAACACGAACGCAGCGCTCTCGATGACGGTGAGCAGCGGCACGATCAGCGCTGCAAAGCACGTGAAGAGCGGCATCTACGAGGCGAGGTGGATTCCCCCAGAGTCCGACGAATCGTCGACGGCCACCATCGAAGTCAAGGTGGGCGACGGTGAGGTTCAGAACGACAGCATGGACGTCGAGCTCGGCCCGCGCCGCGCCGCCGTCATCGCCCTGAGCACGGACCCAGCCGAGATCGACGAGGGCGTCAAGTCCGCCAAGGTCAACTACGTGGTCACCTCGGCCAGTGGCCAGCCGATGGACTCGCAGGTCCTCAGCGTGAACACGCTGGGCGCCTCGATTGACGGCGCCCCGACTGGGGGCGGAGGCGGCAACTACAGCTCGGAGGTGTCCATCGACACCGCGGGTGCCAAGATGGGCGTGCTGATCCGCTCCGAGGCCGGCGGCAATTCGGTGGCTCACATTGCCCTGGTTCCGTCGGCGGACAGGACCCTCAACGACGGCGCTGCTGGCACCGTTGTCACCATCGCCAGCGTCGATACCTACGGCTATCCGGTCGCGAACACCGAGGTCTCCCTGAGCCTCGGTTCAGGCGGCGGCTCCCTGCCCGGCAAGGTCACGACCGACGCCAACGGCATCACCCAGATTCAGTACACGTCCGGCAAGGACGCCGCTCTCGTGCGCATTCTCGCTAGCACCAGCTCGGGCGCGTCTGGCGCAACCAGCTTCGTGCAAGCTCCTGAAAAGACCGTTCCCATCGACCTTCCCATCTCGGGGAGCTCGGAGGTAGCCGGTGTCCACAGGGCCTGGGAGTTGTCCGCGCCGGTCATGTCTCTCGGTGCCGGAGGCGGAGGCGGCGGTGCGGCTGTCGTTGCTGCGGCTACTGTCGGACCGCCCCCGCCTCCCGCCGTAGAGGTCGGCGATCCCGACGCCGAGATCGACTCGGTCGAAGTCATCTCCTGGCCCGACGAAGTCCCGCCCGGGTCCGCGCTCCTCGTGCGCGCCATACCGAGAGACGCAGACGGCAAGGCCATTCCCGGCAAGACCCTGGACATCCTCACCTCCAAAGGAGAGGTCGGAGAAACCAAAGAGGACGGCGCCGTCTACGACACCTGGGTCGAGGTCAGTGACAGCGCCGACACCGAGATCAAGGTGTCGGTGGTCGCAGGCGACAGCATGAAGCTCGTCAAGGTGCCGATCAATCCCGACGCCGATGCGGTGGCCATGGGCGGTGCTCCCGAGGACGACGGTCCGAAGCCGAAGTGGGGCGCGACGGACGAGCCCGAGCCCGAGCCCGAGCCCGCTGGACCGGAGCCCGAGCCCGAGCCCGAGGCCGAGCCCAAGGAGCCGAAAGAGCCGGGTGAGATTCCCTTCCTGCGTGCCCGCGTGAGCGGCATCGGCTCCCTCTACAGCTATTCGCAGATCCCCACCGAGGACAATGGCCCGCTGCTTCCGCAACAGCTCGTCGTCGGCGGAGCGTCTGGTGGACGTGCGGCAACGCCCGTCGGTGCCGAGATCAACGCCCGCATGTGGGTCCCGGACATCCCGTACCTGGGCGCGGTCGCCAACGTGCGCTTCTCCCGGTACGCCATCGCGGCCGCCGAGTTCAACGGCGAGGCGCCGGACTGGCTGAACGACATCCAGGTCGACGTGGTCGGTCGCTATCCCTTCGACGTGAACGGCGACCAGTACTGGGTCGGCGGCAAGGCGGGCGTGCACTACAACGACTTCATGATCTTCACCGGCTGTCTCGATCCAGGCTGCCAGGTGAACTTCGATCCGCTCGGACTCGTCGGCCTCGGAATCGGCGTCGAAGCCGGGCTCGAGGTCTCGGGTCTGTTCGCGATCGCCGGCTTCACCGAGGGACTGGCGTCCTTCACCGTGCCCTACAGCACCGCGGTAGACGCCAATGTGGGCTACCAGCTCCACACCAACGCCTTTGTCGACCTCGGGTTCACGTACATGAACCGCGCCCTCATCCTCGAGGGCACCGACAGCGGTCTCGACCGAGGAGAGCTCTCCGACGGTCAGATCATGGGCAAGATCGGCGCCGGTTTCAGCATGTAGTGCCTGTTGGCCGGGCCCACCCCTCCACCCCCGGCCGCCTCCCAGGCTCGATTGAGAATCAACCCCTACCAGGAGTGAATGTTGGCATTTCCCCCTTGGTCTGAGGAGCACGACCAGCTCCGTCAGACAATGCGCGAGTTTGCGGAGGAGGAGCTCGCTCCTCACGCCCACGAATGGGATCGCGCCGGAGCGTTCCCGCGCGAGGTCTACAACAAGCTGGCCGACCTCGGTGTCATGGGCATTCGCATGCCCGAGGAGATCGGCGGTCTCGGACTCGACTGGTGGTACACCGTCGCCTTCGTAGAGGGCCTCGCCTACTGCCGAAACGCCGGATTGATGATGTCAGTCCTGGTGAATACCGATATGGCGACGCCGATCATCGCCGAGATCGGCACCGACGAACAGAAGGAGGAGTTCCTCAAGCCGGTCATCGCCGGAGAGAAGATCGCCGCCCTGGGCGTCACCGAGCCGGGAGCCGGCTCCGACGTGGCGGGCATCCGCACGACGGCTGTCAAAGATGGAGACGACTACGTCATCAACGGCGCCAAGACCTTCATCACCAACGCCGCCTTCGCGGACTTCATCACCCTCGCCGTGCGCACCGGCGAGGAGGGGCACGGCGGCATCTCGCTGGTGCTCTTCCCGACGGACACCAAGGGCTTCTCAGTCGGTCGCAAGCTCGACAAGCTCGGCACCCGCGGCGTGGACTCCTGCGAGATCGCCTTCGACAACTGCCGCATCCCCCAGCGAAACCTGCTCGGTCACGAAAACGCCGGTTTCCTGTACATCATGACGAACTTCCAGGGCGAGCGCATGGTCGCGACCCTGATGGCGAACACGTCGATGGAGCTCGCGCTCAATGACGCCATCGCCTACGGGAAACAGCGGGAGGCGTTTGGCCGACCGATCGGCACCTTCCAGGTCTGGCGGCACAAGTTCGCGGAGCACCTGACCGCGCTCAAGGCGAGCAAGGCGCTGGCCTATATGGCGGTGGCCAGGCTTGCGACGGGCGAAGATCCGACGATGCTGGTGAGTCAGAGCAAGCTGTTTGCCGGTGACCTGGCCCAGAAGGTGATCTACGACTGCCTGCAGTTCCACGGCGGCTATGGCTACGTCGAGGAGTACGACATCGCGCGGACCTACCGGGATGTTCGGCTGATCCCCATCGGCGGCGGGACTTCGGAGGTGATGAAGGAGATCATCTGGAAGTGGCACCAGATGGGTGGGTAGACCGCCAGGGCTGATCCACAGAGTCTTGGAGGCTCGGCTCCCAAAGATGAGCCGAGCGGTAAATATAGGGCATACGAACTTTCGGAGGTCGTAGAGTAGGGGCTCACGTTTGTCGCCACCGCTCGGCCTCGTTGCGGACTTGGAGAACATGCTCCGCAGGGCCATCGTCTGGCCGGAACGGACTCGTTTGTGAAAATCCGCGACCCATCGCCCCATCCGCTTCTGTGTGCGATGTAACGTGTTGGGCGACATTCGTGCTCTCGACTCTCCTGGGACAATGCCGATCCCGGTTTGCCTGATAGCCTAAACTTCAGATAGTCGCCGCGATTTCCAAGTGGTCGCTACTTCTCTCTTGCATTGTGATCCGATTCGGACCAGACTCCGTGTCTCACTGGCAAAGGTCTTTTGCCGTGGCAGCGAAAAGTGGGGAGTACTTTGAGTGGCTTTCTAAGGACATCTGCGACTTTGACCGGGTGGAGTTCGGCCGCGTTGCGCGCTACCGGGATGGCGGGCTCCCATGCGGAGCTTGCCGAGCGCGCCGCAGGGACGGACGCGCTCGAGCGCCTCGTGAGGGCCGTGGACGATGCTGTTGCCGACCCTGAACTCGCGGAGGAGCGTATGAGTCGGTGGGTCCTCGATGCCCCTGATAGCTCGAACGCCCTTTTGTCTCGAAGTATAATTCGACTCTGGTATACCGGCTTTTGGAAGTCCCTCCCGAAAGAATGGCACGATGAACATGGCGGAGAGCAGCTGACCGACCATGTGGTCAACGCGGAGGCGTACCGTCGCGGCTTGGTGTGGCCTACGATCGGCAGTCATCCGCAAGGTGCGATGCCCCCTGGGTTTGCTACCTGGGCACTGCCGCCTAAGTCCTTCGAGGAGATTCCATGAGCGAGCGATATGACGTTGTGATCATCGGCGGGGGCATAGCCGGTGCCATCATCGCCAAGCGTCTGGCTGAGAATCAGCGGAGTGTCTTGATTCTCGAGGCCGGCACCGGCGTTGGATTCACGGGTGCTGGATACCAGTCCTTCGTCGCCACATACCACGCGGCAGTCATGAAGATCCCGAACTCGGCGTATCCCCAGAACTCGAATGCGCCTCAGCCGTACGTTACCGACACCGAGAAGATCACAGATACGCTACCCAACTCGAAGGGATATTTCGTGCAAGCTGGGCCACATGCGTTTGGGAGCACGAACACAAGAGCGGCTGGAGGAACGGTGCTGCATTGGCTTGGGACCAGCTTGCGTATGCTGCCCAGTGACTTCAAGATGTACAGCCGATACGGCCGTGGGGTCGACTGGCCGATTGACCACAGCACAATGTTGCCTTGGTATGCACTTG
>Ga0315336_1004200_pt1 | contig 17537 bp, 17 predicted proteins | sample ASW5metaG_FD_204512 | JGI IMG/M metagenome (GOLD analysis project Ga0315336, IMG submission 204512) | Ammonia-oxidizing marine archaeal communities from Monterey Bay, California, United States - ASW #5 | ecosystem: Environmental > Aquatic > Marine > Intertidal zone | place: USA: California... | reverse complement strand
TTTCACGTTCTGCAATTCCGATTTCCCGTCCAACGGCGATGGCGGCCAGGGCGGAACCCAGATGATGGCGACCGACCACGTTGAGCAGGAATTTCTGAGTTCCCACCCGGAATTCGAGTTGTCCGTTATGGACAGCCACGTCGGTGGCCCGCAGGTCACTGCCAGCCGATTCACCGGCCAGAATGACGCGGCCTGCCGCCCGGGATGCCAAACTCCTCGTCCGCTCATCGTCGGCATTCAGCACGACGAAACCGTCAGCGGGCACCGCTTCGACCAGTTCACCCTTGGCACGGACGATGGCTTCAATCTGGCCGAAACCCTCCAGATGCGCCTCGCCGATGCTGGTGACAATTCCGGCTTCGACCTGAGCCCAGCCAGCCAAGGTGCGGATTTCGCCGACGGCAGAGGCCCCCAGTTCCACGACAGCGAATTCGTGTGCCGGAGCGATCCGCAACAGGCTCAAGGGAACACCGACCTGGTTGTTGTAGTTCTGTTGGCTTTGCGTTCCTGGAAACGAACCTGCCAGGACATGGTGGACCATTTCTCGAGTGGTCGTTTTGCCCACACTTCCGGTGACCCCGATCACCAGTGCTTCCTGTCGCCGTCGATGCCATTCCGCGAACTGACCCAGGGCCGGCAACGTGTCGGGCACCACCACGCGCTGTCCGTGCGTGCGGTCGCGCTCGTCTTCAGCAACGACGCTGGCCACCGCGCCGGCATCGACCGCCTGCTGAACGAAACGATGTCCGTCGTGCACGGCACCCCGCAGCGCCCAGAACACGTCACCGGAGCGAACATGCCGCGAATCGGTGACGACCGTGTCAAACGTGACGTCCCCGTCACCGCCTTGCAGGACGCGACCGTTGATCGCTGTTGCGAGTTCTTGGAGCGTTGTGTTCTGCATGAGTCCTACAAACCCGTATCACATGAGCGGCATCGCTGTCGCCGCGATGGGGATTCTTCTAGGCCCGTTTCCGGGTCGGTTGATCGAAATACTGTTCCAATTCCAACACGGCCTGCCCGGCCATCAAGCGATCATCGAACGGTCGCTGCTCGTCTCCGATCACCTGAACGGATTCGTGCCCTTTTCCGGCGATCAGCACACAATCGCCCGGCTGAGCCGCCTGGATGGCCCAGCGAATGGCGCCACCGCGATCTGGTTCCACATGCACCTGGGATTCACGACCGCTGAAGCCGACCAGAATGTCGTTGACGATCTGCAGCGGATCTTCGCTGCGCGGATTGTCGCTGGTGACCACAATCACTTCGGCCTCGGCGGCCGCCTTGGCCAGCAGTGGTCGCTTCAGACGATCGCGATCTCCACCGGCTCCAAACACGCAAATCACCCGCCCCGCCGTCAACCGACGCAAAAAACTCACGCAGCGTCTCAGGGCATCGTCCGTGTGCGCGTAGTCGACAAAAATGTGCAGGGGCCGATTGCACGGTATCCGCTCCAGCCGACCGGGAACCACACTCAACCCTTCGATTCCTGCTTGTATTTCCTGCAGACTGCATCCCAATCTGCGGCCGACAGCCGCGGCGGCCAGGGCGTTGGAGACGTTGTGCGCGCCGACGAGTGACAGATTCACCTCGCAGGTTTCCGATCCCAGAGCGATCCGGATTCGGCTTCCTTCCAGTGTTTCCTCAAGTACCGTACCCGACACATTGGCCTGTTGGTCCAGGCCGTATGTAATCAACGGAACGCGTCTTTCGAGCCGCGATACGAGCTCGCGACAGCCGGGATCATCTTGGTTGACCACCAGCGATCCACCCGGTTTGCAGTGCTCGGCAATCCGCATCTTGCTCGCGCTGTACGACTGCATATCGCCGTGATAGTCGAAATGATCCTGAGTCACGTTGGTGATCACCGCAACGTCGAGTTCCGTCCCGGCGATCCGGCTCTGGTCCAGTCCATGACTGGACAACTCAATCACCGCATGCGTGGTCTGCTGCTGAACCATGGCGGCCAATTGCCACACCAGCTGTTTGGCATCGGGAGTGGTGAGTGATGCCGGCGCGGACCGCAGACCGTCGTGGTATTCGATTGTGCCCAGCAGTCCCGCCTGCTGGCGTGCCGCGCTGAGAATGGACCGCACCAGCCAGGACACGGTTGACTTGCCATTGGTTCCGGTAACGCCACACGTGCGGAGTCGCCGTGACGGGTATCCGGCGAGTGCCGCGCACAGCTCGGCAAATGACGGCCGCACATCCTGCACCACGCACTGCGGCACGCGAACGTGTGGTTGCGGACAGTCAACCAACAGCGCCGCCGCTCCCCGATCGATCGCGGCGTTCACATAGTCCGCTCCGTGAACCCGGTTTCCGGGAATCGCCGCGAACAGCGAGTGTGGTCCGCAATCAGCACTGTTTTCTGTGGCGTCGATCACCCGGATGTCCGCACAGCCCACGAAGCTGGCCCGCGGAAACAAACGCTGCAAACTCACGGGGATCCGATGTTGCGGCAATCGAAGCGACACCCAGTTGGCCTCCCTGCCATGGGCACTGTCCGGTGTATCCGGACGGCACGACGAAATTGCATCACGATGTGAAACCACGCAGCGAACGCAGACACACGCTCACCGCTCCCAGTAGCCCGAAAGCTGTGGAATGTTGAGTGATAAGCCGTCGATGAATGTGAAGACGTGGAAGGGGCCTGGAGTGATGTGTTGGTTCGGTCCAGGCGGACGGCATTTTCGTGATTCTGCTGAAGTGGTCAAGCGGACTTCGGTAAAAATCTGACTGCCTTGTAAAGGTTACACCGTGCGCCCCCGATGGCCTCTCGTTGCACGGCTCCGCTGGCCGCTGGCCTGCATGACAATCGCGTCGGTTGTTCGCCAAGACCAGCAGACGTTCCCCGACTGCGGAGTGTCATTCTCGCGGTCCGTCGTGTAAAAAGAACGCAGGATTGGGGTGGGACCGCGGGTTGGCTGGCGACGCTCCGGTGTCCGGAGATCCGGGCCGCACACGGCCCCCCCAGGGAATCGTATTCCGGAAAAAGGTTTGCCGTGCAGATCGTGACGTTTGGTGAAGTGATGCTGCGGTTGGCGCCGAGTGAATTCCTGCGACTGCGGCAGGTTGTGCCTGGCGATCTGGCGGCCACATTTGGTGGCGGCGAGTTGAATGTGGCTGTGACCATCGCCTACCAGGGTGGGCAAGCATCCTTTCTCACCGCGTTACCCGACAACCCGTTGACCGATGCCCTGGAACAGGAACTCGGCCGCATGGGCGTTGGCAGTCATGTTTGCCGGTCGGAACGGGGACGGTTCGGCATCTATTTCGTCGAAACCGGAGCCAATCAGCGAAGCGGCACGGTGACCTACGACCGCGACGGCACTGCCATCGCCGTCCATCCACCCGATGCCTACGACTGGGACACCGCGCTGGCGGATGCAAACTGGTTCCACATCACGGGCATCACTCCGGCCATCAGCAAACTGGCGGCCGACGCCAGTCTGGCAGCGGTCCGTGCAGCCCGAAATCGCGGATTGACCGTGTCCTGCGACCTGAATTTCCGCAAAAAACTCTGGGGCTGGGATCCGGGCCGCGACGCCGTCGAACTGGCGCAACGAACCATGCGCGCACTGGTGCCGTACGTGGATGTGCTGATCGCCAACGAAGAGGATGCCGACCTGTGTCTGGGCATTCGAGCCGCCGACTCGGACGTCGACAGTGGGCACCTCAATATCGCCGGTTACCGTCAGGTCGCCACCGAGATTGTCAACCAGTTTCCCAACGTCCGCCTGGTCGCCGTGACCTTGCGTGAAAGCCTCTCCGCCAGCCACAACAACTGGGGTGCGCTGCTGTACGACGCACCGCAAGACGCGATGCACCTGGCTCCCACGGACGGCACATCTGCCTACCGACCCTACGAAATCCGTAATATCGTTGACCGAGTCGGTGCAGGCGACTCGTTTGCCGGCGGACTGATCTTCGCCCTCAATACTCCGGAGCTGGCGGAACCGTCTGAGGCCATTCGGTACGCGGTGGCCGCCAGCTGTCTGAAGCACAGTGTCAAAGGCGACTTCAACTATTCGAGCCGTTCTGAAATCGAGTCCTTGATGCGGGGTGGAGGCTCAGGCCGCGTCCAACGCTGATGCGGAAGCGACCCAAGACCCTGATGTGAACTCCGGCGAAATGCGGCAGATATGAGCAAACGGATACGCAGGATCATCAATCTCGACCGCTGGCTTCGAGAATCCTGTTCGCCGGCATTCGTGGTCGACGCGCGACGCCGCATCGTGTGCTTCAACGCGGGCTGCGAACAACTCACCGGATGGCCGGCCGACGCTGTCGAGGGCAAGGTGTGTGACTACACATCGGACGACGCGCAAGCCGACGCCTTGGAACAGCTGACATCCACGCTCTGTCCTCCCCCGGAAGTCCTGCGGGGTGAGCAGGCCTCCGTTCCGGTCTACATTGTGACCCGGGACGGATCGGAGCTCCCACGATTGCTGATGTTTCATCCGTTGCGCGATGCAGACAGCGAAATCCACTCGGCCATCGGGCTGATCATTCCCATCGACACGCCCACGCTGGGCATCGAAGACTCACCTTCCCAACAGTTGCATGCCGAGCTGGCATCGTTACGGCACACAATCCGGCAGCGGTACGGGATCGCCTCCTACGTCGCTCAGTCCAGCGTCATGATGCGCGTATTGGATCAGATCGCGCTGGCACGCGACGCTCGAGCCGCGGTTCACTTGCGGGGATCCGCGGGCACCGGAAAACAACACACGGCCCGCATGATTCACTATGCTGCAACCGAACAACGCGGGGCCTTCGTACCCCTCGACTGCCGCCGCTTGCCCGCTCGAGAACTCAAGAAGTCGTTGAAGCATCTACTGGAAGGCGAACAAGCGACCGCCGCCGGCAGCGGACTCAAACCCAGCGCACTGTATCTGCTCGACGTCGAACACACTCCGCGCGACGTGCAGCAGGAGCTGCTCGCCGGCCTGGAACACGCTGACTGGCTGAGGTTGTTCTCCTCGTCTACCATCGACCTGGACACCGCCGTCGACGAGGATCATTTGTGCGTCGATTTCTTCTACAAGCTGACCACTCTGAGAATCGAGCTTCCCGAGCTCCACGCGCGACACGCAGACGTGCTCCCCTTGGCTCAGCACTTTCTGGAGAACTTGAATCGCGGTCAAGAACGGCAGATCAGCGGGTTTTCGCCAGCGGTCTGTGAACAACTCCAACAGTACAACTGGCCGGGTCAGCTGGACGAATTGCAGCGCGTTGTCGAAACCGCCTGGCGCTCATGCCCGGACGACGCGTTGAGCATCGAACGGCTGCCGCCCGCTTTCGACACGGGAATGGACTTTCAATCTGTGGGCCCGGAGTCTGAGCCGGCGGCGGAATCGCTGGAACAGGCGCTGCAGCAGTTCGAACGGCGGCACATTGTCCAGGCACTCCAGCAAGCGCATGCCAACAAGAGCCGCGCTGCTCAATTGCTGGGGATCAACCGCGGACGGCTCTACCGACGGATGCAAGCCTTGAAGATCGAGGATCGGGAGTCGTCCTGAGTCCCCGTTGTGGGCGCTGCCGGCCGCGACCAGTCCGGTCCGAACACCCGCTGGCGGAGCTAGCGATCCTGCTGACTTTCCAGGAATTCCACGATGGCCGCATTCACCTCCTCAGGTCGCTCCATCGGCGCCATGTGTCCGGCGTCCGCAATCACAGACAACCGCCCCGCCGGCAGCGCGGCGGCCATCGACCGCATTTCCTCAACGGGAGTGATCGCATCCTCGGCACCCACGATCAGCAACACCGGCTGTTCGATTTCGCTCAGGCGACCAGTCATGTCGCGGCGCGCGGCCATTCCGCGCAGCGCCGCCGCCACTCCCTCGGGATCCGCGCGGGCGATCACCTGACGCAGTTGATCCACGATCAGCGGATGTTCCTCAAGAGTGCGCGGAGCGAACAACTGAGGAATCATGGCATCCGAGACCGCCGTCGTACCGTGTTCCAACACGATATCGGCCATGCGAAACCGCCGGTCTAACACTTCGACGGTATCCGCCGCCGCTCGGGTGTCGCACAGGATCAGCGCCGCAAGTTGATGGCGAAAGTGATGCCAGAATTCCAGAGCAATGTAGCCGCCCATGGACAACCCGCACAGCGTGATGGGCTGATCCACCTCCAGCGCCACCAGCAAATCGCTCAAGTCCTGGGCGTGGCGCGCCATGCTGACCGTGCCCGTCTGAACCGGGGACTCGCCGAATCCGCACAGGTCCGGAGCGATGACCCGGAATGGTCCAGCCAGCTCCTTGACCTGGGCGTTCCACATCGAATGATCGAGCGGGAAACCGTGCACCAGCACGATGGGTGGCCCCGACCCGCTGTCGAGCACATGACGTTCTCCGCTTGGTATCTGGACCCGACGCATATCGGCTCTCCTTCACCCGCCACAGCCATGACCAGACGCGTGTGAACCGGAATCGCGGGCTCGAGGTGACCGGAACACTCAAGCCAAGTCGATGGTCACAGGAGCATGATCGGAAACAGTCAGGCTTTGCTCACGATGCACCTGAGCGGCCACACACGCGCGCCGCGCCGTGGCATTGCCCAGCAGATAGTCGATTCTCCATCCCCGGTCAAGTTCCCGGGCGCGACCACGGTTGGACCACCAGCTATAGGGCCCATCCACGTCCGGGAAATGGCCACGGATGAGATCACACCAGCCGGCGTCGAGCACCGCACCAAACCAGGCGCGTTCATGCGGCAGGAATCCGGACTGGCCTGTGTTGGACGTGGCATAGAAGATATCACGCTCGGTGTGGGCGACATTCAAATCACCGCCCACCAGAATGCGTTTGCGGGCGGCGGCGATACCGCGGGCCCACGGCAGAAAACGGTCCATCCAGGCGTCCTTGACCCCTTGCCGCTCGGGTCCGGAGGAGCCCGAGGGCGCATAGACGCTGACCACCTCGGTCCGTTCCACCCGCACGTGCAGCACGCGACCCTCGGGATCCGGTTCACCCATGCCCCGCTCGATCACCTGTAAGGGCCGCCGCGACCAGACCGCCGTGCCGGAATAGCCCTTGCGCTGGGCGGGATGCCAGCAGACATGCCAGCCCTCGGGCTGCGCCCAGGGCTCCGGCAATTGCTCGGGCCGAGCGCGGACTTCCTGAATCAACAGGATATCTGGAGCAATCTGCTCAATCACATCGGCAAAGCCCTTGCGCAGCGCGGCTCGCAACCCATTCACATTCCAGGTCGTGATCCGCATCGTCCGCCCTCGGTGGCAACGCGGGTGTTCCGCAACAGACACGGCTCCGCGCCAGGCCGTCCCCGCGGGCGCACAACGGTGGAACGCCAGACCAGTATAGCAAGCCGCTTCACCAGCGGCAGCCAGGCCAGCGGCGGCTCACCGCGGTGTCCCGGCTGAGAGCACCACATCGGGGCACAGGCGCATCTGCGCTGATTCGGCCGACAGTGGACTGGCGATTTCGGCCAGCGTCGCACCGGTTTCCGGATGCACATAACCGGCGTCCAGTTCCGCAAGCGTCAGGGCCAGGTAGGGGCGTGTCAGAATATCGGGATCCGGAATGCGACAGCCGTCGACGCAGATGACGTCCCGGTTGAACAACGCGATATCGATATCAATCGTCCGCGGACCGTTTCGGTTATCGGGATCGCGAACCCGCTGCAATCCGGACTCGATGACCGGGATCACATCGCAACGCAACGCGCGCGCCGACGCCGGGGTTTCCAGCAAGACGGCCGCGTTCAAGAACGCGGGTTGCTCGCGAAACCCCATGGGAACCGTTTGCCAGACCCGAGAACTGGCCAGGATCACACCGTTCCGCGCAAGTTCCGCGCAGGCGGCGGACAGATTCCGCCGGGGATCGATGTTCGAGCCCAGTGCCAGAAAGGCGCGGTTCATCCGGCGTTCAGCCATCGGTACGGCTTCGTGAAATTTCTACGGACACGCTGCGAGTGAAACGCAAGGCGCCAGGTTTGTCGATGGACACATCCACCTCAGACACCCCACCGAGACCCAGACAGATCGCGGCCACCTGCTCGGCCAGTTTCTCGACCAGTAAGTACTCGGACTGTTCCACGTGCTCGATCACCTGTTTCGTCACGGTCCGGTAATTGACCGTATCGTCCAGATCGTCGGATTGCCCCGCTGCGCGCAGATCCGTGTGCAGGGTCAGGTTGATCACGACGTCCTGGCGATTGTTCCGCTCCTCTGCGTTCACGCCGACGATCGTTCTCAGCAACAAATCTTTGATGTGGATGCGGTCGGCCATGGCCCGATTCTCACCTGCCTGTTGATCGCTGCCTGTTGATCGCTGACTCTGAAACCGCACAACCCGAATGTCTCGATCGACCAACTGTGAGGTCCAGCCGCCCGTCCGCGTTACATGGCGTCGTGAATGTCATCGCCGTGATAACTCTCGTAGAACATCCGGCCGATTTCTTCGCTGAGCCGCGAAAGGTATTGTTTTTTGAAGGTCGAGTAGGTGACTTCCGAGGTGGATCGCGGTGCGTGCAGCGGATATTTCGACGTCAGTTCTTTGCTGAAGATCTTCTCGCCTGACCCGTCGTCGCTCATTTCGTAAGCGCTGACCATGACTTCAGCGTGTCCCCGAAATAGATGAGCCGTCGCCTCTTCGTACAATCCGTATTCCTGCATATCGATGTAGATCACATACGACGTGCCCAGTGCCACACCAATTTCCTCGGGATGGTCCCAGTCGGGGTTCTTGTCCAGCCAGTCGCGGACGATGTCGGGATTCACAAACTTGACTTTGTGCTCCCCCAACCGATAGGCGACGTACTTGCCAACCTCGTAGTCGATGTTCTCGAAATCCCATTTCAACTCTTTGGGGGCATAGCACACGACCGCGACTGTCACTTCGTAGTCCGTCAACGACTTGTTCGTTTCCAGGTCGAATGCCGGTTCGATCGACGGTGGACCCCCGATCAGATATCCCAGGAAGACCACATAGTTACAACCGGTCAGCCCGACAACCGTCACTGCCAGTGCAGTGGCTGCCAGACAAAGTCGGAGTCGATTTGCTGCCGTTGGTTTGCCACGGGTCATCACGCGATCCTTCGCGATTGGTTACTTGTCCTGTCGCCGCGGTCCTGTACGATGCGACGTCCGCTGCGGTTGGTCATTCAATTTCTTCACTCATACGGTGGCTGTAAAATCGCATCGCCAGTTCGTGCGACAAGTGATCCAGGAATTCCTTCTGAAACACGGATTCCGACTTTTCATCCACCGACACCGCGAAATTGCGTGGGTGCTCACTGGAGAATTCACGCGTGAATACGCCCAGCGCCCGACGGCGTTCGCCCTGGCTGACGACCTGATAAGCGATCACGTCGCCCTGAGCCCTGCCGCGGAACAAGTCCTGGCTATTGTATTCCTTGTGGTCGAATCTGTGGGCGCGGATGTGGACGATGTAATCCACATCAAAATCCTGCGCCAACGCATCCACGGAATCCCAGACTCCGCCATGATCATCCATCCATGAGCCGACGTCATCTGCGTTGACAACTTGGACCCCTTGCCGACTGAGTCTGCGGGTGACTTCGTCCTGCAGATCGAGTTCGACCGAGGGATAGCTGACTTTGACTGCTGCGGGCAGCGAGGCGACAACCATCACGCGGTGCTTGCCTTTACCCAAATCGACACCCGTGGAACGCAGAAATTCGGAGTTCATCTGCGGGTCGCCGAAGACCATCTTTCCGGCCATGACGAACAGCGAGCAACCCGATTGAGACAGCGTCAGACTGCAAGCCACGAGCCACACCAACCAGCGCTGCGCCCGACGGGTACCGCCGTCGAGTCCAGACGCTGTCGACCGCAATCCCGCGGCCGGCGACAGACGCAAGCTGTTTCCCGGCAGGCGACGTGGCACCGGAGTGATTCTGTTTCGATTGTCTTGCATAACCGCATGTTCCCGACAGATGGCTTTCCTGAAATCACCCACGTTGATCACGCTTCGTCCTTGGGATGCCCGCATCCACATGGCGGCCCGTGCGGGGTGTCCGGGTGCTGTGCGCCGTACGGTCCACCGTGCACGGCCCAGGCCGGGTGCGCGTGGGCGCGTGGAGACGTATGTGGTAACGCGACCGCTGTTTGACAATCGGCACCGCTGTTTGGCAATCGGCACCGCTGTTTGACAATCGGCTCAGCAGAGCAATCGCAGGCCCCACTGCAACACGGCCACGAACAACAGAATGGCCAGCAACCAGAGGACCGCCACATCCGGCTGGCGGATTCTCCATAACCGGCCGTTTCGCATGCTGATCCAACACCAGGGGATCTGAGCCGCGCAACAGAGTCCCAGCAACAAACCGGCCACGTTGGCCCGCGACGAGGCCAGAAACTGACCGCGGACAAAGTGCGATAGGCTGGTTGTCATGCCACAACTGGGACACGGTATTCCCCACAAGAATTGAAAGGTACAGGGAGGCAGCCCCAGTGACTGGTGCGTGCCATAGCCTCGGGAATCAGGTTCCAGCGCCGCGGCCACGGAAAACGCTGCAATCAGCAACACGCTCCACAGGCCGAGCAACCAACGGCCGAGCCGGCCGATGGGGAATTCCGATGGATTCTGAATGGAGTTCATGGAGAGTCTGGAGAAATGTGGGGAGCTAAATAGCGGTTTCCACGATTCGCTGCAAGAGGGCTTTTCACGGTTGGACGAGGATTCTTCACAGCCGTCCATCAGCGGGCCAGTTCCCGGTAAACACTTCCACGGCGGGCCCCGTCAGATACACGTCGTCCGACGCGTCCCATTCCAATGCCAATGCGCCTCCGGGCAACTGAACCACCACGCGACGATGCAAGCGGCCGGTCAGCACACCGGTGACCAGTGCTGCACTGGCTGCTGTCCCGCAAGCCTGAGTCTCTCCCGCTCCGCGTTCCCAGACCCGCAACTGCACGTCCCCTGGTGTGTCCACCCGTGCAAAGCCCACATTCACCCGTTGCGGAAACAGCGGATGCGACTCGATCTGGGGGCCCAACACCCGCACCAGCTCATCCGTCAATTCCTCAGTAAACACCACACAATGCGGGTTTCCAAACGAAACACAGCAAACGGCGAGCGTGCGCGCGCCAACCGACATCGGCACATCCAGGGGTGGCTCCCCCGGCAACAGAGTGGGAATGGCGTCCGCCGCGTACACGGGCCGCCCCATATTGACCCGGACACGATCCACCACCGCATGTTTCAGCGTCAGTTCCAATTCCAGAGGTCCTCGTCCCGTTTCAATTGTCATCCGCGGCCGGAGCACGTGGCCACGATCGAACAGGTACTTGGCCACACAGCGGATGCCGTTGCCACACATTTCCCCCGGGCTGCCGTCGGCGTTGAACATCTGCATCCGCGCATCGGCGATCTGCGATCGGTGGATCAGGATCAGTCCATCGGCGCCAACACCTGTATGGCGGTCGCTGATGCGTCGTGCCAGACCGGCGGGATCCGGCGGCGGCGGCTGGGACACGCAATCCACATACACGTAGTCATTTCCCGCGCCGTGCATTTTGGTAAACCGCACGCGGATCGTCCTTTCATCGATGGTCAGACATCCCGGCGTCCGTCCGTGTTCTCGGAACATTCCGAAACTTCGGCCGTTCCCGCAACACCAGTTCGTAAATGCAACCCGGCCGGTCTCATTCTGCACTCCCAACCGATCGCGCTTTCTGCTATACTTGCCCAGATAGCCTCGTGTTTGTGGAACTGCGGGGTACTTTTTTTCGAACTGAAACACATCACCTTGAGGGGACCACCTCGTCATGAGTGTGATCATCACTGAAAAAGCAGCGAGTGAAATCAAACGCGTCATCACCGAGAAGAAGATGGCGGACCAGACCATTCTGCGCATCGGCGTAGCCGGCGGTGGCTGCAGCGGTTTTCAATACTCGCTCGGATTCGACGACAAGGTCGACGACCTCCAGGACGAAGTGTCGGATCAGCACGGTCTGAAAGTCGCCGTGGATCGTAAGAGCGATCTGTACCTGGACGGTACAACCATCGACTTTTATGACGGTCTGGAAAAACGCGGATTCACCTTTGAGAATCCCAACGCCACCAAGAGTTGCGGATGTGGCAGCAGTTTCACCGCCTGAGCCACCGTTGCCGGACCTGAGCCACCGGAATACTCACCCGATTCGCTTCGAGACCGGCTGTTCCAGCCGGTCTCCTTTCATTGGAATCGTGAGAAACGCGACGACTTTGCGGTTCGACATCCTGGGTGACGCCAACCTCGGTTGACCAACGGAAGATCTGCAAACGGCAAAGCCAGCAAACGACATATTCCCGTCGGCGGCGGCGGTGGACATCACAGACTTCAGACATCAACAGCGGTGACGCCGATGAAATTCTCAGGAGCCAGTGTGCTGATTACCGGGGCGTCTCGGGGCATTGGCCGGGGTTGTGCCCTGGAACTGGCCGCGCAGGGGGCCAACGTCGCCATCAATTATCGCGCGCATGAACAGGAAGCCCGGGACGTCGCCGCCGCGGTCGAGGCGGCGGGCTGCCAAGCGCTGCTGCTGCAGGCGGATGTTTCGGACCAGGGAGCCGTGGAGAACATGGTCCACAAGACCGTGGACGCATTCGGTCGCCTGGACATGTTCGTATCCAACGCGGCCTACAGCGACCGGGAATTGATGGTCGATGCCGATATGGAAGGGTTCCGCCGCACGATCGACGTCAGCATGTGGGGCGCCTTTTACGGTGTCCGGGCCGCCGCCCAACAGATGATCCGTCAACAGGCACCGGGGGCGATCGCCGTCGTCAGTTCACCACACGCGGTGATGGCCATCCCCACATCGATGGCCTACAACATGGCCAAAGCGGCGATTGACCACATGGGTCGAACCGCCGCGATTGAGCTGGCTCGGCATCGGATCCGCGTCAACATGATCCACCCCGGCTGGATCGACACTCCGGGAGAACGCAAGTTCTTCACCGAAGCGCAGATCGAGGAAGGGGCCTCCAAATTGCCCTACGGCAGAATGGGCCGCATCGACGAAATCGGCAAAGCCGTCGCGTATGTGCTCAGTGAAGACGCCGATTACATGACGGGCAGCACACTGACAATCGACGGTGGTGTGACTCTCCCGTGGTGGTCGAACCGGTCCGACGGCGAAATGTAGACCGCCGCCCCGTTCAAGACCAGACCATCATTTCGGGATCATCGGCCGAGTAGCCGATGAAAACCGCCAGCACGATCCGAGCCTCATCGCCGGGCACACCGGGCACTTCGTGAATCATACCTGTGTTGAAAAAGTACAGGTCGCCCGGTTCCAATTCCACACACACGTGCTCGATCTCCCGCTGATCAACCCACTCGTCAAACCGACCCGACTTCAAATACGGATCGACGTGTTCGTTCCACGGCTGGCGGTGAATGATTCCTTGAGCGGAAATCCCTTGCCGTGTGCTGTTCTGAATGCACAACACGCCCGCCAACTGGTGTTGGAATCTGTAGACGGCGAAATCGCTGCGCGATTCGCGCAGCCGCACGCTGTCGAAGTGAGGTCCGTAGGTGTAGCCACCATAATGCACCCGAAAAATGGCGGGACCGTAGGTCCGTCCATCCGCTTCGTAGGCCGTACACACGCGGCGGTCCGGAGCCAACTGCTCCAAATTGCGGTACACCGCGGCGATGGGATCGGGGCGCGACTCAAACAGCTCGGCAAACAGATGCCGGGCCTCGGCCGCTCGACAAAAAAAGTCCGTTGCATCGTCTCCGTAGTTCCCCAGGCTGGCCCCCAAGTCGATCCGACTCCGACCGCTGTCCCGCGGATTCAAACCCTGTCGCGTCCAACGATCCACGACGTCGACCGGTACCGCCTGTTGCCCGAGCGGACTGTCATCCGATCCGCAGATCAGTTTCCGCTCCTGCAACAGATGCACCAGCTGCCGGCATGCGCCGGCTGGAAAGGCCTGCCGCACGATACAGGCCGCGTACTCCCCACGGGCCAGGCAGCCGATGGGATCCGTCGCCTGAGCGAGGATTTCTGGAACATCCGACTCGAGACAGCCCCACGACGCCATCGGAAAATACTCCTCGTCAAGCGCACGCAGTCCATCGCACGCAATCGCAGCCCCGCACACCGGCCGGCCAGGCACACCGGGCCCAACCAGCGAACCCACAGACGATCAGAACATCTCCGCCTGCGGGCCGCAACCACGGGCCGCACGGCCGTACAAACCCGCATTCCCGCCGCCCACAGAACACCCGACGGCTGACCGCCATTCCGACCGTCAAGCATCTGGAAATTTCTCGCCCCGCGGACTATGATTCGTCCTGCATCCACACGTTTCCGCAACAGATGGAACAAGGGCCCTGGGAATGCCAACGGTAAAATTCGTCAAAGAGAAGCAAACGATCGAAGTGCCTGAGGGTGCAAATCTGCGGAAAGCCGCCCTGAATGCCGGCGTCGAGCTGTATTCGGGGCCCCACAAGGTGTTGAACTGTCGCGGCTTCGGACAATGCGCCAGTTGCCAGGTCAACATCTGCAAGGGTGAGCAGAATGTGAGTCCTCAGGGCCTGCTGGAACGCTTGCGGTTATTGCTGGGCCCGCTGACCTTTTTCGCTCGACTGGGACGCGAAAATACATTGCGGTTGTCCTGCCAGACCAAGATCCGTGGTGACGTCGAGATCGAGACCCATCCGTCCTTCAACTGGCACGGCGAAAAGTTCTGGGGTTGAGCGACCGACCGCGGTGGAGGCGGATGCGTCGCGCGATGCGCCCGGACAGGCTCATCGCGCAGCCAGTGCCGTACAGTGGATCGGGATCAGCGCATGAGAGATATCCGGATCGCGGCGGTCCAATTCGAACATCGCAATGCCGACCGGGACTACAACTTGTCGCGGATCGAGCAACTCACGCGACAGGCCGTGGATGCGGGTGCCGAGGTCGTCAGCTTTCATGAGTGTTCCATTTCCGCGTACAGCTTTGTGCAATCCCTGTCCCAAGCCGCACTGCTCGATCTGGCGGAACCGGTGCCCGACGGCCCCAGCGTCCAACGGCTGATGCAGATGGCCGGCGACGTGGGCGTTCCGATTCTGGCCGGGCTGTTCGAGCGTGACGGCCAACGCGTGTACAACACCTACGTCTGCGCCACAGGCGACGGGATCGTGGCCCGGCATCGCAAACTGCACGCCTTCGTCAATCCGCACCTGGATTCCGGTGACCAGTTCACCGTGTTTGATCTGCTGGGTTGTCGCTGCGGAATCCTCACCTGCTACGACAACAACCTGGTGGAAAATGTCCGCATGACCGCGCTGTGTGGAGCCGAAATCGTGTTCATGCCCCACGTGACCGGCTGTTTGCCGTCGGTCATGCCTGGCCGCGGTTTGGTGGATCCCGATTTGTGGCGGCAACGCGACCAGGATCCCGTCCGATTGCGGCAGGAATTCCAAGGACCCAAAGGGCGTGCCTGGTTGATGCGATGGTTGCCGGCCCGCGCGTATGAAAACGGAATCTACGCGGTGTTTACCAACCCCATTGGTATGGATGACGACCAGGTGCGCAACGGAAACGCCATGATCCTTGATCCCTTTGGCGAAGTGATCTGCGAGTGCGACGCGTTGGACGATGACGTGACGGTCGGCCTGTGCACGGCCGACAAGTTGCAGCAATCCAGCGGCCGCCGCTACCTGCGCGCACGCCGTCCCGAACTGTACGGCAAACTGGTGGAACCACAAGACACGCCTCCCGTAACCGAACCCGGCTGGCGGCTCCGCGGCCAAAACGGTCAGGATCCCAGCCAAGACTGACCGACTGTGTTCGGGTTCTCACACGCCAGCGGCGCGGTTTCCGCCAGCTTGCGGCGACTAACCCAGATGCTATACTGACCCCATGATTGCTGCGCAAGTGGCGGAATTGGCAGACGCGCTAGGTTGAGGGCCTAGTGGGAGTTAAATCCCGTGGAGGTTCGAGTCCTCTCTTGCGCACCTCGGCTCGACAAGCACCGGAACACCGAGTCGCACGCCCCTGGGATTCAGGGGTTTTTTCTTGCGCCCCGTGTCACGTATCTCCACACACATCAACCCGGTGCCACACCGATTCCCTGCTCACACAGAGCCATCCCGGAGCGCATCCTGGGCCCTTGGTTTCGGGACACGGAGCTGTCAAGTTGAGACCTGTACGTTCGATCTCAAGCCCGCAGCGCCGCGGAGAATTCGGCGCGACACCACGTCCTCGATCCATGACACCGCCGGTCGACCCCATCCCATCGCTCAGCGCGGCGTCCCGGTCCGCGACATGCTGGTCGGAAGCGATCGGAAACGAAACGATCCATCGCTGTGGAGTTCGGCCGTCATTCGTCGGGCCGTCATTCATCGGGCCGTCATTCATCGGGCCGTCATTCGTCGGGCAGTTCCCAGAGTTTGACGACTTTGTCGTACGCGCCGGAGGCCAGCCGCCGTCCGTCGGGTGAAAACGCCAGGGCGGTCACACTGAATCCCAGACGGTCGTCCGAGTGGCCCGGCAGGGTCAACAGCAGGGGCTCCGCCCGCGTGGAATCCCACAACTTGATCTGGCCATGACGTTCGCCACTGGCCAGCCGCTTGCCATCAGCCGACCAGGCGACCGCGGTGACGATGCCTTTGTGCGCCGGGAGCTGCGCCGTGCGCGCAGCGGTTGCCGGATTCCACAGCCGGACGATGCGATCGTGCCCGCCGGAGGCCAGGCTGTCACTGCCGGGGCTGAAGGCCAACGACAGGATGGGCTGTCCCGCCTGGGCCACCAGCGGTTTGCGTTCGCGACCGTTGGTCAGATCGAACAGCCGCAAACGGCCGTCCCGCGCAGCCGCAGCCAACATGCGGTTGTCGGCGGAAATGACCACGCGAGCCACCCAGCTCTGGAATCCGCCAAACGTGTGTTGTGGCGTGTCCGCCTTCGTCTCCAGCGACCAGACCCGCACCTGGCCCCGCCGTCCACCGGTGGCAACCAGCCGCGCGTCAGGTGACAACGCCACCGAATTGACCGTGGCTCCCCCCAGACGCTTTTGGCTGTTGACCGGCTGAAATGTCTGTGCATTCCAGACACGCACCGTGTGCTGACTGGCGGATACCAGTCGCTGCTCATCGGGTGCCGCCACGGCAAACACCCAGTCTCGGTGTCCCTTCAAGGTCGCCACCGCGGCACCCGTGTGTGCGTCCCACACACGGACCGTCTTGTCCCAACTGGCCGAGATCACGCGTTGACCATTTGCGGTAAAGGCCACCGCGGCAATCACGTTCGTGTGACCGCGGCAGATGCCCGGTCCGTCTTCCGCCGCGGCCCAGCCAAGCGGCACAGCGACCTGTAGCAGGACAATCACCCACGCACGCAGCGGTCCGCGCCCGGCGCGGGGCCCTGCCGCATGTGGAAACGGGGCCGAGGACATGGACTCACCGACGGGCCAGGATTGTGACGGGTCAATTGTGTATGGTAACATCAGCGTACTCGCAGGCGTTAGCCAAGTGAATCCGTTGGACTGAAATTCCAACCCAATCCACGAGGTTCGGGGATGCAACACGGCACGACACCGCAGCTGAGACATCCCGAGTACTCC
>Ga0315336_1004199_pt1 | contig 17540 bp, 10 predicted proteins | sample ASW5metaG_FD_204512 | JGI IMG/M metagenome (GOLD analysis project Ga0315336, IMG submission 204512) | Ammonia-oxidizing marine archaeal communities from Monterey Bay, California, United States - ASW #5 | ecosystem: Environmental > Aquatic > Marine > Intertidal zone | place: USA: California... | reverse complement strand
TGCTGATGTCGGAATTCCACTGGCTGAGCTCGCTCCGCAGCTCATTGCGGCGAGACCGGAGCGAGTGCCATTCATCCTCGAACTCCAGAGCGGGCAGCGTAACCACAGGCGGCGTGTCTTTTTCATTGCCGTCCATCGCCGGCTGCGTGGTGTTGTTGAAGAAGGCACCGAACTCGTAGAACTCGCGCTGACTGATCGGGTCGTATTTGTGATCGTGGCAGACGGCGCAACCCGCCGTGAGCCCGAGGAAAACAGTCGCTGTCGTCTCGACTCGATCCACCATGTACCGGACGTTGACCTCTTCGGGGATCGCCCCGCCCTCGCTCGTGGTGATGTTGCAGCGGTTGAAGCCCGTGGCAATTCGCTGCTCGAGTGTCGGCTCGGGAAGCAGGTCGCCGGCTATCTGCTCGATAACAAACTGATCGAAGGGCATGTTGGAATTGAAGGCACCGATGACCCAGTCGCGATAGGGCCAGATCTCCCGATAGTTGTCAACGTGCATGCCATGCGTATCGCCGTAGCGTGCCGCGTCCAGCCAGTACCGCGCCCGATGCTCGCCGGCATGCGCCGAAGCCAGCAGCAGGTCGACGTAGCGACCGTAGGCGCCGCCGTCGGTGTCAGCGAGAAAGGACTCTAGCATCTTAGGGGCCGGCGGTAGTCCGGTCAGGTCGAGTGCCGCGCGTCGGGCCAAGGTGTGACGATCGGTCGGCTCGTTGGGCTCGAATCCCAGCGCCGTGATTTTCTCGAGAGCGAAGTGGTCGATAGCATTGCGAGCCCATTCTCCCGAGATAGCAGCGGAGCGCGGCAGCTCGGCCTTTCGGGGTCGGATGAAAGCCCAGTGCTCCTCCCACCTTGCCCCCTCATCGATCCAGCGCGAAAACAACTGTTTGTCTTCCGGTTCCAGTCTTTTGCGAATCTCCGGCGGCGGCATCATCTCTTCGGGATCGTCGCTCGTGATCCTCGCGATCAGTTCGGAATCGGCCGCTTTGCCCGGAACGACCACGCCAGCGCGCGACGCTCCCTCGTACGTATCCAGTCGAAGCTTAGCCTTGCGGCTCGCAGGATCCGGCCCATGGCACGCGAAACAGTGTTCGGAGAGTAGCGGCCGAATGTCCCGGTTGAAGCTGATGCCCTCTGGCTCGGAGAAAACAACAGCCGTGTGCAACAGGATTACCAGTAGCATCAGAATCTTCATTAGCATTATCCGGTGGGTGAGGGGCGACGTCCTGTGGAGAGAACCATCGCACGTGAGCATTCTCGTCCATCAACCGCGCAGTTTCAATTTCAGGTTAGAAAGTTAAGCGAAAAAACAACCCGACAGGGCCTTCCGGCTCGCTCAGGCGTCACCGGGAGGAAATCTCTGAGGAAGGAGCGATCACTGGAAACCAGCAAAAAAAGGAGGAAACAGGGCAGTCTTCTGTCCCTGGCTTCCTCAGCGTCCTTTCGTGAGGAGGTTCGACAAGAAGAACCGCTGAGGCATTCTTCAGACGGGCACTGTCAAAGATTCACCGTTCTGCTGTCGGCTCAGGCCCAGAAGAAACGGGACGGCCTTGGTGCTCCATTCATCCGCCTCCGGGTACCTTGACGCCGACGCGCCGAAGCAGCTTTGCAGCATCGCCGTGTTGATGACCCCGGGGTTCACAGGAATCGCCGCCATTCCTCTCGGTAATTCTTGAGCCAGCGCCTGAGTGAGTCCCTCGATGGCCCACTTCGTTGCGCAGTAGGGCGCGACTTCGGAGGAAGTGCATCGTCCCCATGTGGAGCTGAAATTGACAACGACACCCCTTTTCAGTTCGATCATCGCTGGAATGAAATGGCGAATGACGTTCGCGACGCCTTTGATGTTCACGTCGATGACCGTCGAAAATTCGTCAGCCGGAACTTCCCACAACGAAGCGTTCTCGTTGATGATGCCGGCGTTATTCAGCAGCAGGTTGGGCGGACCGAATTCTGCAATTACGCTGTGGGCCCAGGCGGAAACTTGCGCGTCATCGCTGACGTCGACGCGGTCGAATCGATGCGGCTTTCCGCAGTGATTTTTGAGTTCCTTGATAGCATTGGACGACCGACCGCAGCCGATCACAGTGTGACCTGCCTCGACGAATCCGCTGACCAGGGCGCGTCCCAGCCCGCGGGTGGCGCCGGTCAAGACAATCACTTTCACTTTTTCGTCTGTCATTTGTTTTTATGCCCCTCCTCGAGGTACTTCAGCAGCGCCTTCTTGCTCATCCCCGCGATTCCCAGATCCTCCAGGGTTCTGGCCGACTCCCAGAAATCGATTCCCAGCATCTCCGAGACCAGGTCCACCAGCGCCCTGAGGGTCCGGCACGACACCCCGTACTGCTTGCCCAGCTGGGCCCACGTCGCGATGCCGTAGGGGACGTCTTCGGTAATCCAGCGCGAGTCCAGCGTTCCTGGAGCCCGCAGCTGCGTCAGCATCCTGCTGCCGTTGATCGTGGCCCAGAGGTCGCCTTTCGGCCCGAACCCGGCTGCGTGAAACGCGGCGTCGACCGGGTCGAGCTCGACCCCGAGCGCGTGACCCAGCGCCAGCCGCTCGCGGTCGGCCGCGTAGATCACCTTGCAGACGCCGGGCGTCACGCCTTCGCCGTAGAAATAGAAGTCGCCGCGGGACGCTTCGATCCTCCCCGCGTTCATGAGTATGCCGGCCGGGTGTATGACCGGGTTCATGGAGGCGAGCCCGCAGGCGACGACGTGGGGATAGAGACCCATGCCCGGAAAGAAAGGCTCGAGCAGCTTCTGCACGCGCTCGCTTTCGTGGCTGGGCCAGACACCGAGCCCGAGGCGGGCGACCACACCCCAGATGTGTGCCGAGGTGGGAGTCAGCCTGCGGCAGACGTAGGGGGCGGTGTCAATTTCCGCGATGGTGACACCTTCGGCGGCCGAATGCTCGCGCAGGATGCGGGCGAACTCGAGGCTCCCGAGTGTGCCGGGCATCAGGACCACGACCTGCCCCCTGCGGAGGTGAGGCGCGCACGCTTCTGCAAAAGCGCGGTGCCCGTACGCGGGGACGATGAGGAGCACCAGCTCGTTGTCCGCCAGCGCCTTTGCGAAGTCCGTGGTGACGTGGTCCACGCGGGCGGTTCCCTGCTGCGCCACTCCCGCGAGCTCAATCTGGCGCGACGCGACGATCGGCTCGATCATGTGCTCGAAGCTCGGCAACTCGCAGAGAGTTACCGACACGCCGGAGAGCGTCAGGTTAGCCGCCACCGAGAAGGCCGTGTTGCCGCCGCCAAGAATGGTTAGAGACGGTTGTGGTGTCATGATGTTTTCACGAGATTAAATTAAAGAGTGTGTGCGAGTACGCCGCCATCGACCACCAGGGCGGTACCCGTGATGAAGCTGCCGGCTTCACTGGCCAGCAAAAGCGCGGGTCCCACGATCTCTCGCGGATCCCCCCAGCGTCCCAGAGCCATGCGTCTGGAGAACTTCTGCTTGTCCTCTTCGCTCAGTACAGTCATCGGCAGGTCCGTCATGAAGGGACCGGGGGCGAGGCTGTTCACCGTGATGCCGTGCGGGCCCAGATCCATCGCGCTGGCTCTCGTCAGCCCGATGAGGCCCGCTTTGGTGGTTGCGTAAGTGTTGCGTGCGTCTTTTCCTCCGAGACCCAGTACCGACGACATGTGGATGATGCGGCCCCAGCCTCGCTCCTTCATCTGAGGAACGAGCTCCCGCGTCAAGACCATGCAGGAGCTGAGGTTCAGCTCCAGGAGGTGGTCCCAGTTTTCGTCCGTAACTTTGTCGATGGGCTCCGGAACGTTGCTGCCGGCGTTGTTGACCAGAATGTCGACCTTGCCCATCTGCTTCAGAGCTGTCTGGGCCAGTTGAAGGGTGTCGTCACGCTTTGACATGTCGGCGACGACGTAGATTCCCCGGCGTTCGGTACCGGCAAGAATTTCCTCGAGCGCCGATTTCAGCGTCTCCTCGCTCCGGCTCGAGATCACGACGTCAGCGCCCGCCTCGACGAAGCCGCGAGCGATCGCCTTGCCCAGGCCCTTGCTTCCACCCGTAATCAGGGCGACTCGGCCAGTGAGATCGAACTGGTTGGTCAGCGTGGTTTGTTTCGCCATGGATCGTTTACTTCGAGCATTCTCCTCGTTCCGGGAGACCTGCGGTCGGCCTGGTGGGGCGGTCGGGAGACCGTCCCACAGCAAGGAACACTGAACACCACCTACACCTCCGCCCAGACCGAAATCTGCACGGCGGCGTTGAGCGGCATGTCGTGAATGCCCACCGCGATTCGCGTGTGCTTCTCGCGGTCGCTGTAGAGCTGGTTGATCAGGTCCGAGACTCCGTTCATGACCTTCGCCTGCCCTTGAAATCCCGGTGCGGAGTGCACGTATCCTTCCACGCGGACGACGCGCTTGATCTCGTCCAGATCGCCGACGCACGCTTTGAGCTGGGCCAGCGCGTTCAGGGCGCAGATCCTGGCGGACTCATAGCCTTCTTCCTCGCTCACCTCGTCCCCTACCCTCCCAGGGTAGAGCAGCTTGCCGTCGACGAAGGATACCTGGCCACTGGTCACGACTAGATTTCCGAATCGGGTGACGGGCCCGTACGAGCCGGCCGGCTTTGGAGCTGCGGGGAGCTTGAAACCGAGTTCCTTGAGTTTCGCTTCGATCTGACCGCTCATGTTTCCTTGGCCTCCTTCGCTTATTTGCTTCGGATTTATTTTCTTGGCGAGCCAGAATAGGCGCCCCTCTTGTTTCTGTCAATCACCGGGGAAGATTCCAAGATGAAACACTCAAGTTGACTGAATTTTTTTAGGCTGCTCGTGCCGCCCTATCATAACCCGAAGCGTAAGCGAGGGCTCACAGCGCTGCGTCTCCTCGCTTACGCTTCGGGTTACTATTCAGTGTTCCCTGAACACTCAACGCGCTCAAAGTAGACTTTTCCCGGTACTCGTAGATAATACGAGCCAGGGAAGACAAGCATCATGACGTCCACCTTCGTTGTTCTTTGCCTATTCGGTCAGCCAGACAGCCAGACCTGGTGCTGGCAGCCCGTCGAGAAGCACGAGCTGCCCGAGGTCGGGGACGCGTCGTGGTCGGACGATCCGGTGGATCGCTTCGTCCTGGCGAGGCTGGAGGAAGCCGGGCTCGAGCCGGCGCCGTCTGCGGATCGCCGCGCGTTGATCCGTCGACTGAGCTTTTCGTTGAGGGGCTTGCCGCCCTCGCCCGAGGAGAGCGACGCGTTCGTGCGCGACGCCTCGCCGGATGCCTACGAGAATCTGGTGGACCGCTTCCTGAGCTCGCCCCATTTCGGCGAGCGCTGGGCTCGCCACTGGATGGACGTGGTGCGCTTCGGCGAGACCTACGGCAACGAGTGGAACTTCGAGGTGCGGGGCGCCTGGCGGTATCGCGATTACCTGATCCGCGCCTTCAATCAGGACTTGCCTTACGACCAGCTGGTGCGCGAGCACATCGCGGGCGACCTGCTCGAGCCGCGCTGGAACCGCGAGGAACAGATCAACGAGTCGCTCATCGGCACCACATTTTACCGCTTCGGGGAGGCCGGCCACGACGACTGCCTCGGTTTCAAGGAGATCGGCCTCGACGTGCTGGACAACCAGATCGATACGATCTCGAAGGCTTTCCAGGGCTTGACCGTGGCCTGCGCGCGCTGCCACGACCACAAGCTGGACACCATCTCGACGAAGGACTATTACGCGCTCAGCGGGATCGTCCACAGCGCCCGGTACGTGAACCGCACCATCGACGCCCCCGGAATCAACGACCAGCGCAAAGCGAGGCTGCGAGAGCTCAAGGCCAGGATCCGCCGGGAGCTGGCGGCCGAGTGGCTCCGCGACGTCGAGGACGTCGGTCGCTACCTCCACGCAGCACAGCTCCAGAAGGAGAGGGCCGACACGGACTCGGTGGCGGCGGGCCTCGACGCAAAACGACTCAAGCGTGTGGTCGCTCTCATCACTCCAGAGAAGCAGGACAAGAAGACGAAAGACAAGGCGAAGAAGAAAGACGCGCAGAAAAAGAAGAAGAAAAAAGAGAGAGGCCTGGAGGATCCCCTTTATCCCTGGTTATCGATCTCGAACCGTGAAGACGCAAAGGCCGGCGATGTGGGTACAGCCTGGAAGAAACTGGCAGGCCGCTACGAGAAGGAGAGCCGCCAGCGCGAGGAATTCAACGCCCGGAACTTCATCGACTTCGGTGACGTTGGCGCGGGGCGGGACGGTTCGTGGTCTGTCGAAGGCCACGGCCTAGACGGCCCTTCGCCGAGCGGCGAGCTGGTGGTGTCCCCCGAGGGAGAGAAGGTCGCCAGGGCGGTCCTGCCGGCGGGCATGTACACGCACACGCTCTCCGACAGGCTCAACGGTGCCCTGCGCTCCCCCTTCCTGCCGAAGGACAAGAAGTTCATCAGCGTCGAGGTGGTGGGTGGCAACCAGAGCGCCTACCGCATCATCTACGACAACTGTCACCTCGGACAGGAGTACAACCAGCTCAAGTGGGACGAGCCGAGATGGGTGACGAAGCCGACGAAGCAGGAACATCCCGAGAGCCATATTTACATCGCGCTTGTCACCAAGTTTGACAATCAGTGCTATCCAACGCGGCAGATGCAGAAGAGGGTCGACCCGTTCGACATACGCTCCTACTTCGGTGTGACGCGCGCACTGTTGCACGACGGCAAGAAGCCGCCCAGAGCGGAGCTCCGCCACATGAAGAGGCTGTTCCGCGAGGCGGCCCCGGCGACGGTGGCCGAGATGGCAGCGCGCTACACGGAGGCCGCTCGTCAGGCTGTTCGAGGGTGGAGCGAAGACAAGGCCTCCGACGACAACGTTCGCTGGATCAGCTGGCTCCTCCAGAACGGGCTCCTGACGAACTCGACGAAAGCGACCGAGAGTCTCGAGCAGCTGGTGGAGCGCTACCGCGAGGTGGAGCGAGGGATTCCCGCGCCGAAGATCGTCAGCAGCATGGCGGATCTCGACGACGGCTTCGACGTCCCCCTCAAGGTGCGGGGGGATCCGGAGAACCTCGGAGAGCCGGTGCCGAGGCGCTACCTCACGGCGCTTTCCGGCACGGACCATGGGTTCGAGACCCGTGGAAGCGGCCGCGACGAGCTCGCGGAGCTCATCGCCAGCCCGCAGAATCCGTTGACGGCTCGGGTGATGGTCAACCGCGTCTGGCATCACCTCTTCGGCGCCGGCATCGTCAGGACGACCGACGATTTCGGTGAGGTCGGCGATCGACCGTCCCATCCGCGACTCCTCGACTACCTGGCCGCTCGCTTCGTGGAGGAAGGATGGTCGGTCAAGAAGCTCGTTCGTTCCCTCGTGCTGACACGAACCTACCGCATGGCCAGCCGGCAGCGTGCTGCCGCAAGGACGGTAGACCCTGAAAACCGCCTCCTTCACCGCTACCCGTTGCGGCGACTGGAGGCTGAGGCCATCCGCGATGCGATACTCTCGATTTCGGGCCGGCTCGACCCGACGCTCTACGGTCGGAGTATCCATCCCTATCGCTTCAAGCAGCGTCCGACGCGAAGACTTTTCTCGGGACCGCTCGACGGCGACGGGCGGCGTAGCATCTACACGAAGGTGACGCTCACCGAGGAGCCGCCGTTCCTCGCGGTGTTCAACCTACCGGAGGCCAAGGTGGCGCGCGGGCGGCGGGACAGGACCAACGTCCCCGCACAGGCTCTCACCCTCCTCAACGATCCGTTCGTCCTCCAGCAAGCGGAGGTGTGGGCAGCACGCATGGTGACAGAAGCCGTTCCTTCCGTCTCGTCTCGGATCGAGCGCATCTTTCTCCTGGCTCTTGGCCGTCCGGCCGATCTTCCGGAAAGGGAGAGGTTTGAGCGGGCCGTCGACGGGTTTGCTTCCCTTCACGGCGTCCCGGCGGCGAAGGTCCCCACGAGCGTCGCGGTCTGGAAGGACGTCGCGCACGCCATTTTTAACCTCAAGGAGTTCCTCTACGTACGGTAGAATGAGCTCCGATGAGTTCGCAACGAAACACTAGTAGGTGCTCGTGTCCGGGCCACTGCGCTCTTCCCGTGACGCGCCGCGAGATGCTCAAGCGGTCGTGGAACGGCTTCGGGCTCATGGCTTTGTCGGCGCTGATGGCCGAGAGGAATCTCGTGCTCGGCGGCACCCGCGAGAGAGCTGCTGCGTCCCCGCACTTCGCTCCCCGGGCGAAGAACGTCATATTTCTCTTCATGGACGGCGGCGTCTCGCACGTCGACTCCTTCGATCCGAAGCCCAAGCTCACGGAGTTGCACCTCGAGAAGGCTGTTCTCTCGAAGGCGTTCAATCCCACGGGGGCCTGGGACGACCGCAAGTGGGTGGGGAGCCCGTGGAAGTTCGCTCGCTACGGCGACGCAGGCCTCTCGGTCAGCGAGCTCTTTCCCCATACCGCGACCGTTGTCGATGAGCTCGCCGTGATCCGTTCGATGGTCAGCGAGTTTCCACTCCATTCCCGCGCCAACCTCTTCATCCACACCGGCAGCAACACTGCCGGCAAGCCCAGCCTCGGGTCGTGGGTCAACTACGGCCTCGGCAGCGAGAACCGGAACCTGCCGGGTTTCGTTGTTCTCCACAGCGGCATGAACATTCCCAGCGGCATGGAGAACTTCTCCAACGGCTTTCTCCCCGCCAGCTACCAGGCGACCCTGGCGCGGACCGAGGGGACGCCGATCGACAACCTCCTGCCGGCGGACAGGCTCCGTATCCAGCGGGCGAAGCTCGACCTTCTGGGAAAGGAGGACCGGGAGTTCTCCCGCTCTCAGGGAAACGAGGAAGCGATCGAGTCGGCGATCCAGAACTACGAGCTGGCGTACCGCATGCAGTCTCTCGTTCCAGACGTGGTCGACCTGAGCGGCGAGAGCGAGGTGACGAAGAAGCTCTACGGGATCGATTCGGAGGAACCGAACAAGCGGCGCTTCGGCATGGAGTGCTTGCGTGCGCGACGCCTCGTCGAGAGCGGCGTGCGGTTTGTCGAGGTCCTCTGCCCCAACGTCTATGGCAGCACTGGCACCTGGGATCAGCACGGCAGGCTCAAGGAGGGGCACGAGGTGAACGCGTTCAACACCGATCAGGCCAGTGCCGGTCTCATCAAGGATCTCAAGGCGCGCGGCATGCTCGACGAGACCCTAGTCCTGTGGTCGGGAGAATTCGGCCGCACGCCTCACGGCGTCGGCGCGGACGGGCGCGACCATCACCCCCAAACCTTCAGCCTGTGGATTGCTGGCGGCGGCATCCGGGGTGGGAGCGTCTACGGCACCTCGGACGAGCTGGGCATGGGTGTCGCGGAAAACCCGGTGACGATCCACGACCTCCACGCCACCCTACTCCACCTCCTCGGCCTCGACCACGAGCGCCTGACGTATCACTTCGGCGGCCGGGACTTCCGGCTGACGGATGTGTTCGGTCGGGTGTTGAACGAGGTGATCGCCTGAGTACCGCCCATTCCCGGATCAACAATGAAAATCGACCGCGTCGAAGTTCTTGCCGTTGCGCCCGAAGTCCAAAAGTTTACCTGGTCGCACGACATCCCCGAACAGCACATGACCAACACGATCGTGCGTGTTTATACCGACGAGGGTGTCGAAGGGGTCGGAGGCGTCTCGAACTACACGTCGTTCGACTTTGACCACTACACGGCCGAAACGATGCGCCACCTGATCCCGGCGATGATCGGCCAGAATCCGTTACAACGCGAACAGATCTGGAACGCGCTCTGGTCCCGCGTCTTTCCTTATCCGCCGCAGTCCCTCGCCGCCATCGACATCGCCTTGTGGGATTTGCTCGGCAAGCACACGAATCTGCCGGTGTATCAACTTCTTGGCGGCGCACAGGACCGGATCCTCGCCTACGCCAGCACACCGCTCTTTGATGACATTTCGAAGTATCTGCAATTCATCCAGGAGATGCTCGACCAGGGCTTCCGCGCCGTGAAGTTCCACTGCTGGTGCCTGCCCGAGAAAGATCGCGCGCTGGTTCGCGCTGTTCGCAAGGAATTCCCCGACGAGAACATCGCCTTCATGCTCGACGTCGAGAACAACTACGACTGGCAGCAATCGTTCGAGATGGGAAAGGAGCTGCAGGACCTGGGGTTTACCTGGTTCGAGGCCCCCTTGATGGACTATGACCTCGAGGGGTATAGCAAACTGACCGAACGCGTCGATGTGCCCATCCTGCCTTCGGGAAACTGGATTCAGGATCTGCCCGCGTATGAGCGTGCGTTGCAAACACGCTGCTGGACGAGAGCCCGTACCGATGTCACCGTCTGCGGCGGGTTCACTCCCGCAAAGAAATACGTGTCGCTTGTTGAAGCTGCCGGCATGAGGTGCGAAATCATGTCCTGGGGCAACACCCTGGTTTCATCCGCCAACCTGAATCTGATGCTCGGCACCGGGATCAGCTCCTACTTCGAGCAAGCGGTGCCTTACGGTCCCTACGAATACGGCATGCACGAAACCATTCGCACGGGATCGGATGGATACGTCACCGCTCCGCAAGGTCCTGGACTCGGTTACAAGATCAACTGGGACGCCATGGAAGCAGCGGTGATTCACCGGTTGGATAGCCGGGAGATCGGGTGATCTTTCCCTGAATCGGTCTCTGCCTCTGTCTCGGGATCAGGATCGGGCACGGGCTCGGGCACGGGCTCGGGCACGAGGATCGGGAAAAACCCGCTACACCAAGATCTCCTTCACCACTCGTGCCTCGAGGACGCCCGTGAGCTTTTCCCGGAGGCCGTTGCGCTCGTAAAAGAGTCTTTCGTGGTCGAGCCCGAGAAGGTGCAGGATGGTGGCGTGCCAGTCCTGGACCGTGATCTTGTTCTCGACCGCGGCGAAAGCGACCTCGTTGGTCGCGCCGTAGGTGAGGCCGGCCTTGACGCCGCCGCCGGCCATCCAGGTGACCATGGCGTTCTTGTTGTGGTCGCGGCCATTAACGCCTTCGGAAATCGGCAGTCGGCCGAACTCACCCCCCCAGACGACCAGGGTGCTGTCGAGGAGGCCGCGCCGCTTGAGGTCCCGTAGCAACACCGCGATGGGCTGGTCCGTGCGGGCGGCGCACTTCTTCAGCCCACGGGCGAGATCGCCATGGTTATCCCAGGGCTGACCGTCCAGGAAAATCTGCACGAAGCGCACGCCGCGCTCGACGAGGCGCCGGGCGAGCAGGCAGCGGCGAGCGTAGGAGTCGCACGATTCTTTCCCGACGCCGTACATTTCCCGTGTCTGCGGCTTTTCCTGTGCGAGGTCGAGCGCGTCGGAGGCGGCCAGCTGCATGCGGGCGGCGAGCTCGTAGCTCGCGATGCGGGCGCCGAGCTCCGGCTGGAGAAGACGCTTGCGCTGATGGAGGCGATCGAGTCTCGAGATGAGATCCCGCTCCAGCCCCGTGATGCTCCGGGGTTCCTCGAACTCCGGCTTCAAGTCGAGGAGGGGCGAGCCCCGGGAACGGAAACGGGTGCCTTGATAGACCGGTGGCAGGAAACCGGACTGCCAGTTCTGCGTTCCGTTGATCGGCAGTCCCCTGGGATCGTCGAGAACGACGTAGGCGGGCAGGTCCCGGTTCACGCTTCCGAGGCCGTAGCTGACCCAGGCCCCGAGAGTCGGCAGCCCGGGAAGCGTCTGTCCGGAATGAATCTTGAAGAGCGCCGGCTCGTGCGTGAGGTTCGTGGTCTGCATCGAGCGGATCAGAGTGATATCGTCCACACACTTCGCGAGCTCTGGCAGGATCTCCGACACCCACATGCCCGAGGACCCATGCTGGGCGAACTTGAACGGACATCGCATGAGGGCGCCGGCTTTGTTCGGGCGCTCGACTTCGCCCGCGATCTTCTCGAAAAAGGACTTGCCGTGGTTCTTGTCGAGCTCCGGCTTCGGGTCGAAGAGGTCCATCTGGCTCGGCCCCCCGTTCTGGACGAGGTGGATGATGGATTTCGCCCGGGGCTCGAAGTGCGGCGACCGCGGCTCGAGATCGTGGACACGACGCGACGGGCTTGCGTTCGCTCCCGTGTCATCGCCCGAGAAGAGGTCGCGGCCGAGAAGCGAGGTCAGCGCCGCGGCGTAGACCCCGCCGCTCACATACTGGAAGAAATTCCTGCGGTCGAAGGTTTCGTTGCTTGGGTAATTTTCTTGCGGACTCACTTTCGGAATGAGGGCCATCAATCGATATACAGGAAGGCGGCGGAATTCATCAGAGCGTGGCAGACATTCTGGAGAGCTCGCCGGGCGGCCTCGTCCCGGGGCATCTCCTTGTGAACAACCAGGCGCGGTACGTTCCCGTGCTTGTGCTTCTCGATTCCATCGTCCCAGTCTCTGGCATAGAGCGTGCCGTCTTCGTCGGCGATGAGCACCAGGGCGATGCGAGAGTCCATCCTAGCCGCATCGGCGAGGAGCTTCAAGTCACGTTCCGATGCTGGCGAGGTCTCGGCGTAGCTTCCCACCGGGACCTCGGTCGGCTCCGCCTCGAGTCTGCCGAAGGACTCCAGGGCCACGCTCCGAGCGGACTTGGTTGCCTGGTAGCTGTTCCAGGTCGCCCCGCTGATTCCTGGCGGAATCAGCCTGGCCGATTGCTTGGCGCGGCTTGGACTCACGATTCCGAGCTCCAGGTGCGCGGCCTTCCATTCGGCCGCGCTCAGGTCCCCGACGTCGAACTCCAGGAGTCCCCAGCGGCGGCCTCCGTCGCGACCGCGCGACCAGACGGAGATGAGATCATTCTCGTAAACCGCGTCCGGCCGCACTTCGCGAATCCACAGGTGCACTTTCGCCTCGACATCGACGCGGACGCTGCTCACCTTATCGGCCCAGTCCCGGGTGAGCTCTTCCAGGGAGGCGAGGGCCAGGCTCCTTTCCTCCGACGTGGGCTCCCGGCCCAGCGCGATCCGGTAAGCGCGCTCGACCTGGGCCTCCGGGCTGGCTCCGGCTTCCCGCCAGACGCGCTCCGCGAAGTATCGCGACAGCTCGTGAACCCTGTTGTTGTTGAGCAAGTGAAGAGCCTGGGGCGCGACGATGGACTCCCGGCGCTCCACGCAGTTGGGACTCATCCGCGGTAGATCGAAGTTGTCGAGAATGGTCAGGCGCGCCGTCCGACGCTGCTGGATGTAGATGGTCCGTCTCCAGAGCTTCTCGTCGCTAGCGGCGAGGACCAGGCCGTCCCCGCGGGCGCGTATGCCGTCGGGGGGACCGAACGGGGTCAGGTCGAGTCTTCCAGCAACCTGGAGCAGAGAATCGCGCAGCGTCTCGCCTTCCATACGTCGCAGGGGCATCCGGGAAAGGAGGCGGTTTTCCGGATCGAGCTCGGCGTGCGCCGCAGTGATTTCGGCTGACTGCCGATAGGTGCTCGAGGTCATCAGAAGACGGTGCAGACGCTTGATGCTCCAGCCGTCGCGGACAAACTCGACGGCCAGCCAGTCGAGGAGCTCGGGGTGCGTCGGGCGGGCGCCGGTCGTGCCGAAGTTGTCGAGCGTCGCGACGATGCCGGAACCGAAGTGGTGCTTCCAGACGCGGTTGACCCTCACCCGCGCGGTCAAGGGGTTTTGCGGTTCCGTCAACCACCGCGCGAAGGCCAGTCGCCGGCCGGTCGACGTGGCGCCGGGGAAGGGAGGCTCGTACTCAAACGGTGTTTTGCCATCGGTGAGCACGGCAGGAACGCCCGGGCCGACAAGGCGTCCTCGCGACTGATAGTCGCCGCGAATCAAGTTATAGGTGGGCGTGGGCTCCCCGCGATCCCAGAGGGCGCGGATGCGGGGCTTCGGTTTTTTCCGAGCCTTGATGGCCTGGATCTTTTTCTCCGCCGCCTTCGCCACCTCGGCGAAGGCGGGTTCCAGTTTCTTCAAGGCTTCCGCGTCCGGCTTCTTCTCGGCATGCTTGCGGGCGTATTCTTCCTGCTTCTTCGCGAGGGGAGCCTTGACCGCTTCGATCTCCGCCCTGAGTTTCTTGTCGTGGGCTTTCCACACGCGGAGCTCGTTGGCGGGCGCGTACGGCAGGTAGCGGCCCTTTTTCGGGTCGAGCCAGTCGTTCTCGTCGAAGGCTCCCTTGAAGATGTCGGCGAGGCGATAGTAGTCCCTCTGCGGCAGCGGATCGAACTTGTGCGAGTGGCACCGGGAGCAGCGCAGGGTCAAGCCCATCACCGCCGACGTGAGGACCTCCAGCTCGTCATCGATGATCTCGAGGCGGTCCGGCACGAACCCGGTGATCCCCGCATAGGTGCTGTCCGGCGCCATGCGCAGAAAACCCGTGGCTACCAGGTTGTCGTAGATCTCTTCGGTCAAGGTCTCGGCGTTGCGGTAGTCCGCCAGCTCATCGCCCGCGATCTGTTCCATCAGAAAACGGTCGTAGGGCTTGTCACGATTCAGGGAGCGGATGACATAATCGCGATAGCGGTAGGCCTGGGATCGCACGCGGTCGACCTCCTGTCCCCCTTCGGAGTCGGAGTAGCCCGCGAGGTCGAGCCAGTGCCGCCCCCAGCGCTCGCCGTAGCGGGGCGAGGAGAGCAGCCGGTCGATCCTTCGTTCGTAAGCGCGGGGGCGGGTATCGGCAAGAAAGTCCTCAACCTCCTCCGGCGTCGGCGGGAGCCCGGTGAGATCGAAGGTGGCCCGCCTGAGCAGTGTCAGCCGATCGGCCTCCGGCGACAGGCTCGAGCCCTTCTCCTCGAGCTTCTCGAGGACAAAGGAGTCAACGGGGTTGCGCACGCGGTCGACGTGCTGGACCCGCGGCACCGGCGCCGCCTTCGGTGGCTGAAATGACCAGAACTGCCGATCCTCGTCGCTGACCAGCGGGTCCGGCTCCACGCCCGCGATGTCGGGCGGAACGAGCTCCTCGGGAGCGCCTGCGCGGATCCACTCCGCGAGCAACTCGACCTCGTTCTCCTCGACCGGCTTGACGCTGACCTCCACGAGGCTTCTCAGGGGCGGCATCTCGCCCGCGTGGATTCTCTCGAGGAGAAGGCTCTCCTCGGGCTTTCCGAGCACCATCGCGGGTCCCGATTCGCCGCCGTTCAGGATGGAGGCCCTGGTGCGGACATCGAGCCCGCCCTCCTGCTTCTGCCTGCCGTGGCAGACCGTGCACCGGAGGCGCAAGATCGGCAAGATGTCGTGCTGGTTGAGGCGGTGGGCAGCCACGAAAGCGCCGTCCTGAAACGGTGCGCCGGCTGAGATCCAGCGCCGCAGGGTGTCGACCTGCGATTCTGAAAGGGGGTCCCTTCCCTCGGGAGGCATGTGCTTCTCGTGGACCATCTCGTAAAGCAGGCTCTTCTCCGGTTTGCCGGGCGAGATGACCGCTCCCGACTCGCTGCCCGCGAGGAGCGCGACTCGCGAGCGCAGGTCGAGTCCCGCCTTGCGCTTCTTCTCGCCGTGACAGCCGAAGCAGTGGGCCTCGAAGATGGGAAAAATATGCTCCTCGAAGACGGGCTCGACATTTCCGACGAGCTCGACTTTCGGAACGTCCGGCGGGGCCGCTAGCGACTCGAGGCAGATGGCGCCGGCCAGCGCCACGGCGCAGGCAACTGATCCAGTGAATCTCATCCCCCCGCATCTTTGCAGATGCTCAGTCTCCTTGAAAACCCGAAGCGTAAGCGAGGGCAGCCGAAGCCTGAGGAGCCCTCGCTTACGCTTCGGGTTTTATGTCCTGGTCGGTTTGCTTTTCCTGGGTTTCGCCAATTCCGACGACAGCCAGGCGCCGCATCGGGAGGTGACCGAGGCGGACGTGGAGCGCTGGATGAAGGAGCTCTCCAACTGGGGGCGCTGGGGCAAGGATGATCAGCTCGGGACGATGAACTTGATTACTCCCGAAAAACGAAAGGAAGCCGCCGCTCTCGTCAAGGAGGGGATCTCGGTCTCGCTCGCCCGCGACATCGAAACCGAAAAGGCGGTGGACAACACATGGCCGTTCGAGCACCGCATGATCTTGAGCGGGCTCGACCGGGAAAGTAAGTGGTGCGCCGACAACTACAGCGTTTCTTACCACGGCTACGCGCACACGCACCTGGATGCTCTGTGCCACATTTTCCACAAGGGCAAGATGTACAACGGCTACCCGCGGGAAGAGGTTACCCCCAAGGGCGCTTCCAGGCTCGGCATCCACGAGCTCAAGGACGGCATCTTCACTCGCGGCATCCTCATGGACATCGCGAAGCTCAAGGGGGTCCAGTACCTCGAGAAGAGCACCCCGATTTATCCGGAGGACCTGGAGGCCTGGGAAAAGAAGGCGGGGGTCCGGGTGTCGGCTGGAGACGTTATATTCATCCGCACGGGTCGCTGGGCGCGCCGGGCGGAAGTGGGACCCTGGGACCACGAGAAGGAGGGCTCCGCCGGCCTGCACTCCACCTGCGCCAAATGGCTCAAGGAACGTGACGTCGCCATCCTCGCGAGCGACGCCGCGGCCGACCTGTTCCCGTCGGGGGTCGAGGGCGTCTCCCATCCCATTCACCTCCTGACCCTCAACGCGATGGGCATTCACATCTTCGACAACTGCGACCTGGAAGCGTTGAGCGAAGCTGCCGCCCGGCTCGGGCGCTGGGAGTTCCTCCTCACCACCGCACCCCTGCCGGTAAAGGGAGGGACGGGGTCTCCCGTCAATCCCATAGCGACGTTCTGAGCGGAGTCGGAATCGGGAAATCCCGACTAATCCTCCCGCAGCCTCTGCGCCTTCCTCGTGAAGAGCTCCGGGGAGCGCCGCTTCATGAATAACGTGTACACCACCCCGAGGACCATCCAGCCCACAGAGAAGGCCACCACGCTCTTTCCGGTGTACCAATCCTCCTTCCAGCACTCCACGAAGAACGCCCGGTAGAGGAGGTAGGCGTTCACAGCGAGTGAAATCACAGCCGCGAGCCCATTCCAGATAATGCTGAAGCTTTCGCGACGATACTTCAGATAGAAGACCGGATTGGCGATGCTCACGAGGATGTAAGTCACCACCGCAAAAAAGACCACCGCTCGGCCCCACCATTCATAGGTCCTCGTGATTCCGGCGAAGTAGGCCGGTATCAGGACAAAAAGGAAGGTCAGGAAGAAAGTCAGGTGAAGCGCGTTCCAGGGGACCTGATGCCTGTTGTTCAGCCGCCCGAACAGGGAAGGTATGGATCCGTCCCTTCCCATGGCGTAGAGGGTTCGGGAAGCGCCTACCACGGTAGCGATGTACACCCCCAGCGCAGCGATCAACCCGGTGAGAATGACCAGGATCTCCCCGACGCCCCAGAATTTCTGGGCGATGGGAACCACCGGATTTACGTCTTTCTCCATGCTATCGAGAATCTTGTCGGTGGGGATGGCCGTGGCGTAGGCCCAGGCGACGACCACCCAAAAAAGACCGACGATCACGCAGGCAAGGACGATGGCTCTCGGAATGGACTTCCGCGGATTCCTGGTTTCTTCGGCCATGCTACTGATCACCCCGAAGCCGACAAAACAAAGGACACCGAAGATCATGGCCGCGGAGATCCCCGAGAATCCGGTGGGGGAGCTGGAAGGCAGGAAAGGCTTGAAGTCGAGCTTTTCTGAGAATCCGTCCCCTGCGAATGCGAGGACCACGACGATTGTAACGCCCAGCGCGGCAACGATCAG
>Ga0315336_1004198_pt1 | contig 17543 bp, 23 predicted proteins | sample ASW5metaG_FD_204512 | JGI IMG/M metagenome (GOLD analysis project Ga0315336, IMG submission 204512) | Ammonia-oxidizing marine archaeal communities from Monterey Bay, California, United States - ASW #5 | ecosystem: Environmental > Aquatic > Marine > Intertidal zone | place: USA: California... | reverse complement strand
CATCTTTAGTTGGACTAATGTAATATAAGTTCCGTCTCTACGGAGTTTAAAGGGTACGCGAAAAGTTATATCGTCTTTCATAGTTGTTGAAAAGAGGTCCTACTCTATCTAGTAAAGTAGGACCTCGGTAGAAAAAGTTTATTTCCTTATTGAAAAGAGGATCTAGCTTTTCACTGTTTCAGCGAACTCTTGGGTCATTTTCCATAGTTCAGTATTGATCTGAACATTCGTGTTGATGTTGGTAATAGGACGAGCATTACGATTAGTCGTTCCGTTAACAAATCCACCACGCATAAGACCTTCCTGTACTCGATTAAAGGTTTTCCATAGAGAGGATCCTTGGTCATCATTTCTACGGGCACGACCAATATTTGACAAGATGTTGTTATCTACATTTTCGCCAAAGCGGATAGAAGCAGCACTACTAACGTAATCTTTGTTCTGCTCACTACTGAGTTGGATAGTTTCCCATCCTTGAACTACAGTTGAGAGGCATTCAGCATCCTCAATAATCTTACGTGAAGATGCAATAACAGCCTCTGCGTCAAATCCAATGTGACGTTGTTGCATACCAGTTTCTTGCTCAGCGATAATCATACCGTTGGAGCATACCATACGGTAGATGCCAGCACGAAGTTGGTAGCTACCAAGACCATTGTGACAGTTGATCAAAAGCATTTCAGGAAATGAGTCACCAACACCAAAATCATTCATTGAAAGACTGTCGTGACGGAAGCGAATAAGGTGCTTGGCGTGATCTTTACTCCAAGTACGAGATTTCACCTGTTGAGCTTCGTGTGCAGTCCAACCTTCTTCCTGTAGAACTTCCATGATAGAAGTAGTAGGAAGAAACTTGTATCGGTCAGACACACGACTCTCCTCAGGTTCTGTTGCAAAAGCAGCAGGAGCAAAGGAGCGGATAAGTTGTTCGTTTTTGATAGTTTGCATGATTAAGTATTGAATCGTTTTGCGAACTCTTGCTCGCGGATCAGGTCAGGAGTCCTATTATACACTAAATACCTCGGAAGGTCTAGTGGATACTTAGATAAATTGGATATTTCTTTAGCACTTCCCGTGAGTAAGCTTAAAAGCCTCTTCACGGGTCCATCCTAGCTCTTTCTGTCTTTTCGTCATACGAAAACGCTTACCTGTTTTAGCAGTATAGTCCTCGATAGACTCATAGAGTGCAGGGATAGGTTCTGTTACATCAGGGTTGGTTGCAACGGGGTCTGGTGCGTCTGCACTGAACATAGCGTCCAGTGCTTTTTTCAGAGTTGTTAGATATTTTTCTTGTGCCATAATATTTATTGGGGTAATCGGGGTCGTTAAGTGTCTTTGGTTTCGTTATTCCTGGTACTATTATACCATGTCTCACCAAGAAATCCAGAAAAAACTTGTATAAACTTTCTCTAAGAGTCTAGGAGCTTTAGATCAAACATCTTTCTAAGTCCAGCGAAGTCCTTGTTGTCTAGATCAGTAATATGCTCGGAGAACTGCTTCTTGCGGAACTTGATACCATTTTCTTTGATAATATACCAACCTCCTTCCTTAGAAACGAGTTCCTTGTACTCTAATATCTCCACAACTCCTTCCCAAGGATCTAATCCTTTGTCGAAGTATAGTTTGAAGGGAGATTCTCTAAACGGAAGTCCTTCCTTGTTCTTGGTATTTCTTACTTTACCTTGGATCCCGATAACTTGTTTATTCTCGTCTCGGATAAGATCTGAGGTCTTGTTAGAAAGAGTCTTAGAACTTACACCAAGGTAAAACTCTAAAGATCTACCTCCACTAGCTTTCGTTTCATTTGAACCGAACATTACTCCTACCTTCTCTCTAAGCTGATTAATAATCACTAAAGAAACATTATACTTTTTGATCTTAGGATTGATTTTACGTAAAAGCTGTCCAATTGCTAAAGCTCTTTTTGCTCCATCAATAGGACTAGTCTTATCTGGTGCAGCTTCATATTCTGATCTAGATGGACTTACTGCCAGGGAATCATATCCGATTACGATAGGAGTTTTCTTATCAACTTCTCTAATGCTCAGGATAGTACTTTCGATTGTTTCAAAACAATCCTCAAGAGTTTCTGGCGCACAGTAAATAAGTTTGTCAGGATCTAAACCCAGCGTGGTTGCAAAATCAGCCGAATATGCATTTTCAGAATCAACCAACATTGTGTAAAAACCTTTTTTCTGTGCATCCTTTAAAATGTGCGTGAGAAAAACTGTTTTTGCGGTCGAAGCATTTCCATAATATTCAGAAATTTTTCCAACTGGAATTCCTTTATTGAAATCTCCCGTAATGTCGTGATTCAGAGCGTAGGCTCCAACCGAAACGTAGTGGGAGGTTTGGGACTCTTTGGAGAGGAGTTTGACGTTCTTTAGTTTCTTTAGTGCTTCGGGGTTCATGTTATATTATAGGTTTGACTCTTTGGTAGTAGTCATTAAATGTTTGACTTTCTAGTAGCTTAGTTCCACCCAGGTTTGTAATAACCTGCTCCTTTGAGATTGAACGCGCATCTAGCATTAGAAAAGCTTCTAAATAGCGTACCTTCCTTCTTACACTCTGGGTCGCAGTCTGGGCAGTGGGTAGGAGGCTCTTCAAAGTTCTCAGTCATAGACTGATCAATTCCATACTGCTTCTCACACTTCTCGCACTCGTAGTTATATTCTGGCATTATCTCTTGTCTCCTGTGCCCTTAATAACCCCACGTTCTTTGCGGTCTTTGAGCTTGGTTAGGTTGTCTCTTGCTACGTCCTCTAAATCATATCCTAAGTCGTTAACGATTTGAGAAAGGTTCCAAAGAACATCCCCACACTCCGCTAATATCCCAGCCTCCTCATCAGGTGTCATATAGATTCTCTTATCTCTAATAACCTTAGCCATCTTACCTGCTACCTCTCCTGCTTCTTCTGTTAGACCAAGGTAGGGGTAGATAGGAGCGGGGTTTTCCCAATCCTTAGGATACTCTGCGAAAGTCTTAGATCTTATTTGGTATTCTCTGAATGATAAATTTTCCATTATATGTTGGTGTATGTTTTTAACTGCTTTTCAAGAATAGGATAAGCTTTTAGTAGCTCCTTAATACCGTCTACAAGAGAAACCTTAGGGGACCACCCCGTAGCCTCTAATTTTTCGTTAGAAACTATATAATCCCTTTTATCAGGATCAGTATTGATATCATCAAAGTTTATTGAAAAGTTAGGAACTAGTGTTTTTATAACTTCGCAGAGTTGCTTCTTATTTAAGTTAGCATCAGACAGCCCAACGTTGTAAAGCTCTCCTCCCATTAACTCATAGTTCTCAATACCATGAAGGAATGCATTAGTTACATCTTGGACATGAATATAATTCCTCTTGAACTCATGCTCAAACAGTACGATATAACCATCGTTATAAGCCTTGTAAGTAAAATCATTTACTAGGAGATCAATTCTCATACGAGGAGACACGCCAAAAACTGTAGCTAATCTAAACACTACTCCTCCTGCTCGGATTACTTCTTTCTCAGCTAAACACTTAGTAACCCCATAATGGCTAATAGGGTTTAGAGGAGTTTCCTCCGTGCAGAAAACATCTTTCTCTCCGACCCCGTAACCACTATTGGAGTTAGGGTAAATTACTTTCGTATCTTCTCTTTTGTTGTCGCAGATAAATTTTACATGCTCGTAATTAATCTTGGTAGCTCCTTCCCTATCTGCATCACAAGCAGGAAATCCTACTATAGCAGCGAAGGGTACAATAACATCTGCCTCCTGGATAAGAGGAAGCATTAGCTCTTGATTAGTAACGTCCCCTAGAATGAAGTTGAAGTTATCCTTACAGCAGTATTCTGTTAGCGGAGTTTGTCCAAACTTAAGAATGTCTACTACCGTAACCTTATCCCACTCTTGGGACATGATGTTCTTAACAAAAACGGAGCCAAGATATCCTGCTCCTCCTGTAATTAAAATGTTTCTCATATTATTGTGCTTTAAAAGCAGTGTTTAGTGTGGTTAGAAGAAAATCTAAAGTGTCTCTTTCTAAGGATGGGTAGTTACCAATATACCAAGAATAGTCATGAATGTAATTCACAACTACGAAATCAGAATTGTTATAAGTGTCTTTAAAAAAGGGCTGTTTTAGTTGATTTCCCCCGCCTGACAAGCCTCTACGGAACTCAATGCGCTTCTCTGTCAGAAGACTCTCTAGCAAGTCCCTTTTGTGCATATTAGCATCTTTTAGGACAACTACGAAGGCATAGTTGCTTTGTCCTTCCATGTTAAAAGAGGTCATATAGTGAGTTGGGTCTAAGTTGCTCATAAAGTACTTAAAGTTATCCGCTCGCTTAGAAACGTTATCATCAAGTTTCTTTATCTGGGACAATCCTATGACTGCATTAATCTCAGTGCTTCTAAAGTTATGGGAGGGTGCTAAAAATAGGAAATCACTGTTGACCCCTGGGTTTTCTTTAAAAATAGAGTCTTGTAATCTCTTGTCTGTCATTTCCCGTACCATACCGTGAGATCTTAAAGCTCTGCAAACTTGATAGAACTTGTTATCGTCAGTACAAATCATGCCGCCCTCGATAGTTGTCATATGGTGTGCGTAGTAGAAACTAAAGTTAGAGGCAAATCCAAAGGATCCAGCTTTCTGTCCTTTGAAGGTAGCACCATGAGATTCACAAACATCTTCAATAAGAAGAATATTATTATCATCACATAGCTCTAATAGTTCATCAGTTACTCCGTTGAAACCTAGGACATGAGTTAAAAATATAGCTTTAGTTTTATGTGTAATCTTGGTCTTCAGTTGATCAATATCAAAACTAAGATTATTTAGGTTGATATCACAGAATACTGGTGTGAATCCAGCGAACTTCACAGATGCTATATCGGAAATCCAAGTTAGAGGAGGAAGTATTATTTCACCCTCTCCTTCTAGGTAAGCTAAAGCTAACATAGTAAGCTCATTGGCAGCAGATCCAGAGTTTACAAATAAGCTATGCTTTACTCCTACCCACTCTGACCACTTCTCTTCAAACTCAACTACCTTAGGTCCATTGGTTAACTTAGGAATCTCTTCCTGACTAAGAAAATCAATAACCTCTTGAATGTCTCCCTTGTCAATATTATCCTCCATAAGAGGTAAAATAAATTTACTCATATACTAGTGTTCTCTCCAGAAATTAATCAAATCGTCTAACATAGTCTCAAATGTGTAGTCATGATTCCAGCCCAATACTTCTTTTGCTTTAGAGCAGTCTCCTCGTAGATCTTTCAGTTCTTCAGGTCTTAAATACTCTTCAGATACTTCAACGTGGTCTAAATAATTCATACCAAGTTTAGAGAATACATAGTCACACAAATCTCTTACAGAATGGGAAACTCCAGTGGAGATAACAAAATCATCAGGTTTATCGTTCTGTAACATTAAATGCATAACACGAACGTAGTCCTTGGAATGTCCCCAATCTCTACGAGCTTCTAAATTACCCAACCTAAGAATTTTCTTTTTATTCCTCTGAATATCAATAGCTGCTTTAACTACCTTGGCAGTAACGAAGTTCGTTCCTCGTCTAGGGGACTCATGATTAAATAAGATCCCATTACTAATGAACATATTATAGGAGTTTCTATAGTTTTTACATATGTTATATGCGAATACTTTAGAGCATCCATAAGGTGATACAGGAGACATTTGAGTAGTTTCTCTTTGAAATCCATCCTCATCTATTGCATTACCAAACATCTCAGAAGATGCAGCATTGTAAACTTTGATATCCTTATTACTGTACCTAACTGCTTCCAGTAAATTAAGTGTACCCATAGCATTAACAGTAGCAGTGTGGGTAGGCTCTACAAAACTAACATGAACGTGGGACTGTGCTGCTAAATGGTATATCTCATCAGGATTACACCTTTCTATACCACCCATTAAAGACCCCATATCTGTCATATCTCCATAGTCTACAGTTATATTATTGAATACAGATTCTAATCTAGCAGTTTGAGTCTCTGCAATAGAGTTTCTTTTAATAAGTCCATGTACTTTGTAACCTTGTTCTAATAGATACTCAGCTAAATAGGAACCGTCTTGTCCATTGATTCCTGTTATAAGTGCAGTCTTCATGATCCGAATCTCTTAGTCCATCTATCGGGAGATGAGTGCCAGTTCTCCCACTCAATTTTAATTCTATTTGGGTTAGGAGTAGAGTACAGCCCAGTTAGTAAGGGCTTGTCTACTTCATGGTAAGCTTTTCCCACAGGAGCCCAATCAGCTTCTGGTGCGCTCCAAACGCAAGAGAACACTTCAGTAGGAGATTCATATAATACTCCCCCGTCCAATTGAATTCTGAAGGCTAAGTCATGGTTGGATAGATTTAAGTGTTCAAACCTACAATCCCACCCCCCAATAGACATGAAGTACTCAAGATTAAACATACCTACTGGGGCGATCTTGTACGAGGGGTGAATCCCTCCAAGTCTAAGATCGGCATGTGTATGAGCTACCCAGTAAGAATTATCGGGGAAGTTACCACCTTCTCTGTATCGGATAATGATCCCATCTTTGTTAGTTTTAGTTTTAAGAAGTTCGTAACACTCTTTAAGAGTATCCTCTAGGAATACTCCATCGTCTGCGCCCCAACAGAAGATATCTCCCGTAGCATGTTCGACTGCAATCTGAGCGCATCTAGCGGGTGCACCATAATCCTCAATAAAGGTGAAGTTCTCTACTTCAGAAAGATTCCCGTAGTCTCCGTTAGGTCCTACAATAATCATCTCAAAGGGAAGGTCTTTACATGCTAAAACAGCACTGTCATAAAGAGTTCTCCAATTTTGATGTCGATACCCAGGTAATATAATTGATAGTTTATTCATCGAATCTTCCTCCCCAAACAGGGTCTGTTTCTTTCCAAGTCTTTAGTTGATTAGTAGAGATAGAAACATCGTTGTATCTCTGTTTGAATTCTGAGTAATCGTCCACTGTCTGAGCTAACTCTATCGGAGAATGATCTCCAACTTCGTTACCAAAGTGATCACAATCAAGTAGTAGCATCTCATCAAAGGTTACTTCTAACCCAGAAAGGTAAGCCCTTGCAGCCATGTCAGCGTGGCTGTAAAAAGTTCCTTGGAATATACAGTCCCACCCACCTAACTCTTTAAAGGTAGAGGTCTTCATAGCACCAGTATTAAACAAGAACCAATCAGGTCTAAAGTTACGTGAAGTAGTCCACCAAGAACCGTTGAGAGTGAAGTAGTTATTAGGTTGTACAGTTTTATGTGTTCCGTCTACACCTTCTAAGTACTTACAAACTACAATACTGTCCATCTCCTCACAAGCATTTATAATTTTATCTAATGCTCCAGGGAGGTAGACTGCATCATCTGCGCCCCAAGTAATGTACTTACCTGTAGCTAAATCAGCAGCTATCATAGAAGCTCTCACGGGAGTACCAAAGTCCTTAACGTACTTAAAGTTACGTAGACCCTCCATCTCTTTAGGGGGATGGTAGGGTCCACATATAATTAGTTCAAAGGTCTTGCTAGTAGATTCAAGGATAGACTCATAAAGCTTTAACCACCTAGTAGGTCTAATACCCGGAACAATAATTGAAAGCTCAGGATTCATGTTGCATCATCCAGCTAATAACTTCGTCTACAGACTCTTCTAAGGTTATATTTGCGGTGAATCCGAAGTCTTCTTTAGCCTTAGAGACATCTGGAACCCTCATCTGCACATCATACGCAAAAGGTTCATCATGCTCTATTACTAACTCACCCTCACCTAGTTTACTCCAGACCATTTCTAACAACTCCATCACTGTAGTTTGTGTGGGTGTTGATATGTTATAAGATTGTCCTAAGGTTTTGTCACTTTCCATAGCTAACCTAATACCTCTGGCAATATCAGTTCCATTAGTATAGCATCTCACTTGATCTCCACTACCTAGAATTCTAACTGGATTCTGTCCTCTAGAAACCTTGTTAACAAGGTCTGGGAGAACATGGCTCAACATTAGTTTAATGTTGCCCGACTCAGAGTATTCAGCCCCTAAAGCCTCCTCTTCACCTACTCCGACACAGTTGAAAGGTCTAATGATTGTGTAATCAATGCCGTATTGCTCTTTAGCAGCCATAGCAAAGTATTCAGTAGCTAACTTTTGGAAACCATAGGAGCTTGAAGGAGGTCCACAAGTTACGGTAGCATCCTCTTTCGATGGGTAAGAGAAACAATTCTCGTACACCATTGAACTAGAGATAACCATAACTCTTTCTACACTAGAACTTTTAGCAAAATCATATGTGTTAGCAATGATCCTTTCATTATTAGCTAAGAGATCGTAAGCGTACTTGTGGAAGTAACTAATCCCTCCAATCATAGCTGCTCCTGCAATAATAAAATCAACTTTTTCCTCTATTTTAGGGAAAGATTCAGTTAGGTCCCAGACTGACAGAGTAAAGTTTTCATGTTCATCATGTGTCCTTTTCACATAACCATACTTAGAGTAGTCATCAATTCCAATAACCTTATACCCTTGTGCCAGTAAATCAGCACACACATACGAACCAATGAATCCTTGTGATCCAGTTACTACTACAGTTTTCATAGTCTCATTCCTTCAAATACAGTTTTCTTGAACTTGTCATTTTCTTCATCTAAAGTCTTAAATAAGTTTAGGTCGAGTTTTAGAGTTTCGCATAACTTAGCTAAGGCTTTTACATCTTTAGGTAAGCAAGGTCCTGCGTACCCTCTAAAGTTATCATTAACATCTAGATAGATATCTTGGATACCACTATGGGTTAAGAAAGCATCCTTTACTACATTATACTCTGCTCCAATAGCCTCAGAGATTTCAAACATTTCATTAGCAAAGATTATCCGCATAGCGTTGAAGACATTAGAGTAGTATTTTGTAAGTTCAGCTTCTGTTGCGCTCATGACCTTAGTATTCTTAGGAAGTCTTCCGTGGCTCTCTGTGATTTTCCTAATAGCTTCTTCGTCGTTGGTTCCTATAGCTAAGAGTTCTTGATTCTCTACAAAATCATAGATCGCGCAGCGTTCTCTTAGGAACTCTGGGACAAATGCAATGTTTAGGTAGGAGTTATCGTTAAGCTTCTCGGTGGTTCCAGGTTCTACTGTAGATTTGATTACCACTGGGTTTGGGTATCGTAAATCCTCTAATTCTTTTAAACACGATTCTACAATGCTTATGTCACATCCTCCATCTTCACTAGAGGGAGTAGGGACACACATATATATAATATCAGTCTCAAAAAGATCACACATTGTAGTTGAATACTTAGTATCGTGTACTAATACTGTGTGACCAATCTTCTCAAAGCCCATCTTTACAGCGGAGCCTACAACTCCATTTCCCACTATACCAACTTTCATAGCTTTGTAGCCTCCACATTTAAGCTCATTAACATACCATGAGTCTTATCCATATGAGGAAGATAAGATTGACTGTAATCATCAATATAAAAATGCTCCGTATCCTTATAATCGTAAAGTCTAACGTTACAAAAACCTACCTCCTCTAAGATAGACTCTAGAAATTCAAAGTTAAACGAAATGTAATGATAGTCTAAGGGATATTTCTGTCCTCCATGAAGAAAGCTTTGTAAGGATACTATATCTTTAGTTAATCGGTAGTAATCAACTACATTATCAAAGTTAGGTACTGATAATCTAATAGTTCCTCCAGAAACTAAGCTCTTGGCCCAAGAGGTTAGGAGTTCTTTAATATCTTTCTTTTTAAAGTGTTCTAAGACATGACAAGAGTAGAGTAAACTACACTGGTTTTCGTATATCTGACCTACCTCAAAGAGATCCAATATAACATCTGTGTTCTCTGCATCCCTAGCATCAATATTCACAAACCCTGGAATAGCCCTATCTCCACAACCTAGGTTGAGTTTAAGTAGTTTACTTTCTTGCGTCTTCATAATTATCTGAAAACCATTTACAGGTTTTATTAATAGCTTCTGTAATATCAGTATATTCGAAGTCAGTAAGTGTTTCTTTAAATACAGTCTTATCCGAGGATCTAAACATCTGTCCTTCTGGTTTATCTGTCTCCCATTCAACGTTATAATAGTCGAATGCTTGGCATACTAAAGCAACAATCTCCTTTATTTTGAAGAGCTTACCAGAAACAATTAACTTGTCTGGTTGGTCTTTGTATAACATTTCTAGACAAGCCTTAGCTACGTCTACAGAATAAATAAACTCTCTAGATGCTTCCCCTGTGCCCCAAACTTTTAACGGGGTTTTATTTAGTTTAGCTAAATAGCATTTATGAATCAACGCTGGGATAACGTGACCATCTTCTAGGTTGAAGTTGTCATGCTCTCCAAAGATATTCCCTGGAATTATTGTACTATAGGATGTTCCATACTGTTGATTATACGCTTCTATTTGAATGTCTACCATTCTCTTAGAGTAAGCATAAGATTTATGAGCAGGGTAAGGTTCTCCTTCATGAAGCTTATCCTCACTCTGAACTAAGAGATCTCCAGGGAATGCACAAGCAGATGAGAAAGCTAGTAGCTTCTTTACATTTCTTCTGTAAGCTCCCTCAATAACATTAGTGTTCATCATAATGTTACAATAGAACTGTTCCGCAGGGGAGGCTAAGTTCTTACCTATTCCTCCTACTCTAGCCGCAGCATGTATAACATAGTCTGCTGAATGTTTACAAAAAAGATCATCTACTTGGGTTGAAACAACTAAGTCTGCATCATCCCTAGACACAAAGATCATCGTATCCTCTGTAGTATCTTCCAATGATCTAAAAGCATTACCCATTAAACCGTTTCCACCTGTAATCAAAATCTTATTCATATAATTCCTCGTAACTTTTTACTTTTCTAGTGAACCTACGTTTCCATACTTCAGGGCACTTGGTCCAATTATTTATGTTTAACTTATTTCTATTTTTAGCAGCGTCTGGGTCTAAATACATGGTTTTAAATATTGGAGAGTCATGAGTAACTTGAGCGTCATGGATAGGAGCATGATCCCCTGTTCTCCCCATATAATGAGTACAGTTTAAACCTTCTAGTTGAGAGTCTACTATAACTCCTCCTAGACTTTGTAGTCTAAACATTAAATCATGTATTCCGTGGTTAGAGTACTCAAACTGACAATCAATCCCTCCCAAGTATAGATAGTGGGATCTTTTCATTAAGAAGTGTAGAGATATTTTCCATTCTGGTTTAATACCAGGAAGTCTAAGTTCCTCATGAGTGTGTGCATCCCAGAAATTGAGAGGAAGAGGTCCCCCCGTCCTACCTTGTGCTTCCCTATATCTCATATTGATAACATCACTATCCGTTAGATTGTTTTTAAAATAGTCCAATGCTAAATCAATACTGTCTTCTAAGAATACCCCATCATCTACACAATTATAGAGGAACTCCCCAGTTGCTTTTAGGTTAGCAATCTGAGTACATCTTGAGGGGTTTCCATAGTCCATTACTAGTGTTATATTCTCCTTACCTTTAAGTTCGTCTGGAAGATCGAAAGGGCTTACAATAACAATTTCAAAAGTATACCTCTTACAGGCTTTCTTTGCACTTTCATAAAACTCCAACCAGTTGTGCGTTCTAATTGCTGGCATAGTTAGTGAGATATCATACATTTCCTAAAACCTCCTTCCAAAAAACATCTGAAGTGTAATTCTTCTTGTAAAATTCATAAGCTCTCTCTGAAGTATCCTCTACTAAGTTTGGGTTATCTTTTAAATAGTTAATTTTAGATACCAGATCCTCTTTCGTAGTGAACTCGACATAGTGTTCATTAGGAGTTAGAAAACGCTTAGTAGCCTCATTTTCTCTCTCTAATAGTAGGGTTTTAGAGGCTATAATCTCTACGCACCTACCTTTGAATTGGTCCTTTCCGCTTGGGGATTGGGGAAAGTTTATATTCATACGGGAAGTACGAATAGCTTCAGCATACTGTTCCGCAGTTAAATTTTCTTCTCGCTGACCTCCAACAGTAGTAATTTGTGTTTTAGACATGGCATAAGATAAGTACTCGTTCCTGTCTGTGTACCCAAACAAACTTCCAACGAAGGATACATCTGTAACCTTATCATCAGGGAAGTACAAATCCGTAGATTGAGGAGCGAATAAGAATTTATGCTTACCACAGAGGGGTGTTACGTCCTCACCACCCCAAGAAATATGAGTGTGGTTAGTTAGTTGACTGATTCTCCTCTGAGCCCAGGGATAGCCCGTATCAGGCCAAATAAAAATTAAGTTAGTGTACTCCCCTATCTTATTTAAGGTATCCACTGTGGGATTCATATTGCTGTCCCCCAAAAATGAAATAACTAAGTTATCGTATACACTAGGAGTTACAGTCTTGAGTAGGATATCGTTGATGTCTAAATGATTACGATAAGTCTCATCTACAAAAACAGCATCAAACTCAGGGCTTACACTATTTTTGTATGTACCTAGAAGATTATGTATGTTGTTAGTTGGTCCTGTGCTGGGGTTACCATCACACCATTTTTCCATTACAAATAAAGTTTTCATTTTTCTCCGTAGTAGTCTCCCCACTCAACTAAAATAGTGGACTTCCCATCAGTTCTGTTGTAAGCTTTTTCAAAAGCAGGGAAAATTTGATGAGGCTCGTCTAGTCTAATAATCTCAATAGTATCACACATAGCTCTAAAGCCCCCTGTTAAATCACTGATATGTTGGTGCTGTGGGTGTAGTGGTCTTTGGGATCCAATAGAAGTCCTAATGATAACTTTAGGTTTGAACCCTCCGTCTGACATTATACTCATCTTGTCTAAGTGATTAACAACTTGATTAGCAGCCAGTAGTAAGAAGTTCCACCTAGGGAAAATAGAAATCGGTATAGTTCCATTTAAGGCTACACCGTTCGTTATACCCATCTGCAAATCTTCATTAACTGGCATCTCTAAGAGTTTATTTGAGTCTACATCTTTTAAAGTGTTGGTCATAGCTGTACCAGCATAATCTACAGCTTGTCCTAGGAATAGGATATCTGTTTTTTCATTAAGCCAATCCATTGCTCGTTTTAACTCATCAAAATATTTCATACTAAAATTGAATCCTTTTTCCTGCTCCAGCGTGGGGGTACTTGGTTTCATACTTATAATAGATCACCTTAGGTATGTTTTTGTCACTAAAAGAGTGGTTCTTTTTTCCCCACACTTCCTTTGTCATAGTGCAGACAGACTTTCCATTATCCTCGATAACAAATGTTATTGGAAGATCTAAGTTTACAGAATACTTATGATTCTCGTAAAAAGCTCCCGTCTCCGCTGCCATGTCTCCAACAAAACACCATACATGGTTAGTTCCACCTTTTCTCTTAATATCTAAAGCTACACCCGTAGAAATAGGGATAGATCCTGTAACAATAGCGGAAGAATAAATCCTTTGTTCTGGGTAGCATAACGTAATTGATTTACCTGCTATAATATCTTTCTTCAATAACTCAGGAGGGACTCCTTTAAGCAAACACTGATAGTGAGATCTCCAGGTACAGAAAATCCAATCCTCATCTCTTACCTTCTTAAATACATCTATCATCTCGTCTTCATTACCAGAGTATAGGTGTACGGGTGCTTTAATCATCCCTTCATTGAAACAGTTAGCTATGTCTGTCTCAAAATCAATTAAGTCTTGTTTACTGTATGATTTCATTTCAAAATTTTCCTTTCAAGAGTGATCTTGTTCATGTTTGTTATATTCTCCAATGCTTTAGGTCCGAACTTATCTACAATCATAGATAAGAACTTAGGGCTAGTGTGTATAGTCTTAAAAGCATTGTCTCTAAACTGTACAATCTCTTTAGAGGTTAAGCTCTCTGTGGGAGAGGGTATATGGTCGTAGGATAGAAATCCGTACTCAGAGTATTCTTTAGGTAACTTCTCCCCTTTATTACGAAGATTCCTGTAAAGGGGGCTCCCTGGAAGAGGGGTCGCGCAGTACATATTAGAGCTTTCAGCATTGAGTTCTAATGCTAAATCTAAGGTTTCTTGCATAGTTTCCATAGTATCGTGACCTAAGCCAAAGATATAGTTGGCTATCACATTGATCCCTGCCTCTTGAACCATCTTTACCACCTCTCTGATATTAGTATCTTGGAATTTTCCTTTAGTAATCTCAGTTCTAATATCTTGGTTCCCAGCCTCAATTCCAAGAGCTAACCAGTTAACTCCAGCCTTCTTTAACTTCTCTAAGTATTTAGGCTTTACCGTATCAATTCTACTGTAAGCCCAAATGTTAAACTTATAATCCCTTTCAATAAGAGAATCGCATAGAACCTCGAAATGCTTAGGTTTAAGTACCCACATTTCATCTGCTATCTTAAGTTGCGTGATTCCCTTCTCTGCTAAGGAGTCTAGACCCTTCATTGTAAACTCAGGATCCCAAAATCTAAACTTGTTAAAATCAGAGGAAGCTTTATTTACATCATTATCAGTTCTATTGATAATATTGATCATACAAAAATCGCATTTATAGATGCATCCTAAGGAAGTATAAATACTAGCAAAAGGAGATCTAGCGGAATCATCGTAATTGGAGTGCCAGCTACTAGTTCTGTACTTAGTTAAAGGGGGCATTAGATCATACGCTACTCCAGGAAGATCTATAGCCATTAGTTCTTGTGGTACAGTTCTTTCTGCTGGGTTTAAGACAACTCCCTCTGGGGACTGGAAAGCAATACCCTTTATAGTCTTTAGTTCACTTTCTTTTAGATTAGAAGACAAGACATTCCTTAGAGCATAAACTCCTTCATTAGTAAATACTAAATCTATGAAATCATGTCTCTCCAATGTTTCAACAGGAAGTGCATTAACGTGTGGTCCAACAAAAGAAATCTTACAGTTGGGTAGGCTGTCTTTAATAATTTTAGCTGTAGTTACTGCACCTTGCATGGCTGCTGTAGACGCATTTGGATTTTGACCAGTTACAACAAATAGGATTAAGTCTGCGGACCTAGAAATAACTTCTTTGATAAGCTCATCTTCACTAGGCTCCTCTATTTCCAAATCATAGATAGATACTCCAAACCCTTTAGACCTTACACTATTCGCTAACATACCTGCCCAGATATTAGGCTCTTTGGCTGAAAAATTATCTTTTAGGTCTTGGTAGAGTAATGCAGAGTTAGGGCAGATAATTAATAAGTTATTTTTCATAGTATAGTCATTCCTCTTCCTTGTACAACTCTAGTAGAGCAGTCATTAGCAAACTTAATAGCAGAAACAATATCTAAAGTTTTCAAATAGTTAGTCACTAGAGCAGCTAAGAAAGTATCTCCTGCTCCAGAAACATCCTTAACACTAACGTTCTCAACGGAGTAATCTATCCCTTTGTAACGAGATCCTCTACTACCTAAAGTTACAATAATTTTATCATCATAAGAATTGTCTATATGATCTTTACTCTTTCTAAACTCTTCAGAGTTGATTTTAATAAACTTAGCCTTAGTAGCCCACGGCCCAAGAACTTTCTTTGTATCCAGAAATGTTATAGGATTCTTACTTAAAATATACTCAATAACCTCTTTAGATAGAAAGCCTTTATTATAATCAGAGATCACTACTGCCTCGTACTGGGAGAAATCAACATCATCTATACTACTCAAGTCACATGAAGTAAACTTATCATCATTAGTGTCCACTCGGAGAAACATATGATTAGACCTATTATCGACGTACCTTACTTTTGTTATATCATCTTCATTATTGTTAGATATTACATCACAGGTAGTACCTAAAGACGAGATATTGGTAGCTACAAGTTGAGCCATACCTTTAGAGGTAAGCTTAGAAAGTTCTTTAAACACGGGGACAGGAGCCGAGGGTTCCAGTCTATCGCATGTTCCATAACAAAAAATATCGGTGCATGTCTCACCTATAACTAACACACTCACTTTAGCTTACCTGTTAGTATATCTTTTAGCATCACCCAATCGCAAGCTTTCGCCCAAAGAGGATGTGACCATGCTGCGGGAGTATTTTTTTCAAAGTATAAGTGTCCAATCCATGCGAAAGGATATATAACAAAAGGCACAATCGGCAACAGTATCCACGTTTGTATTGTGATAATATACCATAGTACCGTTAATGTAGTTGCTTGCCCTACAACATGAAGCCACCTATTTACCTTATTTTGATGTAATGTTAAATAATATTGGTAATAGTCTGTAAATGTCTTTTCCTTACCCATTCCAACTAATCTCCCAATCTTTAAAATCAGCAGCAAGACAATCAATCTTGTAGTCCTTTCTTCCACCAACAATCTCTTGAACCTTATTCTTAGCTGTATTTCTAATGCCGTTTAGTCCATGCGTTAGCTCTAAGTTATTACCTTCGCCAATACCCTTCCTATAGTTGGATTCATTATGCCAAATGTGTAAATTCATTTGTGATAATACAACTATAGCCCTAATAACCTCTGAAGTAATTTCAGCAGACTCATTATCTATTACTAGCTGTATGTCGTGCAGGATATCTTGGATTTCTTGTGAATATTCATCCTTATGCTCAGTGATGAATACCTCTTTAAGTTGAGCTATGGATAGTCTATCAATTAATTCGGATAATGTTGGTAAGTACTTTCTATCTGTGTTATTTTTCATATATAGTTCCTTTTAGTTTTTCTAATTTTTCCAAATCCTCTTCTCGTTTTGGTAGTAGGTTTTGGTATATTTCATAAGGTTTATCCTTGCTAAACCTATTTCTATTTTCAAGATAAGTTGAATCCAATGATGACTTACCTAGTGTGAAGTGCATGTGTTCGTTTATAAAATCCAATTTATACTTTCTTCCTAGCTTGTCCGCTAGTTCGGTTAGCCAAGTATCAGAGTAATCAGAGGAGAAGTAGGGAGGTGTAATATACCCTACAGCCTCTACCCATCGTCTATGGAGGATAGGGTGGGTAGCTAAGTCTTTCTGGTACAGGTCGTTTCCATACACCATAGCTATCTTATCTTCAATCTCATCAAACTTAGAGATAACCATTTGGTCCCATTTCTTAGTTCTAAAAATAAGATCATCCCCTCCACAAAATATGATATCCTCTTCTATGAAAGGAAGTAGCATATTTACAGTTGCGGATAGGATTATTCTTGGACCAGTGTATACAAAGATCTTATCTTTATACCTAGCCTGTAGTTTTGATACTGCTTTAGGTGTTAGAATATCGTCATCATCCACATAGAGATAGAACTTCACATGATCCTTTTTAGAGGATGTTCTATACACACTAGAAATAAACCTCTCTAAGAGGTCAGGTCTATTTCTAGTAGGGAGTACTATAGCTATTTTAGACTCTACTTTAACGCCTTTTCCCATCTTTCTAAAATCTCCTCATCGGTTAGTACTTCTGGGTTGTTCTCATTCCCGTAGAATGGTATTCCTGCTAACTTACACTCTGCTTCAACCATTCCGTAAGTCTCTCTCTTAGAGTAGTGGAAAACAGCACTTACTTGGTTGTACATTTCTGTCTTATCGTCACAGTGATCCATTACGACTACCTTACCGTCAAGAACATCTTGTG
>Ga0315336_1004197_pt1 | contig 17548 bp, 17 predicted proteins | sample ASW5metaG_FD_204512 | JGI IMG/M metagenome (GOLD analysis project Ga0315336, IMG submission 204512) | Ammonia-oxidizing marine archaeal communities from Monterey Bay, California, United States - ASW #5 | ecosystem: Environmental > Aquatic > Marine > Intertidal zone | place: USA: California... | reverse complement strand
GACGCCTTGTGCTGGTGTTAAACGGTTTGCCAAATGAAAGGGCTCGCACACAGGAATCTCGGCGGCTTCTTGAGTGGGGATTCCGCGAGTTCGGTAATTACGAGCTTTTTAAAGCAAGCCAGGAAGTGGACAAGGTGCGCGTGTGGCTAGGTACGGAAAACACCGTGCAACTGGTAATCGAGGAGGACTTCGTTTTGACGCTACCGAAAAAAAACCGAAAAGAAATGCAGGTTTCGCTCCTCTATAATGAACCTATCCCCGCACCGATCGTGGAAGGAACTGAAGTTGCCAAGATCATTGTCAAGATTTCCGACGCCAACGTAGCCGAGATACCACTGGTAGCTGGGAAAAGTGTGGAGCGGCTTGGTTTCTTTGGACGTATGGAAGCGGCGATGGGCTACCTTCTATGGGGTGTGTCCCATTGATGAGGCGTAGATCACGAAGCATTCCGGAGTAAGGGAGGGTGGCCTCCACAAAATTCATCACTTTCGAGGGCGGGGAAGGGGTCGGTAAGACGACCCAGATAAAACTTCTAGCAGCCGCACTGGAAAAATCGGGCCTTCAGGTCCTCACGACGCGTGAGCCAGGGGGTTCGCCTGCAGCCGAACGAATTCGCGAACTTCTTCTCACCAGTGATGCCGTATGGGATCCGGTCTCGGAAAGCCTACTTTTGAGTGCAGCGCGTCGCGACCATCTCGCATTTACGATCTGGCCAGCCATCAAGGCCGGCAGCTGGGTACTTAGTGACCGCTTTACCGATTCAACCCTTGCCTATCAGGGCTATGGCAAGGGGCTAGAGATCGCTTGGCTTGAATCGCTTTATAGAACGATAGCCGGTGATTTTGCTCCTGACCTCACACTTCTGCTCGATCTTCCCGTTGAAGAGGGATTGAAACGGACAGTCAATCGCATGAAAGATAACAATTGCTACGAGAAGATGGATCTCACCTTCCACGAACGGCTTCGGACCGGCTATCTAACAATTGCTAAGGCAAATCTTAAGCGCATAGCCATCATAGACGCTGGAGGCGAAGTCGCAGCAATCCAGGCGCAAATTCAAAAAGCTGTTACCGCACGATTGGAAGTTCGCTTCTCATGACGGGATCCGATGCCCCCACCGCACCATTACCGCGGGCCAATCCAGAGTTGCTCGGTCATGAAGCGGCGGAACGGCGCCTAATAGAAGCATGGTGCTCGAGTCGACTCCCTCACGCCTGGCTCGTGAGTGGGCCACGTGGAATCGGTAAGGCCACCCTTGCTCACCGCTTCGCGCGTTTCGTATTGGCGGGTGGGGTGGAAGACGAAGTGACACCTGGACTTTCGCTTGCAAAAACACACCCCATCTTTCAACGAACAGCGGCCGGCACCCACGCCGATCTTTTAACCATCGAAAGCGGGAACAAAGGCAAAAGCGGGCGCAAGCAATACGAGATCTCTGTCGAGGAAAGCCGGCGCATAGGCCCATTTCTCACCATGACAGCAGCAGAGGGTGGGTGGCGTACTGTCGTTATCGACAGCGCCGACGAGATGACCCGTGCCGCTGGCAACGCCGTCTTGAAACTCCTCGAGGAACCTCCTGCAAAAGCGATTTTGTTACTGGTGAGCCACAACCCGGGACGCGTGCTTCCGACGATCCGTTCGCGCTGCTGTCATTTGGTACTCAGGCCATTGAATCAGGAAATCCAGGCCCGGCTTTTGGGCGACTATAGGCCGGATCTTGAAACAAAAGTGCGTGGCGCTCTTATTCGACTTGCTGGTGGTAGTATCGGGTATGCGCTGTGTCTAGCCGAGGAAAGCGGGCTTGATCTCTATCGCGATCTGGTGGGACTTTTGGGCACGTTGCCCGATACGGACGTACCAGCACTTCATGCCCTTGCCAGCCGTTTGAGCGGGCCAAAAGCCGGTGAAAGCTGGTTCGTAGCCATTGAACTCTTGAGTTACTGGATATCGGGGTTAATCAAGCACTATGCGCTAGGCCAAAAAATGCCGGAAGTCATCGGCGGTGAAAATGCCCTTAGCAATCGCTTCCAGGCGGGGTCGAGCCTTGCAGAATGGGTTGAGGTGTGGGAAAAAATTAATCGCCTCTCGTCCATGGCGGAACGCGGTAATTTGGACCGCCGACAGGTTCTGGTGAACGTCTTTCACACGTTAGAGGGTGCCGTTCGACAGCCAAGCGGGCCGGCAGGTTAGAGACCCTCGTCAGCCTCTGGCGCCCGTCCAAAGCAGTCAGGAGCGAAGATGTCCGCGCCGAAACCCTTCTACCTCACGACACCAATCTATTACGTCAACGACGCTCCTCATATCGGTCACGCCTATACGACTCTAGCTTGTGACGTGTTAGCGCGCTTCCTGCGACTGGACGGCTACTACGTCAAGTTTCTGACCGGCACGGACGAGCATGGCCAGAAAGTTGAGAAATCGGCAGCCGCTGCAGGCGAAGAGCCAAGGCCTTTCGTTGATCGGGTCTCGGGAAACTTTCGTGAGCTTGCTGACTCGATGAATTTCTCTCACGACGATTTCATTCGCACAACGGAAGTACGCCATCAAGAAGCTGCCTGGGCACTTTGGAAGGAACTCGAAGCTAAGGAGCAGATCTATCTTGGCACCTATTCGGGCTGGTATTCTGTCCGTGATGAGGCGTTTTATGCGGAAAACGAGCTCGTCGATGACAAGGCACCCACCGGAGCAGACGTCGAGTGGGTTGAAGAGCCAAGCTATTTCTTCCGGCTTTCGGAGTGGCAAGCGCCGCTCTTAGAGTTTTATGAGACAAACCCTAATTTCATTGCCCCGCCAAGCCGTAGAAATGAGGTTATAAGCTTCGTAAAAAGTGGGCTTTTGGACCTTTCCGTCTCGCGCACAAGTTTTACCTGGGGGATATCTGTGCCCGATCACGCGGGCCACGTTATCTATGTGTGGCTCGATGCACTCACGAACTACCTGACTGGAATCGGCTATCCAGATACTAAATTTGAGGAGTTTTCAACTTTTTGGCCAGCAGATATTCACATCGTAGGTAAAGATATCTTGCGCTTCCATGCTGTCTATTGGCCGGCTTTTTTGATGGCAGCCGGCATCATGCCACCTAAACGCATCTTCGCCCATGGCTGGTGGACGAATGAAGGACAGAAGATTTCTAAATCCTTGGGCAATATTATTGATCCCCTACCATTGATAAAAAAATATGGCCTCGACCCAGTGCGTTTCTTCCTGATCCGTGAGGTACCGTTTGGAAAGGACGGCGACTTTTCCCATCAAGCTATCGTCCACCGAATGAATGGGGATTTAGCAAACGACTTTGGCAATCTCGTACAGCGCGTGCTTTCAATGATCCATCGGAATTGCGAGGCAGCGATCCCGGAGCCTGGCAAACTAACAGAGGCGGATACGGCTTTTCTCGCCAATATTGATGCAGCCCTTTCTGAAATGCGCAGTGCAATGATGGAGCAGGCCTTCCACAAGGCACTGGTCATACTATGGAAGCGCATAGGCGAGGCTAACCGCTACGTCGATGCAGAGGCCCCCTGGGAGCTCAAGAAGAAAGATCCAGCCCGCATGTGCACGGTTCTCTACGTGCTGGCAGAGGCGATTCGCTACATCGCCATCCTCGTACAGCCGGTAATGCCAGGCTCAGCCAAAAAAATCCTGGACCAGCTTGCAGCCCCTGAAGACGAACGCAGTTTTGCACATCTGAACTCCGAACACAGTCTGAAACCCGGCGCCTCAATCCTCAAACCAGAGGGCGTTTTCCCGCGCTATGAGGCAGTGGATTGATGCTCGTCGACAGCCACTGCCATCTAAGCTTTCCGGATTACCAAGATGACCTCGATGCAGTCATGGCAAGGGCTGCAGCCGCCGGTGTGGATTATATGCTGACGATCTCGACAAAGCTCTCCGATTTTCCGAATGTGCTTCGGGTTGCTGAAGCGTATCCGAATGTTTGGTGTACGGTCGGCGTTCATCCACACGAAGCTGCAGGCGAGGCAGTGGAGGCAAATCCTGAACGCCTCGTTACACTGACCCAGCACCCCAAGGTCGTAGGCATCGGCGAAACTGGGCTTGATTACTATTACGAACACAGCCCACGCGAAGCACAAAAGGCGGCCTTTCGCGCCCACATCGCCGCGGCCAGAGTAACTAGTCTGCCTCTTATCGTACATTCCCGGAACGCTGAAGCCGATACCCTCAGAATCTTGCAAGAAGAGATGGGGAAGGGGGCCTTTTCAGGCCTTATCCATTGCTTTACTGGCACGGACGTACTGGCGGAAGGTGCCCTTGCCCTTGGCCTCTATATCTCCCTATCTGGCATTCTTACCTTCAAGAAGGCAGATGAGCTTCGCGAAACGGCAAGAAAAATTCCCACGGAGCGCCTGCTCGTTGAAACAGATTCGCCCTACCTAGCGCCAATGCCACACCGTGGGAAACGAAACGAGCCTGCATATACGGTAGAGACTGCGAGAGTGGCGGCTATGCTTTTCGGCCTAGATAAAAGTGTGTTTGCTCAGATAACGACTGCAAATTTTTTTACATTATTTTCTAAGGCAACAAGGCCTGAGACTTAAGGATGCGCAGGCCGGTCCTACCTAGGGGGCCGCCCCCATAGGTTTAACTTTATTTGTCATAATATACCTTATGCGATATCCCTCATTCACTTAGTTAACTCGCCCTATTCCATAAAATCTTAAAAAATGGGCCCACAAGCATGGACGAGATCAGACGCCTTCTTGAAATCATGCGACGCCTTCGCGATCCCAAAGATGGCTGCCCCTGGGATCTGGAGCAGGATTTTGCCTCTATTGCGCCATATACAATCGAAGAGGCCTACGAAGTGGCTGAAGCAATCAATAAAGAAGATATAACCGCACTTAGAGGCGAGCTTGGAGACCTCCTCCTCCAGGTTGTCTATCACTCACAGATTGCGGACGAGTTAGATCACTTCACCTTCGCCGACGTCGTCTCTGGTATCGCTGAAAAGATGGTTCGACGTCATCCACACGTCTTTGCAGGGGCTAAGGTCGGCGACGCGAAGTCTCAAACGAAGACCTGGGAATCACTAAAGGAGTCTGAACGTATAGAAAAAAGGAGGGATGATACCGACGCAGGTGTGCTAGATGGCGTGGCAATCACACTCCCTGCCCTGCTTCGTGCTGAGAAACTACAAAAAAGGGCTGCCCGCGTCGGTTTCGATTGGCCAGACGATAGGGGCGTTTTCGATAAGATATCGGAAGAGACTGCAGAGCTTAAGGCCGAGCTAGCAAAGGAAGTGCCTCAACCTCAAGAAGAAGTAGGCGACCTTCTCTTTGTTTGCGTCAATCTCGCCCGCCACCTGGGCGTCGGTGCGGAAACTGCACTTAGATTCGCTAACGCAAAATTTGAGCGCCGATTTCGACGGATGGAGACGTTAATTGATGCGGCCGGCGAAACCATCGAAGAAGCAACACTCGATCGGTTAGAAACCCTTTGGAAACAAGTAAAAACGGAAGAAAAGGGCAATTAAAGGAAATCCTTGCCTTCAAAACGAGCGGCATCCTTCGACGTAAGCCGCACTAGAAAATTAGCAAAGGCCTCATCATCTGTACGTCCCATTACTTCGCCATGGCGGTAAAGCCAGGCAATTCTTGCCCCTTCGGCAAGCGGAACGGACACCTCAAGCACTGCAAGTCCTATTCTAAGCCGCGTATCCAGAAGGGCTAGTAGACCCCTAACCCCTTCCCCACTCACTGCCGATACGAGTACTTGGTTTGAGTCGCGACGTACCCGGTTTTCTATGGTTTCGTGTTTCTCAGGCGCCAATAGGTCCGCCTTATTTAAGAGCTCGATGACATCCTTTTCGATTCGCTCTTCGATCCCAAGCTCGCGCAACACCCGATGAACATCTTCGCGTTGAGCGTCGCTGTCTGGATGAGCGATGTCACGAACATGCAGTATCAAGTCCGCCTCGCATACCTCTTCGAGCGTAGCCCGAAAGGCCGCGACCAGATCCGTAGGCAATTCTGAAACGAAGCCAACTGTGTCCGAAAGAATCACGCGACGACCTGAGGGCAGCTCGATCCCCCTCATTAGTGGATCCAGTGTTGAAAAGAGCATGTCCTCAGCAAATGCATTCGCACCGGTGAGCTGGTTGAAAAGAGTCGTCTTCCCCGCATTCGTGTAACCGATCAAGGCAATAACCGGGTACGGCACACGTTGCCTGGCTCGGCGATGCAAAGAGCGCATTCGTACAACCTGGTCTAGCTCGCGCTTTAGCCGCGTAATCCGTTCACCAAGAATGCGACGATCCGTCTCGATTTGAGCCTCGCCTGGACCACCGAGGAAGCCATAACCACCGCGCTGTCGCTCCAGGTGGGTCCAGGAACGTACGAGGCGACTGCGCTGATAGGAAAGATGGGCTAACTCCACTTGTAACCGGCCTTCACGACTTTTGGCCCGTTCTCCGAAGATTTCAAGGATGAGCCCAGTCCGATCGATAACCTTGCAGTTCCAGGCACGCTCTAAGTTGCGCTGTTGAACCGGAGTTAATGGGTGATCGATGACGACGAGTTCCATCGCTTCATCCACTATCAGCCCCTGAAAAAGCTCGACAGCTCCCTTGCCTAAGAGAGTTGCCGGAACGGGACGCACAAAGGCCATGGTTTTCGCTGAGACGACGTTTAGCCCAATAGCTTTCGTCAGGTTAATGGCTTCTTCCAGCCGGGCAGAAGCAAGACGAAGGGCCCCCTGGCCATTTCCTTTCGGAAAAGGATGAAGAACGCTGGCACGTCGGGCGGTCTTGCCGCCTCCAGAAGAGTGATCCTGCGATCTGTTATTCTTCTGCGAAGACTTCTTCTTCGATGACCTCGTCGTTTTCTTTATCCCCTTCGAATAATTGAATTGGGCCGGCGGGCATTATTGTTGAAATAGCATGTTTGTAAATTAGTTGCACATGGTTGTTCCGACGAAGTAATACACAAAAATTGTCGAACCAAGTAACGACCCCCTGAAGCTTTACTCCATTAACTAAAAAGACCGTAACGTGAACCTTGTTCTTCCGAATACTGTTTAAAAAAACGTCCTGAACATTTTGTGTTTTTTCTGTCGTCATTTTATTGTGTCCCTGTTTTTTTATTATTGGTGATTTTATTATTTCTTACCGTTCACCAGCACAGATGGTGATCAAAGGTAGGAGGTCCTTGCACGAATCCACAAACGCATCGGGGGCAAGGCTTCCATACTCCTCTATATCGGCAAGGGAATTGTTCATAACAACAGCGGTCCCCCCTGAATTCCGCGCAAATTGCACATCGACCGGAAGATCGCCGACGACCCAAAGCTCAGGTCCCAATTCAATATTCATATCTTGAACCGCAAAGAGTGCTGCTTCCTTTGCCGGCTTGTCCTTTCCGGCATCCCCTGCCCCGACAACGCCGGGCAAGTACGCATCCCATCCGAGATAGGTGATTTCTTCTCGCAGCATTGACCCCACCTTGTTGCTGGCAACACCCATAAAAATCTGCATGCCACCAAGCGTTTTTAGCATTTCTTCGGCTCCCGGTAAGACCTTCAGAGTCTCGATATGCCCCTCCTTGAAAGCCTCATAGAAGATGTCATGGGCCTCATGCCAAAGATCCCCAAATAATGTTGGAAAAGAATCGCGAAGGGACCGATTTATACGGCGTTGGGCCTCCTCCATCGTCCACGATTCGTGGCCCATTGCAGTTAGTGTGGCGTTCATGGCCCGATGCATACCCTCCCAGCTATCTACTAGCGTATTGTCCCAATCAAACAGAATCGCTCGTGGAAAAGGCAGCCTTTCTTTCATCTTGTTTTTTTCTCTTTTTCTTGTTTATCCGCAGTTTCTTTACGTACCGCTGAAAGAGCTGACTCGTTATCTTGCCGGGTTTACCGCCACCTATAACTGTATCATCTATTTTGAGGACCGGAAGCAAGAAGGAGGTCGTGCTTGTAAGAAAGGCTTCCGCCGCGCCCTTTGCTTCTTTTAAATGAAAGCTGCGCTCTTCGAGTTCTATTCCCTCTGCGGCGGCAGCCCTCAAAATACCTTCCCGAGTAACGCCACTTAAAATAGATTGGTTGGTATGTCGGGTAATCAGCACGCCTTTCTTCGTCACAATCCATGCGTTGGTGGCACTTCCTTCCGTGATGAAGCCGCCCTCATCTACCAACCACGCTTCGAACGCGCCTGTCTCCCGTGCGTGCTGTTTGGCAAGGACATTCGGGAGTAAGGCGATCGTTTTGATGTCGCAACGCTTCCACCGAATGTCGGGGAGCGTTACCACATTGACACCGGCCCGGAGTGCCTCCGGCGGCGGTAGGGTAGCTGGCCTTATGGTCACCACCAATGTCGTTGCCTGCATAGTTGGGAAAGAATGCTCGCGTCGGGCTACGCCACGCGTCATTTGTAGGTAGAGGATGCCATCACGAATGCGGTTACGTCGAATCACCTCACGCAACACAACCCTAAGCGGTGGTCGGGCCATGGCACTTTTCATTTGAAGCTCTCGCAAGGAGTTATCAAGCCGGTCGAGATGGGGCTTCTCGTCCATCGGCTGCCCGTTAATTACGGCTATCACCTCATAAACCCCATCGGCGAATTGATATCCTCGATCCTCAATATGTACACTGGCCCGCTGATGGGAAACATATCGGCCATTTACGTAGGCGATGCGGGACATCCGTCTAATTCATAACTTAAAAGTATAAGTTCAACTTTTTTAAAGGCCGTCTAGAAAAATTCCAACCCCACGGAAAACATTTCCTCGACATTCTTTATGGCACCAGCAACGGCGAATAAGATAACGCGATCTCCGGTCATGATGGACGTGCCGCCTCGCGGCATAATCACCTCATCCTCACGGACTATAGCTCCGATCATTATTCCCTCCGGCAGGTGGACTTCGCGCAAAGGCTTACCTACTAAGCTGGAGGTTTCCAGGGCATCCGCCTCGATAATTTCACCCGCACCTTCGTGAATACTATGGACTCCACGGATCCGGCCGCGACGCACATGCTGGAGAATGGAAGAAACCGTGATCAAGCGGGGGCTTACCACGGTATCAACGCCAAGCCAGCCAACTAGTGTTGCGTAAGTCTCATTATTTACGATCGTGATGATCCTAGGACAGCCCTGCCGTTTGGCAAGCAGAGAACCTAGAATATTCACCTCGTCGTTGTTCGTGACTGCTATGACTACTTCGGCTGCACGCACGTTCATCTCATCAAGAAGTTGGAGATCTAGTGCATCTCCATGCAAAACGACCGTCCGACCGAGCTTTTCGGAAATCAGTTCGGCACGATCGCGGTCAAGCTCAATCAATTTTAGGTGCATGTCGTGATGCTTTTCCTCAATTTCTTTAGCAAGGAAAACTCCGACATTTCCGCCGCCGATGATGCACACGCGCCGGGCTTCCGGCTCTTCGTGTCCAAAGCTTGCCATAGCTCGCATCACATGCGTGGACTCGGCAATGAAATAGACGTCGTCGCCGGTCAACATCTGATCATCCGCGCCTGGAACAATCAACTCGTTGTTACGCACGACGCCTACCAGCGTGATATGAAGATCCGGAAAGAGCTCATTAAGCTGGAGAATGCGCGTGTTCACCACAGGGCAATCCTCCAGGCAATGAAGCCCAATTAGCTTCACCTTGCCATCTGCCAACGGGATAACATCAAAGGCGCCCGGCACCTCAAGGCGCCGCGCAATTGCTCTAGCAACTTCAATCTCCGGCGAGATGATGACGTCGATCGGCAGATTATCGCGACTGAATAGATCGGCCCATTCCGGTTTCAAGTAATTTTGTTCGCGGATGCGAGCGATCTTAAGTGGTATCTTGAACAAGGAATGGGCAATTTGACAGGCCGCCATGTTGATTTCATCTTCGCGTGTCACGGCGATCAACATGTCCGCGTCTCGAATTCCTGCCTGCTCAAGGACGCCCGGATGCGAGGCGAAACCGACGATCGCCTGAACGTCAAGAACCGACGCGACGCGATTGATCCGGCTTGACTCCTGATCAATAATCGTTACGTCGTTACCTTCTGCCGATAACTGGCGGGCAATATTGAAACCCACCTGTCCAGCGCCACATATGACAATTTTCATTTTTCGAAGGGGCCCTAAAATTTCCCCGGGCGAGAGCTCACGCAAAGGAAAGAAGCCAGATCCCTGCTTCCCGACGTCGTTATTTTAGGCTGCGAACGACCGGAATGTCCAACTCGCGAATTTTCTTGCGAAGCGTATTCCGGTTAAGCCCCAAGATCTCTGCCGCCTTGACCTGATTCCCGCGCGTCGCAGCAAGGGTAAAAGCGAGAAGCGGTTTCTCCACTTCGTGAATGATATGTTCGTAAAAACTAGGCGGCAGCCCATCCGGCTGCGTACCGAAAGCATGCCTCAGGTGACGTTCAACAGCAGCTGCTAACCCCTCACCTTCGACCGGAACGGTGGCTGCTTGTGGATGCAATTTGGAAAATTCGGATTCGATGACGTCAAGGCTAATGGCCTCCTGGGAATAAAGCGCTGCCAGTCGGCGAACTAGATTTTCCAATTCGCGAACGTTTCCTGGCCAGGCATATTCTTTTAACCGTTCCATCGCATCTGGCTCTAACGTCTTTATTGAGAGACCTTCCGATACAGCCTGGGCTAGAAAGTGACGAACAAGGGCAGGAATATCCTCGACTCGTTCACGAAGCGGTGGCAGGCGCATCGGAACGACGTTTAGTCGGTAAAAAAGATCTTCTCGAAAGAGTCTCTGATTCACAAGTTGATGTAGGTTGCGATGCGTTGCGGCAATGATTCTAACGTTCGCCCGGATCGGCGTTCGTCCGCCCACCGTTGTAAACTCGCCTTCCTGCAAGACCCGTAGAAGCCTTGTTTGTGCTTCAAGCGGCATATCCCCAATCTCGTCGAGAAAAAGTGTGCCCCCTTCTGCCTGCTCAAAGCGCCCTATGTGACGACCGGCAGCTCCTGTAAATGCGCCTTTCTCGTGACCGAAAAGTTCGCTTTCGATTAATTCCTTAGGAATTGCTGCCATGTTAATGGCGAGAAAAGTTGCATTCCGACGTTTACCAAAAGAATGTAGCGCACGTGCAACAATCTCTTTGCCTGTTCCCGATTCCCCAGAAATCATGACTGTTAGGTCCGTCCCCATGAGACGTGCGAGTACCCGATAGATCTCCTGCATTGCCGGCGAGCGACCAATGAGGGGTAGCTGCTCTTCCGTTTCAACCCCCTCCGATAAGAAAGTTGTACGAGAATCGGAAACGGTGAGCGCGCGCTCAACGACGTTTACAAGTTCCTTGAGATCAAATGGCTTTGGTAGGTATTCAAAGGCGCCCCGTTCCGTGGCCCGAACAGCGGTCATTAGCGTGTTCTGCGCGCTCATGACAATAATGCGAAGATCAGATCGGAGCTTCTTGATCCGGGGTAAGAGATCTAGACCGTTTTCGTCCGGCAGAATCACATCCGTAATGACGAGTTCCCCCTCCCCATTGCTAACCCACTGCCATAGAGTTGCAGCATTACCTGTAGAACGCACCTCGTATCCCTGACGGTTCAACGCCTCTTCGATAACAAGACGGATCGCGCGATCGTCATCAGCGAGAAGAATTGTGGAACCCGTCATGTGTTCTCCTTCTTTTCTTGTATGATTGGCAACATGACACGGAAGACCGTACAGTTTGGCTCGCTGTCAAACTCAATAATACCGCTGTGGTCATTGATAATCTTAGCAACAAGTGCAAGGCCAAGGCCGGTGCCGTTTACCTTCGCCGTGACGAAGGGATCAAAAAGATGCGGGCGTATCTCATCCGGAATTCCTGTCCCGTTATCACGAATGCTGACCACAAGCGGTAACAGCACACGTTGGCTACTATTAGGATTTCCAAGCCGCATGCCATGTTGATAGGCAGTTGTGAGCACAATCTCTCCATTCGCACTGGACAGCGCCTCAACGGCATTTTTTACCAGGTTCAGAAATACCTGGATCAATTGGTCATGATTACCGAAAACCGGAGGCAACGAAGGGTCGTATTGTTCGACGAAACGAACGTGATGGGCAAATCCATTTTGTGCAATTTCCCGGACACGATTAAGCACAAGATGAATATTGACCGGTCCCCGCTCGATGGGAAGATCGTTTGAAAAAACTTCCATTCGATCAACCAACGTACAGATACGATCCGTCTCATCGCAGATAAGGCGCGTTAAAGTCTGGTCCTTCATCTCTGCGTTCTGTTCCAAAAGCTGGGCAGCCCCGCGAATGCCCGAGAGAGGGTTCTTAACCTCGTGGGCCAACATGGCAGCCATAGCAGTTACGGAGCGTGCAGCTCCTTTATGCACAAGTTGGTGATCGAGCTTCTCCGCGATGGCGCGCTCATGAATGAGAAGCAGAAGATGCTCTTTATGATCCGTAACCGGTGCGATCTGTACAGCCACGAGTCGCGGCTCTAAACGCGGACCGCTTAAGTTCAGTCCATACTCGAAAATGCTGCTTCCACCTTCACGCACCTGCCGGATCAACGTGAACAGCGGACTATCCGATGGAAGCAACTCATCCAAGTAATGCCCATAGAGGTAGGCCTCACTTGTTTTAAAAAATTGTTCGGCAGCCTGGTTTGCGAACCGAATTTCGTTTTCTCCTCCGATTACGAACAATGGGCTCGGAAGACTTGCGAGTACCTTCTCCACATCTAATGTGTGGCCTACTTCGTTACGGTCTAACTCCAAAATAGACTCTGCCATGCTTTAAAAACTGCTGAAATTACTGATATTTTCTGATTATACTAGTGAACATGAGTAGATTTTAGGCAGATTAAAAGCTGCATAATTATTATGCAAGAAGGATTCTCCTGGACCCCTTGGCAAGGCGATGCCTCACGTCTAGGTTGACCCGGTTTTGTCCTTAAAGGAGAAAAACAAGGTTATGAACGGTTGCGCCGCCTTAATTGTTGCTGCCGGCCGCGGCCGCCGACTTGGTGGTGGATCGCCTAAGCAATATATGCAGCTCGGGGGTAAGGCAATGTTGCGTCGTACTGTCGAGGCGTTCTCCACCCATCCAAAAATTGATTTCATTCAGGTTGTCATCAACGCAAGCGATAAGGAGCTTTATGTAAAGGCTATGGAAGGACTTGCTATCGCCCCACCTATCGCCGGCGGCAAGACTCGTCAAGAGTCAGTTCGACTTGGTTTAGAAAATCTTGAGAGCCAAATGCCAAAAACCGTACTCATTCATGACGCTGCCAGGCCCTTAATCGATGCTGCTACGATCGGACGCGTAGTGGATGCCCTTGTAACTGAACGCGCCGCGATCGCAGCTGTGACCGTTGCAGATACTCTAAAGCGCGAAGATGCTGGCCACATTGCCGTTACTATCGACCGGGTAGGTCTATGGAGGGCCCAGACCCCCCAGGGGTTTTGCTTTTCAGAAATTATCGAGGCCCACCGCCAAGCAAAGAACACTAAGTTTACAGACGACGCCGCTATCGCCGAGGCGGCTGGCATTCCTGTGGGGCTAGTCAGTGGAACGGAGGCAAATTTTAAGGTAACCACAGCTGACGATTTTGTGCGGGCTGAACAAATGGTAGCCGATTCGAAGGGCCTGCTTCGTGTGGGGCAGGGATTTGATCTGCACCGTTTTGGTCCGGGCGATCATGTGATGATCTGCGGTGTTTCCATTCCATATAGCCAGGGAATTGAGGCACATTCGGACGGTGACGTCGGCTTGCATGCCTTGACAGATGCCATTTTAGGCGCAATCGGGAAAGGCGACATAGGTACTCATTTCCCACCGTCGGATCCGAAATGGCAGGATGTCGATTCAACCGTTTTTCTGCAGGATGCGCTTACCCGTCTCAACGAGAGCGGGGGGCGAATCCACAACCTCGATATTATGCTGATCTGCGAGGAGCCAAAGATCGTGCCCTACCGCGATAAGATGCTCTCGCGCATTGCAGCAATCACAGGGCTTCCAGAGAGTGCAATCAACGTGAAGGCAACGACGACGGAAGGGTTGGGCTTCCTGGGAAAAAAAGAAGCGATTGCAGCTCAGGCCATCGCTACTGTCGTCCTTCCGACGTAGCCCCGTGGATAACCAACAAAAAGACCCCGCCCTGCCCTTCGCCCATCCGGCGTTCTTACTGGGAACGATTTTAGGGGTCGGACGCATCCCGTTTGCACCCGGAACTTGCGCTTCTTTTGTTTCGCTAGTTATTGGCTGGTTCGTTACTGGCTCCCTTGGTCATGGGGCTATTGCCCTTCTTGCCTTGCTTTTTATTCCGATAGGCATCTGGGCAACTAACATTTGCATAGACGCTTCGGAAAGTTCGGATCCGCCCGCTGTTGTTATCGACGAGGTAGTCGCCATGTGGGCCATCCTCGCGTTCGTCCCACACGAAGTGATTTTTTATGGTCTTGGCTTTCTTCTCTTTCGGGCAGCAGATATCTTAAAGCCTTGGCCTATACGCCAGTTCGAACGACGCGTTTCTGGCAGTATCGGTGTCATGGCAGATGATTGGTTGGCAGCTGCTTACGCACTAGCCGGTGTTTATGTCGTGAAGTTCGCTATCGGATAGAGGGACATGTTTGCCAAGGAATTGTTAGAGGCAACGGACAAACTGCTTCTTCTCTGCCATAAGTCGGGGCTTCGCTTGGCTACTGCTGAATCCTGCACGGGTGGACTCATAGCAGGGTGCATGACAGAAATTCCCGGCGCTTCGAACGTGCTAGAACGGGGTTTCATCGCTTATTCGAATGAATCGAAGACGGCCCTTCTTGGCGTCTCGCAGGCATTGCTTGAAACAGAAGGCGCAGTCAGCAAAGAAGTTGCAAGCGCCATGGCGGAGGGCGCCATAGAAGCGGCAGACGTTGATCTTTCCATTGCAGTTACCGGCGTTGCCGGACCAGGAGGAGATACTAAGGAAAAGCCAGTCGGTCTAGTTCATATGGCGGCCGCCGCCCGAGGCGCGCTGACCCTGTATGAACGATATTATTTCAAGGGAGGCCGCGCAGAAGTTCGCATGCAGGCTGTCCATGCCGCTATTGCGTTACTCGCCAAACAGGCAAAAACGCTCACCACTTAAGCATTGCTTGCTTTCGGCGCACCATAGATTTCATGGGCCCGGCTTTCAAAGGCCTGAACGAGTCGCCGGATCGCTTCGTGGAAAAGACCGCCAACCATTTTTTGAAAAAGACGCGAGTGGAATTCAAAGTCGATATAGAAATCGATCACACAGCCACCGTCTGGCGTCGTCTCGAAAGTCCAATGGTTGTTGAGATAACGAAGGGGACCCTTCGTGTAGCGAATATCGATCTGATGTGGCCGATCAAAGACGTCAACGGATGAAAAACACTCGCGGAACATCTTGAAACCGACCACAAGCTCCGCATGGACCGTATTGCCTTCGCGTTTGCGAATTCTGGCACCCATGCACCAGGGAAGGAATTCTGGATAGCGTTCAATATCTGCCACCAGATCGAAAAGCTGTTCCGATGTATAAGGCAGATAACGTTTTTCCACGTGGGTAGGCATGCCGCTCTAATCGCAAGCAAGGCGTTTTTCGCGGACCTTCCGAAGGGCTTCAAAATCTTTGTCCGCGTGATAGGAAGAACGCGTCAAAGGAGTGGATGAAACCATAAGGAAGCCTTTCATTAGGGCAAGTCGGCGATATTCGTCGAACGTTTCAGGGGGTATGTATTGCACAACAGGCGTATGGCGCGATGTTGGCTGCAGATATTGCCCGATGGTAAGAAAATCGACGTCCGCCGAACGTAGGTCGTCCATCACCTGAAGCACTTCGTCCTTTAACTCTCCAAGGCCCACCATGATGCCGGACTTGGTATATATGAAAGGATCCAGCTGCTTCACTTGATCGAGCAAACGAAGCGAGTGGAAATAACGAGCTCCCGGCCGAATCCGAGTATAAAGGCTCGGTACGGTTTCAAGATTATGATTGAAAACGTCTGGCCGCGCCGCAGTAACTTCTTCAACTGCGCCTTCTTTCCTCAAGAAATCGGGCGTGAGTACTTCTACCGTCGTTTCAGGAGCGCGGGCATGAATTTCCTCGATGCAACGAACAAAGTGGCCTGCACCGCCATCCGACAGATCGTCCCGATCGACGGAGGTAATTACGACATGGCTAAGTCCCAATTCTGCAACTGCACGCGCCACGTTTTCCGGTTCATGCGGATCCAAAAGATTGGGTGTACCGGTGGCAACGTTGCAGAAGGCACAGGCCCGCGTGCAAACGCTTCCTAGAATCATAACGGTGGCATGCTTTTGAGACCAGCACTCACCGATGTTAGGACAGGCCGCCTCCTCACACACCGTATTAAGCTTAAGGCGGCGCATAAGGCTTCGGGTTTCCATATATATTTTTGAGCCAGGCGCCTTTACACGAATCCATGGCGGCTTTTGAAGTCGCTCTTCGCGTAGAAAGTTTTTGATGTTGCCCATCAATTGCGCCTAGCTCCTAGGAATGGATGACACGGTCGTAGGCGTCAAGAACTGACTCGTGTAACATTTCCGAAAGCGTCGGATGCGGAAATATGGCTTCGATAAGATCCTCTTCCGTCGCCTCAAGGGTACGGGCCACCATATACCCTTGAATTATCTCGGTTGCATCCGCGCCAATGATATGGGCGCCGAGAAGTTCGCCACTTTTTTTATCGAACACCGTTTTTACAAGCCCTTCCACCTCACCTATGGCAATCGCCTTTCCGTTCCCTCGATAGGGAAAGCGCCCTATACGAACTTCGTAGCCAGCCGCTGCCGCTGCTTTTTCCGTCATGCCAACACTCGCCACCTGCGGCATCGAGTATGTACAGCCCGGCACACGGGTGACGTCAAGCGGACGAACCCCTTTTACCCCAGCGATCCGCTCTACGCAGATAATGCCTTCGTGACTCGCCTTATGAGCAAGCCAGGGAGGCCCAACAAGATCGCCAATGGCATAGACCCCCGGCTCATCTGTTGCTAACCACTCATCGACGACGACATGCCCTGCTTCAACCTTCACCGCTGTGCCTTCTATGCCTAAGTCTTCGGTGTTGCCGGTGATGCCTACCGCAAGAATCGCACGATCTGCCTTAACTTCCGCCTTCTTGCCCTCGATCAAAACCTGTGCCGTGACACCAGTCTTTGTCGCTTTCAGGCTTTTGATTACTGCTTGAGTGCGTATGTGAATGCCCTGCCTTTCAAAAGACTTCCGAGCAAGATCCGAAATTTCTTCGTCTTCAACCGAAAGTATACGTTCAAGAATTTCTAGAACCGTGACCTCTGAACCCAGATTGCGATAAAAACTCGCAAATTCGATCCCGATTGCGCCGGACCCAATGACAAGAAGTGACTTTGGAAATACCTTTGGCACCATCGCCTCCATGTAAGTCCAGATCTTTTCCCCATCTGGCTCCAGTCCAGGTAGGGTGCTTGCATGGGCACCTGTTGCTAGGATGATGTGCTTTGCCTCCACTTCGCCAATCTTCTTGTTAGCTTTCTCGATCGCAATTTTCCCTTTGCCTGCCAGCCGGCCCCTGCCTTGAATGACGTCGACCTTGTTCTTCTTC
>Ga0315336_1004196_pt1 | contig 17553 bp, 11 predicted proteins | sample ASW5metaG_FD_204512 | JGI IMG/M metagenome (GOLD analysis project Ga0315336, IMG submission 204512) | Ammonia-oxidizing marine archaeal communities from Monterey Bay, California, United States - ASW #5 | ecosystem: Environmental > Aquatic > Marine > Intertidal zone | place: USA: California... | reverse complement strand
CGTCCCAGTCGCTTCCCCAAATAACCTTGATGACGTTCCACCCCGCACCGCGAAACGACCCTTCAAGCTCTTGAATAACTTTTGAGTTTCCGCGCACGGGCCCGTCTAGTCGTTGGAGGTTGCAGTTAATGACAAAGACTAGATTATCTAGGGTTTCTCGCGATGCCAGAGTAAGCGCCCCAACGGCCTCAGGCTCATCCATTTCTCCGTCACCCAAAAAGGCGAAAACCTTTCTGCCGGTTTCTTCCATTAGCCCACGGTTTATCATATATCGCATAAAGCGCGCTTGGTATATGGCCATAATCGGGCCAAGCCCCATGGAAACTGTGGCAAATTGCCAAAAATTTGGCATGAGATATGGGTGCGGATACGAAGAGAGGCCACCAGCGCTAGAAAGGTCTCTCCTAAAGTTGTGTAGATTTTCTTTGTTCAGCCTTCCCTCTAGGTATGCGCGCGCATATATTCCTGGGGAGGCGTGTCCTTGATAATAAATTAAATCTTGCCCGCTTGGATGGTCCGGTCCTTTAAAAAAATGATTAAACGCAACCTCATATAGCGTGGCCGCTGAAGCATAGGTTGAAATGTGCCCACCGATTCCCGGGGTTTCTTTGTTTGCCTTTACCACCATTGCCATCGCATTCCATCGGACAATTGATTTGATTTGTTTTTCAAGCGCTCTGTTTCCTGGATACTCTGGCTGTTGGCCTGGTAAAATTGTATTTAAAAAGGGCGTATTTGTATTAAAGGGGAGACGCGCGCCCTTTTTGTGTGAAAATGAAATAAGAGTTTCTAATAGGTGTCTTGTTCTTTCATAGCCGTGCTCTTCGAGCGCGTCCTCTATGGATTCAAGCCACTCTTTGGTTTCCTTGGGGTCTATGTCTTTATATTTATTTGACATATTTTTTGTTATCGTTGGTGGGAGAAGAAATTACGCCGTTTTTTTTGGAAACGCTTTTAGATTTGTTTTTTGATTTAATAATTGTTCGATTTGTTTTCTTTTGGGTCTATTGCTCTGCCATTATCAAGACGTCATTTTTTTTTAGGTGCCTTTTCGTTTTGCTGCAAACGGGCGCACCTGTTTGAAGATAAATTGGTGTGTTTTTAACTTTTTGTATTACTTTTGCTTTCTCTATGATTTTCTCTCCGTCTTTCATGATAATTCTTGATTTCCTCTCAACAACAATTGCTATAAACGCACCATAGTCAATAATTTTGGTTTTTGGGCTTACTCCCAGCTGTTTTGCGTCCAATTGTTTCATCTTTGAACCTGTCTGTTTTTTGTGTTTAATAAGGTTGGCTCACGCTAAGTTTGATTGCTTTTTTTATTTTTATTTCACCACACCCTATTCGCGCGCCCGCCGCCCCTGTTGGCTGGGTTCTCTTGTCGTCATTTTTAGCATGAATTATAATTGCTTTCCCAACGAGGTTTGTTTTACCATCTTTGTCAATTGTCCATCGGCCATATTGATCGAGCAAGACTAAGGAGCCCTTTTCGTCCTCATTAATTATTATGTTTCCAATGTCGCCACTGTGAAAGGAGTCACCTCCCCATGCCCCATGTTCTTCGTTGGTGGGGTTCCAATGGCCGCCAGCCGAGCTTCCGTCTTGGGCGCTACAGTCACCGTAGTCATGCAGATGCACGCCAAGAGAGGTTGCCCCGTAACCTGAAAGGCTAATCTTGGCTTCAACGCCTTTTTTAGTTTCTATAAATGTGGCTACTCCAGAAACAGAGCTGCCCCCAAGCCCTTTAATTTCAGCAATGGCTTGGGTTTTTTGCATTGAGCAGCCACCAACAAAACAAACAAAAGAAAGGGCGATCGCCTTTGCTAGGGGTCGACACCGCAGAATAATTAAATTGTTTTTTGTAAGCTTTTCATGCACAGGCTTTATTCCCGCTCCTTTTTATGCTTTGTTTTTTGTTGCTCTCGATCCAAACAAGGCCGTTCCCAGCCTTACCATTGTGCTGCCCTCTTCAATTCCAACCTCAAAGTCTCCACTCATCCCCATAGATAGGTGGGTCAACCTCACCACCCCAAGTTCTGCGTTTATCGTTTCTTTCAATTTTCTGAGGGTCACAAAAGCTTCGCGGGTTTCTTGCTTGTTTTTTGTGCTGGGACCAATGGTCATTATCCCCTCCACCACAATGTTTTTAAGGTTAATTGCAGAAACCATGTCTTCTATATTTGTCGGGGAAAATCCCTGTTTTTGGGCCTCTCCACTTGTATTAACTTCGAGAAGTGTTGTGGTTTTTTTGTTTAGCTTTTTACTTTGGTTGTCAATTTTTTTTGCAAGCCTTAAAGAGTCTATCGAGTCTACTGTATCAAACAGAGATAAGCATTTGTTTACCTTGTTCGTCTGCAGGTGCCCAATAAAACGGCGTGTAATTCCGGGCATGTTTTTAAATGATTTGAATTTTTGCGCAGCCTCTTGAACTCGGTTTTCTCCAATGCTTTGTATTCCACACTGAAAGCTCTCCTCTATTGTTTTAAATGGTTGTGTTTTTGTTACGGCAACTAATTCGACCGCGCGCGTTTCTCCGCTTCGATAAATTGCCGAATTAATTCGGTCTTGTATGTTTAAGAGGTTCTCTTTTAGGCTCATTCACCGGCTGGGCTTTCTTTGTCGGTCTCAATTGACAGCTGCTTGTCTTCCTCTTTTTTGTCTTCTGTTGCTTCCGCCTCGCTAATCACGCGCGTAACCGAAGAAATATTTGTCCCGTCGTCTAGCTTTACAAGGCGCACCCCTTGAGTTACTCGACCGATTGTTCTTATTGCGCTAATAGGTTGGCGCATTAGAACGCCGGAGTCTGTTATAACAATCAAGTCGTCCGCGTCAACGACCTCCATAATTTTTACCATTTTTCCTGTTTTTTCTGTGCATCGCATCGTTAAAACGCCTTTGCCCCCTCTTGTTTGGGTGCGATATTGAAGGACCTCTGTTCGTTTGCCATATCCTTTTTCCGTAGCAACCAAAATCGTACCCTCTCTTTTCACAACCAACATACCAACAACATAGTCGTTCTCTGAGCTGAGCTTGATTCCTTTTACGCCCATCGTTTTTCGTCCGCTCGCTCGTACGTTATTTTCTGAAAAGCGAATTGATTTTCCTTCGTGTGTTCCAAGTAAAATATCATGCTCTCCGTTGGTTATTCTTGCTTCAATAAGCTTGTCTCCTTTGCGAATTTCTATGGCATAAATACCACCTTTCCTTGGGTTTCCATAAGCTGATAAAACTGTTTTCTTTATTATGCCTTTCTTTGTTGACATAACAATGTAGTGATTGTCGTCAAACTCTTTCACGCTTACAAAGGCCTCTACCCTCTCTCCGGGTTCGCACCCAATAAGGTTTACTACCGCTCTTCCGCGAGTTGCTCTACCCCCCTGGGGAATGTCGTAAACCTTTAGCCAATAACACTTTCCCATATCCGTGAAGAAAAGCATATAATTGTGTGTATTCGCAATAAACAGGTGTTCCACAAAATCTTCATCTTTGCTCATGGCGCCCTGAACCCCCCTTCCGCCTCTTCTTTGAGTTCGGTAGGTGTTTAGCGCTGTTCGTTTAATGTAACCTTGGTGTGTTATTGTTAAAACAACGTCCTCTTCAGCAATCATATCTTCCATCGAAAACTCTGTGTCTACTGGTACAATCTCTGTTCGCCTCTCGTCTCCATATTGATTTTTTATTTCTAAGAGCTCGTTTTTAATAATGTTCATCCGCTTGCTTTTGCTATCAAGAATTTCTTGTAAACCCGCAATAAGCTTCATTGTCTCTTTATACTCCGAAACAACCTTCTCTACCTCTAGCCCTGTAAGTCGTTGTAGCCTCATATCAAGAATGGCTTGTGACTGGCGGTCGGATAAACTAAACCCGCCCATAAGCCCCTCCTTGGCTTGTGCCGGGTCTTTGCTGCCCCGTATAATTTTTATAACTTCATCAATATTATCTAGCGCAATTTTAAGTCCCTCAAGAATGTGTGCGCGCGCCTCTGCCTCTTTTAATTCAAACTCTGTTCGCCTAACCACAACCTCATGTCGAAAGTCTATAAAATGATTTAGAACCGTTTTTAGTGGCATAATTTTTGGCACGCCATCAACTAGGGCCAACAGAATGATTCCAAAGGTGTCTTGCATTTGGGTGTGTTGATAGAGCTGGTTTAAAATAACCTCTGGTACGGCGTCGCGTTTTGTTTCTATTACCACCCTGATACCATCTTTGTCTGATTCGTCGCGAAGGTCTGATATTCCAACAATTTTTTTCTCATGAACAAGGTCGGCAATTTTTTCTACCAAATTTGCTTTGTTTGTCTGGTAAGCAACTTCTGTAATAACGATGCTGTCCCGCCCTTTTTTGTTTGTTTCAATGTGGGCGCGGGCTCGCATTTTTATTTTCCCCCGCCCGGTTTCGTAGGCTTGCTTTAGGCCGTCCATGCCAAGGATTAAGCCTGCCGTTGGGAAGTCCGGGCCTTTAATGTGCAACATTAATTCTTCTGTTGTTATTGCGTCATTATCAACTAGGGCTATAAGACCAGAAACAATTTCCGTAAGATTGTGTGGCGGTATTTTTGTTGCCATGCCAACAGCAATACCTTCTGAGCCGTTTACTAAAAGCGCTGGAACAGCCGAGGGCAAGACCGCCGGCTCTTTTAATGTTTCGTCAAAGTTTGGAGCCCAGTCCACTGTTTCTTTATCAAGATCTTTAAGCATTTCGCTTGTTAGTTTTGTCATCCTTGATTCTGTGTAGCGCATAGCTGCGGCATTGTCGCCATCAATTGACCCAAAATTTCCCTGGCCATCTACAAGTCTATATCTCATAGAAAAGCTTTGCGCCATTCGAACAAGCGCGTCATAAACAGAGCTGTCTCCGTGGGGGTGATATTTGCCCAGCACGTCACCAACAATTCTAGCTGATTTTTTATATGGTCTGTTCCAGCTTGATCCAAGCTCGCTCATCCCAAAAAGTATTCTCCGATGAACGGGTTTTAGGCCGTCGCGAACATCTGGTAATGCTCTTGACACAATCACGGACATCGAATAGTTAAGATAGCTTTCCCGCATTTCATCTACAATGTCCCTTGGGAGTGTGTTGTCTCGATTAAAATCAACCATAAATATTTCCTATATCTGTTAAACGTCTAGATTGACTACAAACTTTGCGTTTTTCTCAATAATTGTGCGCCGCGCCTATACGTCGCTTCCCATTAAGTTTTGAAAGGTTTCTGCTGCTTCTGCCGCGCTTTCAACGGTAACCTGCATTAATGTGCGTCTTTCTGGATCCATTGTTGTTTCCCAAAGTTGCCCGGGGTTCATTTCGCCGAGGCCTTTATAGCGCTGAAGCCCAACCTTTGTTTTCTTGTTTTCTTTTTGCATTCGTTCTATTATTCGGTCTCTTTCGTTTTCATCATAAGCATATGTTTCTTTTTTTCCCTGCGAAAGGCGATAAAGGGGTGGTAGGGCTAAATACAAAAAACCCCCATCGATTAGTTCTTTCATTTTTCGATAAAAAAAGGTGAGCAGAAGAGTTCTAATATGAGAACCGTCTACATCAGCATCTGTCATTATAATTATTTTATGATAGCGCAAAGAGCTTATATCAAAATCACCTGCTGATTTTTCTCCGCTTTCATCGTCCGAACCTCCAAACCCCGTCCCAAGAGCGGTGATAATCGATTGGATTTCATTGTTTGATAAAAGTTTGTCTATTCGGGCTTTCTCAGAGTTAATAACCTTTCCTCTCAGGGGAAGGATTGCTTGGGTCCTTCTGTCTCTGCCTTGTTTTGCAGACCCCCCGGCCGAATCTCCCTCAACAAGGTAGAGTTCACAAAAAATCGGGTCTCTATTAGAACAGTCTGCAAGCTTTCCCGGCAGAGAAGACCCGCCAAGAGCGCTTTTTCTTCTGATAAGCTCTCGGGCTTTCTTCGCTGCATTTCTGCTTCTTGCTGCCAAGAGCGCTTTTTCAATAACGCGTCTTCCAATCGAGGGGTTTTGCTCTAAAAAATCTAAAATCCCCTCATAAACCGCCTTGTCCACTATTCCCTTAATTTCTCCGTTTCCAAGCTTCGTTTTTGTTTGGCCTTCAAATTGTGGCTCAGCAACTTTTATACTAATAATGGCTGTCAAGCCCTCTCGAAAGTCTTCTCCGGAAAGTGCAATTTTTTCGTTTTTCTTTGACTTTATTAAGTTGTTTTTTGCTGCGTGGTTGTTCATTGCCCGAGTTAAGGCCGAACGAAAACCAGAAAGGTGTGTTCCTCCTTCGATAGTATTAATGTTGTTAACAAAAGTCAAAATATTGTCGTTATAGGTGTTGCCGTACCGCATCGCCACATCTATTGGAACTTCACCGCCTTCCCGATTAACTGTTATTATTTTGTTGTGAAGAGGGTTGTTGTTTTCGTCAAGATATTTTACAAAATCACTCAAACCGCCCTTAAATTTAAAAGTGTCTGACTCTCCTTCTTCTTGGCGGTTATCTGTCAGTGAAATTTCCAAACCCCGATTTAAATATGCGAGTTCGCGAAGACGCTCAGCTATTATGTTATACTCAAAAGCAGTTGTTTTAAATATGGTTGGGTCTGGGTAAAAACAAACTACCGTACCGGTCTTTTTTGATGTTCCTGTGGTTTTTAAATCCGCCTGAGGTTCTCCAATTTTATATTCTTGTTTATACGTTTTTCCGTTTCGATGAACCTCAACCCACAAGCGTTCCGAGAGAGCGTTTACAACAGAAACCCCCACGCCATGTAGCCCCCCTGACACCTTATAGGAGCCCTTGTCAAACTTTCCCCCAGCATGAAGAACTGTCATTACAACTTCAACAGCCGGCCTGTTTTCTTCCTTGTGAAGATCAACCGGAATTCCTCTCCCATCGTCTTCAACCGTAACGGAGCCGTCAAGATTAAAGGAGACCTCTATTTTTGTACAATAACCAGCAAGTGCTTCATCAATCGAGTTGTCTACAACCTCATAAACAAGGTGGTGGAGGCCTCTTTTTCCAACGTCGCCAATATACATGGCGGGTCTTTTTCTCACCGCCTCGAGCCCCTCAAGAACTTTTATGTTTTCTGCGCTATAGCTTGAATTGGTGTGTGGTTCCTTCATATAAATCGGATTTCCTTTATTGTGTTTTTCCCGAGCTCTGCGTTTAGTTTATCTATGATTTCTTGTTTTTTAAAAACAAGCTCCTGCCTCCAGGCGGGGCTCTCTGTTTTGACCGTTAAAACTCCGAATTCAACTTTTTCGGGGTCTGTTTTTTTAGCAATTTTCTTACCAACTATTTGTTCCCAAATTAAAATTGCGTTGTTTTGTTGAACGCCCTTTTCAAGGTCGTTTTTTATTAAAAAACTCTTTATTGCCTTTTTTAGTTTTTGCACTACCGTTCTAAATGAAGCTGCTTGTTTTCCGGGTTGTTAAGATCAATCCCGTGCCTTTCAATGTCAACCAAGTCTGTGTTTGTGATGATCGTTTGGGTTTTCTTTTCTAAGAGGGCCAAAACAGCGTCACTTCTTTCAAAATCAAGCCTTGCAAAGAGGTCGTCAAGTAAAAGTGTTGGCGTTTTTCCTGTTTCTGTTTTAATAAACGCATATTCAGCCAGCTTAATTAGAATTAGTGCTATTTTATGTTCGCCTTGGGAGCCGTATCTTTTTAATGCTTTGTTTTCATAATAAAAATCAGCCCCGTCTGTGTGTGGGCCAACAGAGGTTCTCCTTCTTAAAAGGTCTTTTTTTACGGCTCTTTTCAGCTCTGCCATTATCTCTTTTTTTTCTGCCGGCGCTTGTTTTGTTTTTAATAAAACACTAACGCCTGGCTGCCCGTACGACTTCGAAATTTCTTTTAAAAAAAATTTAAATTTTTGGCGCAACTCTTTTTTTTCTTTCCAAACTTTTACTGCGGCTCCTGCGAGCTGTTCGTCCCAAACCAAAAGCGAGGTCTCTGTTTTTTGTGTTTTAAGAAGGGCGTTTCGTTGTTTTAGTATTCTTGTGTAAGCCGTTAAGGCTTTTAGGTATTTATTTGAGACGGTAGCATAAAGTTTGTCAAGATATTTTCTCCTGTCACCAGGAAAGCCTTTTGTAATTTTTTGTTCTTCTGGTGAGAGCAAAACTGTCGGGTTTTTTCCGATGAGGTCTCGCGCCTTTACTTCAACGTTGTTTATTTTAATTTTGCGGCGCGCTTCTTTTGATTGGCCAAAACATATTGTTTCGTGCTCGCGATCAACTGTGAAGAGCCCTTCAACCAGGGTTTCGTTTGCGCTGTGGTTGATTGTTTCCAACACTCGGCTTGTTTTAAAGCTCCTGCCAAGAGATAACAGATAAATTGCTTCAAGAATAGAGGTTTTTCCAGATCCGTTTTCACCCCAAATAACATTTACCCCAGGGCTAAAGGTTAGCGCTGTTTTTTCGTGGCTCCTAAAGTTTACCATTTTAATTTGATTAATCGACACAACCAAAAACCTTTAACATTTTTGTGCTGCTGTATTGTTGTGGTAATGGCCCAAGCCTTAGTCGTTTAATCGGATTGGCATTAACAGCATCGTTTGGTCGGACTCCTCTTTTTGTTCTTCTGGGATAAAGAGAGTTGCACTAATCGGCGTCTTTAGTTTCATTTTTAATTTTTCATCCATGGCGTGTGATAAAATATCTTTCAAATAGGCCGCATTATAACCAATTGTAAGATCTTCCCCGGAGTATTTTCCAACAATTTCTTCTTTTGCTTTTGAAGATTTTTCTGGGTCTTCTGTCGTTATTTGTATTTGGCCCTGGTTTATCCGTAGCGCTATTTGATGGGTTGATCTGTTTGAAAAAATAGAAACTCGCCGCACCGCGGACAAAAGGGCGTTCCGATCTACTATTAGCTCTTTATCGTTATCTTTTGGTATTACGCTGTCAAAGTCTGGAAATCTTTCATCAATTATGCGTGTAAAATATGTGTCACCATCAATCGCCGCTGTCATGTGGTTGTCTCCCATCCAGAGCTCTGTGGTGCTGTCCTCTTTTAAGACGTTTAGCAGAAGGTTTAAAAACTTTTTAGGCACTATCACATCGCCAGAAAACTCAGCTACCTTGTGGTCTTTCCGAGCATATCGCACAAGCCTGTGACCGTCAGTCGCAACCGCCGTAAGCTCTTCCTCCCCAAACCTAAACAAAACGCCGGTCAGTGCAGGTTTGAGCTCGTCTCTGCTCACGGCAAAAACTGTTTTCTTTATTAGGTTGTTCAGCGCGCCAGGCGAAACACCTACACTTTTTCTGTTGTCCATTTCAGGTACCGCTGGAAATTCGTCGGCTGGTTTACCCATAATGTCATAGGTCCCGACCTCTGAAGACATTTCGATTTTATTGTTTTCATCGGCCGAAAGGTTGATTCTAGCATCTTCCGGAAGCTCCGTTGTTATCTCTAAAAGTGTTTGCAGAGGAATTGCGGTGGAACCCTGGGTTTCTATGCTGGCAGGAAGGCTAACTACAATTGTTATTTCAAGATCCGTTGTTCTTAAGATTGTTTCAGAGTCTCGAACCTCAATAAGCACGCAGCTTAAAATTGGAAGAGTTGATCGTGTTGGTGTCGCTTTGGATAGCTTTTGTAGTGCCGATTGGAGCTCAAGTTTGGATGTAGAAAGTTTCATTTTTTCACCAAGTATTTAAATAAGGTTTAGCGGTTGAATCAGCCAGACAACATTACTTAAAAAGGCATGTTTTAACAAGCAGTTTTCCTTCTGAAAAGGGTCTTTTTTATAAAAATAATAAATTGAAAAATATAATATATTATTTATAATAGTGTGGACAAAAGGTGAGAGAGACAGAAAGCAAAAAAAGAAGTGTCTAGAAACAAGAAAGAAAAGACAAAAACTTAAGGCTTTACTTTATGTTGACAAGGCCCCCTTTGGTGTTGAAAAGTTAGAAGTTGTTAACAATTTTTTTTAGAACAGGCTAAAAGCCTCTTCTTCTGGCTCGCTGTGGACAACTAATGGGGAAAACCCCGAAAGACCGTCAATTATTAATGTGGACAAAGATGCTTTGTCTCGCGCCCGAGACTAACGCGCGAAACCTCTCCCCCTTTTTATTGTTAAGCGCCATTGTCTCTATTTCGGTCCAGTGCTTATCAAGGCTGGCAGGACCACCAGGCTTTGTTGACTCAACCCACAAAAGATGATAACCCATTTCTGTCCGAACAGGACCAGCGCAGACATTTTCTTCTATTTGCCCCAAGACCATTCCAAACTCAGGAATGGGGTATGTGTCGGGGTTTATCCACCCAAGGCTTCCTCCGCTTTCAGCGGTTTGTTCGTCCATGGACCGGGACTTTGCCGACCGAATAAACAACGCAAGGGTTAAAAGAGAGTCCTTTAGAGAGGCCGCTTTTGAGTATGCTTTTGATTCGTCTTTGTCTGTTATCGGCGGGCTCATCAAAACGTGGCGCGTTTTAATCCTATCTCCACGAATTTCTTGAGTTTCTATAATATGATAACCAAACTCAGATTTGACCGGAGAGCTTATTTCCCCCAGGCTTAGTGTAAAGGCGGCGGCCTCATAAGGAACAACAAGCCCACCCCTTCTAACAAAACCAAGAGATCCGCCGTTTGTTTTAGAGCCGGGGTCTTGAGAATAGGTCCTGGCGGCCTCTTCAAAAGAGATTTTTTTATCTAAAATATTTTGTCGAAGCTTCCGGAGAAACTCTTGAGTCTTGTTAACCTGTTCTTCGCTGGGCGTGATCTTAATCAATAGGTGACGAATCTTTGCGGTTGTTGGAAAAGCCGGAATGCTGTCTTTATAGTTTTGATAAAAACGAAGCACGCTGGTTTTATTAATAGAAACTTTTGAAAGAAGGGCTTGCTGGTGTTTTTGGGTTATAAGCATGTCTTTAATGTCGAACCAATATTCTCTTTTAAAGGAGCGCAGTGGCTGACCCAAGGCCTTCTCCGCCGCTTCTTCGCTGCCAGCCTGAGCAAGAATGTTGTCAACCTGCTGATCCAAGGCCCGGTCAACCTCTTTATCTGAAACAACAACCGAGTCGAGCTCGGCCATTGTGAGGACAACCTTTCTGTCAACAACCGACTGGAGAATTTGGTTCTTTAGGTCAGCTATTTTTTTTTGGTCACGGCGAGGGTCTAGTTTTAGGCGAAAGACTTCCATGGCCAAAGACTGATTTATGTCGCTTGTTAGTATAACCTTGTCACCAACAACAGCGGCTATGCCGTCAATGTTTTGTATATGACTTCTCGAACCAACGGGAACACCGGTTTCGTCGTTTGTTGTGTTTGCTTCTCCAGCCTGAGAAAACAAAAATGTGAACGTCGAAATACAAACTATTTTACAAAAACGCTTCAAACGGGCCTTCCTTTTGTTGATCAAATAGAGAAAATAGGCGCTATTTTAATAAAACGCGCGCGAAAAACTGGTTGAAATTTAAAGCAAAACGCAGGCTCACATCTAAGTTTTTTGTTTCAAAAGAGAGCAAAAGCTCATCCTTTTTAAAGGGGGAAACCTTAGACTTCTCTGGTAGTTGGCCAAGCGCAACGCGCAGGCCCTCAATAAATTGTTGTGAGCTCGCTCCGCCCGAGATCGAGGAGAGAACAAAAGACACCTTTTTGGCTTGAATGTTACAGCTTGAAACTGGGTAAGGATAAAGCAGGCACTGAACTTTCGAAATTTTTAACAGGTTTTCTGTGCTTTTTGAAAGAACGCCGAAGCGGTCGAGAATTTCTGAGCGTATACGAGAAAGAGAATCAACCGAAAGAGAATCTGAAATTTTTTGATAAAAAAACAAACGATCCGAAACAAGGGGCATAAACGGGCTATCAATAAAAGCGCGCCCCTCAAATAAAACTGACAGCTTCTCTTTTTTTACCTCGCGCCCCTCCCCCCGTTGTTCTTCAAGGGCCTCAGATAAGATTTTGTTATAAAGCTCAAGACCAACTCGTGAAATTTGTCCGCTTTGCTCATAACCAAAAAGATTTCCAGCGCCACGTATTTCTAAATCTTTCATTGCAATGTTATAACCAGAGCCGAGGGCTGAATAGTGCTCGATAGCCCGCAGCCGCTGAAAAGCCTCGGGCATAATTTTTACCCCAGAGGGGACACACAAAAAACAGTGCGCCCGCCTATCTCCCCGCCCAACGCGCCCGCGAATTTGGTATAGCTGGGCAAGGCCAAGGCGATGGGCGTTATTAATAATTATTGTGTTTGCGTTTTGCACGTCTAATCCAGATTCAATTATGGTGGTGCACAGTAGAATTTCTATAGATCCGCTAAAAAAAGACAAAATAGTGTTTTCAAGTAAACGGCTATTCATTTTTCCGTGTGCCGATTCCACGCGCGCCCCAGGGAAGAGCGCCCGAAGCCTTTCCAAATAAAAAGGATGTGAATCAACCTTATTGTGTAAAAAATAAATTTGCCCACCGCGTTGTAGCTCTTTTGTTATTGCATCACCAACAAAACCCCAGTCGAAATAGTGCACAGACGTTTCAATAGGTTGGCGCTCTTCCGGGGGAGTTTCAATTTTAGAAGTATCACGAACGCCAATTAACGACTGCTGTAAGGTTCTTGGAATTGGCGTTGCCGTTAAGGTTAAAACATCAACTCGACGCTTTAGTTGTCGAATGGCTTCTTTGTGCCGAACGCCAAAGCGGTGTTCTTCATCAACAATTAAAAGACCCAGGCTGTTTGTGGGCACATCCTTACTAAGAAGGCGGTGAGTTCCAACGAGGACGTCAATTTGACCACCATAAACACGACGAAGAACCTTGGTCTGCGCCGCCTTTGTTTTAAATCGAGAAAGAAGATCAACAACGACACCCACAGCCCCCAGGCGGTTCAGGCAGGTGATATAGTGTTGGTCTGACAAAACAGTTGTGGGGGACAGAAAAAAAACCATTTTTCCTGAAATCACCGCCCGCATAGCTGCGCGAAGAGCAATCTCGGTTTTCCCAAAACCAACATCCCCATATATTAAACGATCCATGGGTTTTGGTTTTTCCATATCGCGGTAAACATCTGAAATTGCCGCGAGTTGGTCCTCGGTTTCTTTGTGCGGAAAGGTCTCTTCTAGTTTAACCATCAGGTCTTGATCGTTTGAATATAAAAAGCCGCGAGAAGAGGGACGAGAACAATAGAGCGAAATCAGGGAATCAACAACGCTTGAAACACTTTTTTTTGTTAACATTTTTTGTCTTTCCCAGGCTCCAGAGCCAAGCTTAGAAAGGGGCGGAGGCCCCCCACCAGCACCAATATATTTGTGAACACGGTTAAATCGACCAAGAGGAACATAAACAAGCCCACCATCTGAATATTCAATTGTTATGTTTTCTTCTTTCCCTTTTTTGTCGCCAACTAAAGACAGGCCACGATAGGTTCCGATACCATAGTCCTGATGAACGAGAAAATCCCCCCAATCAATTTCTGATAAAGAATCAATTTTTTTATTAGAGGCAAAACCACCGGAGGGGGATGGCCGCAAAGACGATTTTCGCCGACCAACGACAACAAGACAAGCTAGACCAAGGCCGGGAATAGAAAAGCCCGAAGAAAGATATGTGTTAAGCGCCGCCATCTCTTTTTCCTTATAAAACGGGCGCTTTTTAGGATTTAAAAGAAAAACAGATGGAATCCGCAAAAGAACATCATCAACTTTTTGATTTAAGGCAACAGAAGAGAGCCGACCCAAGTTAATTTTTTCGCAATAATGTAATGAGCGCGTTGCCGCAGAGGGAGAAGGTGACACCGCCCCGGCGGTTATGTATAATATATTTTTTGTGCGCCCCCCCAACACGGTAGACAGCGCGGCTGAGAATCCGCTCCCAACATGGTTGGCCGGTTTTTGTATCTCAACCCGGTCGCGCCAACCGACCGAGAGCTGTGTCTCCGGGTCAAAGATTCTTATTGATTCAATCTTGTTAGATAAAAATTCAAAACGCAAAGGGCGCCTAGAGTAAGAAGGAAAAATATCTAAAATACCGCCACGGACCGAATACGTGTTCGCAGAAACGCAACGATCTGTGCTTTCATATCCCCAACGGGCAAGACGACGCACAACTTCTCCAATTATTACACGAGAGTCTTTTTTTAAACGCAGAAACATCGAGTTGCCATCATCTCCCCCCACCGAATAGGAGATTGAAGCCTGCGGCACTAAAAAGACGCCCGAAGACTGTTGAAAAAGCTGGCGATATGAGCGGTCAAAACAATGACGGTCTTTCGAAAAAAATCCAGGTACGACCGATGGCGCATCTAGAAACGGAGGAAAAAGATAAAGATCGTCACCAAAAAGATTTCGACAGTCATTTATAAAAGAACTTGAGTGATTATTGTCTGAGTCGACAATCACAGCGAGAGAACCTCCAACTTGACCCCAAACAAGAGCCACCAAAAAGGCTTGTGCCGAAGGCAAATCAATCCCAACGCCACCCTCCTTGCTCATTAAACCCTCTATACAGTCACGAAGGGCAACGCTTTGAAGGCCAGAGCTGGAAAAGATATTGGGTTTTTCAGCTCGGGAAGGTTTCACGTGAAACACTATCTATTTAAAAGCAAAACGCTAAGAGCCGATATGTCTGCTGGGGTAACGCCAGAAATGCGCATAGCCTGGCCAAATGTTTCAGGGCGGACAAACGAGAGCCTTTCTCGGGCTTCAAGTGAAAGGCTATTAACGGTTAAGTAATTAAACCCCCGGGGGATTGGGCTATTTTCGTGACGCAATGCCAGGTCCACTCGTGCTTTTTGTCTTTTTATGTACCCTTCGTATTTTATAACAGCCTCAGTCTCAATTTGAGCCTCCAGAAAAAAATGTAGTTCTTGAGGTTTTGTGATGATTTTTGAAAAAATGTCACTTGGAAAATGTTGTAAGTTTATGTGCGGGCGCTTTAGTAGTGTTTTTATTGGTACACCCTGTCGAATTGGCGGCTCTCCCAGGCCATGCAGAGTAGAGTTAATTTCCTCTGGTAAGATTGTTTTATCAAGCGCCCCGAGCATATTTTTAATAAAGAAAAGATTTTTTTCTATCCGTCGACGCCGACCTCGGGAAAGTAGCCCGTGATCAGCTGCTTTTTTATAAATACGAGAATGTGCGTTTGAAAATCTTAAAAGAATCCTAAACTCTGCTCGGGAGGTGAACATTCGATAAGGCTCGAGAGTATCTTTTGTAATGAGGTCGTCTATTAACACGCCGATATAAGCTTCACTTCTTCGCAATTTAAGCGGGGGCTCATCAGCAACAAGGCGAGAAGCATTAATGCCAGCTATCAGGCCCTGGGCCGCTGCTTCTTCGTACCCAGAGGTTCCGTTTATTTGGCCTGCAAAAAAAAGACCGGACACGTCTTTTGTTTCCAAAGACGCCTTTAGTTGAGATGGTGGAAAAAAGTCGTATTCAATTGCGTACCCAGGACGAAAGAAACGAACGTCAGACATTCCCGGAATTGTTTTGAGCGCTTTTAGCTGAACATGCTCTGGGAGGCTTGTAGAAAAACCGTTTAAATATATTTGGTCTGAGTTAAGCCACTCGGGTTCTAAAAAAAGAGTGTGACTTTCATGGTGAGAGAAACGGTGAATCTTGTCTTCAATTGAGGGACAATATCGCGGACCAACGCCGCCAACATCACCAGAAAACATTGGACTTTGAAAAAGGTTTTCTTGAATTATTTCTTTACAATCAAGACCTGTTTTAACCGTGTGGCAGGGTACATTGGGAGGGGCAAACCGCTCTGTATCATAAGAAAAGGGAATTGGGTTCTCATCGCCGCTTTCAACGTTCGTTTTATCCCAACAGACAGATGAGCGATCTAGTCGCGGGGGGGTTCCTGTTTTGAGACGACCAGACAAAAAACCGTAAGACGAAAGAGCTTCCGTTATGCCCTCGGCGGCACTTTCGCCCATTCTTCCGGCGCGTATCTTTTTTTGACCAACATGTATAAGCCCATTCAAGAAAGTACCACAAGTTAAAACAGCTGACCGGGCGGCAAGGGTTTCCCCACACCGAAGAACAACACCACGCAGGCGCCCATGTTTTATTTTTAAAGCAACAACCTCACCTTGAACAATTTTTATTTGCTTTTGATTGAAAACGGAAGAAGAAACAAATTTTTCATATTTCCTTTTATCTACTTGAGCGCGGGGAGACCAAACTGACCGACCCTTCGAGCGGTTTAGCAGTTTAAACTGAAGACCGGCAAAATCGGCAGCCGCACCCATTATTCCCCCAAGGACGTCAACCTCCTTAACAAGCTGACCTTTTGCCAATCCACCAATTGCCGGATTGCAAGACATTCTACCAAGAGAATTGGTATCAAGGCTAACTAGGGCAACCTTACGACCAAGCCGCGACGCAATAAGTGAGGCCTCAATGCCTGCGTGCCCCCCCCCGCAAACAATCACATCATAGGTGCTGGACTGTTTCACGTGAAACTATTTTCCCACACAAAGTGAACCAAAAATATTGTTTAATATGTCGTCAGGCGTTGTTTTGCCAAGCAACGAATCAAGAGCGTCAAGAGCAGCACGCAACTCAAAAGCGAGCAGTTCTAAATCTGTTGAGCCGCTAGCCAGAAGTTTCTCCGTCGAACGCAGATATGAGGCGCACAGCGTAACCGCTTGGTGTTGTCTGGGTGTTGAAAGGTAAGTGCTTTGCGTTGATACTTGGTTGATTTTGAGTTGAAGCTTAATTTGATTTAACAAAGACTTAAGGCCGGAATTGTTTAGGCAGGAGATATGTATAACACCAACATCTACATCGTGGTTGGTGTGCAAATCTGACTTGTTTAAGATGAACAGAGTTGGGGTTTTTGGTTTGGTTGTGATCTTAAATTTAATATCATCAGTTACATAAAGAACAAGATCTGCCTCTTTTTTGCTTAATTTTGCGCGCGCAATGCCCTCTCTTTCTATCGGCCCCCCTCCCGCTCTTATTCCAGCGGTGTCTATAAAACGAACAGGAACGCCGGACAATACGAGCTCTAGATCAAGCAAATCCCGAGTCGTTCCGGGCTGGTCGCTAACAATTGCCCGGCTTGAGCCGGACAGAGAGTTAAGTAAGGAAGATTTTCCAACATTCGGCGGGCCAGTAATAACAACTTGGGCACCGTAGTTTAACAATCGTCCCGTAGAAAAACTCCCAGCAATCGCTGTTAAGGCCCTTTGTGTTTCTTTGAGAGAGGTTGGTAACAAAGCTAAAAACTCAAGATCAAGATCTTCGTCAGAAATATCCATTTGATGCTCTAAAAAAGAAAGACGATCAATTATTGTTTTACGTACAGCGTTAAGCTTTTTAGAAAGATGTCCAGATAAAATTTTTTGTTGATTTTTAGCATTTTCAGCCGACTTGGAGAAAATAAGAGAGGCAATCGCCTCTGCCTGAAGCAAATCAATCTTACCATTTAAAAACGCGCGCAAAGTAAATTCACCAGGATTGGCAATTCGTGCGCCACTCGAAGTAATGGTAGATATAATTTCCTCAATAATTGCAGGGCTTCCATGGCAAGAAAACTCAACAACATCCTCACCAGTGTAAGAGCGCGGCCCGCGGAAAGACGTTATGATCAAATTGTCAATAACGTCGCCATTTTTGTCATAAAAGTTTACAC
>Ga0315336_1004194_pt1 | contig 17556 bp, 9 predicted proteins | sample ASW5metaG_FD_204512 | JGI IMG/M metagenome (GOLD analysis project Ga0315336, IMG submission 204512) | Ammonia-oxidizing marine archaeal communities from Monterey Bay, California, United States - ASW #5 | ecosystem: Environmental > Aquatic > Marine > Intertidal zone | place: USA: California... | reverse complement strand
TTTTACCTCGCGCCGACCGGGCGCGAGGTGGCAACCGCGGCATGCGTTTGGGTGCCCGAGCCCGCTGAGGCGGGTGAGGGACGCGAATTTGGCCGTCCAGTTTGCCCTGGGTTCAAGGCGCCGGAGGCCGAGGTGTACTCAAGTACCCGAGGCCTCCGGGAACGCAGAAGCCGGGGTGAAATGGGCGGCCGAATTCGCGCCAAACGCTTGACGCCGATTCATCCACGCAATGCGTAACGGAATCGTTCAGACCTAGTGAAAAGGACCACGACGTGACAACGAGAAACCTTAGCCCGCAACGCATGTTCATGGACCTTGCCGGCGAACATAAACCCGAATACAGGTTCAAGGGCCGGGACAAGAAAGCGTTCAACGCATGGAAGCGCAAGGCCCTGCCCAGGGTCTTGGCCACGATCGGAAATCCCCCACCCCGCACCAGGCCGAATCCCGAGTTGCTCGCGCAGTGGGAGTACAAAGGACTGATCCGTCAGCGCTGGATCATCGATGTTCAAAAACATATGTCGGCCACGCTGCTCGTAAATATTCCCAAAGGACTGAAGAAGAACGAAAAACGGCCCGCGATTCTTTGCTGTCACGGTCATGGCGCGTTCGGCAAAGAGCCGGTCATGGGTAATGATTCCAGCCCGGATCTACGTGACTACATTAATGACCTGAAGTACAACTACGGCGAGGTCATGGCGCAAAAGGGATTTGTCACCTATGCCATCGACTGGATCGGTTTTGGCGAACGCAACGACAACAACAAGCCCAACCACACGAAGCCGGTCGAAGGGCAGGACTGGTGTAATCTGTACTACCTGCATGCGACGATGTTTGGGATGACGTCGCTGTCCATTAACGTTGCGCACGGTAAGGCCGCCACGGACGTCGTCACTACCCTTCCCCAGGTCGACAAGAACCGCCTCGGCGTCATGGGCCTGAGCGGCGGTGGTACGATGACCGTCTGGATGACCCTCTGCGATGAGCGTATCAAGGCAAGTGAGATTATCTGCTACAGCGATCTTTGGGCCCTGATGGGAATTCGTGATATCAACTATTGCGGGATGCAAGTGGCCCCGGGGCTATACAAGCTGGTGGACATTCCCGATCTTCAGGGACTGATTGCACCTCGACCCTTGCTCGTCGACATTGGCGCGAATGACACATGCTTCAAGGTTGACGGCGCCATGAAGTGCCAGAAGCAGTTGCGGAAAATTTACCGCGCGGCAGGAGCCGCCGACATGCTCGAGCTGGATTTTCACCCCAACGAGCACAGCTGGGGTGGAAACAAATCGGAGGCATTTTTTAAGAAACATTTGTGCGCATGATGGCGGCATCAGGAATGATGACACGCCGAACGTCTCGTGACTCACCGTAAACGAATAAGGAATGATTCGCTGCTATGACGGATATCACCGATTTGAAACTCATTCCGAGGCCACGCCAGATGTGTCCCCTGGAGGGCGGCTTCGCGATTGGAAAGCAGAACACGATCAGCGTCAGCACAAATGGTGCGGCACTGGCCGATATCATCGCGCGCGAATGGCGGACAGAGACGGGGCAAGAGATCTCTACCGCTACCGCACAGGGTAACGCCTATTCGTTCTCGCTCGGAAACGGCGGTAAGCTGTCCGGCCCCGTTAATGACCATTCAGAAGCGTATCGCCTTGAAGTAAGCGAAGACGGGATCGTTGCCGCCGCCGGCACGTACGGGGGATTGGTTTACGCGTGGCAGACGTTGAAGCAGGTGCTTCGACACGACATGAATCACGTCCCGTGCATGCGTATCCATGATTGGCCTGATCTGCGTTGGCGCATCTATCACCTTGACCTCAAGGCGACCCGCCGACGTCTTTCAAATCTTCACGAGATACTGCCACGGCTCTCAGAACTTAAGATCAACGCCGTTTTGGCCGAGTACGAAGACTACATTCAGCTCGAGCGCCATCCCGAACTGGCGATACCCGGAGCATTGACCAGGGAGGAAATCCGTGCGTGGGTCTCCGCGGCTAAGGATTATGGTATCGCTGTCATTCCACTTGTCCAGACACTCGGCCACTGGCAGTACATCCTGGGGCGGCCCGAGTATGCGCATCTCCAGGAAAAACCCGGCGACACGACAACCGCGTGCCCCTCGCAGGAAGAAACATGGACCCTGGCAACGGATTTCCTGGACGAAATTATCGACGTGCACCCCAAGGCGCCTTTTATTCACGCCGGACTTGATGAGTGTTTCAATCTTGGCGTTTGCGATAGGTGCAAAAAAAAGCTGAACGGCCGAAAACCCGAATACCTTTTTACGCAATGGTCCAACCGAATTACAGACTACATTCTCGAACGCGGAAGCCAGGTCATGATGTGGTCGGATGTGGTTCAGACGCTTGACACTGAAATGATGTTGGAAATGAGCAAGGAGGCGTATCACGTCGGCGACGTCGGCGGTTACGTTACCGGAAGCCCCTTGCACACGCAGGTGGGTCTGTGGGGCAAGACGTACATTAGTCGCGAGTGGCTGCGGCGCCCGGAGGGTCAGATTTCAGATGTTCAACCCATTAATTTCATCCCGCCGTATGAAATATTGGAAGATCTTCCAGAAGAACAATTCAAGGTTGCCAGGTCATACGTGGACAATCCGGAATATCCGAAGAAGTTGAGGGCAGACGTCGCCATGGCGTGGCGCCGGGACATGGACATGAAAAACGGAGGCGTGTCGGGCATTCGCGTATCCTATCACGGATGCATCGCGCCGATGTTTATCCATGGCCAGCTCAATACGCTTTCGTGGGCACAGCTGTGCAAGGAAAATGACGCCACCTTTCTGATCGGGTCGAGCTGGTCCAGGGGACACAGTTTTGCCCGCATCAACGCGCACCCTGAATTGGACTGGTACGGGATCGCGACACTTGGTGACGCCTGCTGGGGCCCCCTATCCGAAAACGAACTGCGGGATTTTGACCAGCGTTTTGCTTTTCACTTCTTTGGCCTGCCCGACGGACATGTCGGCGACTTGTACTACCTTTTCGATCGTAGTTTTCCGCGCGCACACGACACAATGGAAAATTACTACGAGCACGTTCGCGACGAATGCCGCAATCTGTTGGCTGACGTGACACGCAACAAGGCCTGTCTTGCGTTATTTGCCGAGATGGCGGATCTGCAGGTGTTGCGTATGAAAACCCAGACAACCCTGCTGGAAATGGAATACTTTTATGCCAACAAGGAAGGTGTACCGCCCGCATTCAAAGAACGCATGTTGAAAGACATCGTCGATGCCGGCGAAGAAATCGAGAAGCGCAAGTCGCACCTTGAGGTGATCTATACGGAAACGCTGATCGATGCCGATTCAAAGGAGTTGGCCGCCGCACAGCTGCAATTCTTCAGGGATGCTATGATGGCAATGAAGGATCTGTTCTTTTGAGAGTTCTTGCCGGACGGGAACGCATCATGGTTTTGACAAAGTTTCTCATCAGTGTCCTCTGTGTTCTTGCACCGGGCATGTTGTTCGCAAGTGAGCGTATCAGTGATCCCCGTACGGGTGGGACGAGGCAGATGGCAGCAATCCTGCGGCGCCTGGTTGGCGACGCTAACATTTGGAGTCACTGGAGTGTGGCCGGCGACATGCGAATTGAAGAACTGCGCATTGAGCTAACTAAGGAAACCAACCAAATCAATCGATTACGACTTCGCTACGATATTGCCGGCGAGTTGTTGAAGGCAGGAAGAAGCGAAGCCGCGATCGACGCTTATCTCGCGCTTCGCCGGGATTCCAGGAAACTTGGGCTGCCGAGCGATAATAAGAATCTGCGCGCGCTCTACCGTCAGCTCAGCATCGCTTATATGCGCCTCGGCGAGCAACAGAATTGTATCGCCAATCACAGTACCGATTCGTGCCTGTTGCCCATTTCAGGCAGTGGCGTTCACACGATACGCCATGGGTCCGCTTCCGCAGTGAAGGAGCTGTTACACGCCCTCCGATTCGATCCCGAAGACAAACAGTGCATGTGGCTGCTGAATATCGCGCACATGACCCTGGGAAGCCATCCGGATGCCGTTCCTGAGCAGTGGTTGATTCCATCTGAAGCGTTTACTTCCGACTACGATGTTGGACGCTTTTACGACGTAGCTGCCGCGGCGGGAGTTGATATCGTCAGCCTTTCCGGCAGCGTGGTGATGGATGACCTCAATGGAGACGGGTTGCTGGATCTGTTGATATCGAATTGGGCCCTTGATGGACAGCTTCGATACTTTCACAATGACGGCAATGGAAAGTTTAGTGACAACACTCGCGCTGCCGGTTTAGTGGGAGAAATTGGTGGTCTTAATCTCGTCCACGGAGATTATGACAACGACGGGTTCGTTGATGTTTTTGTGCTTCGGGGCGCCTGGATGGACGATGATGGGCAGTTTCCGAATTCGTTACTTCGCAACCTGGGAGATGGTCGTTTTGATGACGTTTCGCTGGCCGCAGGCGTGCGCAGCTTTGAACCGACACAGACGGCTGCCTGGGCAGATTACGATCTCGACGGTCAACTGGATCTTTTCGTAGGCAATGAAACAACCCATGAGAGTCAAGCGTATCCCTGCCGGCTGTTCCATAACAACGGGGATGGGACGTTTTCGAACGTTGCCGCCTCCATTGGAGTCGCCCTAACGGGTTATGTTAAGGGAGCGGCCTGGGGTGACTTCAACAACGATGGCTTGCCCGATCTGTACGTTTCACGATATGGCGAATCCAATGTGCTTTACCGCAACAACGGTAATACAGAATCCGGCTGGACATTCAGTGACGTCACCGAGTCTGCAGGCGTCGCTGCGCCGCTAGGGAGTTTTCCGACATGGACATGGGATTACAATAATGACGGGTGGTTGGACATCCTTGTCGCGCCATTTACAGGTTTTACCCATGACGGAAACGCGCTTGAAGTCGTGGTGGACGAATATCTGTCAAACACCATCAAAGCAGACCGCGTGCACCTTTATGAAAACCGGGGTGATGGCACTTTTCGCGATGTATCGTCTGAAATAGGCCTCGATGCACCGTTGCTGGCAATGGGTGCAAACTTCGGAGACCTGGACAACGACGGCTACCTGGACTGTTATTTCGGCACCGGCGACCCGTCATTTGCAGCGATCGTGCCAAACCGCATGTTTCGCAACAGCGAGGGAACACGATTTCAAGACGTCACGTCTTCAGGCGGATTTGGACATCTTCAAAAAGGCCATGGCATTGCCTTTGGAGACATCGATAACGATGGCGATCAGGATATCTACGCGGTAATGGGTGGTGCCGTCGAAGGCGATGTATATCAGAACGCTCTTTTTCTGAACCCCGGGCACGGCAATCACTGGATCACGCTGCGATTAGCGGGATTGCGATCCAATCGCTCGGCAATCGGGGCGCGAATTCGTATCACCGTCAGAACACCAGACGGACATCGCGACATCTACGGCAAGGTTGATTCCGGAGGAAGTTTCGGCGCCTCGAGCCTGCAACAGGAGATTGGCCTGGGAAATGCCATGGAAATTGAACGCTTGGAAATTCGATGGCCGATAGAAGACAGCGTCCAGACTTTTACGAATGTTCCGATGGATTGCGTTCTCTCCGTTCGGGAAGGAACTCCAAACCTTGTCAAGGTCGAGCTACCTCGGGTACCGTTGCAGGGCAATGCGCCACATCGCCATCATCATTGACATCCTAGAAGTTGCTGTTGTGCGTCACGGGTCGACGCCTTAATCTTGTTGCTTGAGCATGGCGTGCTGGCCTTCCAGACGCGTGTCAGTGAACCCACATTGACAGATTGAAAGCAAATGGCACCCTGATTGGTTTTGAAGGTGCACACACTGAAACGAGGAGAAAGTAACGTGGACAATCGATTGGCTGTTTCTGGAATTGGCACGGTCGGCCTGATCCTGCTTTGCAGACTGGCTTCCTTGGCAGATTCCTGGCCCGGTTACAATGGCCCGGATCACAACCGCACATCCCTCGAGTCCATTGCACCGTCGGCGTTATCGGCCGACAGTCCGGATGTGCGTTGGAAAGTTAAGACGGAAAAAGGCTTCAGCTCGTTCGCCCTGGGGGACGGAAAGGTGTTCACGCTGGTCAGTCGCCCCGTCGGCGAGGGCGTCGAGCAGCAAGTGGACCCGCTGCTCGAGTTGCCCCAGGGATGGTTATTTCGCCAGGACCCCGACAAGGTCGGTGAGAAAGAAAAATGGTTCACACCGGGAAAGAAAGACAGACCCTGGAGACCTCTATCGACGCGCAAGTTCTGGCCTGAATATGTGGGTGACGGATGGTATGCGGTTGATGTTGTCATCCCGGATGGTGGTGATGAAAAGGTCTGGCTCGTGTTCGGTGCCATCGACGAGAATTATACCCTCTGGATCAATGGAGAGTACATCGGCGACAATCGCCACATGGACCCGGCAAAGGTATGGAATCAACCCGTTTCGGAGGAAATCACGGGAAAATACAAGCCGGGTGAGAGTAATCACATCGTGGTCCGCGTCAACAATGCCGCCAAGGCCGGGGGAATTTGGAAACCCATATACGCCGTCACCGGCCCCAAGGGTGAGTTTCCAGAGGAGAATTACGAGGTATGTGTTGCTCTTGATGCAAAGGACGGAACGGAAGCCTGGGCCGCCCCCTTGGGCGGAGCCCGATACGACGGAGGCGGCGATGCCGGCGCCAGGGATAACACCGGCGGCGACGGACCACGGTCGACTCCAACCTTTGACGACGGCAAGGTATACGTGCTGGACGCGTATCTTACGCTCTATTGCTTCAATGCCGACAACGGAGACGTCGTTTGGAAACAAGATGTGCTGAATGATTTTGGCGGGAAACTTATCACGTGGCAGAGCACGGCCTCACCGCTCGTTGAAGGCGAACGCGTATTTGTCATGGGAGGCGGAGAAGGCCAGGCACTGCTCGCCTTCGATAAGCGATCAGGAGAACTTTCATGGAAGTCCGAAAGCGATGGGATGACTCATGCGACGCCGGTTGCTGCGACAGTGCATGGTGTGCGGCAGGTCGTTTTCTTTACACAGGAAGGGCTGGTCTCTGTCGTCCCGTCGACCGGCGACGTCCTGTGGCGACAGCCCTTTCCGTTTGACGTCTCGGCTGCAGCCTCGCCGATTGTCTACGAGGACATTGTCTATTGCTCGTCCGGTTACGGCGTCGGTGCCGGCGCATACCGTCTTAAGAAAACGGAGCACGGCTTTGAAGCCGAGGAGATCTGGCGGAAACCAAACACGTTGATGAATCATTGGAGCAGCCCCGTTTGCAATGACGGTTATGTCTACGGGCTGTACGGACACAAGCAATACGGGGCTGCGCCGCTGAAGTGCGTAGACATTCTGACGGGAAAGACGCTTTGGTCACAGAAAGGATTCGGTCAAGGAAACTGCATTCTTGTCGATGATTACATTATTGCGCTAAGCGACGCGGGGCACGTGGTTGTCGTGGAAGCCACGCACGAAGCATACAAGGAACTGTTCCGCCACGACCTGCTGTCCGGTAAGTGTTGGTCATCGCCCGCATTCAGTGAAGGAAAACTATATGTGAGAAGCACAGAGGAAGGCGCCTGCCTCGCAATGACAGCGGCCGAATAGTGTACGTGAATACGCGCCGAAGACCTGATTTCAAGAACGATACGAGGATACTTTTGTGCGGCCAACAGTTGACAAGGATGTGACGTGGCAGGAATAGAATTTTCACTGGAACCCAAACAAACACAGCTGATTGATACAGCATATCGGCATATCCGGACCAAGCTCCCGGTTCCCGAATCATTGCCGCTGCTGGAAGCGCTGCGTGCGAAAGAAGCGCGTTCCATGCGTGGTCAACCGCCGGTGATCTGGCGCGAAGCGGAGGGTTTCGCTGTCCGCGATGGATACGGCAACCAGTGGCTTGATTGGAGTTCCGGAGTGCTGATCACGAATGCCGGTCATAACCACCCCCGGATCAAGCGGGCCTTGAGCGAATACGTAAACTCAGCTTCTCCGCTCGCGACCTACTGTTTTCCAAATGAGCCTCGCGAACGCCTCGTGTCCAAATTGCATGAGATCACTCCAAATGAACTTGATCGTGTCTTCTTGCTTTCCACCGGCTCAGAGGCAACCGAAGTCGGTATCAAGCTGGCGCGCACCTATGGCATTGGAAAAGACCCGTCCAAGCGATACTTTGTGACCTTTGCGGACGGCTTCCACGGCCGCACGTATGGTGCGCAGCTCGCCGGCGGAGGCCAGGGTGGTGGCGAATGGATCGATGAAAACCCCTTTTTCGTGCAGACGCCGTTTCCCGGCAGCATCGAAACGCAAGACAGAGGTTTTGGAGCCTTTCTGGATACGCTCAAGCGGCATAAGATCTCACCTGATCATGTAGCGGGCGTCATGTCCGAAACCTTTCAAGGCCGCGAGGCAAAATTGATGCCCACGGAATATGCGCAGGCGCTTCGCCGATGGTGCGATGCACACGATGCCGCCCTGATCTTTGACGAGGTGCAGGCTGGATTCGGACGCACAGGAAAAATGTTCGCCTTCGAGCACTATGGGATCGTGCCGGATATCGTCTGCTGCGGGAAAGGAATATCCAGTTCACTTCCAATTTCGGCTGTCATCGGAAGCGCTAAATATGTTGATCAATACGGCCCCGGCGCCATGACCAGCACACACACCGGCAGTCCAATCCCATGTGTGGCAGCCCTGGCCAGCATTGAAGCGATTCTTGAGGAAGGCATGATCGAAAATGCTGCACGTGTAGGCGCCTATCTCATGGATCAGGTTCAGTCGATCGCCGCACCCTTCGCCGACCGCATCGAAGTTGGGGGCCAGGGACTCGTCATTGGCATGTTGTTCTTCAACAACCGCAATGACCTCAATCCGGATGCAGACGCGGCCTTCGAATTCTGTGAACGCTGTTATCACGGGGGCAATCTCTTTTTCGCCCCTGTTGGAAAAGGCATGGGGGCCGTCAAATTCTGTCCTCCACTCTGCATCACGCGCGAAGCGGTTGAGGACGGTCTGTACGGACCGGGAGGTATTAAGGAGGCGCTCGAGGCCGTGATGGGCGCCCGCACCGCCGGAGTCGAATGATGGTGACGGGAGCGGAGAACACGCCTGTAGACGTTCTGCTGATCGGTGGCGGAATGATCTGCCATGATCAATTGTTGCCTTCGCTCTACCATTTGCAGCGGATCGGTTGCGTTGGCCAGATCACGGTCTGTTCACGCACCGCCGCAACCGTCAGAAAGCTATCCCAGAACCCCATTCTGTCCGACGCGTTTCCGGGGCATGGCTTCGACCCGCTGCCGGATTTCCGTTCCATGCCGGATGCGGTCGAACCTGACGGGCACATTGACGCGATTCAAAAGTTGGCGCCGCACAATCTCGTATTGATTGCGACTCCCGATACGTTACACGACGAGATGATCCATCATGCGCTGGATGCGGACCAGCATGTGATATGCGTCAAACCGCTTGTGCAGGAGTACCGTCAGGCAGCCGCAATTGAACAGCTTGCAATCGAAAAGGGCCTTTTCGTCGGCGTGGAATACCACAAACGTTTTGACCGGCGCGTACTGGTGGCGCGTGCAGACTATCGCAACGGCCGGTTCGGCGAATTCAGAATTGGCGAAGCACGGCTGGTCGAGCCCTGGTACTATCGCGATTCGAATTTTCAGAACTGGTTCACCTGCGAGAACTCCGATGCGTTCACGTATGTCGGTTGCCACTATGTCGACCAGGTTTATTTCATCACGGGTTTGCGACCGACAAACGTGTCGGCGATTGGGATCAAGGGAAGTTTCCCCAACGGCAACGAGGGTTACGTATGGGCCACTGGTCGGGTCATTTTCGAAAATGGAGCAATCCTTAATGTAATCGACGGCCTCGGTTACCCGAACGACGGCGCCGGCACCAACGACCAGGGCATCACCATGTTTTGCGACGACGGCAGACGTGGCGCGGTCATCAAACACAATGACCAGTTTCGCGGCGTGGAGTACGGCTACGTCACATCAGCCGGAGACGACGCGCTCTTCCGCTACGTCAACCCGGACTACCTGAAACTGGTCCCATGGCAAGGCGACGGATTGAAACCGGTGGGATATGGCTATGAATCCGTGGAAGCACTCGTCAATGCCGTGCTGCACGTCCGGAAGGCGGCGGAAGGCGACGGCGCGGTCAAAAAGCGACGAAACGTCATTCGAGAGATTGATAAAGCGGGGCTAATCGCCACACCGGCCAATAGTGCAATCAACGAACTCGTTACCGAAGCCGCCCGCTATTCCATCCTGCACGACGGTGTGGCAGTTGATATCCGCTATGAACCCTCGCCTAAGATATGTATAATAGATTAACGACTTTTCGTTGATCTGTGATCTATTCTATATGGTAACCGGAAAGCATTGTGCGTTGGCTACGTAGTGTTTTCTATTCCTGGCTGTCATGAATTCCACATCCATCCGCAACTGGAGAAGATGGGTACTGTCCATAGCGGTGGTCGCACTGATAGCCGCCGCAGTAGTCGTATTGTCTTCCCGACGATTACCATTCGCAGCGCACCGCATTTCACATGTCGTGCTCATTAGCATCGACACTTGCAGGGCCGATCACCTGGGATGCTACGGGTATACGTACCCCACGACGCCTTACATCGATGCACTTGCGACAGAAAGCGTGCTATTCGAAAACGCCTACAGTCCCGTCCCGTTAACGCTTCCTGCGCATGCTTCGATGCTGACAGGAACCATTCCGCCCCGTCATGGGATCCACGACAACAACGAGTACCGCGTGGGCGACTTTAACGTAACGCTGGCGGAAATATTGCGCGACGAAGGATTCGCAACAGCTGCCGTGGTCGGTGCAGTGGTGCTTGATTCACCACTTGGACTCGACCAGGGGTTCGATATGTATTTTGATCGCTTTTCCGACAATCTCGCTGGAACGGCCAATCCTGAAAGGCGGGCCGAAGACGTCAGCAGCCATGGGTTGCGTTGGCTGGAAGCGCATCGAGATGACAGGGCGTTCCTGTTTCTGCACTATTTCGATCCGCACGCCACATACGATCCACCTGAACCGTACAAGACACGATTCGGGGAACGGCCCTATGACGGCGAGATCGCGTATACCGACCATTGCATCGGGCTGGTCATACAGAAACTAAAGGATCTTGGACTTTACGACTCTACCTTGCTCATCATCACCAGCGATCATGGGGAAATGCTTGGTGAACACGGCGAGAAAACCCACGGCTATTTCATCTACCAAAGCGCTGTAAAAGTTCCCTTGATCATAAAACTGCCCGGACAACATCCCGCCAGGAGACTCACGGATCCTGTTGGCCTGATTGATATTGTGCCTACGGTGTGTGAACTACTCGACATCGCGCTGCCGAATGCGCTCGACGGAATGAGCCTCGAGCCCTATTTGAAAAGCCGTCAATTGCCGCCCGTCGAAAGACAACTTTACTGTGAAAGTCTCTACGCGACCAAATTCAATGCCAATGGACTATACGGATTGGTCACAGATCAGTGGAAGTACATCCATACCACCCGGCCTGAACTCTACGATCTTCATGTTGATTCTGCCGAAACAAACAACCTGGTGTCCCGAAATCCGCAGTGGGAAAAGATGCGGCAGGACCTTGACGAAGTCCTCAGTGTCCAACGCCTCGACCTCAATGCAGGCTCGCGTCAGTACGACGCAGAGCTTGCCCGTAAGCTGAGAAGTCTTGGCTATGTTACATCGAGCAGCGTGGACGAAAGCTTCACGTTGGATTCCACCAAGGAGGACCCCAAGGACCTGATTGACGTCGTTGTGTTGGGCACTGACATTTTTGACCTGATCAACGCGATGGAGTACGACCTAGCCCGTGAGTTATGCACGCAATTAATCACGGAGCGCCCGGAGTTTTATTCTGCGCACCTGCATCTCGGATCGATTGAACTGGCCCTGCGCAACGATCATGAGGCGGTCGTTCATCTAATGCGCGCACACAGTCTGAATCCAACTTCCCAGGATGTGCTTTTTAAACTGGGTCAAGCTCACCGCGCTCTGGAGCAATGGGACCTGGCCGTCGAATGCTATCAGAAAATCCTGGAGCGATGGCCGGGTCAACCCTCGGCGCATAATAACCTGGGAAACACGCTTAACGGTCAAGGCAAGACAGATGAAGCGATTCATCATCTTCGTGAAGCCGTTCGGTTGAATCCGGACGATCCGTTTTTCCACAACAACCTCGGGGCGGCGCTGGCGGAGCGGGGCAACCTGAAAGACGCGGTCGAGCAAATTCGTGCTGCGATTCGACTGAAGCTGGATGACCCCATGCTTAACTACAACTTGGGCGTGATGCTACGGAAGCACGGCAAAAGCGAGGAGGCCTTGCATCCCCTGCGCGAGGCTGTTCGACTGGACCCGGACAATCCAAGACCGCACAACACCCTGGCCTCGCTACTGGCGGAACTAGGAATGCTTGATGCAGCCATCGACCAGATCAGGGCTTCGCTTCGACTCAATAATGACGATGCCGCCGTTCACTATGGCCTTGGCAAACTGCTGGCCGTTCAGAAGAAGAGAGAAGACGCCATCATCAGTTTCCGCTGTGCTCTTGAACTACAGCCACATCTTTTTGCGGCCCATGCCGCCTTGGGAGAGATGTTGAAACAGCAAGGACTCACGACCGAGGCCATACGCCAGTTTCGTCGTGCGCTTGAGATCGCTGAAAAGGCTGGCGATGAAGAATGGACCAGGCAGTTCCGCCTGCAGTTATCCAAACCCGTGGACCAGCCCCCCCCGCAAAACGCGGATTCGTGACACTATCTGAACGCGATGTGTCTACGCCCTCTGACCTCTGACCTCTGACTTCTGACTTCTGACTTCTGAAATCTGACTACTGCCCTCTACCCTCAACTGCCTTTGCCGCTTCGAGTATTTTCTCATAATGCGACTGTACCAGCTCGACCCTGTAGCGCGCCCAATCTGTCTCCGGTTCCAGAGAGTCGAGCGTGGCCAGAACTCGATGAGATTCGCTTAATACCGTAGCCGTGTTGTTCGAGACAGCACGGTTCGATTCAAACAGCAAATTGAGTTGGTACGCTGATTCAAGCCAGGTATCCATATCGCCGGCCTGTTCCGAGGCCCACAGTCTGGTCAATCCTGTTAGCAACGACGGTTGGATAGCGATCACACCATCAATCAGATTGATGGCTTCACGACCAAGTTCGTCGCGGAGCTCCGCTCGTGTGTCTTTGGCCCGCCACAATGCTCGAAATGTTTGAGTCACGGGTTGTTCAACACTTCCCGGAACGACCGTCGCCAGGCGGCCATCCAGGCTCCGCAGTCCTTCCCAATCTGAACGTTGATAGTACGCGGCAGCGTCGACGATGGTCGCCTCCAGCCTGCTCAGGTTCGATCGCTGGAACGTGGACGGGCCGCCACCCGTGGCAATCTCCTGCATATCCAGTTCGAGCAGTTTGAACCGTGCTACGGGGTCGCCGGGGTTGATCTTTATTGCCCGCGCAAAGTATTGCCGCGCTTCTCGCGGTTGACCGGAGTATGCCGCAAGAATTCCTTCGGCAACAACGCGGTCGCGCGATTTCGGTAAGGCATTGACCACAACCCTTGCTCGGTCACGCTGATCCGAAAGGATGAGACTTCTCACAATACGGGCCGGATCGAGCCTCAGCCTGGATACCAACGACGGTCGTCCGTCCCGATCCACAAGTGCGTCATACAATTCGAAAACTGTCTCGGATTGCTCACCGATTGTTTTACCGGCGAGTCGAGCAGAGCGCGTAGCCAGGCGGTTGAAGTTGTCCGTGATTAATCGCGCTCCCTCGCAGAACCGCACTACGTCTTCATGTTCAAGGATCAATGTGGCAGCAACGTCGTGCAATTCGTTTATTCCCAGCCAGGTCAATGACGGAACACCGCTGTCGAAGGGTTGCCCCGTGCGCGCAATACGTTCTTCGACTTCAAGCGGACTGTTCGACGCCAGGAAAAGTACATGCGTCGGCAATGGATGGTAGACGCGAACCGCTGGAAAAACATCAAGGAGGGTTGCACAAAGCGATTGCAAGAGTTCCTCATCAACGAAATTCGTATTCATCCATTGCAGCAGGACGCCCCCGTCTCGCAAACGCGTTTTCACGAGCGATAGAAACTCTCGCGTATAGAGGTGTGACGCGCCGGCGGTCCAGGGATGAGACGGCTGGGAAACGATGGCATCATATCGCTTTGACGTGAGCGTCAGAGCGCCGCGCGCGTCGTTGAATATGATATTGAGGCGAGGGTCGTCCAAGGGATTGTCTGCACGTAGATCCGCAACCGTCCGCACCGCATCGATGACTTTCGGTTCCAGTTCTATCGCATCGATGGATTCGACAGTTTCCGGGACACCGGACACCGCAACGCCGCCGCCAAACCCGACAAATAGCATCGAACGCGTCTGCGGTCGGGCCAGCACGGGCAGCGCTCCCAGCCATCGTTGATATGACTCTGAACCGCCGATCGCGCCCTTGGGAGCAATTGCAGATTCCAGCGCCCCGCCTGTGAACAGTCCAAAGCCCTTCTCGATCTGCATCATGAGCACGTTGGATGACGCCCCTGCGGCGGAGTAAATGACGTGGCCGGTAGCGGGTCCTCGCCACAAGGCCACATGACGCAGTATCGCCTCCGGTCCGCCCACACACAGCAGCGCGCCTGCGACGAACGGAGAAGCCAGCAGAGCGGCGCGCAAGGCAAGTGGGGTCGTGCCCTCAGTCTCGGCCTGCCTTTGCCCTGTACGGCGCGAAACCGGGATAACGCACACTGCGACCAACAGGTTTGCACCTGCGGCCAGGGCGACCGTGCCCGTAAAACCGAGCCGGGGCAGGAGGAAATGCCCGGCCAGTAGTGCTCCAAAAATGGCCCCGATCGTGCTGGCGGCGTATAAGCGCCCCGTCACGCGCGAGACCGTTGAACCCCGATGCGTCGCGATTTGAATTGCCAGTGGCAATGACATACCGATCGCAATTGTCGAGGGCAACAGCACGAGCAGACAGAGCCCGACATTGGCCAGAGGCCCGCCCATCAGCCCTGCCCCGAGCCATTGCCCAACGCGGGGGATTACGTCGACAATGGAAAACGCAATCAAGGTACTGATCGCGGCAACCAATTGGGCCAGCACCAGTACACACGTGGTGGCGCGGCCCCTGGCCATGGTCCGGCTGGCGAGGCAACTACCAATTGCGATCCCGGTCAAAAAAGCGGCCAACATCGTTGCGAACGAATAGAGGCTTCCACCAAGCACCTGACCGAGCAACCGTGTCCACAATACTTCGTATACAAATGACGCTGCACTTGCGACTACCAGCAAGCTCGCCAGTCCGAAAGTACGAGGCTCGCGAAAACGGTTGCCATACTGCTCGGTATTTGACGCATGCGTGTCGACATGGGACGAACCCTCTTGCGCATCGGGCGCTGCGCGCTCCAATCGCTGAAGGCATACAGCGAAGCCAAACACGGCAAGGTTAATGCCGACTCCAACAAACGTTGTGGCCAGTAATCCGAGCCAGGGAAGTAGCATGAACGCCGCGCAGAGCGTACCCAGTACGGCTCCAAGCGTGTTGATGCCATACAGCCAGCCGACGGGAACCGCATCACCACGCCATCCACGCGCGGCATGTCGCGCGAGCATCGGTAGCGTGGCTCCCATGCAGGCTGTAGGAATCAATATGAGAACAAACGCCAGTCCCGTGTCGGCAAAAATTTCGATCATGCCGCCGGCGGCCGGCAGTTCGGCTTGGCCGCCCAGGAAAAAAATGCGAAGTTTCTCTGCCGCCTTTAATCCGAAGGGAACCGCAAGCGCGCCAATCGCCACGCCAAGTTCGAGCAAGCCGTAAACCAGCAGGGGCCGACGAATTGCGACAACGCGTCGCGCCGCGATCGCCGCGCCCAGGGCCAGACCGCCCATGTAGGCAGCCAGCACGGCACCGAGGGCCGCTTCGGATGTTCCGAATATCGACGCGAACTGCCTGAACCAGACCGTTTCATAGAGCAAACCCGCAAACCCGGAGAGAAGAAAGCAGCCTGCAACCAGCCCGAATCGGAGATTCCCATGGCGTTGGCGAGGTTCAGGGTTGAGCGATTCAGTGGTATTTGTTGTCATTCCGGCTGGGTTACCCGTAAGCGGCGTGTTGCCTAAAGCATCCGCTCACGAGTGAGATAGGAATTTATCATCTGCATCGCTAGGAGGAAAGCATCGATGATGGGACGGCAAGACAACCAGAAGACGCTGTTCAGCTACTCTGTGGATTTGGACAAGCACGTTCGTCCGGAGAATCCGTTGCGCCAAGTCAGTGATTACGTTTCGCCGGCGCAGTTAACAGTCGCGGCTTTAAACGATCATGATGGAGACGGCACTGGCGGTAGGGAATGAGAAACGACTCCTGCCCGTCGCCCTTTGACTTCAGCTCGCGTCGCGGGTGGCTCTGGGCTCTTATCATTTTCGACGTTGCCTGCGCGGTCTTCATATTTTGCTATGCCCTTTTTTTCCCGGCGCTCCTGCCCTATTCGTATCTGCACGCGGCGTTCGATTTCAGCGTCCCGGAGTTTGTCCAGTACGCCAAGGCGCTCGGTGCCGCCGTCCTGCTCTTCCGCGCCGGGAAACACCACCGATCCTCGCTGCTCTACTTCCTCGGCGCCGTCTATGTCTATCTGGCGTTAGACGACAGCCTCCTGCTTCACGAGCGGGTCGGCGGCCAGCTCCTCGGCCCCTTGCTGTTCGACACGCCGGTTGAGGCCTACCACAAGGGACAGCTCGTCTACGCTGTGCTGTTCCTGGCCGTGGTGACTCCGTTGCTCATTCTGTTCGTGCGCCGCTCGCGGCCGGAGATCAGGCGTGCCGCCCTCTACTTCGCGGGCACGCTCGTGCTCCTGGGCGCTACCGCCGTGGCGCTCGATTTCTGCGGGGACTTGATCACCAACCCGTGGCTGGGCCTGCTGGCGGGGATCGTTGAGGAACTCGGCGAGGCCCTCGCGATGACCTTCGCTTTCTGGCTGGCCCTGATCCTCAGAAAGCCGGGGTCGAAAAGGTCAGATGAGACGGGTGCTGTTCTAGGAGAAAGTGATTCCAATGCGTGAGACTTCCACAAAGACCCGCTATTCGCGAATCGCGATCAGGGCGCGAACGGTAATCACCATTGTCGCAGCATGTGCAGCCTGGTCGGCCGCCGCCGGGCCACAGGGAACTTCGGCGGCTGTCGACAACAGGGAAACCGGGGAGCAAGCCTCTGCTGTTACTACTCCTGACAGGGAATCGGTTTCGCCAGAGAAAGCCCCGGTGACATTCAACAGGGATATTGCCCCGATAATTTTTCAGAATTGCACGGTGTGCCATCGAACCGATGGGTCCGCACCATTTCCCCTGAAGAGCTACCAGGATGCCAGAAAACGCGTGAGGCAAATCGCTGCGGTAACCGAGAGTCGATTCATGCCTCCCTGGTTGCCCAAAGAAGGCTACGGGGAATTCGCCGGCGCCCGAGGTCTCACGGATGAACAGATCGCACTCATCGCGCG
>Ga0315336_1004193_pt1 | contig 17558 bp, 13 predicted proteins | sample ASW5metaG_FD_204512 | JGI IMG/M metagenome (GOLD analysis project Ga0315336, IMG submission 204512) | Ammonia-oxidizing marine archaeal communities from Monterey Bay, California, United States - ASW #5 | ecosystem: Environmental > Aquatic > Marine > Intertidal zone | place: USA: California... | reverse complement strand
AGGCCGACCTCGCTGCCGTTGCGTTCCTGTTGATCGTTCTGTTGATCGTTCTGTTGATCGTTCTGTTGATCGTTCTGGCGAGTGCGATCAGGGTAGACTAACACTTCGCAACGGGGTCGATCGAGTCCAGCGGGGTAGACTTCGCTAACGTCCTCAGCCACTTTCCAGGCGCCTTCGGCAGGGGTGTCGGGTAACAAAACACCAATGCGGCCATCTTCGAGTTGCCCTGCCGTGTCGGTCAGCCGCAAGCGGCCAGCCAGGATACGGGACAGTAGAGCCACGTCCTTTGGTCCTGCCTTGTGCGGCGGCAACTGCAGCAGCAACAGCGAAACTACTGATCCGTTGCGATGGACCCGCATGCGTTCACATTCCGCGACAAATCGAAAATCGTCAGAATTCAGGAAAAAATCGTCCGTGGACCGGGTGCGCCGGTTGAGCACGCGCACACGTCGTCTTCTGCTCTTGAGTTTTTGAGTCATTGGTCTTTGAGTCTTTAGGTGCAGGATCAATGTTGCAATGAAATCGACGGCCCATCGTCCGACCAGCTAGAATCGACAAGAAAGGCTGGCCTTACTCTTACGGTGAGAGTCCGTACTCTGGCGGCCGAGAATTCGGCCCGCTCCTTCGCTTAATGCGGTGCGTAAGAACCGCGGTATCGAATGCCGATTATAATAGCAATCCCCAGGCCATCGCGTCTCAATCCAGCCATTTTTTCCCTCGATTTCTGCCAGGGGCTGGCCGGTCGGAACGGTTGGGGCGCTCCTAATCAGAAAACCCGTGAAGGAGGCAAAATGTCCACGTTTTTTCGACCTCTGACTCGGAGGATATGGCGGCCCGAACGTCTCCCAAGCTGGGCAACAGTGGTGTTTTAGCAACGCTAGGAGGCCACGCTGGCAGATTCGGTAGTCCTATTCGCGAATCGAGAGCCATACGCCTCCAGCAAAAACCGCCAACGAGCGAGGATGTCGACTTTTTGCAACACCATAGCGGTTCTTCCGCTTCGGTTTGCCACCGTTTGCATGTCTTCGATCCAAGGGTGCTGCCGGTCAGGGATAGAGAAAATACTTCGCCCGGCGGGTGAGAAAAGACTCCAAGCGTGGCGCTATCAGTGCTTCCAATTCACTAGCATCGCAGCCAGCGGTGATGGCGTTGTAGAGTGCGTCGTTGCCAAGCAGGCGGTTGAAGCGAGTCGTCTCCCAATCGTCGGGATAGAGCCGCCGCAGCGTGCAAGCAATTGTCAGGCCGATCTGCACTGGTTTGAGAACGTTGCGATCTACAACAACTAGATTGACACCGTCGCACACTTCCTCTTTGAATTTGCTGCTCTCGGGCGTGAACCGGATCGGCACGAAACGTACGCCGACCAGACCGGCGGCATTCAGCTCTTCGGCTAGCTCGTGCCGGTCGATCCAAGGCGCGCCGAGGACTTGAAACGGTGTGTCGGTGCCGCGGCCCACTGACAGATTCGTTGTTTCCAACAACCCGACCCCTGGATAGATTACCGCCTGGGTAAGATTGCGGATGTTGGGCGAAGGGTTGATCCAGGTCAGGCCGGTAGCATCCCAATAGTCGCTGCGGCGCCAGCCTTCAACGGCGATCACACTCAGATCGAGTTGCAAATCGAGCTCGTCGCAAAACATGCGGGCCAACTCGCCGACAGTCATGCCGTGGCGGACGGGAAGTGTGTGTGCCGCGACAAATTTTTCTTTTCCCGCGTCGAGCACCGGGCCGGCAACAGCGACGCCACCAATCGGGTTGGGCCGATCGAGCACGACGAATCTCACTCCCTGCTCGGCGGCGGTTTCCATGGCGAGCTTCATCGTCGCGATATAAGTGTAGAAGCGGGTACCGATGTCCTGAATGTCGAAGACCAACGTGTCGATGCCGGCCAGTTGCTCCGCGCTGGGTCGTCGCGATTCACCGTAGAGGCTATAGACGGGCAGCCCCGTCTGCTCGTCGCGGATGTCGTCGATGTGCGAGACGTCGAGCTTGCCGCGAAGCCCATGCTCCGGACTGAAGATGGCAACCAGCTCGACCGCCTGTGCGGCATGGAGCAGGTCGACCGTGAGATTGCCATTGCGGTCGGCGCCGGTTTGGTTAGTAATCAGGCCGACGCGTCTACCAGCCAACACTCGAAACTCGTCACGCACGAGCACGTCAATGCCGGTGAGAAGCTCGCCGGCGGGAACGTGCGGAGCCGAGGTCCGGCTGGCGGTAGAATCGTTGTGGAGTGGATTGGGCCCTAGAATCGAGCCGGCCGCCACAGCGCCGATTCTGCCCGCCAGTTGGTTGACGCTCCCTTTGCCGTCGGGATGGAGCCGACTGGATAGGAAAATGACAAACAGGTCGAGGTCCGGGTCGATCCACATGGCCGTTCCAGTAAAACCTCCGTGGCCAAAAGCGCGTGGGCCGGAAATCTCGCCCCGATTGCTGGAATACTTGCTATTGCTGTCCCAGCCGAGACCCCGGTAGTGGCCGGCGATTTCTCGGGGCCGAATCATCTCGGCAAACGTCGCCTGGCTCATCAGTCGCCCCCGGTCGGTGGCGCCGCCGGCGAGCAGCGTCTCGGCATAGAGGGCCAGATCGTTGGCCGTGGAGAAGAGTCCCGCATGGCCCGCCACGCCGTCGAGAAGCGCTGCCCGGGGATCGTGCACTTCACCGAGGAGCCATTGCCCGTCGCGCTGCTCCGTCGGAGCAATCCGCGGGCGCAAGGTATCCTCGGGAGTGTAACCCGTGTCGCGCATGCCCAGTGGCTCAAAAATGCTCGTCTCGGCAAACTGTGCGACACTCTGGCCGGTAACTCGCTGCACAACTTGGGCCAAGACGAGGAAACCGACGTCAGTGTAGATGAACTTGGTGCCAGGATCGGCGACTGTTTGCAGAGCCCAAATTCGTTTCCATGACTCTTCGCTACCGTGCTGATAATCTTTGAGCGAATTGTCTGGAACCAGTCCGCCCTGGTGCGTGAGTAGTTGCTCGATCGTGATCTTCTCTTTGCCGTTCTGGCCAAATTCCGGGATGAAACGCGAGACAGGATCTCGCAGCCGAACCTGGCCGCGCTCGACCAGCAGCATGATGCTGGTGGCTGTGGCCACCGGTTTGGTGATCGACGCCATGTCGAAGATAGTGTCGGTGTTCATCGGCTCGGCTGTCGGCTCGAGTTGACGATGTCCGTAGGCCCTCAGCCAGCCAATCGCCCCGCGTCGGCCAATGGCGACGACGCAACCAGGAAGATTTTCCGCGGCGATTTCTTCGGCAACCAGAGCGTCGATCCGCTGCAAGTGGTTTCCATCTAGGCCGAGTGCGGCAGGTTCGACCAACGGCAACTGGGCTGGCGCATGCCGAGCGCAGATTGCTACCAACACGATTGCCAAACCGCGCAGCCAGCTCGCTGGCAGACGACTAGAAAAAGGGTGAGTTTTCAGGGGCCGCGGAAATTGTCTAATCGTCATGAGTTTGTACCGTATCAGAAGATTGATCAAATAGCAGGCTGGCGATCCAACCAAAGAGAAACGTTGCCAAGGCGCCCACCGCCGCGTACCAAGGCCAATAGAGATCGGTTGCCAAGGCGACGAATGATATCAGGGTAAGCCCACCGACAAAACCGATCAGCGCTGCCCGTTGCTCGACCTGCCGAGCCAGAACGGCCAGCAGATACAGGCCAAGGATCGGCCCTGTGGCGAAGCCGGTGATCTTCAAAACACTCATGACCGTGCTCTCGACCGCTCCCAGCTGGTGGCTGACCAGCGCAATGCCGATCTGCACAACGCCGAAACCGGCCGTCGCCAGGCGGCTGAGACGAAGTTGCGCAGCGGGGCTCAGTTCCTTCTTAGAGAGCGGTAGCCAGATGTCGTTGATCAATGAGGTGGCCGACGAATTGAGCGAACTGGACAGGGTCGACATCGCCGCGGCAAAGACGGCTGCTAGTGTCAGCCCGACCAATCCGACGTTGAGGTGATGGACAATAAAGTGGGCCAGAGCCCGATCATTATCGCTAGCTTCAAAGGGAACCTCGGGCGGGAAAACCTCGTAGAAACAGGACAACGCGATGCCGATACCGAGAAACAGGAGAAACTGGAGGCAAACGATCAGGCCGCTGATCGCCAGGGCCCAGGCGGCAGAACGCTGAGTTCTTGCCGAGAGCAGACGCTGTACCGTCAGCTGATCGGTACCGTGCGTTCCGGCAGTGAGAAACATGCCGCCGATCAAGCCGGCCCAGAAGGTCATGGTGGGGCTGGTCAAGCTGGTGTTGAAGTCCAATAGGCGGAGCTTGTCGTGTTGCTGGGCAAACTGCCAGACCTGCTCTGCCCCGCCGGGAAGCTTGGAAAAGACCACCCACAGTGCCACCGCCGCGCCGATCATGTAGATGATGAACTGCAGACAGTCGTTCCAGATGACCGACTTGACGCCTCCGAAGTAGGTGTAGGCGATGGTGATGACTCCCAACAACACGACACAGACGTTCAGGTCGAGGCCGACCACCTGCTGCAGGGCTAGCGCAGTGAGATAGAGCCGCAGAGCATCGCTCAGATTGCGGGTCACCAGAAACAGAACTGACGTGGTGCGCCGTGAAGCACTGCCGAACCTTCGTTGCAACACCTCATACGAAGTAAAGGGCTGGCCGCGAAAGTACAACGGCAGCAAGATCCACACGACCAACAGCCGGCCGGCGATGTAGCCGAACGTGATCTGTAAGAATCGCAGGTCGCCTTGCAGCGCAAAGGTAATGCCCGGGATACTCAGGAAAGTGACAGTACTGGTTTCCGTGGCGACTATGGAAAGAAGGATCGCCCAACCTGGCAGCGATCGATCTCCAAGAAAATAGTCGACCGTCGACTTCTGCCCCCTTCCGACCCACAGTCCCAACATCAACACGCCGGCCAGGTAACCCACTACGATTACGGCATCAATAATGTCGATGGAGAGATTAAACATTTTGGCCGGCTAGTTGGAAAGTTTTGTGGACGACCGTGGAAGCATGGCATGATGGCTTGACCGAGGCAAGCTATCAGGAGGAGTGCTCACGCTGGCGAAGTTTTCCTAGGATAATGAGTTTCCGGCCGCACAGCAGCCATGAAGCGCAGACGTTTCTCTTTTTCGCGCACTTCGACTGTCTCTGTTTCGCGCTTGGTACTAGAATCAATTGCATGTTGGAACATCTTACCACTGAAGCGCGAAATCCCGCGTCGGAAGATCTGGACGGCCTGAGTGCAACGGGCATCGTCGAGTTGATCTGTTCTGAAGATGCGCGCGTTGCCGAAGCGGTCCGAGAGCAGTCGGCCTCAATCGCCCAAGCGATCGACGTTATTTCGAATCGCCTAATGCATGGCGGTCGATTGGTTTATATCGGCGCAGGAACCTCGGGTCGGCTCGGCATCCTCGACGCTGCCGAATGTCCGCCCACGTTCAACTCCGATCCTGCTCAGGTGGTCGGCATCATCGCCGGTGGTTCTCCAGCGATGCTGCGGGCCGTCGAAGGCGCCGAAGACTCGCCCGAGCTGGCCGCGGAAGACTTGCGCGAGATCGAGCTGTGCAGTCATGACGTCGTGGTCGGAATCGCAACCAGCGGCCGGACTCCTTATGTACTGGGGGCCCTGGACTATGCCCGCAAACAAGGCGCCTACGCGGTCGGCTTGAGTTGCAATCGCGACGCAGCGCTCAGCTCTCGGGCCGATCTGACAATCATCCCAGTTGTTGGCCCTGAGATTGTCAGCGGTTCGACCCGCATGAAGGCGGGCACGGCCACCAAGATGGTGCTTAACATGCTCTCTACCGGCGCCATGGTGAGGATGGGCAAGACCTACGGAAATTTGATGGTCGACTTACAGGCGACCAATTCCAAATTGACTCAGCGGGCCGAGAGAATCGTCTGCTCCTTGACCGATCTCTCCCCCGAGGAAGCGACCGAATTGCTGGAGCAGTGTGACGGAGAGTTGAAAACGGCAATCGTCGCTCACCGGCTTGGCCATTCTCCCACGGAAGCGCGTCAACGCTTGAGCACCGCCCAGGGCCATCTTCGACAGGCCTTGAGCAACGGGCGTCGATAACTTCCAACCTCAGCCGAATCGCGTCGCGAGGCAGCCGGCATGGGATCCGAGAAACTGCTGCTTGGCATTGATGGTGGCGGCACCAAGACGACGGCGCGGCTAGCTCGGCTCGATGGCTCAGGTCCGCTGAGCACGTTGGGAGAGGGAAAAGCAGGCTCCTCGAATCTACGCGCCGTTGGCTACGAAAAGGCGATCGCCAATCTCGACGCCGCGATCGATTCCGCGTGGGCTGGAGCCGGCCGAAGCGCGACACAAGTTGACAGTGCGGTGCTGGCTGTTTCGGGAGCGGGCCGGGCCGACGTGCAGCAACTGCTGACAGACTGGGCCACTCGGCGCGAACTGGCAAAACGGTTGCTGCTTGTCCACGATGCAGAAGCTGTACTCGCGGCTGGGACTCCGAACGGTCACGGCGTGGCACTGGTTGCCGGTACCGGGTCGGTTGCCTTCGGGCGAGACCCTCAAGGATCGACAGCGATCGCGGGCGGTTGGGGATATTGGTTTGGCGACGAGGGGAGTGCATTTTCGTTGGGGCAACAGGGGCTGCGAGCTGTTTCCCAGGCAGCAGACGGCAGGGGTAAATCAACCTGTCTGACCGAGGCAGTGGTCAGTTTCCTGGATATCGAAAATTCGCGCGACATCCTCTCCGCCCTCTCCAAGAAACAAGACGTCCGGCTGGCCATTGCCGAGCTGGCCAGCATCGTCACCCAGGCCGCATCCGAAGGAGACCTCGTCGCGCAGACGATCGCCGAACAGGCTGCCGCAGCCCTGGCAGCGCTGGTGCGATCGGCCGTGTCGCAGCTTGCCCTGGACGCCGATTTCCCACTCGTCTTGGCAGGGGGAGTCTTGTGCAACAGTCCGGGCATGCGGAAGAGTCTGTTGGACAAGCTACGCGAAGACGGCCTGGCACCGGGGCAGATTGCGACGATCTCCGAGCCTGTGGAAGGATGCCTGCAGATCGCTCGCCGGGAGCTGCAGCTGGCGCTGCCAAGCTGAGTGTCTCCGCTTCCGCCGCGCCGAGAGTAGCGTCAGACAGCACATCCTGATTCGCGATCGCTGCTCCACACGATCCGACACGCCTAGCTGGTGGCAACCCTTGCACCGTCGCACACCCGGGCAACCAATCCGCCGCTGACAGGACGGACGCAGCCAGTGGTTTCGGGGATCGTCAGCGAAAGCTGCTTCTGCTGCCTGACGGCAAGCCAGGCAAAGCACTCGGCTTCGAGGGTATCAGGGTTGAGTCCCCTTTCGCGAACATTCTTGATTTCACCAAACCTCTCGGCGAGCATCGCCATAATCACCGGATGATGGACACCGCCTCCGGTCACCCACATGCGGGACGGCATCTGGGGCAATTCCTTGACAGCACGAAAGATCGCTTCGGCCGTTACAGCGCAAAGCGTTGCTGCCCCGTCCTCGATCGAGAGATGCGAAACGTCGACGTGATCGAAATCGTACCGATCGGCCGCTTTCGGTAGCGGCTGGCTGAAGAAGGGAGCCTGGAGGCCTGTTTCCACGGTCTCCCAATCGACTTTTCCCGCCGAGGCAAGTCGGCCATCGAGGTCATGGGGCAGCTCGGCCATCGATTGAGTCCATTCGTCAAGCAAACCGCAACCGGGGCCGGTGTCTCCCGCGATGATCTCGTCGTGTTCGCCCAGCCAGGTGACATTCGCAACTCCCCCCAGGTTGAGCGCCAGGGTTGGACGTGGTTCGTCAATGAACAGCGCCCGATGAAACATGGCCACCAGCGGAGCACCCTGGCCTTGGGCCGACATGTCGCGGCGGCGAAAGTCGGTTACGACCGGCAGCTCGATCTCACTGGCGATCACCCATGGATTACCGATCTGTAGCGTCAAGCCTTCGCTGGGAACGTGCCGAATGGTGTGGCCGTGAAATCCAAGCAGGCTGGTCTTCTTGGCCGCTTCAGGATACTGATCGAAGAGTTGACGGATCGCCTGCAGGTGCCGTTCGGAGACCACCTTTTCGAGGCGCAACAATTCGACGATGGACACGTCGTGCTGCGAAGCTTCCAAAAGCCGCCAGCGGAGATCGTCTTCGTAAGGAACCGTGAGACCGCCGAGAAAGTTAATCTCGCTCTCACCATCCGTTTCCAGGATCGCGGCGTCGACGCCATCGCAGGAAGTTCCACTCATCAATCCAATGGCCGTTGTCGTCATACGCTAAGTACCTGGGCTAGTGGAAAGCAACGGTGCCGCAGCCCGGAGCTCCGGCCAACGTGGTCGAACAGACCAAGCCACAGGATGATCCGCCTGGAAGAAACCGCACTGTAGAAGCTGAAACCGCGTGGCATCGCCTGCTCAAGCTTAATCTGTCCCGCGGGCCGTCGGTGAAGTTCCCGTCGAGATATTCCATAACTTAGCAGTATCTGAGGCGAGCAAAAGTGAAAAAAACGCAAAACCTTATCGGAAATGCGCACACGCTCGGCCCTCCAGCAATTAGAATTGCAACTGCGGACCTAGGGCAGTATGGGCTGCTGGCCACACGGTTTCGCGCAGGACCCTAGCCATCGACCCTGCCACTTGGCGAGCTTTGGTACGGTTTTACTTAGCCTGGCTGCTCGATTCACCCCAGAACCAACATCCAGACTACGGCACCATGGAACAGCAGAATCAAATACGCCAAGTGGCGGTACTGGTCGAGACTGAAGATAGTTGGGGCTGCAGCGTTATTCGCGGCATTGCCGACTATTCTCAGAACCACGGGCACTGGTATCTACTGATCGACCCACGCGATCACGAACAGCGCTCCACATTGCCCGATTTGTGGGCCGGTCATGGCATCATCGCCCGGATTGGCAGCCGCGCGCAAATTGAACAGATTCGCGAGCGTGCGGTACCCACGGTCAACGTCGATACCGTGTTCGAGAAGCTCAGCGGCGTCTACGACGTGGTCACCGACGACATCGAGCGCTCCCGGTTGGCGTTCGCCCATCTCCGTGATCGCGGATTTGAGGAGTTCGCCTACTTCGCACCGCCCAGCAGAAAGTACTCGACGACCCGCGGCAGTGAGTTTATGACGCTGGTGAAAGAAGCCGGTTTTCGTTGCAGCGAATATAAACCTGGATACCGGATCGGCCGAAAAATTGGTTGGCAGGAACAACAACGACGGGTCAGCCGCTGGCTCAGTTTGTTGCCTAAGCCGATCGCGGTGTTAACCGTCGATGCCGCGTCGGGCAGACAGCTGGCTGAGATCTGCTACGCAAGTGAGATCCGTGTGCCGGACGAAGTTGCTATTCTGGCCGGTGATACGGATGATTTGATGTGCGAGGTTTGCACGCCGCCATTGTCGAGTGTTGCTGTGGCGGGTCGGCGGATCGGTTACGAGGCGGCCGTGCTGCTCGATAAGCTCATCAGCGGTGAAATACCAACGAAACAGCAGAACAAGATCCCCCCCCAGGGTGTTATCAGTCGTCAGTCGACCGACATTCTGGCGATCGACGACCCCATGATCGTTCGCGCTCTGCGGTTCATTCAAACACACGCTTTTCAGGATATCGTTGTGCAGGACATTCTCCACGAAGTACCGATCTCGCGCCGTAGTCTGGAGATCCAGTTCCGCCGCTACCTGGGCCGCTCTCCGGCCGAGGAAATCCGCCGAGTTCGACTGGAAAAGGGCTTGGAACTGTTGGCTCGATCCGATCTGGCGATCAGCGAGATCGCCACCGCTTGTGGTTTCACCAATGGGACGCGGTTTGGTGTAGCCTTTCGCAAGCGATTTCAGCAAACGCCGTTGGCGTATCGCAAACAGCTGCTGCGAGGCAAAGGCTAGCTTGGACTACTGCGTGTCCACCGACAGGTGCGCTATTTCGAGAAATAATTGCGCTCCGAATGTTTGTTTCCCCGATCTCTACCGTTATTATGAAGGCGTGGCAGTGGGGCAGCCGCGCATCTATTTTCGCAGGTCCGAGTTGCGGGCCTGATTGTCTGTGGGAGAGACACCGGATTGGGTGCCGTGCCACGCACCGACAGAGATCAAGATCGACTAAATTCCACAGAGTAAATTCCACAGAGGGAGATCTACCATGTTCGCAAGAATTCTTCTTGCTTTGTTTGTCACCGTATCGCTGACTGCAGTTGCCGGTGCCGCTTCGACGATCGTCGACGAGGATTTTGATGGGTATGCTGATACGGCTGCTTTTGAAGTTGTCTGGCCACCGGACGTCGGCGGACTACCATCGCATGGCATTCTGGTCCCCGATCTGGGAGCCGGCCTAATTCCGCCGAATGATGACCCGCCAAACATTCAGGGAAAAGCGGTCAATATCCTCAATGACATCAATGAATACCAAGGCGTGAACGGTCTGCCGGCGGGTGTGGTGCCATCGGCAACGGAGTCGGTAAAGGTGTCGGCTGATTTTTTTGACGATATCCAAGGCAACAAACGCGACACCGTCGGACTGCGAGGTTCGGGCTCGAACATCATTGAACTTGGGCATTACAACACCGATTCCTGCGACCCAACCGTCGCCGGCTGCGGCACAGTGACATTGCCGCTCGGTGTGCAAAATTCCGTCCCCGCTTCTCCAGGATACTATGAGGGGAACGGTTTTGCCTACCGGATCGTTCTGTTCGGAGCCATCGGCGGTGACTTGGTGATCGAGCCGAGTTGGCAATATTTTCCGCTTGATCCGGCGCTGGATTTCACTGAAAACGGTATCGTGAATGGGGCCGACATCGGGCCTGGCTGGCATCGCTTCTCGGCCGAGATTTCGTTAACCGAGGTGACCGTCACAATGGACTTGTTCCGCGACGGCCTGACCAACGATCCACTCGATTTCTTTCCCGGCACCGGCACACCGGGTGTCGATTCTTCAGTGACCTGGCAAATCGAGCCGTCTGGGTCACCCGATGCGTTTACTAGTCTGAGAATTGGCGCCCCGTCGAGCATCAGCAGCCCGAGAGAAACTGTGGTTGACAATGTCTTGTTGGAGTTGATCGACGTGATCGCCGGTAACGCCGACTTCGATGGCAGTGGGCTTGTCGACGGTGACGATTTTCTCGCCTGGCAGCAGAACAACGGCCTGATTGGTGGGGCGCTGCTCGCCGATGGCGATGCCAATGGTGATGGCAACGTCGATGACGCTGACCTTGTAGTCTGGGATGACCAGTATGGTGGCCCCGGTGGACTGGCCGGGTCGATTGGGACTGTGCCCGAGCCGACCTCGGCCTGTTTGAGCCTTCTGGCCCTGGCTGGATTAGCCCTGGCTGGCCGCCGCAGGTAGGCCTCACTGGGACCGGCATTTGACTTTTTGGAAACGTGCCGAAAAATGAAATAATGATTGAGTTCCGTCTCCCGCGTCGTGGCACAGGGGCAAAGGCTGCGACGCGGGTTTTTTCTTTCCGGAGAGGCGCTCGATGCCATCAACCGGTAACAGGGTGAGAGGGCAGGGCGGAAGCTGGCCTGACGCACTGATTCTATCAGCGGTTCTGATCGCAACCATGGCCGTCGGTTCACCGGCGACTGCACAGTTCTCGGCGATCGACAATATCAACGTCACCGGTTCGGGACTGGTGCCGACCGAATCGGATTACGTGCCCAACGTCGTCAAGTGCGAAAACGGTCTGGCCAGTTTCGAAGCGCTCAAGGCCCAGGCAGTCGCGGCCCGAACCTTTGCCTACTACAAGATGGATCTGCAGGGGTTCATCAACGATGGCACTGGCGATCAGGTTTATAGCTGCGCGGGTAGCGCTGGGGCGATCCACCACCAGGCCGCTCAGGCGACCGAGGGTGAAATCTTGTGGGTGCGGGACAACATTGGCTCCCAGAACGACGTGCTCATCGCATCGTTCTACGTCGCCGGTGCGATTCCCAGCGGGCCGTTTGACATTAACAGCCCGGGCGTTATCCACGACCCGGGCGATCCCGACCCGACCAATACGGAACAGTGGGTCACTTACACGTACGCCAATGGACTGAGCGGCGGCTTTAACACCGGCTCACCACTCGGGTTTCAAGGCACGCCGACCAATCCCAACTGGCCCAATCGGGGCGCCAAGAGCCAGAATGGCGCCGACTATCTGTCTGACAACAGTGTCTCCTACCTCGATATTTTGAAATACTATTATGGCGCCGATATCCAACTGCGGACCGCGACGACTGCCGGAACCGGCGAGCAGTTCAGTCTGAAAACGCTGGTCGATTTCGACGACTACACCGGCAGCACCGACCCGAACATTGCTGGGCATGAAGGGACGTTTCACCGCTCGCCCTCGTTTTCTGGCAGCACGACAGCCAACGTAGCAGCTTCTACCGCCGATCGATCCGCAGCCGAGGCACACAGTGGCACTCATTCGCAGTTACTCGACATCGTCTACGATGAATTGTCAGGTACCGATTTTCTCCTACGGCACCTTTCTGGTGCGCGATACAGCGATTTCGACGGCAGCTCCAACGCCGCAGCACGCGTGGCGAATCTACAGTTCGAGGCGATCGGCTCAGTAGGATTCTGGCTCAAGACCGACGACCCCGGCGTACAAGTGAGCATCGCCATGGACGATCCCACCACCGGTGATCGGGGCCTCATGAAGAGCGTGGTGGCCGACGGCCAATGGCATCAGTACCAGTGGTTTTTGGAAGAAGACAGTGAGTGGGAAGCATGGATCGCCGCTGGCAATGGCCAGATCGACGGCGAAAATGTCACGATTGACTCGATCCAGTTCAGTGGCGCGACCGATGCTCAGATTTACCTCGACGACGTATTTTGGGACCCGCAAGCCGTATTCGTCCTGCCAGTGCCAGGTGATTTCAATGCTGATGGCACTGTCGATAGCAACGACCTGCCGAATTGGGAGGGGGGATTCGGCATAACCACTGGAGCTGGCGTTTCCGACGGAGACGCCGACGACGATGGGGACGTCGACGGCGACGATTTTCTCATTTGGCAGCAGAACTACACCGACCCTCTCCCCTTGGGGGCCTCTACGATTCCGGAACCGTCGACAGTGGTGTTGGCGTTAGCCCTCGGGACTGCCTTTGGCATGAATCGGAGTAGAAGGGTTCAGGCTCAGAGCGTTTAGGACTAGCCTGGCGACGAACTCGCACGTTACGAATTATCCACTAGCAGCAGGGGCATGGCACAGCGATCCGATGCTGCGCTTTCCAGAGAAATTATTGCGCGGATTTGTTGGTTCCGCCCTGCCGCTCACCTCTACAATGAAGGTAGAATCACCAGTCCCCTGACAGCCGGGGAACCTGTGGCTAAAGGTGACTGGTTCGCAGGCTTGGCCTGTCCAATCCGAAACCCGGAATGATGCAAGATGGCTAGTCGATCACGGCACAGAGCACTTCGAAATTCTACCAGCCGGGCGTTCACGCTTGTTGAATTGTTGGTGGTCATAGCGATCATCGGCGTCCTGGTGGCGTTGCTGTTGCCGGCCGTTCAGGCGGCCAGAGAGTCGGCCCGCCGCTTGCAGTGTCTGAACAACATCAAGCAAATCGGCTTGGCTTGTATGAACTACGAGTCGGCGCTAGGAACCTTGCCCGAGGGAGCAAGGCCCAATATTTCCGAACGGGCTGGGCAGTATAGCAGCAATAATGGAATGTCGTTTCATGTAACCATCCTGCCCTACGCCGAGTTCGCGAACGTAAGTAATGCTTTGTTTGAGGAGATTAAAGAGAAGACGATTACGCGGAATGTACGAGGGGGCGGCGCCTCCTATCAGCTGGAACCCAATGTCTATGATTTTGATGAACTAAGGCAATTGAACATTCCTACCTATCTGTGCCCATCAGATGACCAAGTTTTCGATGATTTCGCAGATGACGAACGGTACACCTCCAGATCTTACTTTGGAGTGACCGGTTCATCCGTTAGTCGGGGAGCGGACGACCACGTCGGTTCCGGCGACTGGGCCATGAACAGAGACGGAGCACTCTATTACGGCAGCAATACGGAGTTGCGCACCGTCACGGACGGCACCAGTAGTTCTTTCCTGGTGGGTGAGCGCTGGTATACGAAGCGCGCTTGGATGGTCGGCGGAAGAGCATCCAGTGCTACCAGCGTCGTCTTGTATTCCTGCAAGAACATTGATCGCCGCTATCCGATCAACGTGCCTCTCCATCCCAACAACTATTACGTCAGTCACGTGGCCTATGGCAATAATCCAGAGATGCCGGCAGGTGGCTCTCAAGAAGTGTCGCTGCACAATCTGTTTTTTGGCAGCTTCCATCCGGGTGGCGCCAATTTCGGAAACATCGACGGCAGTGGCCATTTCGTTGTCGATGATCTTGACATCGAGCTCTACTTAGCGATGGCCTCCGTTAATGGACAGGAATTGGTCCAAAGCCAATGAGATGGTTGGTCTCAGTCCCATGCATCGGCTCCCTGTGTCTGGGGCATCAGTTAGCGCCCTTGCTTATCCTGTGGCCTGTCGGTCTCGCGCTCTTGTCGGGATGCGGCGATGCTCCTCCCAAGAAGAACCTGAGTGGTACCGTTTCTTACCAAGGAAATTTGTTGGACCATGGTTCGGTACGATTCTTTGGAGTGGACGGCCGACCAGTCGGTTCCGTTATCCAGGAAAATGGTTCTTATCAAATCGACCTGCTACCGGGCGAATACCAGGTGAGTGTCAGCTCGCCACCGAAAATGCCCGCCGGTTTAGAGGAAGTCGATAACCCTCCACCGCACGATCCGAACGCTGTGCCGGCCAGATACGCCCAGCCAAACTTATCGGGGCTGTCGACGACGGTAGACTCTGAGCCACCAACGCAGACCTATGACATCGTTCTGGAATAAGGGCTAGTTGGTTTTTCGCGATCCCCAGACGGTGGAATCCAAGCCATGGGGCGAATCGCTTCTGACCAGGTCTTGCGTAAAGTCAGGTGCCAAAGGATTTGCCCGGTTTCGTATCTCCGGCTTCACATTCCTGGTAGTGCCCTTCCAGATGGGTCAGACGGGCTATTTTCCTCTTATTGCGCACCTTCATCACCCCATTGCGCAGTCAGATTCGCTATTCCGAAGATCGACCTCCGACACTTGGCAGCGATTCGCCCGCCATGCGGAGAAACAAGAAAGAAATGCGCGTAAAATCGCAGCATTATTCCAAGCTTATGATTATCCTAGGAAGAACAAGCGTTGAGGATACAACCTACCCCGTAACCACTTAGCAGATCTTCTTCGACTCCCTCGAGGTTGATCCAAGGAGCGAGTACTAATGAAAGCATTTAACATTGTGCTAAGTTTTTCGATCGTAGTTGCCTCTGCGTCAGCAGTAAGTGCAGCTGTGGTTTGGAGTGATGATTTCGAAAGTTATGCGAATCAGGCTGGTTTCGATGCAGATTGGCCAGTGACTGGTGGAACGGCACCTACTTGGAGTACGGACCAGTCGACCAGCCCCACTCATTCGATTCTAGAGCCGTCTGGTTCTCCCGGTCGGGTCTCCTCTGTAACGACGTATCCTCTGAACGACGTCAATGGGTCTGACACCTCGCGACTTGTGGTGGAATATGACCTCTACATTAACCCGGCTGATCTGACATCCTCGCGTCGGTACATTGAACTCCGTGAAGAGGATGGCGGCGCAGGCAATATCCTTGCCCTCGGGTTAACCAATCTTGGTAGCCTCGATAACACCAAGTTCGGGTTCCGGAATCTGTTTACATGGACTCAGCTTTCGGCACCACGAAGAGCAGGTTGGAATCATGTCAAGGCGACCCTCGACTCCACTGACATCACATTTAAGATTAATAGCTATCCGAAAGAAGTGTTTGCTCGCGCCAGCACCGGAGGCTATGGCCGCATCTACATGGGAAGCGGATTTTCCAATAACACCGTGGATCCCTTTGATGGATTCACTCTCATTGACGATCTGTCTGTACAGAACGTCCCTGAACCGGCTTCGCTGGCACTGATTGGCGCCGGCGCCCTGGCATTGATCGGAGCGATCCGACGACGACGCTGAACCAACCGGTTCAACTTACGTGATTTTAGCAGTAACGATGAACCAAGCAAAACCGTCGCGGCCCGCAGGTCGCGGCGGTTTTTTTCGTACAAGCACGCGCACACCGCCTGGGCAGGCAGCCAAACCCGGCCCTCCACCGCCACTCCGGCCCGCTCATCTGCCTTCGTCGCACCCACAGGACCGGTAGTAGTAGGAACTTCTCGATATCGGGCTTCCATCCATCCCTTGGGCAAACCCGCTGCCCGGGGTGATTCTGGTCCAAGCGGGCAGATTTAGTTCCTTTCCCAGCCCGACTGTGCCGAATAGAATGGGTGAGTTCTACCTGCGTAGGCACTTCTGGGGGCGAACAGGGTTCGACCGGATAGGCGAAGCGCAAGTGGCGTGTCGTGGTTGATCAGCAGGCCACGTTAAAAGCTGATCGCATTTTTAATTGCCAACGGCAATTACGCTTTGGCTGCCTAGAGATAGGCTGCTCGGGCTACGGGCTGTCGTCGCAACGGCCCCGACGTCCGTCACTCAATGCGACTCGCCGCGAGTCACTGCTGGGCACGTTTGCGGTTAAACTAGTTCTCGGCTAGCCCACGGGGAACCAGGTCGACAAGGTGCCCCGTCGGACGAAACTAAATCAGTCGACTACACACGTAGAGGCTTGCGTAGAGATGTCACGGGACGCGGGTTCGATTCCCGCCGCCTCCACTTTTTGTCGGTCGCTGCCACCTCGTGTCGGCGACTGCCAAACAGCGTCAGAACCCCTGTTTTTACAGGGGTTCTTTCGTTGTGGGTTTTCGACTCCATGTTGTCTATCAGTGACAGAAGATGCCCCACTTTGCCAATCCAGGCCGCCCGAATCGCAGACAATGTGCAGACAATCGTCACCGGGTTCCGCAGGCGGCGCCCCGACGCCCGGAAGTTTGCTGAGCGCCACAGCCTGATCCTCCATCCCAATATGGACGTATCGCATCGTCATTCTCACATCGCAGTGTCGAGCAAGCTCTTTGGTTTCCGCAAGGGTGGCACCACTCTTAATCAGGCCAGTTATAAAAGTGTGTCTACAGGCGTGAAAGTCAGCATAGCCCGCCTCGGTTTTGTAGGGGATACCCGCCTCTCGCAGATCACGCTGGAACATTTTGTAGGTTTTCCGCTTGGCCAATCCGGGAAACAACGGCTCGTTGTCGGCCAAGTCGGCGGTCCACTCCAAGACCATCGGAACGAGGTGGCGATGCAGGGGGAGGACATCCTTGCGCCGGTGTTTGGAGGCCGTTGCCTCAACTGTCACGATCGGCCGGGGAACTTCTAGATCAAAGCTGGCCGGAGTAAGGCTTGCAAGCTCGCCTCTGCGGAATCCGGTTAGACAGGAGAGAGTATAGATTCTCGCCCTTGTTTCACCGTCGTAGGCCTGCACTGTGTAGCAGCTCTCACCGGCGACCTTAATGACAAGGTTCATCTCTGCGGCCGACAGAGCTCGCCGTTGGCGCCGTACGTCCGTTTCCGCGTTACGACGGGGAATACCCGAGAAGGGATTCCTCTCGATGATTCTCCGCTGCGGGTGAGCGAGCCAATTGGAAAACGAATCGACTGCCTGCAGGTAGTGGTT
>Ga0315336_1004192_pt1 | contig 17558 bp, 11 predicted proteins | sample ASW5metaG_FD_204512 | JGI IMG/M metagenome (GOLD analysis project Ga0315336, IMG submission 204512) | Ammonia-oxidizing marine archaeal communities from Monterey Bay, California, United States - ASW #5 | ecosystem: Environmental > Aquatic > Marine > Intertidal zone | place: USA: California... | reverse complement strand
TACCGAGGTCGTCAGCAAAGCCAACGGTCGTCCTGTGAAGTCAATAATTTGGCCTCGACGGGTTGGGAGGATTCTGTGTTGACTTCACTTTTCATACGCAATCTTAATCGATTAGGATTGTGATTAGGATTGGGAATAAGATTGGGAATAAGATTGGGAACAAGATTGGGATTCAGATTGGGATTCAGACAGATTGAAATATGTCACACAGGATCGTCCTGTTTTCAGTCCCTGATCGTGGCTACCCGGACACCGCCGACGAGGTTGTATGTTTCGTCATCCGCGATCGGCTGCTGCGTTCCGTCGGGCGCGATCACGCAGGTTGCTTCTTCAGACCCGATGCCCACCAGGTCGCGCAGGTGGCGGCCGGTCGCCTCGGCCTTGTCGGTGTACCAGACGCAGCCGTTGTAGTCGCGGGCGTCGATCTTGTAGCGGTCGCTTTGCGGGAGTGATTTCAGCGTCACCTCGCTTTCGTGCCAGAGCGCGATTTCCTGTACCACCCGGCGGTAGGCATCCCCGTCCGTCTTCGCCGCCTGATGCGCCTCATGGAGCGCGGCCCGCGCGTTCTCGATCACATCATCGCGGAAGATGAGCCACGCGGGCGGCAGGTTCCAGATCGATCCCTCCACCTGCGTCTGCGTCACCGCCTCATCGAGAAAATGGAAATAGTTGAACATCGACTCGCCGGCCGGTCCGTAGAGTTTGTCGCAGGCGGCGCGAAGAATCCGCCGCGGGTCGTCGTTCGGGTTCCACAGGCCCCGGGCGGCCAGGTAGTAAAGCGGCCAGCGGCGCGGGTATCCGTTGCCCTCCTCGAGGGACGCCTGCGACTCGTAGGTGACCCACCGGACACCGTGACGGTGCCAGTAGCGCAGATTCCGGTAGGCGGTATCCATGGAGATCCACGGCAGGAGGCGCCAGTACTCGTGCGACGTTCCCGGGATGTACCACTCGTAGATGGCCATCTTCGCGCCGGTCGCCGCCCACGCCTCGAAGGTCCTGCGCCAACCTGCGTTGGTCTCGCTGCGTTCATCCTCGAGTGCATGCGCGTGGTCGCCCTGGTGCACGACCATGACCATGACATTGGGTTCCGCTTTGCTTCCCGCCGGCGGCGCGGCAAACGTGTACCAGTAGGCCAGGAAGCAGACCATCCTGCCGGGACGGGTCTTCGCCAGTTCGCGCGCGACGGCGTTCGCATAGCCAAGTGACTGGCTGCCGGGGTTCGGCCCCAGCGCCCGGCATGGCTCACACTCGCAGAAATCACCGGTGTCGTTGGCCGACAGGCTGAATGTCAGGTAGTCGGGGTGCTTGTCGAGCCAGGCCCGGGCTTTCTCAACGGTGATGCGCTGCACATCGGGATTGGAAAAGCAAATCTGGCCGTCCTCCTGTCGTTTCCCGTTGATCAACGGGAAGTACTCGGGATGCTTCTCAAAGTATTCTTCCGGCGGAATGATGTTCGAATAGTTGTGACTGCTGTGCACCGGAACTCCGCCCATCCGCCATGCGGCCCTTGTCTCGGGAAAGACATTCCACACCGAGCGATAGGCGAACGCAGGCGACTCGATCCTTTCCAGCGAGGCAACGGCCAGCGTGTTCGTTTGGGGAATGACATGATACAGCGGATCGGGGCCGAACCAGCCGCAGCCGAGGTGCTCGAGCAGGTCGTAGACGGCGTACCCTGCGTCGCCTGTGAGCGTGATCTTCCTCTCTCCAACGCGGATGCAGTAGTCCTGTTCGCGATTGTCGGTCCCGGTCATGTCGATGATCGCGCCCTCCCATGTGCGGGAATCGTCCCGCAGGGGTAGCGTCGCGCCCGTCATCCGTCGAAGGGTGGATTGAAGAAACCGGGCTTGCTTGACGAGGCCATTGCCCGCGCCGGCCGGAAGGACGATGCTCGCGGCCGGCCGGCCGCCTTTGACCAGGACGAGTCGCCCGTTCTCACTGAGCAGCGGCATCTCGGTATCCGGCCCCGGCTGATTCGCCGGCACGCCCCGGAACTTCGCCTCGGAGATGTACCACCCCCACGACTTGAGCTTGAACAATGTCTTAACGTACCGCCCCGACGCCGGCCGGTCCGGGCCGAGGTGATACCAATCGCCTTCCTCCCGCGGAGTCAGTCGCCCCACGTCGGTCCACGGTCCGTCCGGTTGATCTGCCACGCTGATGTCGATGTACGCAGGCTTCTGTGGCCGGCCCATGCGGAAGGAGAACCGGCTGAACCGGCAGGCCGCCTTGAAATCGAAGATGACGGTCTGGTCCCGCCCGTTGAAACCCACCGTCGCGTTCCAGTCGGGGCCCCACGGCTGATCGCCATCGAACAGCCGCCGCCCCGTCGAATCAGCAGGATTGGAGTAGGCGGGCTCGGCGGTATACGTCACGCCTGTTTCAATGGCCGCCTCGTCGCCCACCGCGTTGTCGGTGAGTACTGCCGGAAAAGGATCGCCCGGGTCGGATGCGCCGACCGGGCCGTGGGACGCGCCGGCCAACAGCGTAACGAGTACAAGACGTAGGGATCTGTTCAAAGCGGTCCTCCGTCGTGTGGTCACTTCAGCAGCAACTGCGTCGACCGTTCGCGGATGCTTAATTCACCGGTGAGGGTGTTGAGGTAGTTTTCGAGCTGCGTGTACCCGTTGGACGCGATGTCATTCCGGTCTGCCGGGTCGTCCGGATCCAGTCCCCGCGCGTTCTCCCAGTCATCGGGCATTCCGTCTCCGTCTCCGTCGGGCGGTGCGGTCCCACCGACAATCACGGGATATCCGCCCACATCGTTCTGCGAAACGATGATCGCACCGGTTCGGTTCGTCACATCCTGGACCAGGCGAAGGTCCACGGCATCACGGTGCAGCGACGAGCCGGCGAACTGAAGAACATTGGAATACGCTGCCGCGGTCTCCTCCGGCACCATGCCGGAAAAGGCGTACGGGCTGCCGGCAAACGTAATGTCGGCCAGGAAACTTTCCACGAACATTGAGTTCGTGACCGGTTGCGGGTTGTGCGCCGCATCTTTGTCGCTGTCGATCCGGTTTCCCGAATGATACACATTGACGTCGCCCTGGAAGATCTCCGCCCGCAACACTTCGTCGGCGCTCCCGCTGCTCGTGCTCGGGCCGGCGATGAAGATGTTGTTGATCATATTGATCCGCAAGGGGTCACGGCTTTCCACCGTGTGCATCGACCGGGCGCCCCAGTTATGAATCACGTTGTTCAGGAGTTCGACTTCGAGGTCGGCATCCTTGTCTTCCTCCTGGTAGGAACCCAGGGCAGGGTTCCGACGGTCGTTGTGGATCCACAGGTTGTGGTGAAACGTGTAGCCCCCGGGGTTCGCCGCATCGATATTACCGCGCACCAGCGAGCCGTAGGCGTGGTTCGCCGGGTTCAGGGTTTCCGCTACAATTGAATGCTGGACGGTGATGTCGTTGCATCGTGTGACCGAAAGGGTCTCATCCAGGCCCCAGGCGGTAGAAACGTGGTCAAGGACGATTCGATTGGCATTGACCAGGCGCACGCTGTCTTCCACCGCGCCGATGTTCCGGTCGCCCAGCCGGAAACTCACGTACCGGATGACCACATCGCTCGCGGATGCGATCCTTGTTTCGAACCCGGTGACGGCGATTCCGCCCGGCGCGGTCTGGCCGGCGATCGTGAGGTTGCTCTTGTTGACGACCAGCATGGAACCGAGCTCGATGGTCCCGCCGACGTCAAACACGATGATCCTGGGCCCGGCGGCGGTGCTGATCCCGTTTCGCAACGAACCGGAACCGCTGTCATTCAGATTTGTCACGTGGTACACGTCGCCGCCACGCCCGCCGGCCGTCCCGGTGCCGAATCCCTCGGCGGTGGGAAAGGCCGGCAACGTCATACCGGATGCCGCGACGGCCGCGAACACCAGCGAGAATGCGAGCGACTGCCGGACGACCCGGAATCTCCAATGAAAGCTCATCTCCGACCTCGCCTCTTCCTGCCAACTGTTCCGTGAACTTTGTCGCAAACCACTTACGAATAACTAGGACGTGAACTTTGTCGTGAACTACCTCGATTCACTTCCACAGGTCGTCTCCATTCCTCGCCACGGGCAGGTAGCTCCCGTCTCCGGGGTCCTCCATGGCGAGTACGTGCCCGTCCTCGAAAAGTACGTTGCATGTCCCGCCGCGAAAGCCGGTGTCGTCATCCGCCAGATGAGGATACCCCACCGCGGTTCCCGAGTAGCCGGCCTGCAGTTCCCTTGCCGTCTCACCGCCCACGCTGCGGAAGGGAGGGCCGAACCGGTAGCCGACGGTATCCCAGAGCGAGGCGGTTTTTTCCGGCCGGCTCATCGTGTCGGTGTAAAAGGGTGTGTCCAATTCAGGATTGCTCGGACGCTGGAACCAGAACAGGTCGAAATTGACGGCGTAGTTGCTGGGGTAGCCGCTGACCGGCATCGAATTTCCCTTGTAGCCCAGTCTCGATACGGTCGGGCAGTAGTACAATTGAAACATTTTCGGCGGGGGAATGACCTGTTCGTTAAGAGGTCTGTCGTCATAGTACCAAACCAGGAGGCCCGGCCAGGATGCGATCGAGATCTGGGCTCCCGGGAGGTGGCGGCCATCATGATCCTTCGCGTACACCGCCATGTGGAGGCCGATCTGGCGTTGGTTGTTGCTGCAGATCACGCGCACCGCGGTTTCCCGGGCGCGCCTCACCGCCGGCACAAGCAACGCGGCCAGGATCGCGATGATCGCGATGACTACCAGCAGTTCAATGAGAGTGAACGCATCTCGTTGAGGTCTGGACGGCCTGGCCCGTCGGCTCATTGCACAGCTATTCCTCCTGCACACGGTAGGCCGCATCGTCCACGCCGCTGACTGTGTCGGTATAGGTATTGAGTGGTGGGGTGGCGGGAACATTTGTGGCCAGGACCTCCGTGAACCCCTGGATCAGGTCCAGGGAGCGGTCCACCTGGTAGGCGGCGTTGGACGTGCTTTCCCAGGTAATGACGGCGTCCGGGGGTGTGACGTCGAGCCCCACGATTTTCGCCGCCGCCTCCGGCACGACAGCATAGACGGCATCGGCTTGGACCCGGAACTCGTCGATGGCCCCCTGGTATTGCTTGGGCCAGAAGGGATCTACGGGACCGTGTCCGATGGTAAAGGTTGAACTGTCCAGCGTGTCGACATCGCTGGTGGTGCTCATGCTGCCCGCCAGGGCCCCGTCGATCCAGACCTGTATGTTGTCGTTCATGGCATTGGTCGCGGAATCGTCGCGTACCACCACCGCCAGTTCCTGCCACTGTGACACGACCAGGGGCGGATTCAACGGCACTTCGATCCGGTTGAACGCGCCGTTGCGCAATTCGATGTTCAACGCGGGGATGGAAAGGACCGGCGCGATGTTCGTCCATGCCAGAATGTTGAAGTCCCCTGCGCCGATACCGAAACTGAAGAGGATATCGGTATCGGTAAACACGGCCGGGTTGACCCGCATCTGGACCGTGAAGGCTTCCGCGGCCAGCAGGCCCATGTCGGTTCCCGAATGGCTGACCCACCGCTTTTCCGTGGGGGTGGGTTCGGCGAAGGAGACCGCATTGCTCAGGCCCGTCTGCCCTTCGATCCAGGCGGAGGAGCCGTCCGCTGCGAGCGTGCTGCTGAAGGTGCCGGTACGATTGTTCGAGGACGCGTCCATCACGTTCGTGCCGACGCCCTCATCGAAATGGTAGAGCACGCGGGTGTTGGCGTCCGCCGTGAGAGGGGTCTGCGGCGGCTCCTCGATGCCGAATACGGCCTCGGACTGGAATCGAAACTCGTCGTAGTCGCCTTCGAAGCTGCGGAACCAGGTCGCCCCCGGGATCTCCGACTGATGTCCTACCGCGAGGGTAGCCGTGGGTAGCGTGTCGCCGATGTCGCCCGCGGTGGGTGCGCTGCCGATGAGTTCCCCGTCCAACCAGATCTGCAGGTTGTCATTCAGCGGACTGGAGACGGCATTGTCGCGGTAGACGACCGCCAGATCGTACCACGTTGCGGCCACGAGTGTCGTGCTGAGGGCAATGGTTGCGGTGTTCACCGATTGCGTGGCAAACGGCGCGGTATAGACAACCAGCAACTCGTCGATCGACGTGACAGGCGGGATCGTAGCAGGAGCTGTGAGGCCGATGATCCCGACGCCGTCTCCCAATGTCCAGAAGGAGTCCTGGTCGGTCCACTGGGTTGCCCGGAATCGCATTTGCACGGTGAAAGCGGACATGCTGGACAGGTCGAGAGAATTGCCGAAATCGCTCCAGTTCACGGCCCGGTAGTCGCTGGGGTCGGCCGGGCCATCCTGATGAATGGCATTGCCGTGTCCCGTGGCCCCCGGGATCCAGGGCATGGGATCCGCCGCCAGCGTGGCGCTGAGCGTAGCGTCCCGGCCGTGGCTGGAGGCATCGGCCACATCCGTGCCCGACCCTTCGTCGAAGTGATACAGGATTTCCGTGTGTTCGTTGGTCGTCAGCACTTCGGCCGTTGCGGGCAGGGCGGCGGCCAGCGCCACTCCTCCGAGCCAGGTGGGGATCGTTCGTCTCATCATAACTCCAAGTTTCTCGTTTGCCCGCAGGCCAGGCTTACGACAAAGATTCACCGCCGCTACCGTCCGGCCGTGACCAGACGGTGCGCGCAGCACTCCTGTGTATCCGGAGCGTAATCTGAACGATGAAGCGCTCCTGCGTCTTCTCTCTGGGAAATCTATCGCCGCCGCCGGAACAAGCACACCAGTCCAAGCCCCAGCAGGATCGCGGTCTCCGGCTCGGGAACCAGCGAGGTGTTCCACGCCAACTCGCCAACCCCGGTACCGCCGCCGGGCAGCAACGCAACATCCGAGATCCGAAGTTCATCAATCAGATTCTTCCCGTTGAAGCTCGTGCCGCTGCCGTTGCCGAAGACTCGAAACGGAGCATTGAGCGTACCAAAGTTGGTGCCAAAGATATCGGATGAACCTACCGGGTTTCCATCGATATAGACCCTGGCCTCACCATTGCCGACATTCGAGTCAAACGTGGCCGCAATATGTTGCCACCCGGCTCCCTCGGTAATCGACCCCGCCCCTGTCGTGATGAAATGTGTACCCCCCGCGTTATCAAAGAAGAAGAAGTTGATCTTGTCTCCTCCATCCAGAAACACGGAGATTCTATTGTTCTCAAAAGCCGGAGCGGCAGTAGCGAGAACGTAGTCAACGACCTGGCTGGCGTCCGGCGTGTCCTTGTACCAGAACTCCAGGGTCATGGCGCCGGTCTTGCCAAGTGAGAACCGGTCGGACGACGCCGTATCAATGACCCGCGGATCGAGTCCTTTCAGGGAGGTCACGCCCGGAGGCGAGGTGGTCGACGGAACGTCCGAGCTGCGGGACCAGGAGGATCCCGGCGGCTGCGGATTGGTCGCGGTGAGGTCAAAACCGTTTCCCGACGAATCAAGAAACACGTCGCCGCTTGGCTCGTCAAACATCCATTGGGCGACGGTGGTTGCCCACGCACCGGGTGCGACTGTGATGACGAGTAAGGCAGCCAACGTGATCGTCATTGCCAAGTTGGTGGTCGTACCGAATCGGGCCTGTTTCCGAATCATTATCATTCCTTTACTCATTTCGAATGCTCTCCTCTCTGCGATATAAGCTGAGACGAACTCAGCCGGGTTGCTCCAATAATCGTTGCTACCATTTCGGCCTGAGAATCGCGAGGTTTTTTTGAGTTGAATGTTATCTTGAGGTCTCGGCCGCCCCAGTCCTCTGGGTGGATATTGCAGAATCTTCCCAAAAACTCTGATAATCCAGATAGAAGACGCCGGCCCAAATCTATTGTATAGTATCCGGATGAGCATGTGGCGTCTATGGGTCCAGGTGGCGGTAGTGGTGCTGGCGGCGGCATCGGCATCGGGAGTCGAGGATATCGGCGCACCGTACGCCGTGGACGGAAGCACACTGGGATTGTGGCATTTTGACGAGGCGGCCGGCGGGAACACCGCCTTTGATGCCACGGCGAATGGAAATGATGCGGTGATCGATCCGAACGCCGTCGATCCATGGGGCGATGGATACGGGCCGTTGGATCCCGCCGAGACCTGGGGACCCGGCCAATTTGGACAGGGGCTGCACACGTGGCTCACCAGCGTTCCCGACCATAACATCGGCACCCTGATCGTGTCCCAGGACCCGCCGGGCTCGGGCAACAGCTCCCTGTTCGTGTCCGGCGATTTCACAATTGAGTTCTGGATGAACGCCACGGCGACTTCGCCGGGTTCCTGGGAGGACTACATCCTCTCCAAGGGATCCGGGGCTCCCTACAATCTCCGGTACGACCAGAACCAACTGGAGTTCGGCTGGTTCAGCGGGGGCTGGCAAAACGTGATCGATCCCACGGTGATCCCGTTGAACGAGTGGCATCATGTGGCGATCACGGTGGACAACACCACGGTGCCGGGCAGTTCCGTGCTCACCTTCTACATCGACGGGGTGTTCTCGTCCCTACACACGGTGAATCCGGTGCAGGACCTCCCGGGCCAGGCCGACCACAACCTGTACATTCTGGGTCCGGACAATGGTCATCCCTACAACTGCTTCCAGGGCCGTCTCGACGAGCTTCGGATATCCGACACGGTCCGCGATTATGGCGAGTTTCCCCTGGACGGGAACACGCTGGGTTTGTGGTATTTTGACGAAGCTCCCGGCGGGACCACGGCTTTCGATGCCACGGCGAACGGAAATGACGCGGTAATCGATCCGAACGCGTCCGCCCTGGGGTACGGACCGCTGGATCCCGCCCAGACCTGGGGCCCGGCCCAGATCGGCAACGGCTTGCAGACGTGGCTCATCAGCGAGGCCGACAACAATATCGGTACGCTGATCGTGGCCCAGGATCCGCCCGGCTCGGGAAACAGCTCCCTGTTCGTGTCCGGCGATTTCTCCATCGAGTTCTGGATGAATGCCGGGGCGACCTCGCCGGGTTCCTGGGAGGACTACATCCTCGCCAAGGGAACCGGGGCCCCCTACAACCTGCGGTACGACCAGAACCAACTGGAGTTCGGCTGGTACAGCGGGACCTGGCAGAATGTGATCGACCCCACGGTGATCCCCCTGAACGAGTGGCATCACGTGACGATCACGGTGGACAACACCACGGTGCCGGGCAGTTCCGTGCTCACCTTCTACGTTGACGGCAGGCTCACGTCCCAACAGACGGTGAATCCGGTGCAGGACCTCCCGGGCCAGGCCGACCACAACCTTTACATTCTCGGTCCGGACAATGGCCATCCCTTCAATTGCTTCCAGGGCCGTCTCGACGAACTTCGGATCTCCGACACGGTGCGTGATATCGGCGAGCTGCATATCGCCGAGGTGGAAGTGAACTCCGACGACCTTCAGATTCGATTCAATTCGAAAAAGAACAACCTGTATACCGTGCGCCGTACGGAAGATTTGAAGGCCGGCCCCTGGGAGGAACGGCATCGCGTCGTGGGGAACGGCTTCACGACCGTGGCCGCGCTGCCGGGAGCGGTTGTTTCGAACAACGCCGCTTACTACCGGGTCTTGAACGGTGAAAAACTGTTCGAGGATGTCACGTCATCGGCCGGGCTGACGGGAGTTGCCAATTTCTTCGGCGGCGCATGGGGCGATTTCAACAACGACGGTTGGACCGACCTGTTTGCCGGCGCGATCCGGCAGAACACGGCGGGAACCTTTTCGTCGCTCGCGGTTCCTGCCTTGAACAGCGCGGTGGAGTGGGGCGGCCCGTGGGGCGATTACAACAACGATGGGTTCCTGGATTTGTTTGCCTTCGGGTTGGTATACCCGGGGCCCAGCGTGGAGATGAAGTTGCTTCGCAACAATGCCGGGACCTCGTTCATCGATGACAGCAGTAAGCTGCCGACCTTACCGATGACCCAGGTGGACGCGGCCACCTGGGTCGACGTCAACAATGACGGATACATCGACCTGTACCTGGGCGGCGGCGAAGTCGGCGGATACCAGCCGGACGCGATTTTGCTGAACTCTTCGGGCACAACGTTCACCGTGGTCTGGACATCACCGCCTCCTCACCGGCCCGCGCGCGGGGTGGTCGCTTGTGATTTCGATGAAGATGATGACATGGATATCTATGTCTCCAACTACCGCCTCGAGCCCAACCTGCTCTGGATCAACAACGGAAGCGGATCGTTCACCGACCAGGCCGCGGCGTATGGCGTCGCTGGTGACGGGGGCCTGGGCGCGTGGGGTCACACCATCGGGTCCAATTGGGTGGACATGAATAACGACGGCCGATTCGACCTGTTTGTTGGAAATTTCGCTCACGCGCCTGCTGAACAGGACCGGCCCCAGGTCCTGATAAACATCGGTCCCGGGACCTATCATTTTCAGGACATGAGTAGTGCGGCGGGTATTCAATATCGTGAGACCTATTCCACTCCGGGATTTGGCGATTTCGACAACGACGGCCACCAGGATCTGTTTTATTCCTGCTTCCCCAATCCCTCCCCGGATGAAAATGTGCTCTACCGGAATAATGGGGACGGCAGTTTCTCGGAACTGCCCTCGGAGAGTTTTTTGTACTCAAACTACCAGGTGGCCTGGGCCGATTACGACAACGACGGCGACCTGGACCTGCTGGCCGGATCGAAGCTGCTGCAGAACCAATGCGACATCGGTCACTTTTTGCGGGTCAAACTCCAGGGGAACGGGACGACGGTAAACAAGGCCGCGCTGGGGGCGCAGGTACGGATCACGACGGGCGGCATGACGCTGACCCGGCAGGTGGATGGATCGTCCGGCGCTCATGCGGGAAACCAGAACGACCTGCGTCTGCACTTTGGCCTGCACGATAACGCCGGCCCGGTGAACGTAGACATTACCTGGCCCGACGGTTCGACCCAGACGGTTCCGAACGTGGCGGTGGATGGGACGTTGTCGGTGATTCAGTCATGATGAGTACGTATGAAAAAAACATTTAAAATAGAACACCCCAAGACCAAAGTCCCCCGGCTCTTTGAGGCGGTAAAGAACGAGGTTAGAAAATACTTCAAACGAGAGCGTAGAAAAGAGCTGCCGAAGGGGATCGACTTCTGGGACTTCGATTGTAAGTACGGAACCACTGCTGAAGAAGCCGAAGTGGTTCACTGGTCTGAACTTATCCAGTGTATTGATAAGGCCGAGGGGCAGGGCTTGTTGTCGTTTTATATCGAAATCCTGGCCAAGCCGGGGCGTAGAATGAAAAAGGAGAAGCCGAGGGAAGCTGCGGCCTCATCCAATACACCATCCACGGAAATAGGAGTCGCGGAGTGAATAGAGGTAAGGATTGCATGATGCAAGACGCCGATAATGCGGTCGGCCCGGTAGCGGGCAAAGTTCTGGCTGCGCTGGACAAAGAGCGAAAGCGGAAGCTCATCGATTTCGAGGCGCTCCGGCTGGGCGCTGAGCGGACAGCGGAACTGGAACGCGGTGTCATCGGGGAAGATTGCATGATGAACCTGGATCCACTTCACGCAGTCTATGCCTATGCGCAAAACAAGATGTCTGTTCTGGTCGAGCACCTTGTGGAGCTTCCTGCCTGCGCCAAGCTCATGCCGGAATCGTGTTGGCATTCAACACGCCATACGTGATCGGGACGTGGAGCGGCAACAGATTTTCGCCGGTCAACCCGGAAGACTGGGAAGCATTCCTCGACAGAACGCTGGCTAAGACCGGTATCCGCGACCCCCGTGAAGCTTATGCTCACCTGATGAAATATGGACTGTCTTTGAACTATTGGAACGAATACGTGATGGAAGCCTACGTGAACCACAGCCACGATATGATCCTGTTAGCCGGGTTCCCGGATTTGCCGTCGAGCAGACCCCACTCGCGGCAACGGTCCGTCTGACCGTGGTCACGGAGTCCAGTCACATTGCGCCAGGCATGGTCCGGTTCTTTTCATGCCGCGTCTTGTGGTGTATAGTCCACAGATGAAGATGTGGTGTCCATGGGTTCCGGTGGCGGCAGTGATGGCGGTATCGGCACTGGGAGCCGAGGATTTCGGCGCACCGTACGCCGTGGACGGGAACACCCTGGGCTTGTGGCATTTTGACGAGGCGGCCGGCGGGAGTACCGCCTTCGATGCCACGACGAATGGAAACGATGCAGTGATCGATCCGAACGCGGTCGATCCATGGGGCGATGGATACGGGCCGTTGGATCCTGCCGAGACGTGGGGGCCCGGCCTGTTCGGACAAGGGTTGCACACCTGGCTCACCAGCGTTCCCGACCAGAACATCGGTACGCTGATCGTGGCCCAGGACCCGCCGGGCCAGGGAAACAGTTCCCTGTTCGTGTCCGGCGATTTTTCCATCGAGTTCTGGATGAATGCCTCGGCGACATCCCCCGGTACCTGGGAGGACTACATCCTCGCCAAGGGAACCGGGTCTCCCTACAACCTGCGGTACGACCAGAACCAACTGGAATTCGGCTGGTTCAGCGGGGGCTGGCAAAACATCGTTGACCCCACGATCATCCCCCTGAACGAATGGCATCACGTAGCAGTCACCATTGACAGCACCTCGGTCCCGGGCAGTTCCCTGGTCACCTTTTATGTCGACGGTAGCCTCACGTCTCAGCACACGGTGAATCCGGTGCAGGACTTCCCGGGTGCGAGCGACCACAATCTCTACTTTCTGGGTCCGGACAATGGCCATCCCTTCAACTGTTTCCAGGGCCGCCTCGACGAGTTGCGCATATCGGACAGCGTGCGCGTTTACGGCGACTCCGGGGGATCGTGGTGGGAGTCGGCCGCGTGGTACGACGCCTTCTACCAGTATCGGATTCCCCTCGAAGTCACCGTCCCCTCGGCGGGTCAGAGCGTGCTCAATTTTTCGGTGAGCCAGATTGTCCAGGCCCTCGACGCGCTGAGCCCGGTGCCGCACAGCGAGGCGTTCTTCGACTACAACCAGGTCGAAATTGTTGCCTACGATGACCAGGGAGGCATGGTGGGACCGGTCTCCGGGGCCGGGTTCTATTTGAGCGATGTGTCGGGCGAATGGGTGGCGAACGGTTCGTTCGAGGCGGCCAACGGAACATTGCCGGCGGATTGGGGCACAAGTTACCCGGAAAGTTTTTCCCTCGCTGCAGGGCTCTCCCACGACGGGAGCCAGTGCGTACGGGTTTCGTCTACCGTTGAGGACAAGGGCAGCCTCTTCCAGTGGCCGTTCGCGGTCACGCAGAACAACCTCTATCTACTCTCATTCTGGGCGAAGTCGGCGCAGGTGGTGGGGAACGCCACCGTGAATTTCATCTATAACGGGACCCAGCTCGAGACGTCCTACATTCCGAGGATGTATTCGACTGACTGGGCACAGTATGAGCGAATGTTCCGCCCGGAAACTTCAGGAAGCCTGGACCTGATCATCTACCGAACGATCATCGGGGAGGCGTTCGTCGACGATGTGTCGGCCCGGGAAGTGAGAATCGACCTGCTGCTGGACGCGGACGCGCCGGGTCCGCACCGGTACATGCTCTATTGCCAACCCATGGAATCCACCCAACTCATCATCCCCGAAAAACGCGTGACGTCCCTCCCGTCTGCGGCTGCGGCGACGACCTGGGTAGGGGAGGCGCAGCTCTCCGGATGTCGCTCCCGGCACCGGGTTGCCGGCAGCCCGGAATTTGATGTCTGGTTCGCGGAAACGACCGAAAAGATCACCCCGGATCTGGCCCCGCCGTCTGCACTGAGTGATACGGTCGAGATCGCCGCCGCCCGCAACGAGCGGCAATCCTTTCAACTGGTGATCCGCGCCAGGACCCATGTGAACGTTACCGCTGCAACCCTCGGCCCCTTGACATCGGGTGCGGATACGATCCCCGCGGACCAGCATCTTGTGCGCATCGTCGACTACGCGACCATGAGCCAACCGTCGTCTGTTGCGGTGAGCCTTGTCCCGCGCGTTGCGGATATGCTTGTGGATTTCGGACCGAGGTCCCTGACCGCCACGGGGGACAACCTGGCCGTGTGGTTCACCATCGACATTGACGAGGCAACGCCGCCGGGAACGTACGCGGGGGAGGTCGCAATTGACGGGGATGCGGGAGGATCGCCGTTTTCGGTTGCGGTACCGCTGCGCCTCAAGGTGCATCGGTTTGCCCTCCCGGACAAGGTGACGTTCCGCTCGGCTTTCGACGGCCAGTATTTTGCCCTGACCTACGGAACCAATAACATCTACGATTTCCATGGCGTGTCCAACCCGACGGACGAGGCGACCCTGGTACGCGCCTATTACGACGAGATGTGCGCCAACAGGATTTATCCCTACAACGTCACCTATCCGCACGGCGCCTCCTACCAGTGGAATCCGCCTCCCCAGGGATACGGGGTCGACGCGCCGGGCAACCATTTCACGCTCCACAGTTTCGATTTTACCGTCGTCAATGCAGCCCTGAGTCACTTCGTGGATACAGGTCACGCCAATTCGTTCCTGTTCGCCGCCACCAACGGCGGGGTCATCGATCAATTCACCCTGCCGGGAAATTTCGCCGTGGCCTGGGATGATCCTCAATCCGGGGCCACCGCCATCACCAAGGATCAGTACGACAACCTGATCCTGGACTACTACGAAGCCTGGGCCGCGAACCTGATCGGCAATGGATGGATCGACTACGCCTTCATCCTCTGCGACGAGTCCCAGTACCCGGATTATCCCAAGATCCAGAACTTCATCGACGTGCTGGCCTCCAGCCCCACGGCCTCGATGATTCCCCTTCTTTACACCATCAACACCACCTCCGCGTTCACCTGGCGGGAGAACCCCGCCACGAATCCCGTGCCCGTGTTGAAAGACCGGTTGGGCATCTGGGCGGCGGAGAACGATGCCAACGGATTCAATTACAACGAGGAGTACTATTTCACGGATTACGGATCGGATCCAGGAGCGGAGGAGATCTGGTCGTACTACACCCGCTCGCCGCATCTGAACATTGACTCCCACGGATTGAACAACCGGTGCATGCCGGTGAAGAACTACTTCATGGGGAGCCGGGGTTTTCTTGATTGGGCGTGTTTCATTTACGAATTGCCGGACTTCCAGATCCAGAATCCGCGGGTGGATCCCTACGGCGAGTGGGGCAACGGGGCCACGGCCTGGTTTTATCCGCCCGACGCGGTGCCTTCCGCATCGCCCGATTTCACCATCACTCCCTCGGCCCGTTTGGAGATGTTGCGGGAAGGCGTCGAGGACTATGAATACCTGGTCATCCTGGATACGGCCGTGGCGGCGGCGGAGTTGGCGGGCATCGACACAACCGCCGCTGCCGATCTGAAGGCCGGTTTGAAGCGAATGATGGCGTCTCCCAACCACTGGTCGGTGAATTCGGAACGATACCTGTCGCTCCGGGGCCGGATCATGGAGGAGATCGATGCACTAAACTGGTACGTCGCGCACGGGATGCCTACCGCCGGCATATCGGCCATGGATCGTTCCGGGCAGGACATGCTTCTCCAGGTCGATGCGAATCCGGTCTACCAATACACGGTGTATCGCGCGGACGAATTGATGGAAGGGCTGGGTCAACCGGTGCATACAAGGCTGATCGAAACAAATGCCACTGTACAGTTCGTGGATACGAATGCCGCCGCGGAGGCAATCGGTTTCTACGGGGTGGGCGCGGAGATTCCACCCTAATTAGGGTCCGGCCTGCGTGGCGCCAGGTTAAGGATTTCGATCCACGTGCCTCCCGCCCTTTGTCGCGAACCTTGTCGAACAATGGCCTATAATCGAGAGTACGACGCGCTTGTTATTGGCGCCGGTCATAATGGATTGGTCTGTGCCGGATACCTGGCTCGGGCAGGGATGAAGGTGCTCGTGGTCGAACGGCGGCCCATAGTCGGAGGGGCGGCGACCACCGAGGAACTGTTTCCGAGCTATCGCCTGTCCGCCTGCTCCTATATCTGTCACTTGCTCCAGACGAAGGTGATTAACGACCTCGAACTTCGCGACCACGGCTTCGAAGTCTTTCGACTCAACCCCAGGCGATTCAGCCCTTACCCGGACGGACGATCCCTGCTCTTCTGGGATTCCGCCGAGGCGATGCAGGAGGAGATCGGGAAGTTTTCCCGGAAAGATGCCGAGGCCTACCCGCGCCTGCAGGCGTTCTGGAAGCGTGCCGCGGGGATGATTTACCCCTACTTTCTGACGCCGCCTCCCAGCCTGGAAGAATTGCGCAAGAATCTGAAGAACGCTGACGACCAGGCCTTTTTGGACCGGCTCCTCACGGTCAGTACCCGGGAGCTACTCGACGAATACTTCGAAGACGAGGCGGTCAAGGGGGCTTGCGTTTCAACGCAGGATGTGGGCGACCCCTCCGCACCCGGCAGCGCGTGGGGGTATGCCTATTTCCGGTGCGCCATGTTCACGGATCCCGAAAACGACGGCCTTGTGAAAGGCGGCATGGGAGCCATCACCCAGGCCATGGCATCCTCGATTACCTCGAAGGGGGTCACGATACAGACCGATGCACCGGTGGCGCGCATTCTGACCGAGCACGGCGCCGCGATCGGTGTTCGATTGGAGGATGGCACCGAGATCACAAGCAACATCGTGATTTCCAACGCCGACCCGAAAAGAACCTACGTAACGCTGCTCGACCCGGGCGATTTGCCGGATGGTTTTCCGCAGACGATCAGGGACCTGAAGACCAACGTGAGCTACTTGAAATTCCACGCCGCACTGAACCGGCTGCCCGACTTCTCGCACTACTTCAACGGGGACTTCGATCCCCGCTGTCTTGCCATGACCAAGATTTGCCCCTCGGTGGAATACTTCGAAAAAAGCTGGGACGATGCGAGCAACGGCCGGCCCGCCCGGGAGCCGGTCATGGAGGTTCAGATCCCCTCCGTGTGTGACACCACGCTGGCAGCACCCGGTCATCATGTTCTCTCCGTCTGGGCGCTCTATGCGCCGGTACGCCTGTCCGAAGGGAGCTGGGAAGAACGCCGCGAGAAAGTCGGTGAGGACCTGATCGACACGCTGTCCCGGTATGCGCCCGACATCCGGGACTGCATCGTTGACTGGTCGCTTTTTACCCCGTTGGATATCGAGAACCGGGTCGGGTTGACCGACGGCAACATCCGTCATCTCGACATGGTTCCGTCACAGTTCCTCGATCAGCGTCCGCTCCAGGGATGGGCGAGTTATGAAACCCCGGTTCGTGATCTCTACCTCTGCGGCTCCGGCACGCACCCCGGCGGCGATGTCAGCGGGGCCCCGGGACACAACGCGGCCCAGGTAATTATTGAAATGTAATCCATTTTCCGAAAAGGATGGAGCACAGATGCTCAATGTGCGAATACACAACGCTTACCCGGAGAGGATTGTCATGCCACACATTGAACTACTCGAGAGCGGTCATGTGGACCGATATGATTCAGCGTTTCCCACCCTGGTTCGACTGGATTGCGGTGACATTGTCTGCGGTTTCTGCCGTGGCGGCGGGCCGCACGCCAGGGGAGGGACCCATTGTGCCCGGTCATCCGATGGCGGCAAAACCTGGACCCACCAGGGCGTTATTCTCGAACGCACGGAAAATCCCGCACGGACCAGCCATCTGCG
>Ga0315336_1004191_pt1 | contig 17562 bp, 14 predicted proteins | sample ASW5metaG_FD_204512 | JGI IMG/M metagenome (GOLD analysis project Ga0315336, IMG submission 204512) | Ammonia-oxidizing marine archaeal communities from Monterey Bay, California, United States - ASW #5 | ecosystem: Environmental > Aquatic > Marine > Intertidal zone | place: USA: California... | reverse complement strand
GTTTCAAGATTTCGCATCGTCCGATTCGCTGTTGATTGTTCGGCATAGTGGTGGGAACTCGGTTTCCCTGATTGGTACTGCATTGAATCCAGACGAACTAAGTATTGTGCAGTGGAGGAAAAACGCGGATCTTTGGGAAATCCATCGTCTCAAGACCTTTCCTTTCGAAAACCCCGAAATCCAAATCGGGCACGACGAAAGGAACCTGGTTTCGATCTCGCTCGAATCGAAATCGTTTGGCGCGTCTCATTCGATTCCGGACAAAGTCATGATCTATGCGACGGTTCCGGAGGGAAATATTTCCTGATGGTCTATTCATTGAAATCAATCAAGGACTCTCGGTCCGATGGATACGCGATGTTGGCAGTCCTCGCTTATGTCATGGCTATTTCTCTATTGAGTACAGCCTTTATTTCCGCGTTGAATTTTTCTTTGGACCAACAACAACACCAAAGACACTTGTCTGCAGGCGAAACGGCCGCGGAAAGCGGCGTGCATTACGCAGCCGCTTTGCTCGAGGCGAGCCCCGAGGCGAGCGGTCAACAAACGCTTTCGTTGGCAGACTATGAAATAAAAGTGGAGATTGAAGAAGGCGTAGCGGATAACACCTGGAATATTCGATCGACGGCGTACTTAGGCGGAATGGCGGTCAATTTACACGAAACGGCGTTCGAAGCGGTACTCGTCCGGACCCGCGCCGGGTGGGCACTGCAGAACCTTGAACGAATACGGGGTGTCAACACCGCCCCGGGAGATAAAACATGAAAAATAGCCGCGGATTTACGTTAATGGAACTAAATATCGTGATCGCGATTATTGGGGTTCTCGCGGCCATATTGCTTCCCGGATTAGCAAAAGCGCGGGAAGCCGGCCGCCGTGCGAGCTGCGCACAGAATCTGAACCTGATGGGATTGGCATTGCATATTTACGCTCAGGAAAACGACGGAGTATTGCCGTGGAGCGGTGGAAACAACAACGCTGATTGTCTATTGCCTCTTTTGCATGAAGGGAGCCTCGTCGTCGGCAACTTCATCTGCCCTTCCGATTCTCGAAATGATTTGGACGAAATCGAAATGGATGGGACCAATAAAGAATTTGTGAGCTATCGTTATCTATTGACGACCGGACTGGAATCCGAATTGAGTATTCGGGCGTCGTACGAATATTTCGGCGCCTATACGAAAGCACCGATTCAATCCCGAACCCGCCATACCATCCCAAAGGTTCCTATCATGTGGGACCGCACCCAAGATTATGCTGCAGGAAGTAGCCATCAATCCTGGAAAACGAACGTCTTGTGGCTTGACGGCTCGATTACGATGATGGACGCATCCCAATTCCCGTCGTTTGCTTTGCCGTATGCGCCCAAGGGAATCGAATTTGACACGCCACAACCCACAGCCGAAGAGCCCTATTTACGGTCTCGAAATCTTTAACGTCTCGCAGTTGCCCATTCAATAATAAGATAGTAGCCGTTCGATGATGCTATCCAGGCCATCGCCTTCAAAGTCGCCTATCCCAGTATTTGGTGGCCGAATGTTAAAGTTTATATACATCGAGTCAGAACACAATCCCTATTCCCGATCGGTGCGGAAAAGGTGTAACAATTTTATCTTGTCCGGGGTCTAACGATTGGCTCTAAGACTTCGGCCTCAACGACACGTTTGAATTATTTTTTCAAAAAGCGGGTATAATCAATATATGAGGATTAAGTGTCTGACAATACTGGCTCTGCCGCTCGTGCTGCTAGCGTGCAGTAGCAAGCCTGAGGTCTCTCCCGAAGCGGTGATGGTCGAGAAGACCATGTGGGTAACGGCCTATTGCCATTGTCAAAAATGTACGAGTTGGACGACCGATTCCAAAGGTAAACCAGTATTCGCTGCGGGATCCCAAAAAGGTCAACGTAAGGAAATCGGGGTTACCGCCAATGGCGCATTTGCGAAGAAAGGGACCATCGCAGCGCCGTCCAGTTATCCCTTCGGTACCGTGATGTACGTGCCTGGTTACGGCTGGGGAACGGTCCAGGATCGCGGCGGTGCGATCAAAAACGACAAACTGGATCTGTACTTCAAGAGTCACAAGAAAGCCCTTGAGTGGGGTCGCCAAAGATTAACGGTTACAGTTTATTTAGATTAAGAGAAATGGTTTACCTAGTCAACGATGTAGGGTTGAATCCAGGCTGTTTCCGTATCCCCTTTTCTGTGCGGGTTGTCTTGGATTAGGTCGGATACGATTTTTGCCCGCACGTATAACTCGTTTCCGGTCAGGCGATACACCGCCGGGTTTTCGGTGGTTTCAAATAAGACTTCGCCCACGCCTTCGTCATAAATTCTCGTCGCAGCTCGGTTTTCATTTCCGTCGGCATCTTTTCTCGGTTCGGAACTCATGTCCGTCCCTTTCATCGTTCCGATAAATTGTGTCGTGTAGGTGACTCCGGCTTGGGCGTCGATCGATATCGATAGTTTTTTCTTTGTTCCTTTGACTTCACTCAACAACACGCCGGTAGTAGCATAAAAGTTCCCTTCGAGATACGCGTTCACCAGTTCGTCGGACGTTAATTTCGGAGCCAAGACCATGCACCAGCCACGAAAGGGGTTGTCCTTTCCGACGCGTAATTCGAAATAATTGTGCGCGTCATCGGTGCCGACGCCATAAACTAACGATTTGCCTTCGGCTAACCGTGTAGAGAGCATGATGTCCCAAAGTCGATCGGTAGACACGATAAGGTTGTCTTCATCGCCCCAATTTCGAACTCCGGCATGGCCGTTGTAGAGTTCGAAGAATTGGACGTTCCCAGCAGAAAGGATGTCTTCTGCATTGACCGTTTGATTCCAATTGGGATGATCCAGGTGCGCGAACATGGGAATGTCGAGTTCTTTGGACTGTTCGTTCACTTTGTCGATGTTACCGCGGATACCCTGGTCTTTGTAGTTCCCGAAGGCAGGTTGAACCTTTTTTCGTACGTTTATTCCATTTACATGGACCTGAGGGTTGCGTGACGTGATTTCTTCGCCCCACACCAGTTCGAATACGCCTTTCTGGTCGAAGCGTTCCTTCAATTCGACCATCGTCTTCAATCGCATTTCTTTCTGCCCGTTCACATCACGCGTCTCGACCCAATCGGTCCCGAATTTCTCTTGTAATTCTTTCAACCGGATTTCGGAGGTTTTGTGTTCGAAGCCTACAGGAACCCAACGGACTCCTCTCAACATCGTATTGTGATCCGTGATCGAAATGAAGTTGTATCCCATTTCTTTGTACCAATTGACGATGTAATCGGGTGCTGCATCTCCATCGCTCCACAACGTGTGGGTGTGGGTTTGACCTTTGTACCATTTTAGAGAGGGCCCTGCTTTTAAGTGCAGCTTTGCGCCGTTCGCGGTGCCGGTCAAAACGAAGGTACACAAAAATAGTAGAGCGAGCGAGTTCTTGATGTGCATGTCGGTATCCTTGAATAGAATTCAATAAGAGTCGGTTAATCGATCGCGTAGTTACCTACCGTGATCTCTGCTTTGATGAAATTGGTTCCGGGTACGGGACTGCCTGCGGCACGGCGTAACGTGGATAGTTGCCCAATGTGAGTGAACGTGTCGGCCAACGGGCCCTGTACCATTTTCAAGTCCTCGCCATCGGAAAGTTTAGCGCCCGACGCTAAAGCAGTGTCAATGTCGTTCAACACTTGGTAAAACCTCTCTACTTCTCCGCCCCACTCCAAGCGGTCAAACGCGACGCGTTCGCCTTGAGTAAGCCGCCCGCGGCAATAGCCCAAGACCATGGCCATATGATTGACCAACTCTGCCGCAGACATGGCCCCATCCGCGAGGTGCTGGTCCTCGAATCCAACGGGTGCATCCTTGAGGGCCAACTTGCTCCGATAGGCGATCGTCGCCACCAGATGACGCATGATGCGCGTGGTCTGTTCATCAATCGATACCAAGTCGCTCATAATTTCTTTCTCCTTCTAGAAAATTGCAATGCGAGAGATACTCTATCAGGCTGTGCCGCGACAAAGTCGCTCCAAAAAGGCGTCCGTGACGCCCCTTAGCCCTGGATCATTTTTTCGTGACCTTCCCACTCTTTGTCGCGAAGGACGAATTTTTGAATTTTTCCTGTGGATGTTTTGGGCAGTGCGCAGAATTCGATGGAAGATGGACACTTGAATCGAGCGATGTTGTCTTTGCAGAAGTCCATCAAATCCTGCTCGGAAACATCTTCTCCTTCTTTCAACGTGACGAATGCTTTTGGCGATTCACCCCATTTTTCGTGGGGTACGCCAATTACGGCGCATTCGAGGACAGCCGGATGTCGGTAAACAACTTGTTCCACTTCGATGGAAGATATGTTTTCACCGCCGGAGATAATGACGTCTTTCGAGCGATCTCTTAGTGCGGCATATCCGTCAGGATCCCAAACGGCGACGTCGCCCGAATGGAAGTATCCACCTCGGAAAGCTGTCGCCGTCGCTTCCGGGTCGTTGTAGTATTCCTTCATCACCATGTTTCCGGTCATGACGACTTCGCCCAAGCTTTCGCCATCCATCGGAACATCGTTCATGTCGTCATCGACGACACGAATTGGATCCGACATGATGTATGCGACACCTTGACGGGCCAACAGTTTTCCTTGTTCCTCCATGGACTTGTCTTTCCAATCGGGCTGGTAGGCGCAGATGGTGGTTGGACCATACGTTTCGGTTAGTCCGTATACGTGGAAAATTTTTGCGCCCATTTCAGTTACGTTTTCAATTAACGTTGGAGAAGGCGGTGCGCCGGCAGTGGTAATAATCAACGGTCGGTCCAATTTCGTCGGTCGCGAGGGATCGTTTAGAAGAGCAATGAGTACAACAGGCGCGCCATTGAAGTGTGTTACTTTTTCTTTTTCGACCAACGGCCAGACGTCGGCAGGTTCGAATTTACGAAGGCAAACGTGGGTGCCGCCTTGGGCTGTGACGCCCCATGTGAAGCACCAACCATTGCAATGAAACATGGGGAGTGTCCACATATACACCACGTCGGGCGTCATATGGGTTTCCATGGTTTCATTGATGGCGTTGAGGTAGGCGCCGCGATGGGTGAAAACGACTCCCTTGGGGCGACCGGTCGTTCCCGATGTGTAATTAATCGTAATTGATTCGTCTTCGTCTTCGATGAGCCATTCCTGATCTTCCGGACTTCCTTCCTGAAGAAAAGCCTCGTATTTTGTTCCACCGAGAGTTTCGAACCCATCGACGTCTACGACATCCACAAAATGTTCAACCGTTTCCAGATCGTCTTTAACAGGAGCGATAACCGACGAAAACTCGCTGTCACAAATAAGGACTCTCGCTCCAGAATGGTTTAAGATGTATTCGATTTCACCGGTGGAGAGGCGAATGTTGATTGGGACGATCATGGCCCCAGCTAACAACACCGCGAAATGAGCGTCTAACATAGGCGGAATATTGGGAAGCATGACGGCTACCCTCTCCCCTTTTTTGATGCCTCGGTTTTTGAGAGCCGAAGCCAATCGGTTGACGCGTTCACCGAATTCTTTGTAGGTATAGGATTTGTCCCCGTGGACGATTGCGGTTTTGTTCGGATATACGAAAGCACTGCGTTTGATAAAACTCAGTGGAGTTAAGTAGCTTTTGTAGACGTCATCAAATGATGCCATGATAATTCTCCTTGGAAAACGTGTATTCCATTTACATAAACGATGTATTACACTACCGACAATTGATTCCTTTTTCAATGAAGGAAATTGCTAAGGAATAACGAGGGGAAAGTTATGAAGGTCACGATACTCGTAGTTCTGATAGGATTGACCATTCCTTTTTACGCAGATGCGGAATCGCGGAAATCAAAAAAAGAAAGTGGCACCATGACCAAACCAATTTTATCCGATCCGCACCGCGCGGGCCGTTCCATGACGATGAGCCAACACGGAATCGTAGCATCTTCACACGTGCTCGCTTCACAAGCCGGATTGGACATCTTACGCGATGGCGGGACCGCGATGGACGCCGCAATCACCGTAGCGGCCACCCTCGGGGTAGTGGAGCCCGCGATGATCGGTATCGGTGGAGATGCATTCTTTCTCTATTACGAAGCGGAAACTGGAAAAGTGCACGCCTACAACGGAAGCGGCCGCTCTCCGATGAATCTCACTCGAGAGTACTTTGATACGAAAGCAAAATTGGAGATTGTCGACGAATCCTGGGAAGCCGTAACGGTTCCGGGCGCGGTGGACGCATATTTCGCAGGATTGAAGCAATTTGGGAACAAGCCGATGTCGGAAGTTCTGGCTCCGGCAATCAAGTACGCGGAAGAAGGGTTTCCCGTCCATGAAGTCGTAGGTCTCACCTGGGCGAGTGCGGCCGGGAAATTAAGGAAACACGAATGGTCTGAGAAACTGAAGTTGCCGAACGGAAGACCTCCGAAAGTCGGCGAGCTATTTCGTGATCCCGCATTAGGGAATTCGCTGCGCAAGATCGCGGAAGGCGGACGGAGTGCATTTTATGGCGGCGAGATTGCGCAGGAGATAGTCCGCTATTCGGAAGAAACCGATGGCTTCCTAACCGTCGACGATTTTTCGAATCATGAGGGCAATTGGTTTGATGCTGTCAGTACCAATTACCGCGGGTACGATGTCTGGCAATGCCCACCCAACGGTCAAGGAATGGGCGTTCTGATGATGTTGAATATACTAGAGGGATACGATTTAGCCTCCATGGAATTCAATTCTGCCGAATACACTCATTTGATGATCGAGGCAAAAAAACTGGCCTATGCAGATTTGTACAAGTTCGTCGGTGATCCGGAACGCGGAGTGATTCCTGTCGACGGATTGCTGTCAAAAGAGTATGCGAAAGAAAGAAGGAATCGAATCAAGGAAAAGAAGGCTGCGGAAACCGTCGATGCCGGGATTCCCAAGAAAGGGGATACCGCGTATCTTACCGTCATCGACCAATGGGGAAACGCATGTTCCTTCATAAATTCTCTTTTTGCTCCTTTTGGCAGTGGAATCGTTGGTGGGAATACCGGTATTGCGCTCCAAAATCGCGGCGCTGGTTTTTCGTTGGAAAAGGGACACTTCAATGAGTATGCACCCGGAATACGACCGTATCACACGATCATCCCTGGCATGGTTACAAAGGATGGAAAGTTGTATATGTCCTACGGACTCATGGGTGGGGATATGCAGCCCCAGGGGCACACGCAGTTCTTGACGAGCCACATCGATCACGGGTTGACGATACAGCAAGCGGCGGACGTTCCGCGCTGGCGCCATATCGACGGACTGACCGTGCGGATGGAATCGGGCACGCCAGAAGAAACAATGAAGCAACTGAGCAAGTGGGGCCACGAGGTTAAGCCCGGGAGTTTTACTCAAATGGGCGGGGCTCAAGCGATCATGATTCACCCAGATACAGGCATTTATATGGGCGCATCCGACCCGCGTAAAGATGGCGCTGCATTGGGGTATTGACTATGCCTCGTCAATAACACCGCCGTTTTTGAATTTATTCAATGAGTGATCAGTGAGTTTAAGGAATACGACACCAATGACGGCTGCCAAGATACTAGCCACGAAAATGGCCACCTTCCCGTTTTCGACCAACTCACCTGCAACTTCAGGATCCACTCCAAGAAACGCCAACTGATTGATAAAAAGGGACATGGTGAAACCAATTCCGGCAAGGAACCCAACGCCGATTACGTGGTTCCAGGTAACTCCGGAGGGCAGAGATGCGATTCCGGCTTTGACCGCGATGTAGGAGGCGAGGAAAATGCCCAACGGTTTACCAACAACTAAACCAAAAACGATTCCGAGAGTTGTCGGGCTTACGAGCATATCGCCAATGCTGGAAAAATCAATGTGGACGCCGGCATTCGCGAAAGCAAAAATCGGCATGATCAAAAACACGCAAAATGGTTCGAGTTTATGTTCTATGCGTTGGAGCGGCGCTTCAACGTGATGACATTCGGTATTCATGTGCCGAATCAACCCTTGTTGATTGTGATTGACCATCAAGTCCTTTTTCTCGTTGTCTTTCATGTGGTCATCCCAGTGGTCTTCCGCGTGGATAAATTTCTCCAATAGTTCCTTCATGCGGCCCTGAAACAGATGAGTCTTGTATCGAGCTTTGGTAGGAATCGAGAACGCGAGTAGAATTCCAGCGATGGTCGCGTGAACGCCCGACTGGAGAAACGCCAACCAAATTATAGCGCCGAAGATCATGTAGGGTGCCATGGAACGTACGCCGTAAAGGCCGAGACAGAACGATAAAATAATGAGGCCTGAGCCGAGCATCAAAGGACCGAGCGCGATCTGATCGGTGTAAAAAATAGCGATCACGGCGACGGCACCCATATCATCCACGATGGCTAGTGCCACAAGAAAAATCATCAACGAGGGTGGAACCCATTTCTTGAGCATGGCGATACAACCCGCTGCGAACGCGATATCGGTCGCCATCGGAATTCCCCAACCAGCGGCCGAAGCTTCACCGCGATTAAAAAGAGCAAAAATTAGTGCGGGTGCAACCATGCCGCCGATTGCGGCGAAGACGGGTAGCATGGCTTTTCGAACCGAGGCCAATTCGCCGACCAACAACTCACGTTTAATTTCCAATCCCACCAGGAAAAAGAAGATGGCCATTAAGCCATCGTTGACCCAATGATGGATGCTTTTTTCAAAGCCACCGTCTTCGCCCCAAGAAAGGCCAAAAGGAGATTCCCAGAAATGATGGTATTGTTCGGCGAATCCGACGTTGGCAATGATGACAGCTAGTAAGGCGGCAACGAGTAGAGCTCCGGAGCCGAGCATGTCGTGGTGTAGAAAACGTTTGAAATAAGTAATGTGTTCTAAAGGCGGCGCATGATGCCCGCCTTCGTTTTCCCCAAGGTCCTTCACTTCCGACATTTTGATAGCTCCCCCGTTCCTGGCTCACCCCACCGTTGAACAAATTATACCCTATATCTCCATATTTTTGAAGCCCTTAGAACGATTTCGATCGTTAAAATGAACCGTTAACCCAATACCATCCTCGTGAATTTAGAATTGATACGCGTAATACACCTATTTTCATAGTAGCTTTGTCTCAATACGATGGAGCGCCAACTCGACTAATGCCAATTGTTTATTGAGCGGATCAACGCATTTACATGTTGCATAATTCACCTCTTTTAGGGTATTTTAATTCTTTCGGGCTGCTCCAAAAACACTCATTTCGTTGAGTTCTGTACGCCCAAATTCGCTAAAACGATGAATAGACGGGGAAATTATGACTACTGCAAAGGTTCAAATAGACGGCAACGAATATGAATTGCCTGTATTTCAGGGTTCGGAACAGGAAACAGGGATTGATATCGCGTCGTTAAGGGGCGCTTCCAAAGCGATTACGTTTGATCCGGGCTATGGCAACACCGGTTCCTGCAAGAGTGCAATCACGTTTATTGACGGCGAAAAAGGAATCTTGAGACACCGGGGTTACGCTATCGAAGATTTGGCCGCTCATGCGACTTTCACCAAAGTGGCCTACTTGATGATGAATGGCGAACTTCCAAATGCCGATGAATTGAAAGCCTTTGAATCCGCTATCAACAAGGATTTGTCCGTTCCGCAGGGAATATCCAGTCTTGTTGAACAATTTCCCACGACGGCCCACCCGATGAGTGTAGTCTCTTCCGCTATCGCTGCTTTTTCTTCTTTTTATCCCGATTATGACCAGGACAGCGCACTGGCCGCGAACGCACAAAGGTTGATGGGCCACATAGTGACCGTTGCAACCGCCTACTATCGAAGAACGCAAGGTGAAACTCCTATCGCCTATGACGACTCGCTCGGCTATTGCGGCAATTTTCTGAAAATGATGTATGCGAAAGGCGACGGATATGAAGTGCCCGAATCGTTAGAAAACGCCTTGAATATGCTTTTGATTGTTCACGCAGACCACGAACAGAATTGTTCGACTTCTACGGTTCGAATGGTCGGATCAAGTCAGGCGCCATTGTTCGCCTCTATATCAGCGGGCGTTTCCGCACTTTGGGGTCCCCTCCATGGTGGGGCCAATCAAGCCGTGATCGAAATGCTTCAGGAAATTCAAGACCAAGGCGGAGACTATGAAAAATCCATGGAAATGGCGAAGGACAAAGAGTCCGGTTTCCGTTTAATGGGGTTTGGGCACCGTGTATATAAAAATTTCGATCCACGTGCGACCATTCTCAAAGCAGCATGCGATCGCGTGCTCGATGAATTGGGTGTGGAGGATCCGCTCCTTGATATCGCCAAAAACCTCGAACGAATTGCCCTCGAAGATGAGTATTTCGTGAAACGGAATCTTTATCCTAACGTAGATTTTTACAGTGGAATCATTTATCGCGCGATGGGGATTCCCGTAGATATGTTCACGGTCATGTTTGCAATCGGACGGATGCCTGGCTGGATTGCTCATTGGCTCGAACAGCATGGTGAAGGCGGCAAAATCCACCGCCCGCGACAAATTTACACAGGTGAAAATTTCAGGAGTTATCCTGTTTAAACCAATTTTGTAGATTGTTATATCCACCTGACGGGATGAACAGCTAAATGTATACGACCCTTCTTCAAGTGTTAACTGTCGCGGTGCTCGCGGCGTCTCCCCCGGCTCTCGAAAATTTGTCAGTCCAGAAAGAGCTTCCTTCGCCTTTCGTGATGCTCGATGGTACGCGCGTGACGACCCCGGACGAGTGGTACACGAAGCGGCGACCGGAACTAAAACAGCTTTTTCAGCACTACGTGTACGGATACATCCCTGCGTTAAAAGGGGTCGAGCCGGTCGGTCAATTGCTCACCGAAGGCGTTCTCGACGGCAAGGCTGATCTCTTACAAGTCGATTTGAAGATCAACTCACTCATGACAGCGGCGCCCCGGATTCACTTGGCTATTTTCCTTCCGACGGGGAACGATGGACCTGTGCCTGTATTTTTGGGTATCAACAAATGCGGCAATCAGACGGTAATGGCCGACTCCAATATCCGAATTCAATCACATGAGTGGATTCACGACAGTTGTGGGGATGATGGCGAAGCGATCCGGGGTAACAGGACCAACTACTGGAATGTCGAATATCTGATTGAGCGTGGTTATGCGTTTGCGACGTTTCAAGTGGCGGATATCGATCCGGACCGCAATGATTTCAGCGATGGGATACACCCATGGATCAAAGATTTCGACCACACTGACACGGACTCAAATTGGGGGACCATCGCAGCATGGGCATGGGGCTTTCATCGAGCGATCGATTTTCTCGAAATGACAGAAGGAATTGATGGGGATAAGATTTCTATCATTGGGCATTCGCGACGGGGAAAAACGGTTTTGTTTGCCGCAGCGATGGATGAACGCGTGGCGTTGGTTGTTCCTCACCAATCCGGCACGGGTGGAATGGCGTTGTCCCGAAATAATAATCAAGAAAGTGTTAAGCGGATTACGCGGGTCTTCCCACATTGGTTCAATGATCAATTCCCTAAGTTTGGCAATGGGAATGAAACGCGTTTACCCATTGATCAACATTTGTTGACCGCGCTTGTCGCTCCCCGCCCGTTGCTGGACACAGCCGGGTTGAAGGACACGTGGGCAAACTTTGAAAGCGCTCATAAAAACCTTGAGGCGGCTAGTGAAGTCTACGAGTTCTTGGGCGAAAAAGGAATTGTAGGGACCGGAATCCTTCAAGGCGAAGACGAGATTAATTCGGAGACGGCCGGGAAACTTCTCCAGTTCCGTTTGGATACGAAGCATACCCTCACGAAAGAGTACTGGCGCGCGATTCTCGATTTCGCGGACCTACACTTGAATCATTAAGTTTTTCTACAAGTACCGATCAAACCACCTTTTGAGATGTTCAAGTCGGACTATTCTACGGTCAGTTCTCCCCACTCTAGACAGCCCGTGAGATTCGTCGGGAAACCGTATGAATTCCGTCGGGACGCCGAGTTTCTTGAGCGCGACGTAAAATTGTTCGCTCTGTTCAATATCGCAACGTAGATCCTGCTCACTGTGAATGACGAGCGTAGGCGTCTTCGTATTTCCTACGTGTTTCATTGGAGACTGTTCCCAATAACTGTCTGTTATATCCCATGCAGGTTTGTCTCCGAATTCGCGCTGAAACATCCAATTGAAATCACTGGAGCCATACATACTGACCAGATTACTGACGCAACGTTGCGTGGCAGCGGCTTTGAAGCGATGGGTATGGGTGACCATCCAACAAGTCATATACCCGCCGTAACTCCCGCCGGTAACACCCATACGTTTTTTGTCAATATATGGTTGTTTGGACAAGTAGTCGGCCCAGCACATCAAATCTTCATAGTCTTTAGTGCCCCATGCATTCTCGATGACTTTTGCATGTTCTTCGCCGTAACCCATTCCGCCGCGAGGGTTGCAAAAATAGACGACGTATCCGGTTGCGGCAAGGTATTGAAACTCGTGCATGAACAGGTGGCCATACTGTGTCATCGGACCGCCGTGTATTTCCATGATGGAAGGGTACTTTTTACCTTTTTTAAAACCCGGTGGTTTGAGAATCCAGCCTTGAATATCGTTTTTGTCACTGCCTTTGAACCAAACTTCTTCCAGGTCACCGAAGGTTTTTTTCTTGAACCAGTTGGAATTAACTTTTGTTAAAACTCTCTCGGAACCAGACTGCATATCTCTGACGTGATACTGTCCAGTATCATTTTCGTTCGGAAAGAGATACACCAAGCGGTCCTGCGTGCCATTGAAGAGAAAATCTTCGACCACGCCTCGTTCATCAATCAGAGTTTCGATTTCGGGTTTCTTCGTGCTTACGGCTACTGAACACAGAATATTTTTTCCTTTTTGCGCGACTTGGAAATAGATCTTGGTGCCGTCCGTTGACCAAACGGGCCGTGTGTGATGGGAATCATTTAGATCGTTTATGGTGAAAGTGTTGGCATCGATATCGAATAATCCCGTCAGGTTGCGGACTTTTTCTTTGCCATTGGCGTTGGTCACAAAAATCTTATTATTCTGCCACCAATCCCCTCTTCCCTCGCTGCCGATCCATGCGACTTGTTTACCGTCTGGCGAGAACGAAGGGAATGCCTTTCCGCCAATGGGCAGATTCATTCTTTTTGAACGCCCGGATTTCAAATTGAGAATATAAAGGTCTTCTGCCTCAGGGTCTAAGTCCGGTTCATCGGCATGGTTGGAAACGTAGATTACTTTGGTGCCATCAGGAGACCATGCGGGCGAGTATTCTTCGTGAGTTAGGCCATCAGTCAGTTGTTCACCCTTCCCGGTCTTCGTATTGAAGAGCCAGAGGTGCCACCGCTCCTTTGGATAGAAACCTTCGCCGTCCATCTTAAAAAACGTTCGTGTGATATGGCGGGAAACAACACCCAATTTCTTCTTCTGTTCGTCTTTTTCCCGATCCAAATCGTCCTGGTCTTTTTTGCGGAACATGCACAACAGTTGTTTGCCGTCGGGCGACCATTCCAAACTCCCAAAATCCCCTTTTACGTTTGTCAATGGACAGGCTTCGCCTCCATCGATTGGAATTAGATAGATTTGGAATTGAGATTCAGAACGTCGATTGGAAAAAAAGGCCAACTGTTTACCGTCTGGGGAAAACGTTGGACTATGATCGAAGTGATTTCCGTGTGTGAAACGTTTCGGTGCGCTTCTAGAAGTGGGCGTGACCCATAAATTGGAGAATTTCTTTTCTGTTGATTTGTCGACCCATCGCTGTGAATATGCCAGGAAATTACCTTCGGATGAAAGTGTGGCACCCGAAGCATGTTCCAGTTTGTATAAATCCTGTGCAGTGACCAGATTTTTGTTGGTTGCCATGAGTCTTCTCCGTATTTTCGATCAATTATGCATACTCCTTCTTACGAGTGCTTCAGTACTTTTTTGAGCGCGGACGCAACGTCCTGGACGTTTTTCTCAGTCAATCCAGGGTGTAGAGGTAAGGAAAGGACATCGTTCGACGCGGCGGTCGATTCGGGCAAGTCTTCTGGTAAGAGATTGAACGTATCTCTGAAGAAAGGATGCAGGTGAAGGCCCCAGAAATGATAACCGGAACCCACGTTTTCTTGGCGCAAGGCATATGCCACTTCATCGCGGGTCTTGGTGAGCTTGTCGAGTTTCAGTCGAATAATCATCAAGTGCCATGCGTGGGCGTCGTGATCGGTGACGTCCAGTAAGGAAAGTTCATCAATGTCGCCAAGGACTTGACGGTATAGATTTGCGAGGCGTTTCCGTCGGTCAGAAAAGTCGGGCCATTTCTTCAACTGCTCGAGCCCTATTGCTGCGGCCACATTTCCCATCGCGTATTTGAATCCGGGTTCTACGACCTCGGGCGGTGACGGGATCGCGCTTCTGCCATATCGTTGCCAGGCGTTGGCGGACATACCGTTCGCGGCAAGCATTTTGAGGTGCGCGGCTGTATCTGCATCTCTACAGGCGATGGCCCCTCCTTCGAGTGTCGTAATGTTTTTAATCGCATAGAAACTAAAACAGGAAAGTTCGCCCATGCTGCCAATGCGGTTTCCGTTATAGGTGGTTCCGAAGGCGTGAGCGGCGTCTTCGATGATGGGGATTCCATGTTTCTTACCTATAGCGTAAATGGCATCCAAGTCACAGGCTTGTCCGCCCATATGTACGGGGATAATGGCCTTGGTATTCGGTGTAATTTTTTCTTCAACTGCAGCAGGGCTAACGTTGAGCGTCGTTCCATCGATATCGGCAAACACGGGCGTCGCGCCCATGTGGACAATCATATTTCCGATGGAGCCCCAAGTGACTGGTGGAATGATGACTTCATCGCCCGGGCCGATACCGTAATGCGCCAGGCAAAGGTGAATCGCGTTGGTACACGATGCGGTAGCCACCACGTGTTCGGAGCCGACGGCTTCACCGAACGCGGTCTCAAAGGCCCCTATATGAGGACCCGAGGTCACCCAGCCGCTTCGCATGGCGTCGAGGACGACTTGTTCTTCGTTTTCGTCCAGGATCGGTTTCGCCAATGCTATGAATCGTGGCGATACCGGTTCGCCTCCATCTTCTACCGGTGTATCCATAAGCGATTTCATACGCCGGACATTAAAATAGATTTCGTCAAATGGATCGTAACCTTTTTTGCGGATGTCGGCTTCAATCTCTTTCACTGAATCTTCAATGGAAACAGTTGCAGTAAAACCAAGTTCATCTTTGATCTTGTCGAAAACGACACGATACGTGCGCCGATCATCGTCTTCACTTTGTATTTCGAGGTTCGTGTCGGGAACAATTCCTACTACCTGGTCAGCCAATCCACGAATCTGGACATTTTGATCATCTACTCCAACGTTGAATGCCACGCCGCTGATTTTTTCGGCGGGCGCTTCCAGCATCATGACAAAAGCACGTGCCGCATCCTTGACATGAATAAAGGGGCGCCATTGATTTCCTCCGCCCATAACCTTCACGACGTTTTGGGTGACTGCCGTGGCGGTCATTTGGTTGACGGCGAGATCGAAGCGCATACGTCGGGACCAACCAAACAAGGTGGCCATACGGCCGGCGACAGGTTCGAAGGTTTCGCTTTTGAGTCCGAGAATCGCTTTCTCACCTTCGATCTTACTTTCGGCGTAGGCGGATACCGGGTTCATCGGACTTTTTTCGTCTAACAATTCCGTAAGACCATGCCCGTATACCGAACACGAAGATGCGAACGCGAATCTGCGGACACCTTTTTGAACGGCCATATTGACCAATTCGACAGTGCTATCGACATTCACGTCGAGGGTAAGTTCCGGGTCGAGGTCGCAGGATGGGTCGTTGGCCAAACCGGCGAGATGCACGATAGCGTCGACACCATCCAGAAGCTCGGGAAACTCTTGCAAACGTCGAATATCACCCTCCACCACTTCCAGTTTATCGGAGGATGAAAATTCCTGTAGAGAAGCGTTACCGAAACAGAAACGGTCGAAAATTCGTACGTGGTGGTCTTTTTCCAACAAAAGAGCGGTAACCCAGCTCCCTAAATAGCCGGCACCGCCGGTAATGAGAATTCGCATTAATGTACTCCACTCCAAAGTCTTTCGAAAGTATAACAATTATGGCCAGGTGGAAAGAAGAAGCCGACTTGCACCCATTGGGCAAACGATTTATTATTAGGGGGTTGAAGTAACTTTCGGGGGACATTTTGATGCAGTTGGAACTCATCAATCAAGATGAGGAATCTCTACGCTACCAATTTGAAGCGTTATTTGATGCTCCGGTCAATTTGAAAGTAACAAATAACGTTTCCAGCATGGTGACCTTCAAGCCGGCCAATCGAACCGAACCGATTCAACTGCGTCTCCATCGTATGTTTTTGTGGGCTCCCCCGCATGTGGTCAAGGCCATGGGGACGTGGCTGACTCGAAATCGATGTAAACGTTCAGGGGCAGTTATTGACGAATTCATTTCGACACATCGTCATTTAGTGGATTCACGAAAATCACGCCCAGTCAAAACGAGAACGACGGGCGAATTTTTCGATCTGTCCGAATTGTTTGACGAAGTAAATTCCGAACAGTTCGAGAATAATATCGATGCACCGGTTACTTGGGGAAAACGTCCAGCTCGAAACCGGCGTAAATATTCGATCAGATTCGGGAGTTTCACTCCGGAAGATAATGTGATTCGCATTCACCCCTATCTCGACCAAGATTGGGTGCCTCGATATTTTGTGAAGTACGTTGTATTTCACGAAATGCTGCACGCTCATCTAGGAATTGAAGAAAGGCCATCTGGGCGTAGAAGCGTCCATCCACCTGAATTTCGACGGCTGGAGAAGGCCTATCCTGATTACGAACGCTCCATATCCTGGCACGATAACCCACGTAACTTGAACCGTTTACTGCGACCTCAAAACTAAAACGTTGGCCGGGACGTTGGCTTTTCTTTACATTTGCTGTATTATGAAGACTAATTGAATGTAGCAAGGGATATGGCATGAGCGAGACGACGACACAGATCGAACAGATTCCGGCATGGCGTCGTATGAGCCAACCGATGCGATTCATCACGGCTCAGATTCTGGAATTCATTGGTACGGAGCAAATGGTATCGGATGGCCAGACCTTATTCTCTGAGGGAGATGATCGCGACGTTTCCGGCGCAGTCATTCTGGATGGGCTGGCATCGGTATCGGTCAATGACCAGACGATTCGCACGGTCAATTCTCCGGATATTCTCGGCGAAATGCAACAGTTGTCGGACACTCATCAACGTTCCGCGACGGTCGTGGCGTCAGGCGATATCAGAATCATCCGTTTTCGTTGGCATGATTTCATCAAGCAAATTCAAAATCGTGACGATTTGGATGATGCGCAAAAGATGGAGATCAAGCGGGCCATCGCGTCAGTTGCGGGGGAACGCCTTAATGAAAACAAACCCATTTGGGACCTGAAGTAATTACAGTCCCTGATCCTGTAACGTTTCCAGTTTCACATCTACCACGACCAGTTTCGATATTGTCTGATCATTGATCGTACTGACCAAATGTGATGATGCCAGATTAACCGCCAGTTCGTGGCCGGTCCCAGT
>Ga0315336_1004190_pt1 | contig 17567 bp, 16 predicted proteins | sample ASW5metaG_FD_204512 | JGI IMG/M metagenome (GOLD analysis project Ga0315336, IMG submission 204512) | Ammonia-oxidizing marine archaeal communities from Monterey Bay, California, United States - ASW #5 | ecosystem: Environmental > Aquatic > Marine > Intertidal zone | place: USA: California... | reverse complement strand
CCTCAGCGAACCTTGCAGGGCAAGCGCGACATAGCTCGCGGGCCGCAGCGCCGAGGCTTTCGGGATATCCACCCAGGGCTGCACGCGCCAGAAATCGCCGCGCGTCTCCGGGTCGTCGGCGACGATTACGTCGAGCAGTTCCAGCATGTCGGGAACGGTGCGCGTGTGCGGCACCACCACGTCCATGGTCGGCACCAGCGGCCAGTTGCCGCGCACGGAAATCACGCCGCGCGAAGGCGTGTAGGCGACCAGCGCATTGTTGGAAGCCGGCGCGCGGCCGGACGACCATGTCTCTTCGCCGAGCCCGAAAGCCGCGAAGCTGGCGGCGGTCGCCGTGCCCGAGCCGTTGGACGAGCCGGAGGCGAAGGCGGCGGTGAGGAAATCCTTGTTGTAGGGGCTCTCGGCGCGGCCGTAGACGCCGCGCTGCATGCCGCCATTGGCCATCGGCGGCATGTTGGTCAGCCCGATCAGCACCGCGCCGGCGGCGCGCAGCCGGGCGATGGTGAAGGCGTCTTCGCCGGCCACAAGATGCTCGAAGGCCGGCGAGCCTGCGGCGACCGTGAGACCCTTTGCCTTGTAGCTGTCCTTGGCGGTGTAAGGGATGCCGTCGAGCGGCCCGAGCGTCTTGCCCTCGCGGCGGCGCCGGTCGGAGGCTTGCGCTTCCTCGAACATATCCGGGTTGAGGACGGGCACGGCGTTGAGCGTGATGCCGTGGCGGTCAAAGTGAGCGATGCGCCTGAGATAGGCCGCGGTGAGCTCGACACTGGTGACGGTGCCCTCCTCCAGCGCGCGGCGCAGATCGGCGATCGAGGCTTCGACGAGGTGGAGAGTGGGCATGATTGGCTCGGGTTGGGTGGGGTTTCACTACCCATGCCCTGCCAGATGTCCATACCGCAAGGGGCGTTCGAGGAATGGGCGCCGAGGTAGAAGCTGTTGGTCTCCCCCTTGTGGGGGAGATCAGCCATCACGCCGGCTTTCGCCAACCTGAACGTCGCTCTTACTCCGGCGCCCCGGCGAACAGCACCTTGCCATCGCCCCCCGCCGCCGGCCAGTCGCGGATGGTGCGGTCGATGCCGCCTGTCAAAAGCGTGCCGTCGGCGGCGAAGGCGACCGAGTAGATCGGCCCGGTGCCGGGGTCGAATTCGGCGATCTCGGCGCCTGTGTCCATGTTCCAGATGCGCGCCGTGCCGTCGAGCGAGACCGAGCCCAGCCGTTTGCCGTCGGAAGACAAGGCGAGCGCGTAGACCGTGCCTGAATGGCCGTCGAAGCGGCGGACCTCCCTGAAGCCGTCGAGGTCCCAGAGCTTTATCGTGTAGTCGCCGCTGCCGGTCACGGCATGGTGGCCGTCGGCAAGGAAGAGCGCGCCATAGGCGCCGCGCTCGTGGCCGTGCCAGCTGCGCAACTGCTTGCCGGCGACGATGTCCCAGAGCTTCAACTCGCCGTCGATGCTGCCGGTGAGCGCCCTGGCGCCGTCGGGAGAAATGGCGACGGAGCTCACCGACCAGTCGTGGCCGGGCAGCACGTGCAGCACACTCCCCTTCTCCAGATCCCAGACGACGACGGCGCCGCTGTCATGGCCGCTGACGGCGCGCTTGCCGTCCGGGCTGATCTTCAGTTGCCTGACGCCACCGTTCGCACCGGACGAAAAGACGTGCAGCACCGCGCCGTCGGAGAGCTGGCGCAGCACGATCTCGCCGTCGTCGCCAGCGGTGAGCGCGGTCTTGCCGTCGGGCATGAACAGCGCGCTGCGCGCCATGTCCTTGTGCTCGCCCAGATCGCGGATCAGCCGCTTGCCGTCGATGTCCCACAGCTTGATCATGCGGTCGGTGCTGGCACTCATGATCTCGTGGCCGTCGGCCGACACAGACAGCCAGACGATGGCGTCGCGATGGCCTTCCGGCGCTGTGGGCTGGGCGGCAGGCGCGGGCGGTGGCGGCGCCACCGTCTGCGGCGGCGAGGCCGGCGCGAGCGCTGTCTGCTGCGGCTGGGTGGGCTGCGGCGGCGCTTGCTCGGCTGGCGATGCCGGCTGGACGGGCGCCGCAACCGGCTCCGCGGGCGGCGCGGGTTTCGCAGCCTCTTCCTGCGCAGGCGCGTGCGTGGCTGGCTTCGCGCTCGCCTGCGGCGTGGCTGGCTTCGTAGTCGCCTCCGGCGTAGCTGGCTTCGCGCTCGCCTCCGGCTCGGGCGTCGGCTCGGCCGGCCGGGGCGCCGGCTCGGCGGGCGCGCTGGCGACCTCCTTCGCCGGCTCCTCGGTCCGCCATGGGGCGAACTGGTCGGCGACGATGATGAGCAGGGCCAGAAGCGGCAAGGTCAGCGCGATACGGCGCAGCCGCGGATGCCCGGCCGGCGCGATACCGGCGTCGCGGCCGAACAGAGGTGCTGCCGGATCATGTCTTGCCGGCGCCGGCAGCAGGCCGGCGAGGAAAACCAGCCCGGCAAGCACCGACAGCAGGCCGGCCGCGCCGAAGACTTCCGCGCGCAGCGTCGCCGGCGGCTTACCGCCCAGAGCCAGATAGAGCTTGGCGAAGCAGGCGATGCCGATGACGAGCATCGCCAGCGCAAGCAGCCTGTCCGTCGATCTTTGCATCGCTCTGCCCCCGCACCTCACGCCGCCCGATGACGGCAAGAGCGGCCGCCATCCAATTCCTTGTTATCCGAATCGAAGGTCAGCGAAGCAAGAACCGGCTCCCACTTTTTCTGGATCATCTTCTAGCCGAGCCTTTGCCGAGGCTAAGTGCCGGACATCACAGAGAGGCGATAAACGTGCTTCGACAGACCCGTCTCCCGCGAGACGCCTTCGGACCTGACCGGCAGCCGGGTCATGTTTCGCGCCTGATCGCCGCCCCGCATGGCGGCCGGCCCACACTGTGGGCGTAAAGCCACATTTCCCGGGAATGGACCGATCGGCATCCGGCTTGGTTGACACCACAGGATGTTATGGGATCATCCGGCAGGGATTTTGCAGGAGGGCTTGGCATGAAGAAAGTCTATGAGAAACCTACTTTGGTTCTTAGAGGCAGACTTGGGTCGATCACCGCGGCGAATGCCCCGGTGGGGTTTTCCAACCCGCCGCTTGGATAATTCCAGGCCTGAGAGATTTCTTGCGGGCACGGAGCAGGGGCGATCCTCCTAGGCACCGCAAGCCGCGAGATATCGAAAAGACCTCTCCGATATTGCACCTCCCAGGCAATCCGAGGCTCCAGGAACCCGGCCGACGTCGAAAACGAAGCGCCAAGGCTCCCGTCGCGTCAAATGACTCGGCTCATTGCGGTTCCGGACGGTTCGCCGAACCGGCCACATAGGGACCACCTCGCGCAGACAAACCACTTCGCTCAGCGCGCCAGCACAAGATCGTCCAACACGAGCTGCCAGTAGTGCCTGGTGGAAACGCGCACGCGCGTCACGGCCTTGAGCATGGGCGCGTAGTGAACCGGCGCCAGCGCCGACAGCACCACCTCGTCGCTGGCGACAAGTTCGTCGCCGAGCCAGCTTTCAATCAAGGCCACCTCGCCTTCCGATTTCAGCCAAGCGGCGGTGAGCATCACCGAATGAAAGCCGAAGGGCGTGGCGCCGGCGAACTCGGCCGGATGGCCGCTGCTGGTATAGGCTGCGTGGTCGCCGCGGACGTTGCCGTTGAGATAACCCTCGCTGTCCTTGACGTAGTTCCTCACGATGGCATTGAGGTTGCGCCACTCCAGGCCGGCATGGCCGGAAGGCACTTTCTTGAAGACGCGCGCGGTGACGCCGTCAAACCCGATCCGCGACAGCACGGTCTCGCCGGCGATCGCGTCCGGCCTCAGTTCGCCGAGGTCGGTCGGATAAGGAGAAAGCGCCAGACGCCGCCCGATATCCGGACCGGAGATCTCCACTGTGTCGGCCTCGTCCGGCAGGTCGACGTGGAAGCTGCCGGCCGCAAGCGGCATGGCCCGCAGCAACTCCCCCTTGCCCATCAGCTTCAACGTCGCCAGCGCCGATACGGGAACCTTACCGCGCAGGCTGCGCCCCGGGACCAAACCGACCAGTCCGGGCAGATCTTCTCCCACAAGGCCGGCGGGCGAACCCGGCAGTTCCACCAGCCGCAACGTCTGGCTCTCATTGCCCGTGCTGACGCGCCAGCCCTTCGGAACGGACACCGAAAACCGGTAGGCGCCAGGCGCGCGCAAGCTTGCCCAGCGCTTATTGGTCGACATGAGGAAGTTGGCGAAGCCGGAACTGTTGCTGCGGGCCGAGGTGATGAATGCGCCCTTGTCGTCGAACACCCGTACGACAATGCCGCCCATCGGCCGGTCGGCCTCGCCGAATCTGCCGTCGCCATCGACATCCATGAAGACGAAGGACGAATAATTCAGCGCCTGGGCGCTCGCGGACCAATCGGTGCGGGCCTGATAGTCGCGAGCCGGGTCGGCGCTGCGACGCAGCTTGCGCCGCTTGCGCCGCCGGCGCAAGGCCAGCGCGATCAGCGCGATGGCGCCCGCGAGGACGAGAGCCGAGGCGAGAAGGACAACAGCGTTATCGGTCATGGGCGCCGCTCTCCCCACCGTGCCGGCCGCGCAACCGCTTGCCGCTGTCCCGGGGCTGGGCGAAACGGGCAACGCCAACGGCGAGCATCGCCAGCGCAAGCAGCCTGTCGGTCGGTCTCTTCATCGGTCTCCCCCCGTTTCTTGCCTCGCGGTGACGACGATCCGCCAAGGCCAGATGCGGGATCATGCCAGCTTCGCCGGCCATATATTCCGCACCTGCCAGCCCCCGCGACCATCATATTATTGGCGGTCGTTACTTCGCTACAACGCTGTCCCCAGAAACAGATCGGCCGGCCGGGCCGCTTCCTTGACAGAAATCATTCATATGAGACTATCGGCTGCAATTTTCGGGGAGAGCAATCCTATGAAGAAGACTTACGAGAAGCCTGAGCTCGTCCGCAAGGGCAAGCTCTCGGCGGTTGTGGCCGTAGGTTCTACACCTCCGCCTCCGCCCTGATCGGCTAACCCAATTGTGGTCCTTCGGTAATCCCCGCCACGGCGGGGATTATTGTTTTTTCGGCGCGAAATTGCGCCTGATCAAGGGAGCGAGCCCCGACCGCGGCTAGCATGAGCCAGTCGGAGGTATGCTGATGCTGCCCTTCACCAGCGATCAGTTCCTGGCCAATCTGGCCGCGTACAACCAGGCCATCTGGCCCGTTCAACTGGCAGCCTTTGGCCTTGGCGGCTGCGCGGTGGTCCTGCTCCTGTTGCGGCCAGCAATGGCTGATCGACTGATCACGGCCATCCTGGCTGCCATGTGGCTGTGGACGGGCATCGCATATCACTGGCTCTACTTCAGCCAGATCAACCGGGCCGCTGTGGTCTTTGGCGCCTTGTTCGTCGCGCAGTCGGTGTTGCTGGCCAATTCCGGCATCAGGAAACAACTCGGTTTCGGCCGGGATTTCGGGCCTGCCATGGGTGTCGGCATTGCCTTTGTGGGCTACGCGATCGTGCTTTATCCGCTGATCGGCATCTGGACGGGCCACGCATTTCCCCGCATGCCGGCGTTTGGCGTCACGCCCTGTCCGGTCACCATATTCACGTTCGGGCTGTTCCTTCTCGCCAGACAGCCCCTGTCGCGGCCGCTGCTTGCCATTCCGTCGATCTGGTCCTTGATCGGAGGAAGCGCCGCGTTCCTCCTCGGCGTGCAGCAGGATTGGATGCTGCTTGCGAGCGGCATCATTGCGGTCCCGCTGATCGTCCTCGGGGATCGCCGGCCCTCGAGCGAGCCGGGCGCTCAAAAGCCCGCTTAAGCCTCAGCCCAGTTGCACCCACACCGGCGCGTGGTCGCTGGCGTTGTCCTGGTCCCGCGCCTCGCGGTCGATACCCGCCGCCTTGAGCTTTCGTGCCAGCTTCTTCGACAGCAGGATGTGGTCGAGCCGGAGGCCCGCGTCGCGCGGCCAGCGGTTCCGCCGATAATCCCAGAAGGTGTAGAGCCTCCCCTCCCGGGGAAAGACCTTGCGCAGCGCATCCGTCCAGCCCTGCTCGATGAGTGCCGCGAAGGCGGCGCGGCTTTCGGGCTGCACCAGCGCGTTGTCGTCATAGGAGCGGGTCTGGTAGATGTCGCGCGCCTCAGGCACGATGTTGAAGTCGCCGGCAAGGGCCACTGGGAGGCCTGTATCGAGAAGTTCGCCGGCATGGGTCGCGAATCGCTCGTGCCAGGAGAGCTTGTAGTCGAATTTCGGCCCCGGGCGCGGATTGCCGTTAGGCGCATAGAGGCAGGCAATGATGACGCCGTCGACCGCCGCCTCGATGTAGCGCGCCTGGCGGTCGGCATCGTCGCCGGGTAGCGCGTCGCGCGTCAGGACAGGCTCGGCGCCGCGCGCCAGTATGGCGACGCCGTTCCAGGTCGGCTCGCCCTTCCAGACGGCCCCATAACCGGCCTTGGCGAGCCTTGTCAGCGGGAACTGCGCGTCGCGGGCCTTCAGCTCCTGCAGGCAGACGACATCGGGCTTCGCCTTTGCGAGCCAGTCGAGCAGGTTTTCCAGCCGGCTGTTGATGTTGTTGATGTTGAAGGTGGCTAGTTTCATCAAGTCTGTCGATATTCAGGTGATGCCGGCCTGCAAATGGCGGCTTCCTGCGCTTCCGGTGCTCACGTACGGAAGGTACGCTCCGCTCCGGTTCTCGGAAACCACCATTTTCGACTCGGCCTGACCAGAATCTCGGCAGACGTGGCGGCGTAGTCAGCCCGCCATCCGGATTTTGATTGTCTCCGCCACGGTCTTCAGGTGATCGCCCGTGGAAAAGCCCGAGATCGCCTTGCGCGGTTTCAAATCGTGATCGCCATCCTCCAGCCAGATCACCTCTATTGCCGGGGAAAGCCCGTAGGTCGCAACCTCGTCCTTCGTGCCGAACTCGTCGCGCGTGCCCTGGAAAATCAGCGTCGGCGTCTTCAGGTCGATGAGATGCTTCGTCCGCAACTGCTCCGGTTTGCCCGGCGGATGAAACGGATAGCCGAGGCAGACCAGCCCGGCAATCTCGCCCTTGGCAAACATCTCATCGGCAACCATCGAGGCGACGCGGCCGCCCATCGACTTGCCGCCGATGATGAGCTTGCCGGTCACGCCCCTGGCGCGCAGGTCGGCGATCGCCTTGATGTATTCCGGGTTCACCGTCTCGGCGCGCGGCGGCGGCTTGCGGTGGCCGTAGCGGCGCGCCGCCATATAGTGGAACTCGAAGCGCGCGACTTGGAAGCCGGCGGCGGCGAGCGCCTTGGCGGTGGCGGTCATGGAAGGCGAATCCATCGAAGCGCCGGCGCCGTGGGCGAGCAGGATGGTGACAGGGGCGATGTCGTCGCCGTCGAAGAGGAAGCTAGTGGCCATCAGGTTGGGGCGTCCCGATATAATGATAGGTGACTTTAGAGCCGTGGACTTCCTCGCGCCATTGCTCCGGGTGCAGGCTAATACGGGTGAATACGGCTGCGAAAATTCCCACGATCACGATGAAGAATGGCCTACCGAAGCAAACGCGCTGCTTATTTGATATGCGGTCCTCGGGGCGTTGCGGGAACGGCCAGCTTCTGCGGTTGTAGTACGTGCCCCAACTGATTTTGCTGTTTTCGAAGAAGTTCCAGCCATTGTTCCAATAATAGAGCAACTCGCGGACCTCCTGCACCGCCAGAACGACAAACCACGCGGAAAATACCATACTGGCTAAACGAGGAAGATTATCCACGGCAGCAGTTTCACCCCGCCGTGCGCGCCGTGTGCAGATCCACGAACTGTATGCCCTTCTGTGCGGTCCGCGCCCATTCGGACTCCGCGTCGAGCTCCAGATATCTCACCCACAGCCGCCGCGCCTCGGCCAGATTCCCGGCATCGAACTCCAGCCTTGCCAGGTTGAAAACGGGGTCGGCATAGGCCTTGTCCAGCGCGATCGCCTTCTGCAGGTGCCGCCTTGCCGACGCCACCTTGCCCTCGTCGCTCATCAGGCCGGCGAGATTGAACCAGGCCTCGACGAAGCCGGGATCGAGCTTGATCGCGCGGGCATAGTCATGCGCGGCTTCCGCCGCGCGCCCGGCGCCGCGCAGGCAGTTGGCGCGGTTGAAGGCGGCGATGGCGTCCTTCGGATCGATCGCCAGGCAGCGCAAGTAAAGCGCCGCCGCATCGTCGTGGCGCCCCTCCTCCTCCGCCGTCTCCGCCTCGGCGAACAGCTCCTCCAGCCTGTCGTCTTGCGGGGTGCCGAGGTCGAACAGCAATTGGCCGTCGAGCTCGCTCCTGCCTTCATCGAGATAGATCGCGTCCGGCCGGCCATGCTGCGAGCCGAGGTTGAGCGACTTGGCGGTGAGCGAGGCGACCGGGCCCGAGCGGTGGACGGAGCGCGCGATCGCGCCCCAGGTGGCGCCGCTCGCGATCAACCCGGCATATTTGCGGGCCAGGATCAGGTCGCGGAAGGAGTAGGGCTCGCCATCGTGCTCGAAGGCGTCGAACAGCGACAGCATGTCGAGATCGTCGCCCGCGAGCCGCGACTGGTCGATCAGCGACTGCCTGGAGAGCGAGGGCGCCTCCGGCGCCTTCATCAGCCCGAGCAGGCGCAGGAAACCGTTCTCGCTGATCAGCCGGCGGCCGGCCTCGCGCTCGGCTTTCATGCGACGCTCCATCTCGGCGTCGCCCGTCCGGCTCGTCGCGGCCTTCGCCAGCAAGGCGCGGCCGAACACGACATGGGTGGTTCGGCGGGTGACGCCGCGCCTGAGCTCCGCATGGCGGCGCTCGACCTCGCGCGCGGCAAGCCGCAATGGAAAGGCGGCCAGCGCGCCGACGACGCCGAGGACGGCGCCCGGAACGATCACTGGCCCCGCATTTCCCGTCACTTCTTGCTCTTGCCGACGGCCTTCAGCAGGTTCGCCTTCAGCGGGTTCTCGGGCGCGCCGCCGGCGGCAGCCTTCCTGGCGGGCTTGGCCGGCGTCTCGTCGGCCTTGCTCTTCGACTTCGCCGGGGGCTTGGCCTGCTGCGAAAGGCTCGCCTTCAGCGCATCCATCAGGTTGATGACGTTGCCGCGCTCCGGTGCCGCCGCGATGATCGGCTTGTGGCCCTTGAGCTTCTCGCGGATCATTGCCATCAGCGCCACCTCGTAGCGATCCTCGTAGTTCTTCGGATCGAAGTGCGTTTCCTTCTGCTTGATCAGCGCCATGGCAAGCTCGAGCATTTCCGGATCAGGCTTGCCCGCCGGGATGTTGCCGAAATATTCAGCGGTGCCGCGCACTTCGTTGGGATTCCTCAAGGTGCAGACGAACATGCCGTTCTCGCGCGCGCCGATGGTCACCACGCGCTCGCGGCTGGAAAGCACCAGGCGGGCGATGGCGAGCTTGCCGGATTTGCGCATGGCCTCGCGCAGCACCGCGAAGGTTTCTTCCGCCATGGCGCCGTCGGGCGCGAGGTAGTAAGGCGCGTCCTGGTAGATGACATCGACCTCGCCCTCGTCGACGAAGGCCTCGATGTTCATCGTGTGGTTGGATTCGATCCTGACCGCGTCGAGGTCGGCGTCATCGATGATGATGTACTGCTTGTCCTCATATTCGTAGCCGCGCACCAGGTCCGAGCGCTCGACCAGGCCGAGTTCCGGATCCACCGGCTTCATGTTGATGCGGTTGTGCGTCTTCTTGTGCAACTGGTTGAACGAGATGCGCTCGCTCGCGCTGGTGGCCGGATAGAGCCGGACCGGACAGCTGACGAGGCTGAGCTTGAGGTAACCTTTCCAACTTGCCCTGGGCGCCATGATGAACTCCTACGCGGCCATGCACTGACACTATGTTGGAGCATGGTCTTGTCCAAAAACCGGTTCCCACTTTTTGGGACCATGCTCTTTGCAGCGCTTCGTCCGAAGGACGAACTGCGCCATGGAAATCCTACACCGACCCCCGACCTTACAAGCAAAACCCTAGCGAAGTGTTTTCGGGGTTGGCGCGGAGAATAGTTCAAATTGTAAGAAGCGTCGATGGAGATGGAAGATGAGAGGCTACCGCTCCTTCTCCACCACCGGCAGATCCCTGGCCGCCTCGTCGATCTCCGCCCACGGGTCCCCCGATGTCTCCAGCAATCCCGGCAGCGAGGCGTAGTTCAGGTCCTCCGGCGCGTCGATGGTCTCGAGGTCGGTCCAACTCACCGGGGTCGAGGCAGGCAAATTGGTGCGGGCGCGCAGCGAATAGGGAGCGGCCGAGGTGTGGCCTCGGGCGTTGCGGTGGAAGTCGATGAAGATGCGCTTCTTGCGGTTTTCCTTGCCCATGGTGGTGGTGAAGGTGTCGGGCGCGCTCGCGGCCAGCAAAGTCGAAATGGCGCTGGATACCTGGTGCAGCTTCTTCCAGTTCTGCTTGCGGGTCACCGGCACGGTGATGTGGATGCCCTTGCCGCCGGAGGTCTTGACGAAGGGCTCAAGGCCGAGGCCCTCCAGCCCACCCTTGATGTGGACCGCCGCCTCCACCACCTCGCGCCACGAAATCCCCTCGCCCGGATCGAGGTCGAAGACGATCTGGTCGGGTCTGTCGAGCTTCGTGCGGTGCGTGCCCCAGGTGTGGAACTCCACGACGCCGAACTGCGCCAGCGCCAGATAGGCCTTGGCATCCTCGACCGAGAGATAGGTCTTGGTCTCGCCTTCCGAATTGACGCTCTCGAACACCGCCACCGATGCCGGCATGCCGGTGAAGGCGTGGCGCTGGAAGAAGCAGTCCTGCGGGCGGCCGGTCGGGCAACGCACCAGCGAAACCGGGCGGCCGATGATATGCGGCAGCATGAAGTCGCCGACCAGCGCGTAATAGACGGCGATGTCGAGTTTTGTCGGCCCGGTCTTGCCGAACAGGCGGCGCTGCGGATTGGTCACCCAGATGGTGGCGAGGTCGGCTTCGGCGATCAGCCGCTTGCGCTTGACCGGCGCCGGCGTGGTGAGCCCGCCGACATCGCGCAGCCCGCGGAAGACGCCGTGGCGCAGCGCATTGTCGGCAGTGCGATTGGCATAGTGGATGCGCGCCGACAGCAGCGGCTTCACCCAGTGCATCTCGCGCATGATCTCGCGCGGCGCGCCTTCCGGCGGCGTGGCGCCGGCGGTCAGCCGCTCCAGGCGGGCGAGCAGATCCCGCGCCATGCCGCTGTCGAAGCCGGTCCCGACCTTGCCGCGATAATGCAGTTCACCGTTCTCGAATTCGGCCATGCCGAGCGCCGCCAGCCCTTCCGCCCGGTCGGAGACGGTGTAGCCGGCGATCACGAAGTCGCCTTTCTGCAGCGCCTTCACCTTGGTCCAGCTTTTGCTGCGGCCGCTCTGGTAGATGGCGTCGGCACGCTTGGAGACGACACCTTCCAATCCCAGTTCCGTCGCCTGTTCGTAGAGCCCGCGCCCATCGCCCTCGACATGGTCGCTGTACTGGATGGCGGAGTTGGCGGCCTGGCCGGCGAGCAGTTCGGCCAGCAAGGCCTTGCGCTTGATGAGCGGCGCCTTGCGAAGGTCCCAGCCGTCGAGATGGAGCAGGTCGAAGGCATAGAAATGAAGTTTCGAGCCGGCGCCCTCGGCCAGCGCGTCCTGCAGCAGCGCGAAGCGCGAAATGCCCTTGTCGTCGAGCACCATGATCTCGCCGTCGATGATCGCCTGGCTGACCGGCAGGCGCGAAAAGGCCTGCGGGAGATCGCCATAGCGCCTGGTCCAGTCGAGGCCCGCGCGGGTCATCAATCTCACCGTTCCATCGACCACATGCGCCATGGTGCGATAGCCGTCGAATTTTATCTCGTGCAGCCACAGTTCGCCCGTGCGCTCCGCGGGATCGTCGCCGCCCGGCGGCTTCGGCACCGGCGTGGCAAGCTGCGGCTCGATGCGGGCGGGCGGCGCGGCCTTCAGGGCGCCGGGCAGCGCGCCGGGCTTCAGCGAGCCCGGCTTCGGCGGCAGGCGCTCGCGCTTTTTCGGCGGCGCCACCAGTTCCTCGATGCGGCGGCCGGACTTCACGCTTTCCGGCCGGGCTTCGAGGATGTCGAGCCTGGTGTCGGAGGCTAGGTCGCGCTCCTTGAACAAGAGCCAGTTTTTCTTGTTCTCGTCCTCGCCCGGCTTGGGCTTCAGCCGCGTCAGCATCCAGCCGCCATTGAGTTTCTGGCCCGCCAGCCGGAACTTGAAGGCGCCGGTGCGCAGGCTTTTGCCGGCATCCTCCATCGGCGCCCAGGTGCCGGTGTCCCACACGATCATCGGCCCGCCGCCATACTCGCCCTCGGGGATCACGCCCTCGAAGTCGATATATTCGATCGGATGATCCTCGGTCTCGACGGCGAGACGCTTGTCTGCCGGATTGAGCGAGGGCCCGCGCGGCACCGCCCAGCTCTTCAGCACGCCGCCGATTTCGAGGCGCAGATCATAGTGGTCGGCGGTGGCATGGTGCTTGTGGACGACGAAGCGGTTGGAGCCCTCGGATGCCGCGCCGCCGGCGGGTTCTGGGGTGCGGCTGAACTCCCGCTTGGCGCGGTAGGATTTGAGCTTGGCTGGCATGAACTAGGCGCCGAGACGCGGAGCGGACAACGGCAAATGCCTCGTTCCTTCGCGCTGTCCCGCCAGCCTTGCCGCCGTCATCGATGAAATCTCAATCGTCGATCGCCGGCGTCAGTTCCAGCTCGGCCGGCGACAGCCCCTGCCGCAATTGGCTCAGCCGGAACTCGTCGACCCAGTAGGCCTCGCCGTCGACCAGCACGCGGGCGCTGTAGGAGCCGCCGGAAAAGCGCTGCGCGGTGACATAAACCTTATGGCGGTCGAGCGCGGTCTTCACCGCGGCGCGGCGGGAATTTTCTCTGGCGACGGGACTGGCCATGGCTCACTCGAACTCGCGGCCGCCGGAAGCGCGGCTGCCCATAAGCATGGCGGAGAGCGCAATGTGAGTCAATTTGCCGACCAAACCCACCGCTCAGCGCGGCGCCCGCAGCCGGCGCCAGCGCTGCATGAATTCCCGCGCGAGCTTGAACAGGCGCGGGTTGTCGCGCACGAAGGCGACGCCCTGGCCGCGATACTTGATCGCGCCGCTCGCCGCCACGCCCTTCAGCGTCATGCCGTAGCAAAGTTCGGACAGGACCGACTTCACCGCGCCCATATGTTCCTTGTAACTCTGGTTGCCGACCGACAGGTCGAAATAATCGAAGCCGGCTCCCCGCCCCCATTTCATCAGCTCGCCCATGATGCAAAGTCCCGGCGAAACATTGGGCACCGCGCCCTGGTCGATCGCGACCAGAAGCGCATGCAGGGTGCCCAGATGGACCGCCAGGTACTGCACCGCGACCATGACGTCGCCGGAGCGCAGGCCGAAGATGCGTACCGAACCGTCCGTCAGGCCACGATGCGCGGCGCCACGGTAGAAATCGACCACCCGCGGCCGCGCCAGGAGGTCGAACCGGCCAAGCTCGCGAAATCGGCTGAGCCGCATTTCGACCAGCCGGCCGAAGATGGAGTCCACCAGGGCCGGCGTGTCGGCTTCCACCAGCGCCAGGCCGCCATTGCGGTCGAGCCGGCGCAAGTCCTTGTTGAGCGCCTTGACGAAGGACGGGCGGCAGATGCGCTTGACGACGGTTTCGGCGTCGCCGTCCATGGCGATGCCGTAGTGGGAGTGGATGGAATCGCGCGCCTGCGAAAGCAGTGCGAGCGGATTGGCGACGCCGCCGATCTGCTTAGGTATGCCGGTGATGTGCACGCGGTCCGCCGGCGGCAGCACGGACAGCACCGCCGCCCAAACGGCCTCGGCGGATTGCGTGGTCCAGGGGGTCGCGTCGGCGAGCAAGGGTGCCGCATAGTCGCACACCCCGCAGCTCAGCCACTCGATCACCCAATGCTGGAACGCGCGGCGCCGCATCAGCGGCAGAAGCATCACCGGCTCGCCCGTCGCGGCGTCCCTCACCTCGACGATGGCGAGTTCGGCGTTCGGCGGCACGAGCTTTTCAACGATCCCCTCGGCCCAGGCGAAATGCTGGTGGCCGGTACACACGCCGTCCGTCTCGAGGCGCCGCCAGAGCGGCTTGACCGCCGCGAGGCTGGTGTGCAGGCGCGCCACATATGCGCCGCTGGCGGCCCCGGTTGATGATGTCGCCTCGTCGTCGGCCATGCCGGTCGTCATAGCGGCCATCGGCATTGCTTGGCTTGCCACATCATTCTCCTATCGTCTCTGCACGGCCAGTGCGGCCGCGCGGCGCCAGGCGCCGAATATGCTGGGGCGCTGCTCGCTGGGGTGCTTGGAGTTCCACATGCGGTGGCCCGCGAAATACCATGAGGCGACCAGCACGAAGGTCTCGGACACCGCGGCGCCAGCCAGCGACCATGACGGTGGCGCAACGGCCAGCAGGGTCCCGATCGTCGCCAGCCCGACGACCGCTCCGGCCAGGGTGATGAAGGCGACGATGCGGAAATCGCCGAAGATCTCGAGGACCACGCGCGGCATGACATAGGCCATGATCGGCACGAAGTTTGCGATGGCGAAGATTCCGATCAGTCCGACCGAGGCATGCTGCAGGGCCTGCGACTTGATCATCGGCAAAACGAACAGCACGCCGCAGCCATAGGCCAGACTGCCGACACCCATGACGAGCGCCCAGATCTTGGCCTGTGTCCATACGCGGTCGAACTCCTTGTTGCGCACAAGCTTCGCGAGTTCCGGCTGCAGCATGTTCGAAAAGGCCAGGCTCGATATGCGCAGCGGCGCAAACAGCACCAGCACCGCCGCCAGCGGCGCGTAAGCGGCGGGTCCGGCGATCCCCGCGACCAGCAGCGCCAGCGATTGCCCCTGGATGTTGGTGGTGGTGGCGCTGAACCCGGACCAGCAGAGCTGCGGCCACAGCTTCGCATAGCGCCGCCAGGTCGGCGCGCGGAAGGAGAGGCGCAGCTTGCGGCGCGCCAGCCTCACCAGAACTGCGATACCGATCAGGTTGGCGGCGGCAAGCGCGTAGAAAGTGGCTTGCAGGTCATCCTCGAATGACCAGATCGCAGCCCCCGCCAGCACTGTGCCCGCGAGGGTGAACACCGCGTCGCTGATGGAGACGACGAGTTGCATGCGGCGCGCGAAGAAAGCCGTGCGCATATGACTGCGCAGGGACCAGGCGCCGACGAAGCAGGCGGCGCCGATACCGCTCGGGTCGCCCAGGAGACGCATCAGCAGCCCCGTGCCCAGCCCCATCAGCACCGCGACCACCAGCGCCGCCGATCCGAACGTCACGTCATGGGCGTCGACGCCGGCGCGATTGGTGCTCTTGCTCATCCATATGGTGGCGGGAACGGCGGTGAGCGAACGGATATAGGACAGGCCGACGCCGCCCATCACCATGGCGAGCGCGAAGAGGCCGTAGCCTTGCGCCGACAGAAGATGCAGCAGCGCGAGGTTGAGGGCGAAATGGAAGCCGCTCTGCATCGCCTCGCCGCCGATCATCAGCATGAGGCGTCGCACCAGATGGGCCGGGAACGCGAAGTTCAAGGGCTCGTCTCCGCCTCGCGGACGACACGCGCCCGCCCCTGCCGAGCCGTCGCCGCCTTCAGCTTGTCGGTCACGATCGCCACGATGGCCGCCGCGGCGATCGGCTCGCTGAAGACAGCCTCGTAGCGCGCCCGGCCGGCGGCGGCAAAACCGCGCCAAATATCCGGCCGCAGGATGATCTCGCGGAGCTTGCCGGCAAGGGCGGCCGAATCGCCGGGCGGTACATGCCAGCCGGTCTTGCCGTCGACCACCACCTCTACCAGCCCGCCGATCGCCGACACCAGCGGCGGGCGGCCCCAGGCCATCGCCTCGATGGCGACACGGCCTAGCGATTCCGGGCGGCGCGACGGCACCGCCACGATATCGGCCCAGCGATAGTGATCGGCCGGGTCGGAGACGAAAGGCAGCACCTCGACATGCCCGCTCAGCCCCATGCGCCCGACCAGTTCGGCCAGCGCCTGCTCGCGCTCTACGCTTTCGAAGGCGCCGCCGACGAGACGGACCTCGACGCGATCGCGCAAGGCGGGCTCCAGCGACGCGACCGCCTCGAGCAGGACCTCCTGCCCCTTGATGCGGTTGACGCGGCCAAGCAGCAGGACCTTGAGCGGACGGCTGCCGTCATAAGTCACCGGCAGGGCGGCTGCGGGCCCGGCAACGCCATTGTAGACGACATGCGTGCGCCGACCCCTGGCATCCACGCCCGGTGGATCGCCGAAGGTGGCGCGCGTGGCGCGCGAGTTGAAAATGAGGTCGGCGCGGCTCCAGCGCATGAGGGCTACGAGCACCTTGCGCAACATGCCTTCGGGGATCTCGTGGATGTGCAGCAGCGCCTTGCGCGGCAGAAGCCGCGCGGCCAGCGCATAGTCGGCGATGATGGAGGTGTTGATATAGGTCAGGTCGCTGCCCTGCATGCGCCGCCACGCCCGCCAGAGCGCCGCAGGCAGCCGCGCCATCTCGATGGTGGCGAGCCTGAGCATCGCCTGGCGCCTGAGCACCCAGAGCGGTTCGAACACGATGCGGCTGGCATGCGGCTTCAGGATATCGACGATCGGCCCCTCGCGCGGCAGCACGACCTCGATCTCTGCGGATGGAAACGCGGCGCGTAGCGCGGCCACGCTCTCCGCGAAGCTGCGGTCCGAGCCATAGAGCTCGTAGCCCTGATGAACGCAGGCGATGCGCATTTCTATCTTTCCACCATGCACGCCGAGTCCGCTAAATCGCACCGGACCCTTCAAGCGCGGAAGAAACCTCGTGCCAAATCCGCACGCCGCTCTACCCAGCAGGGCCTCGGCAGATCAGGGAGCAAGGATCGTGCCGGGCCTGATTACCCGGCTGTGACCCGGGAACCCCCAGCCGTGCCCCGTATCGACACGGATACATCGGGAAGGTTGACCGATAATGAAGCAAGCCATGATTTCTGAAGGGAAATTTTACAACTTCATGCGAGCATTCGCCTGGGGGTACCCCTGGCACGGAAGTTGCTGGGCGGTCATTGACACAACGACAACCGTGACCGGACCCCGGGGAACCCTTTGCTTTGAAACCGGAACGACCTTCCACCCTGATCGAAAAGCCTTCGATCCTGATCCTGGGAACGCGCGGCATACCCGCCTCCCATGGCGGCTTCGAGACTTTCGCCGAGCGCCTGGCGCTTTACCTCGCAGGACGCGGCTGGAAGGTCGGCGTCTACTGCCAGAGGGAGGTCGAGCGCGTCGGGCAAAGGGTGTCGATCGACACCTGGCGCGGCATCGACCTGATCACCATCGAGGTCGCCTCCAAGGGTCCGCGCGCGACGCTGGAATTCGACTGGCAATGCGTGCTCGACGCCGCCAGGCGGCCGGGCGTGTGCCTGGTGCTCGGCTATAATGGCGCGGTGTTCCTGACCTGGCTCAGGCTCATGCGGCGCAGGATCATCACCAACATGGACGGCATCGAGTGGCGCCGGCCGAAATGGGGACCGGCGGCGCGCGGCTGGTTCTGGCTCAACGAGTGGATCGGCGCCTGGCTCTCGCATCGGCTCATCGCCGACCACCCGGCGATCGCCGACCACCTGGCGACGCGCCGGCCGCGCCGCGCCATCGCCATGATCGCCTATGGGGCGGACCCGGTGAGCTCGGCGCCGGAGGAACCCGTTCGCGCGCTTG
>Ga0315336_1004189_pt1 | contig 17574 bp, 16 predicted proteins | sample ASW5metaG_FD_204512 | JGI IMG/M metagenome (GOLD analysis project Ga0315336, IMG submission 204512) | Ammonia-oxidizing marine archaeal communities from Monterey Bay, California, United States - ASW #5 | ecosystem: Environmental > Aquatic > Marine > Intertidal zone | place: USA: California... | reverse complement strand
TCACCCAGCTGGACGTGTAGCGAAAGTTATTGAAGACATCGTTGACACTGTCTATAAAGCTGGTAAAGGTGACTTAGACGATAAAAGCCGTATTGGTTCAGTATATTGGAACCTCGGTATTTTAGCGGGTGTGTTCCATACGGAAGCAGTTCGTATAGCACAAGAACGTTTCGGTCCTAAAGTAAACAGCGCTCAAACACGTTGGGGTTTTGAAAACCTTAAACTTGATACAGCAAGATTAAATGAGCTAGGCGCTACAGGTCTTGTACCTGAGATCAACATTACATGTATGGACCACGTAGGTGGTCACTTGGCTAAATTCCAGCAATGGGATGCTAACAAACGCCAATGGAATGTTGCTAGTGACTGGATAGAAGGTGACGTACCACTGTCACAAGCTATCATCGATGCTGGTGCTGAGAAGTATGCTGTTGATAATGGAATCACAAAACGTGATTGCAACGATCCAGCAAGCCGTGACGACTTTGATTTATAAGTCAGTCTTGTAACAAGTAATAAAGAAATAAGGGCGGTGATTCACCGCCCTTTTTCTTTGCCAATATACTTTATTCAAACCAAATAAAACTTGCCATACGTCCCGTTTGATGATTTCTTCTGTATGAGAAAAATAAGTCATCACGTGAATATGTACAATGTGCCGTTTTAAATATTTTTTGCACACCGGCAGACTGCAGTCTTTGTTCTGCAAGTTTATATAGATCTAAATAAACCGAATTATTGTCCTTTTCTGTAAATGCGGCTGCAGATTCAGGAAATTTAGCTAAGAATTTACTCATTAGATCATTATCAACAATGTAGTGTTGGCTGCTAATAGCTGGGCCTAACCAAGCACTTAATTCTGAACCCGGCACTCCAAAACGTTTAGCTGTTTTTTCTAGAATGCCGGCATAAATACCTCTCCACCCTCCATGAGCAATAGCAACCTGTTTACCTGTGCAATGAGAAAGTAATACTGGCAAACAGTCTGCTGTTAACACTGTGCAAATATTGCTGGCTTTATTTGAAAATGAAGCATCAGCATAAACATTAAGTTCTCCACTGCTGGTGTCAGCTATATCACAGCCATGCACCTGCTGTAACCAAAACGGTTCATTAGGCAAGCTCAAGTGATTGCTTATTCTGAGCCTATTTTCTTTCACATCACTGTAATCATCTCCAACATTGGGTGAGAGATTCATACAATCGAATGGTTGGCTGCTAACGCCACCCAATCGTGTTGTGCAATAAGCTTTGACATTGGTTGGAGCATCCCATTCTGGAGTAATACACATGGCTTCAACGAAATTCATGATTCAAGTCTGTTTACATTCAACAACTTTAGCAATTGTTGGAAATCGTCTGGCAGTTGTGACTCAAATGCCATAAAGTCTAATTTTTTGGGATGCTGAAAACTAATTTTTTTAGCATGCAGGGCTTGCCTATGGAATCCTGTAAGTTGCTTGATAGTGTCATTATTGTAATGTTTTAAGATTTTCTGCTTTGTCTTGTAAACTTGATCCCCAACTATCGGTGTCTCATTATGCAACATATGTACTCTAATTTGGTGTGTCCGTCCTGTTTCAAGCGTAACGTTTAACAAAGTACAAGTACAATATCTTTTGTCAATGGAAAAGTGTGTTATGGCAGGCTTGCCGTGTGCCTGTATAGACATTTTCTTGCGATTAACCTTATGTCTACCTATTGGTAAATCAATAGTTCCTCCTGACAACAAGTCTCCCCAGATAAGAGCTACGTATTCTCTTTTTATTTTATGCTCTTGTAACTGCTCGACCAAATTTTTTCTTGCGCTAGTTGTTTTAGCCACAACTACTAGGCCTGATGTATCTTTATCTAACCTATGAACTATACCTGCTCTAGGTAACATCTTTAAATCTGGAAAATGAAATAGCAAGCCATTCAGCAGTGTACCGTTTTGATTTCCAGCACCTGGGTGCATCACAAGTCCATCTGGTTTATTTAAAACAAGGACATGCTCATCTTCATAAACAATATTTAGAGGAAAATCCTCAGGGGAATATTCTGTTTCTATATTTTCTTTAAAAAATACAAATACATGCTCTCCACCATAAACAATATCACGGCTACGTGGTGTTTCGCCGTCAACTGTTATATTCCCAGAAGTAATCCATTTTTGTATTGTTGAGCGAGAAAAATCTCTCAGCAACTCTGTGAGAACAATATCTATTCTACTGCCAGATGATAACTCAGGAAGATAGCATTCAAAGCTTTTTTGATGCTGGTTATTGCTTAATTTATTAACCATAACCTAATATTACTAAAATCCTGACACTCTGTGTGTTCTTAGTTATATACTTGCATATATGAAAAAATACAGACACAGAATTGTACAATGCATTTTAGTAGGTTTGTGCTCTCAAACTCTTCCTGGATGCGGTTTTTTTCAAGAACATGTGGCAACAGATACTACACGGCCTCCAGAACAAATGTACGCGGCTGGCAGGCACTTCGTAAGATCAGGAGACATGACTGAAGCCATAAAGGAACTTAAGGCTTTAGAAGCACGATACCCATTTGAAATATACACTCAGCAAGGGCAGCTGGAACTTGCTTACGCATATTATATGGATAATCAGCCTGACGAAGCACTTGGTGTGCTAGATAGATTTATAAGACAAAATCCCGCACATAAGGATATGCCATATGCTTATTATTTACGTGGCACTATAAACTTTTATAAAGGTAAAACTTTTTTGCATAAAGTATTACCAAGAGAGATTTCAGACAAAGATCCTACGCCACTAAGAGTTGCCTTCAATGATTATAGCTATTTGATTAAAACTTACCCAGGAAGTATTTATATTAAAGATGCGAGAAAAAGAATGATCTTTTTGAGAAATACAATGGCTGAGTTTGAGCTACATGTTGCAGACTTCTATTTGCGGCGTAATGCGTATGTAGCAGCTGCCAATAGATGCAAATATACAATTGAAAATTATAAAGGTGCTCCTGCTGTAGCAGACGCATTACTTATGATGGAAGATGCCTATATAAAAATGGATATGATAGATCTAGCAAAAGATACTAGAAGAGTCTTTGAAGAAAACTTTCCGGGCTATGAAGAAGAAAAAACAAAAGAAGATGAACCTGGGTTCTTCAAGAAAAAAAGTAGAGCATTAGCTAATTTGGCTGACGACCTAGCCTCCACTATACTAGAAATTAGAACAGTTCCTGAAGGTGACTGGAAAGCAGATATGAAACAGATAGAAGTGGAATCATTTGAAGAAGCAATAATTTTAGATAAAAATACGCAAAAAGTAATTGTAAGCAAAAAAGACCCTGATGCAGGACTACCAAGAGAAAAGAAAAAGAAAAAATCTTTTTTCTCAGCTCTCTACGACTGGGGACACCCATCTCCTAAATACCCAGAAATTACACCTAAGTCCACGAACGTCAACGCCTCTATCAAAGAGATCAAGCTTGTAGAACCAGCAGAAGATGTTTTAAGTAAAACCCCTGAGAGTGATGCTAACGACAGCATGAATATTGATATTAGCGATCTAACTGAAGAAACTAACAGTGCTGACGAAACTTCGACAACACAAAATATCGAAGATCTATCGACTGAAAATACAGATAGCGAAATAGATACAATTACTCAGGATGCTATTGATTCTCTTGTATATTAGGATCAGATATCTTGAACTTTGATGTAATTGGGTAGCGCCGATCTTTTCCGAACGCACGCTCAGTTATTTTGATACCCGGTGGTGATTGCCTACGCTTGTGTTCATTCTTTAAAACTAATCTAGTAATATCACGTACAATATTTTCTGGATGCCCATTCAAAATAATTGCCTCAACCGAAGCATCCTCCTCAATAAACATTTTCAATATAACATCTAGTTCGCTATAAGTAGGCAAGGTATCAGTATCTTTTTGGTCGAATGATAACTCTGCTGTTGGTTCACGTTCGATTGTTCTCTGAGGAATAATATCGCTTATTGTGTTTCTATATTGTACTAAACGATACACATCTGTTTTGTAAACATCCTTTAGTGGTGCAAATGCGCCAGCCATATCACCATAAAGCGTGGCATAACCCACTGCAAATTCACTCTTATTGCCAGTTGCCAGCAACATACTGCCAAATTTATTAGAAAATGCCATGAGTAGCGAACCTCTAATTCTCGCTTGTATATTTTCTTCAGTTATATCTGGTGGCAAATTTTTAAAATACTGGCCCAATGACAAAAGATACTCTTTATTTATGTTTTCAATTGGTATCACTTCATAACTTACAGTTAGTCGTTTGGCTAGCTTCTCTGCATCCTCTTTGCTTACATTAGATGTATATTTCGATGGCATCATGACAGCTGTAACGTTTTCTGCACCTAGTGCATCTACAGCTATCAGCAAAGTTAGTGCTGAATCAATTCCTCCAGATAATCCTATAATGGCTTTTGAAAATCCATTTTTGACAACATAATCACGTGTACCACAAACAAGTGCCTCGTATAATTGTTTTTCCATAGATGGAGATTGTTTTTTGTTTTTATATTCGGTGAACCCAGAATCTTTTGAGAACTGCACATTTTCAATTGCTTCCTCAAACGACGGCATTACAGTGACTAGTTTATTCTTAGAATCGAGCACAAAAGATGATCCATCAAACACTAGCTCATCCTGCCCACCCACCTGGTTGATATAAATTATAGGTAATTTTACCTCTGATACTCTATCGCCTGCTACGTTACGTCTAAGATTATATTTTTCTATATCATAAGGAGAGGCATTAATGTTTATTATTATATTTGCTCCCGCATCACAAGCTTCTTGTGCAGGCTGAGTGCGCCAAATGTCTTCGCAAATAGTTAATCCAAAATTTATATCATTTATTGTAAAAACGCAGGGTCCAGTTCCACTAGAGAAATATCGCTTCTCATCAAACACATCATAGTTAGGTAAAATCTGCTTGTGATACGTAGTGAGGATACTTCTATTATGTAAAACAACAGCAGCATTATACATTTTTCCTTCTGATCTAATAGGCGTACCTAATATAAGATAATCTTGATCGATATTAGATGTAATATTTTCAACTGCGTTCTCTACAGATAACAAAAAATCATCTCTCATTAATAAGTCTTCTGGTGGGTATCCAGTAATACAAAGTTCAGGAAACACCCAAAGGACAGGAGCTTTCATTTTATTATCATTGACAATTTCTAAAATGCGTTGAGAATTCTCATGAATATGGCCCACTTGTGGGTTAAACTGAACTAATTGTATATTTTGTGATTTGCTCATGATTCATTAAATTACTATTAGCTGAACTAGAAGTACAGGAGATATAGAAAAATAATGTTACGCGTAGGACTTACTGGAGGCATCGGGTCAGGAAAATCCTTGGTTGCTAAGTCATTTAGGGGAATGCAAGTTCCTGTCATAGAAGCTGATAATTTATCAAAAAACTTAACAATGCCTGGAAATATAGCTTTCGAGGAGATAAAAGAACAATTTGGGCATGGCATTTTGTCTAGCTCTGGTGAAATCAATCGAGAAAAATTAAGACAAGAAATATTTACTAATGAAGATTCAAAAAAGGCAGTTGAATTAATACTACATCCAAAAATAATTAAAAAGATTAGGCTATGGTTTGAGGAGCAAAAGCGATTAAATCAACAATACGCTGTTGCTGTTGTGCCTCTTCTAGTTGAAGCCAATTTACAGGCAGAATTTGACAAAATAATAACAGTTGAATGTAAAGAAAAATATCAAATACAACGTGTTATTAATCGTGACAATTGTACTGAAACAGACGTGAAAAAAATCATAGGCAGCCAAGCTAACAGAAAAGATAGAATTAAATTTTCTGATAATGTGATTGAGAACAATGACTCCATTGAATACTTAAATAGAGAGACTGAGAAGCTAAATAAAATACTTTTAGGTGAATAAATTATTATGGGTGAAAATATAAGTTCAAAAATAATATATGAAACTCCTCTAAATGAGCGCATTCGAACCTTGCTAAGAGTAGAACACCTAATGAATCAATTTTATTTTTTTAAAGATAATGAAGATCAATGGGGTATTCGTTGCTCTACAAATACATTGTTGGAAATATTAGAACTTTTTTCTCGTAAAAATATAAAAAATGAATTATTGAAAGAGCTAGAAAGACAACTAAGACATTTAAAATCTATAAGTAAAGTTTCAGAAATAAACAATGATAAGCTAAACTCTATTATAGAATTACACAATGAACACCTTGAAAAAATAAATGCTCTAGAAAATAAATTAAAAACACATTTACGTAATCATGATCTTTTAAATTCTATAAAACTACGTGATGCCCTACCTGGAGGGCAATCTAATTTTGATATTCCAGCTTACAATAGTTGGCTTAATAACCCACGAGTTAATCAAACAGGAATGATAGGAGAATGGTTTAAGCCCTTCATCCCTGTAAAAGAAGCAACAAATGATATCCTTATTTTGATAAGAGAAAGTTCAGACTTTGAAAATAAGGAAGCAGAAAACGGCTATTATGAGCAAAAACTAACATCTGACTATGTTTATCAAATGATCAGGATAAGATTACCAAACGCAAAAAAAGTTTTTCCAGAAATCAGCGCATCAAGACAAAAGTTCTTTATCAATTTTTGTTCGTATGAAATACTCGAAAAGAAATCAAAACAGATTAAAGAAACAATAGATTTTGAGCTTTCTGTTGGTACTTTTTAACTTTTATAAACTATATCACTTCCAGAACTTACTAATACCTGAGACCCCATAAGCACCATTTTTTTTTGCTAAAGCAAGATCATCACAAGACACCCCACCAAGAGCATATATAGGTATTTTCGTTTTGCTGCAAAGTCTAGAAAAATTCTTCCATCCCATTTCTTTCCTGTAGCCACCTTTCTCTGAAGGTTGAATAGGAGATAATACGGAAAAATCAGCAGATATTTTTTCTGCTTGTGAAATCTCTTCAACAGAATGGCATGAAGCACCAATGAGAAGATTGTCAGGCAACATTCTAGTGTTATATAAAAACATGTCTTTTGCACTAAAGTGTATACCATCAGCTTCTAATTCTATGACTTTCTCAGGCATTTGGTTTAATAAGATTAAGGAATTATGTTTATGACATATTTTAATTACTGCTTTACATAATGATATGTAATCTAGTTTATTCAGAAATTTCGATCTTAATAAAACGAACTTATAATATGATTCAACATTTTTTTCCAATTGTAAAAGAAACGAATCCCCATAATTCTGTGGCTCAGGTGTTATTAAATATTGTTCTGGAAGACTATTAACTACGGTATTCTGCATTTATTTTGATGTAATCATAAGAAAGATCGGTTGTCCATATTTTCACCTTATTTGTACCGCAGCCTAAATCAAGCCTAATTATTACATCTGTCTTTAGCATTAATTCTTTAAGATCGTTTTCATTATAAGTGTTAGGTTTTAGTGAATCATAAACACATATATCGCACACATATATTTTCAATGATTCCATATTATATTGCGTTTTACCTGCCGCTGATAAAATCCTTCCCCAGTTAGGATCTTGAGCAAAAAAAGCTGTCTTAACTAATGGGGAGTTTGCGATTGAATACGCAACCGTGTGCGCCTCTTCTTTGCTTTGTGCTCCCTGCACCTCAACTGTAATAAACTTTGTTGCACCTTCGCCATCACGCACAATGGACTTTGCAAGATAAATAAAAACCTCTCTTAACAAACAACAAAAGTTTTCTTTATCCTGTTTATTCAAGACAGAAAACTTATGGCTTGAGCTGGAGGTAGACATTAATACACATGCATCATTTGTAGATGTTTCTCCGTCTACGGTAATACAGTTGAAAGACTCATTAATATTTGTTTTTAAGAGTTTATCTAAATCATCTTGATTTATAAAAATATCAGTTGCAATAAAAGCTAGCATTGTTGCCATATTTGGTTGAATCATTCCGGCCCCCTTAGCGATACCAGTGATAGTAATACTCTCACCTCCATTAATTGTTATTTCCTTAGAAATCCCTTTTGGTTTGGTATCTGTCGTCATTATTGCCTCTGCAACATTTTGCCAATTATCTTCATGCAAATTATCTTTGAGTTGTTCAAAACTATCAGATATACGCTCAACCGGTAGCAGTTCACCTATTACTCCTGTTGAAAAAGGCAAAACCTGTTCAGTTTTTAAAGAAAAAACTTCTGATGCTTTCTTGCAATAAGAAATCGTATCATCTGTCCCTTGTTTACCCGTGCCCGCATTTGCATTGCCAGAATTTATAACTAACAAACGTGATGGCGTATTAGAGTGATGTGAACGAGCTACTTCGACAGGTGCCGCACAAGCAGTATTTTGAGTAAAAGCAGCAGATATATGGCTTTCAGGTGGCAGCTCTATAATGGCTAAGTCTTGTTTATTTGCTTGCTTAATACCTGATGCACAAGCTGCAAGTTTGATGCCTTTAATACTTAGTAAATTTTTCATAGGCTAAAACTAAAAACATGGATTAAACCTTCTTTTTTGAATATAGTGCCGTGCTCTAATCGGCTGAACTCCGCAGCCATGTAAACTGAATCATATATCATGGTCACTTACCGTGACAATGCTTGTATTTCTTGCCTGAGTCACACCAGCATGGCTCATTTCTACCAATTTTTTTATTTTTTCTGACATATGGCGCTTTGTCTTGCAAAGGGTTAGACGCTGACTTATCAGGATGCAATGTATCCTCAGCATCTTTATGATGATACTCAAGTTCTGAGCTTGGCTCTTTTCCGGGCTGAGCACTAATATCATTTGGAGAAAGATCAATTTTTGCTAAAATAGTTACGAAATCTTGTTTTATTCTATCCAGCATTTCTTGAAACAAAGAGAATGCTTCTTTTTTATATTCTTGTTTTGGGTTCTTTTGCGCATAACTTCTCAAACCAATCCCTTGCCTTAAATGCTCCATCATAATCAAATGTTCTTTCCAATGCGCGTCCAATACTTGCAGCATTAGATCTTTTTCTATGCTCCTTAAATTATCACTTCCTATTTCCTCTTCCTTTGCGGTAAAAAGCTTATCTAAATTCTGCTCTACAATACTCTGAACAAGGCTGAGATCCTCTTTTTCTGCAACTTTTTGCAGGTCTTCTAAAGTAATTTTTAGTCCAAAATTACTCTCCAAGTCTTTTTCTAAGCCCTCAATGTCCCATTCGTCTGCGTTAGTGTTTTCTGGAATATACTGATTTACTACCATATCAACGACACTCGCCTTCATGCTCGTGACGTTTTCGTAAACATTATCAGCATCCATAATTTCTTTTCTTTGTTCGTACACTACTTTACGTTGATCATTTGCAACATCATCATATTCCAGCAAATGTTTTCGTATATCAAAATTATGCGCTTCAACTTTACGTTGAGCATTGCTAATTGCTTTCGTCACTAAAGGATGTTCAATTGAATCTCCCTCCTCCATCCCTATCCTCTGCATTAATGCAGCCATCTTTTCTGAAGCAAATATACGCATTAAGTTATCTTCTAATGACACATAGAATCGACTACTTCCAGGATCGCCTTGTCTTCCAGAACGACCTCTTAATTGGTTGTCTATTCTGCGAGATTCGTGACGTTCAGTCCCTATGACATGCAAACCACCTGCATCTAAAACTTTTTGGTGTCTCTCTTGCCAGTCATCCTTAATATTCTGTATTATCTCCTCTTTAGTTTCTTCTTGAAAAGATAACTCTGCCTCAAGATTTCCACCAAGCACAATATCCGTACCGCGTCCAGCCATGTTAGTCGCAATCGTTACTGTTGATGGTCTCCCGGCGTTTGAAATAATTTCTGACTCTTTTTGGTGATGTTTGGCATTTAAAACACTATGGGCTATCTCTGATTTCTTTAATAAAGCTGATAAATGCTCAGATGCTTCTATCGATGCAGTACCTACAAGCACTGGCTGTTTTTTGTTTACAGACTCTTTAATGTCTTCAACAATAGCATTAAATTTTTCATTAATAGTAAGATAAACAAGGTCCGCTTTATCATCACGAATCATTTCCATATGTGTTGGAATAACAGCAACCTCAAGACCGTAAATTTCCTGGAACTCATAAGCCTCAGTGTCTGCTGTACCTGTCATGCCTGATAATTTCTTATATAGTCTAAAATAATTTTGGAAAGTTATAGAAGCTAGAGTTTGATTTTCATTTTCAATAGATACATTTTCTTTAGCTTCAATTGATTGATGCAAGCCATCACCCCAACGTCTTCCAGGCATTGTGCGCCCTGTAAACTCGTCCACAATAATTATTTGCCCATCTTGAAGTATATAATCTACATCTTTGTGGAATAGAACATTAGCACGCAAGGCAGAAGTAATATGGTGTAGAAACTTTATATTCGAAGCCTCATAGAGGCTTGTAGAAGAGCTGATAAGGCCACTATTTATTAGTAAATCTTCAACACTTTGGTGTCCTTCCTCAGTTAGATGTATTTGCTTTGTTTTTTCATCAACACTGTAATCCCCAGGTCCATCTTCATCCCTTTGTGCATTAAGTTTCGAAATAAGTTTATTAATTGCAGTGTACAGCTCTGAACTTTCCTCTGTTGGGCCAGAAATAATAAGTGGTGTGCGCGACTCATCGATTAAAATAGAATCGACTTCATCGACGATCGCAAAGCCAAGGTCTTTCTGAAATCTATCTCCCGGCCTGAAAGCCATATTGTCACGTAAATAATCAAAGCCGAATTCATTATTTGTTCCATACACTATGTCTTTTTGATATGTCGATAATTTTTCTTCTGGTTGCATGTTTGAAATAATAGCTCCTGTTTCAAGCCCAAGGTGTTGATATATCTTTCCCATCCAGGCAGCATCCCTTGTCGCTAAATAATCATTAACAGTAATTATATGTACGCTGTCCCCTGACAAAGCATTCAAGTATGCAGCTAGTGTCGCAACGAGAGTTTTTCCTTCACCTGTGCGCATTTCTGCAATCCTGCCTTCATGAAGGACTATACCGCCAATTAATTGAACATCGAAGTGACGCATATCTAGTGTCCTTTTAGCGGACTCTCTGACTACTGCAAAAGCCTCTGGCAAAAGGTCTTCTAATGTCTCCCCTTTTTTATACCTATCCTGAAACTCAATTGTTAGTGCTTTTAGTGAATCATCACTAAGACTCGAATATTTTGGCTCAAGATTATTAATTTCAGTAACAATGCTTGAATAACGCTTTAATAAGCGCTCATTACGGCTACCAAAAAATTTTTTAAACATTGATAAAAACATACTTTGCAGATCTAGGCCCTAAAGGACTTAGATTATACTTTGTATACTGATGGAATAAAAAGAACTTAGTCTTTTGGGGGTGTTTTTTTTGTATATTTAAGTGGATTTATACTTGACCCTCTTAATATCTCAAAATGTACATGAGGTCCAGTTGAACGACCAGTTGAACCTACCACAGCGACAACGTCACCTCTTTTAACAGCGTCACCCTTTTTCACAATAACTTTAGTACAGTGTGCATACCTAGTCACGTAACCATTCCTGTGGTCAACTTCTACCATCTTACCAAAACCAGCCTTTGGGCCAGCATAAGTCACTATGCCACCCGCCACAGTATAGATGCTGCTATTTTTTTTTGTAGCAAAGTCCATGCCGTGATGAAATTGGCGCCGCCCTGTAAATGGATCTTTTCTAGTTCCATAGTAAGAAGATATCCAGCCCTTTTTGACGGGGCGACCCATAGGTATAGTTGCGAGTTCTGCATCTAATCTTGTATATAGGTTATCAAGCAACACTAATTGATTCTCTCTTTCTCTAATCACTTGCTGTAAATGTGATAAATCTTTCTTAAGATCCTGAATGCTAAAATGTTTTGTATGGTCCTTTGCTACATTTTTTTGGGGGTTCCTTCCACCTGTCGGCACAGTCTTTTTCGTAAAATTAAACTCACTATCTTTAATTTTAGCTAAGGCAACTAATTTGTTACCTAAAGCACTCAACTGAGTTACCTGACCTTCAAGTAATCCAATCTTATGAGATAAACTATCGATTTCTGCTGTATGGTGATTTTCTATAATCTCCAGCTGTCTGTATTGATAAGCTAGATCCTCTTCCCATAACGTAATGATTGGAGCATGCCCCCATGTGACACCTAATAAATACCCTGCTACGATAACCACTACAGCAACAGACGCTAACAACAGTCCAGCTATTGTATAATGCCACCATGATGATAGCTGAACACTGTCTTTATGACCTTTTTTACGACGATAAAAAATAATATTCACAATTACCTACCATAATGAAACTTTTTAAACATCTTGTGAGCTCTGATCTAATTGAACGAGCTCATTATTATAATCAGCTAACTAAGGTCATAAGATCACTCTTGCCAGAAAACATTGCTTCTGGGTGCTGGGTCGCAGATCTCAAGGATAGCCAAATCACTATACTTGCTGACCAAAGCGCTAAGGTATCAATTATACGCTACCAGCAACATGAAATCTTAAAAAAGCTAAATACTGAATATGCTGATACTTTAGAGGTAAAACTTAAAAAGATTAGATATAAAGTGGTCCCAGACTTTAAGGAAAAAATCTAAGCTAAACTGTCTGTCGTCATATATGTTATTGGTGCTTCTTCGCCATCCTCAAATGTAATTTCTTCCCACGCGCCTTGCGTACTAAGAAGCTTAATTAAAAGTCTATTATTTAACGCATGTCCTGATTTATAACCTTCAAAAGAACCGATTAAACTTCTGCCTAAAAGATATAAGTCACCAACGGCATCTAAAATTTTATGCTTCACAAATTCATCGTCGTAACGCAAACCATCCTCGTTAAGAATACGGTGGTCATCAACAACAATAGCATTCTCTAGACTACCGCCAAGGGCTAGATTGCGCGAACGTAGCATCTCAACATCACGCATAAAACCAAATGTCCTTGCGCGGCTTACTTCTTTTACAAATGAAGTGGTTGAGAAATCCAAAATAGCTTTTTGGGAACGTTCGGTAAATTGAGGGTGATCAAAATCTATTGTGAAAGCAACTTTGAATCCTTCAAAAGGATCCAATCGCACCCATTTCCTTTCTTCCTTCACAGAAACAGTCTTCAGTATGCGTATAAACTTTTTCGGAGCATCTTGCTCAACAATACCTGCAGATTGGAGTAAGAACACAAAAGGCCCAGCACTTCCATCCATAATAGGAACTTCTGGAGCATTTAAGTCAACATACAAATTATCAATTCCTAACCCTGCTACAGCAGATAAAAGATGCTCAACAGTTGAAATTTTTACATTCCCAGATGCAAGCGTTGTTGACATTCTGGTGTCAGCAACATTTTTTGGGTGTGCTTTCATTGATACAGCAGGATTAATATCTATACGTCTTAAAACAACACCTGTATTTTCTGGTGCTGGACTAAGTTTTAAATAAATCTTTTCTCCAGAGTGCAACCCTATCCCAGTAGCTCGGATACTGTTCTTTAAAGTACGTTGCCTTATCATGTTTTATTCTTATTATGTTTTAGACTTGTCTGTAAAAATACAGATTACATGGAGTGATTATAGTAAAGACTTTATATTTTAGAAAGCTTAATTAAGAAAATACAGACTTAATCGTGGACTAAAAGCAGATAAATATAGGGAAAAACGACTAAACGCTACAAATTTTGCTGAAACCAGCCCTTCATGTTTTCCCAAATGGAATTTAATTGCATGCCTCCGCCATTAGCGTTTAGTGCCAAAGATTTATTGTCGTCGCGACTAAATAACAACAAACCTACTCCAGTTGCATGGATAGGATTTTTTACAATATCAACTAAACCAGAAACATATTGCGGAGATCCAATACGAACTTGTAAATGAAATATTTCTTCGGCAAGTTCTGCTAAACCTTCCATATTAGAACTTCCGCCTGTTAAAACTACTCCTGCAGGAATTCTCTCTTCATAACCACTACGTCTTAGTTCTTTCAGTACAAAAGTTAGAAGCTCTTCATAACGCGGTTGAACTATATCTGCTAGTCGCTGTCTGGAAAGTTTTCTTGGTGGACGATCTCCTACGCTTGGAACTTCAATTGTTTCATCGCTATTAACAAGCCGCGCAGAAGAGCATGCATATTGAATTTTAATATCTTCTGCATCTTTTGTAGGCGTTCTAAACGCAACAGCAATATCATTGGTGACTTGATCACCTGCAATTGGAATAACTGATGTATGATGCAACGCCCCATCTATAAAAACTGCAATATCAGTTGTGCCGCCGCCGATATCAACCAAACATACGCCGAGTTCTTTCTCGTCCTCTGTCAAAACTGAATGACTTGAAGCCAATTGCTCCAATACTACATGTTCAACTTCTAAACCACACCTTGTGACACATCTAATAATATTCTCTACCGCACTAAGAGCTCCAGTGATGATATGAACTTTTGCTTCAAGGCGTATTCCAGACATACCTTCTGGAACTTTTACACCTTCTTGCCCATCGATTACATATTCTTGCGGAAGAACGTGCAATATTTTGTGTTCTGCAGGTATAGCCATTGCGCGTGCTGATTCAATAACTTTTTCAACCTCACTACGTGTTATTTCATTTTCTTTTACTGCTGCGACGCCATGGGAATTTAGACTTTGTATGTGACTGCCAGCAACTCCGGCAACTACAGAAGTAATGTCGCATCCAGCCATTAATTCTGCTTCCTCTATTGCACGTTGTATTGATTGAACGGTCAATTCAATATTCACTACCACGCCTCTTTTGAGACCTGTAGAAATACGAGAGCCAACTCCTATAATTTCAATTTCACCATCAGGACTTACCTCTCCAACTATAGCTGTAACCTTTGAGGTGCCAATATCAAGCCCAACTAAAATATTTTTATCTTGTTTTCGCGCCATATTACATTTCTTCTTTTATTTCCACCCAACGGAAAAACCATTAGGATAGCGTAGATCAATATACGATATATTATCCTTAAGTGTAGTATCAAATAAATTATATGCAACTACAAAACTCTGCAAATTGCTATTAAGCTCTTGGGTATCTCCAGAATGAATCACAATATGATTGTCTAAATACAGTTTTATTGATCTTCTATCATTTTCTTCAATCTTTCTAATACTAGTCCCACTTTTTTTAATAATGCTGTTAGCATAAAGATACGTAGCTAATAATTCTTTTGCACGTCCGTCATTTCCATGTATTACAGGCAGGTCAGGTGTTAAATAAAGAGGTTTAAAGATCTCGCCGTCAGCATTTAATAAACTACTCTCTCTCCACTTAGCTATTGCTTGATTTTCTACAATGGAAATTTGCACCTCCGCTGGCCATACTTTTCTAACATTCACATCTTTTACCCAAACTAGTGTGTTTAATATATTCTGAACCTGAGTTAAATTTAAAGTGAAATAACCGTTCTTTTTTAGCACAGGCTTAATTAATTTTTCTATATCTTCAGACTCTATATTAGTTAAGTTTCCAGAAATACGCACAGTACTAATAGGAAAATAGTGAGAATCATTAATTCTTTCGTATGTAAGTAAAACTGATATAGGAATAACAATTACAGCAAATACCTGAATAAATGAAGAGAATATTTTATTTTTTTGTAAATGGCTAAGTTGCTTCAATTTATTTCCTTGCATTCTTATTTAAAGAAGTAGTAAGTATCTCAAGAACAAGTTCCTGAAAACTGATCCCTGCTTGCTTTGCAGCCATAGGAACAAGACTATGATCTGTCATGCCAGGCACTGTATTAACTTCTATGAACCAGGGCTTTCCAAACTCGTCCATCATTAAGTCCACTCTTCCCCATCCTGTTGCTCCCGTCAGTGAAAAACTTTTCAATGCAAGTGTTGCAATTCTTTCTTCAACTTCTGCCTCCAAGCCACAGGGGCAATGATATAGTGTTTCATGTGAGTGATATTTTGCATCATAATCATAAAATTCATTACTTGGCTCTAACCTTATCATCGGTAATACATTTCCTTGCAGTATGCCTACAGTATATTCAGAACCTTGAACAAAAGACTCAACTAAAACTTCCTTTCCATAGCTCATTGCATTTTCAATCGCTGGAGAAATCTGATCTTGATTGCGAACAATTCTGATACCTATACTAGAACCCTCAAAAACAGGCTTTATAACAACAGGCAATTGGATCGTTTCAATAACAGAGTCCTCTAACGTATTGCTATCACTGATTACATAATCTGGTGTAGGGATACCCATGTCCCTCCATATAGACTTAGTCTCAGCTTTATTTATACATATTGCAGATGCGCTTGCATCACTTCCAGTATAGGGGATATTTAAGGATTCTAAAAAATTTTGTATAAAACCATCTTCACCACCCACTCCATGCAAGGCTATAAAAGCTCTGTCGAACTCTATGCGTTGCAACGCTTCTAGGTTCTCGCGCGTTAAGTCAAAACCTTCGCAATCAACATTGTTCTCTTTTAAGGCTTTTAGAACAGCGTCACCAGTATTAAGTGAAATCTCTCGCTCAGCTGACCACCCTCCCATTAGCACAAGCACCTTACCGAAGTCTTTTACTTTTGCATTTGTCATTAACTTGCACCAATAAATTTAACTTCAGTTTCTAACTTTATTCCGAATTTTTTTTCTACTGTACTTTGGATATGTAAAATAAGAGACTCTATATCTGCAGCATTTGCTTTCCCTATATTAATTATAAAGTTAGCATGTTTTTTAGAAATCTCAGCTTTACCGACCTTATAGCCCTTTAGCCCTGCACGCTCAATTAAAGCCCCTGCTGAAGTGTTGGCTGGATTTTTAAAAACAGAGCCACAGCTTGAAGCTCCAACGGGCTGGATGCTGCTCCTTTCTTTTTTGAATAGTTTAATTTTCTCGATTGGCTGAAAATCATTTCCAGCTTTTTCTAAACATATATGCGTAGCTACAAAACATTCGCTTTGAGATAATGAGACTTCTCTGTAATTTATATCAAAGTCTTTCTTTGTTCGTTGATACATAACACCCTTCGTATCTAATATTTGAACATCATGTACAAAATCCCATATCTCGCTACCATAAGCTCCAGCATTCATTGCGAGCGCACCTCCAATTGTCCCCGGTATCCCAGATAGAAACTCAATACCTGTAAGATTTTTTTCTGCACATTTTTGTGCAAGCTTTACACATGAAACTCCTGCTTCAACAAAAACCTTATTTTTTTGTAAAAATATAATTTTTCCTAGAGATGGATGTAACACAATAACAATGCCTTCAACTCCTTGGTCACGAACTAAAATATTACTACCGAGTCCTACCCATGTAATTTTTTTCTCCTCTTTTACTAATTGCAAAAAAACACTTAAATCATTTACATCGCGGGGTTTATATAAATATTCAGCAGCACCTCCTACGTGCCATGAATTATATTTTTTCATTGACACATCTTTAGCTAAAACTCCTCTAATTTTTTCTGATTTGAGTAAATTATCAATCGTGTTTTTCATAATTAATTTATATTAATCTGCTTGATAATTGTTTCACTATAGAACTGATACTTCCCGCCCCCATTGTCAAAAGCAAA
>Ga0315336_1004188_pt1 | contig 17576 bp, 11 predicted proteins | sample ASW5metaG_FD_204512 | JGI IMG/M metagenome (GOLD analysis project Ga0315336, IMG submission 204512) | Ammonia-oxidizing marine archaeal communities from Monterey Bay, California, United States - ASW #5 | ecosystem: Environmental > Aquatic > Marine > Intertidal zone | place: USA: California... | reverse complement strand
TTGGGGATTTCTCCAGAGAGCGCTGCTCTGAGTTTTGCAATTTCGACACGATGGGATATGCGTTCTTTCATGCCTTGTCCTGCTCGTCTGGTTTCAATCAATCAATTCGCAATCGTGATATCGAACGCGATCTTTTTTCAGTATTTGTCTCCGTGCTCCCCGCGCTCCCCGCGCTCCGTGGTTGACTTTCCTATCGCCTCGGAAAAAGCGGCCCCGCATATTGGGCAGCCTCGCCCAGTTGCTCTTCGATCCGCAGCAGTTGGTTGTACTTTGCCATGCGGTCGCTGCGCGACGCACTGCCGGTTTTGATTTGGCCGGTGAGCAGTGCCACGGCCAGGTCGGCGATCGTCGCGTCCTCGGTCTCACCGCTGCGGTGGCTGGTGACGCTTGTGTAGCCGTTGCGGTCGGCCAGGCGGATTGCGTCGATCGTCTCGGTAAGCGTGCCGATCTGGTTCACTTTGATCAGAATGCTGTTGGCGATGCCCTCTTCGATGCCGCGTTGCAGCCGTTCGACGTTGGTGACGAACAGGTCGTCACCAACAAGTTGCGTCTTGCTGCCGATCGCGTCGGTCAGCGTCTTCCAGCCGTCCCAGTCGTCTTCGCTGCAACCATCTTCGATCGAGCAGATTGGATACTTTTCGACCCAGGAAGTAAGCAGTTCGACCATGGCAGTGGAGCTGAGCTGCTTGCCTTCGATCGTGTAAACCTTTTTGTCAGCATCGTAGAACTCCGTGGCAGCAACATCCATGGCGATCCAGACTTGCTCGCCAGCCCGATAGCCGGCGTTGTCGGTCGCTTCCAGAATCAGGTCGATCGCTTCGGCGTTGGTCTTCAGATCGGGGGCAAAACCACCTTCGTCGCCGACCGACGTGTTGAGCCCCTTCTTCTGCAATACCTTCTTCAGGTGATGAAACACTTCGCAACCGCAGCGCAGGGCGTCGCTAAAGTTGTCGAAGCCCAGCGGCATGACCATGAATTCCTGGATGTCGACCGAGTTGTCGGCATGCTCGCCGCCGTTGACAATGTTCATCATCGGCGCGGGCAACAGTCGGGCGTTGGAGCCGCCCAGATAACGATACAGCGGAAGCTCGCAATACTGGGAAGCCGCTTTGGCCGTGGCCAGCGAAACACCCAGAATCGCGTTCGCCCCCAAGTTTTTCTTGTTGGGCGTGCCGTCCAGCTCGATCATCAGCTGGTCGATCGAAACCTGGTCGAGCGCGTCTGACCCGATCAGCTCATCGGCGATTTGGCTGTTCACGTTCGCCACCGCTTGGGTGACGCCCTTGCCCATAAACGACTCGTCGCCGTCGCGAAGTTCCCACGCCTCGTGCGCGCCGGTACTTGCGCCGCTTGGTACCGCGGCACGGCCGGTGGTGCCGTCGGCCAAGGTCACGTCGACCTCGATGGTTGGATTTCCCCGGCTATCGAGAATCTGCCGGCCCTGAATGTCAACTATCGTACTCATCGTGAAACAGACCTCGCTTGCGTGTCGGGGACAAGACGTAAGTGCCGCGGGGACGCCAACGGCGGAAAATTAGCGCCAGCGTGGCGCCACGATAACCATTTTTACGCGTCCACTGCGACCTGTCGAGGGCTCACGCTTCTACTTGCGGAACCACCGACGATACGTCGGGCAGAATCAAGTCGAATACTCGATCCCCCGGGCCTCCAGCTGCTCGACGACCCAAGCGAGCCATTCCGCGGAAGGCCGGCCATATGGGCGGAACTTGACGTGCGAACCCAAGTCGTCGCGATAGAGTATCGCCCGATGTTCGCCCAACCGACTGGCGGCAGGCGAATCGATCAGGCTGGTCGAGTCGCCCGCGCTAATCTGCAGCGCCACCCGATAATCGATCTCGCGGAGCGTGAGCCGATCGATCGAGCGCGTCAGACTGTTGTACGAGTCGCACCAACAGAGCAGATGGACGCCAACCCTTGGGCCTTCGCGCAGTATGTCGCGAAACCGCTGGTCGACGCTCGCTTCCTGGTCCTTGTTCGAGGTGAAGCTAAACTCCGTCTCGGTCACACGCAGGTCGCGGAACTGGGCCAGGTCGTGGATCACCAGGTAGTGAGGCAGATGGTGCCGGTCGGCGTCGCCGTTGCGGCGGTCCACCTCGTCGGCCAACGTCTGGATAACCGCGGCCGCCTGCCGCGGTCCGATCCGCTGGATGTTTGCCGCGGCTGTCGTATTGGCGATCGTCTTCCACGCACCCTGCTCGGTCGACTCCGCACGCGTGCCGTCGAGCACGGTCATCTGTGCCGGCAAACCCTGCTGTTGTCCGGCCAAGGCGAGCACCGCGTTGGCTAGGATACCCAGAGCCAACGGCTCCTCGCCGCCGACAATCAGCAGGTGGCTGCCACCCTGCCGACGCAAAATCAACTGTGTCGGCGGCCCGATTTTGACTGCCGAGCCGAGCCAAATCGTCGGCTCGGTCGCTTCCGCTGAATGCTCTTGGGAAAAAACTTCTCGCAGCGCATCGTTTTCCAGCGGATCGGCCGGCACGTTGCCTTCAAACACGATCGTCGGTTCGGTGCTGTGCTTTTCAGCAAGTTGGCACTGGCGGATGCTTGCCAGATGCTCCTGGCGCTGATCATCGGGGAGCCAGACGACTTGAAACGGACTGTTTCCCGCGACCAACCCATTCTGGTCGTTGTAAATCGCTTCGCCCGGTCGATTCAACATCCGCGCGGCAGTGTTTTCGTCGCTGAGAATCAAATGCGCGTCGGCATCGCTGCACTCCAGTGCAATGCGGACCGCCATCTGACCCAGCGTGCTGCGTGCCAGCGAATAGGCGCCCGCCAAAGTTTGCGATCCTAGCAACACGTGGATCCCAAACGCGCGACCTTGCCGCACTAACCGATCCAAGAGCAACGACGCATCTTGGGATAGCTTGTCATCCTCGATAAACAGCTCCTGAAACTCGTCGACGATCAGCAGCACGCGAGGCAGCGGAGCGAGCCGTTCGGAAGGTTCAGCAAGCGGGTCGGTTGCACCCTTCCCGTGTTGCGACTCTTCCCATTTCTGCCGATACCCTGGCAAGTCTTGCACGCCGAGCTGCCGGAACAGATCGCCCCGTTGCTTGAGTTCTTCGTCCAATCGTTCCAGAACGCTCAGTCCGAACTCGCGCTCGCTCTGGATGGCAATCACCCGGGCGTGCGGCAGACCGCCGGTCGCGTAGGTCTTGAATTCAACCCCTTTCTTGAAATCGACCAGGTAGAGCTCGACTTCGTCCGGGCTGAAGTAAAGAGCCAGGTTGGTGATCAACGCGTGCAAGAGAGTCGATTTTCCCGAGCCGGTTTTTCCGGAGATAAGCACATGCTGCGCCGTGCCCAAACCGAGCCGCAGCAACTGCAGGTTTTTCGCACTGGCTCGGCCGATTGGTATACTCAGCTCTGTTTTGGTGCTGCCGTGCCACATCTGCCCGTTTTGCGGAGCGACCAGCGAGAACGGGACTTCGACGCGGCTCGCCTGGCGCGATTCGCGTCCCGCGGCAGCGAGCACACGGTTTAGCTGGTCGCGGGGAGGTAGCGGATCGAGCTGGAGCTCGAGCTTTTCGAACAGCGGATATCGCCACAGGAGTCGATCCCCGTCCGACTCAAGATGGACCGCCCCGGATGTCAATTGGGTCAGATCAAACTCGTTGGGCAACCGTAACTCGCTGTCGACGCTGATCAGCGTGTAGACGCCGCACCTCGGGCCGGTGGTGGCAATGGTAACCAGTCGGCGGATGGCGGAGTCGCTCAGCCCGGCTGGGAAGTCGGCGACGACCAGCACGTGATAGGGCTCGGCCACCTCACCGGCGTGTTGGTTGTAATCGCTGATCGTTTCAAATTCGTTGCGGAGATATTTCTGGATGACGCGCTGCAAGTGCTCGGAAAGCAATCGTAGCCGGTCGTCTATATCTCGCGAGTCGGTCCAGATCTTGCTACCGACAAGCTGCTCGTCGTAATCGTTCAAATGCGTGAAGGCGGCGAAGTTTTCACCCAACCCAACCGGATCGATCAGCGTGAAACGCACCTTGCCCGCCGGCATGGCGGTCAGTAACCGGAGCATCAATTGCTGCAACACGTCGACCGCAGCCGCGCGGGCTGCGCCCTTGGTCGTGATCACTAACCGGGGTTGCTCATCGAGCGTCATCAACGCGGGCAGTTCAAGAGAGGTTTGCTCAGGAACGAGCCGCTGGTCTTGCGACAGGCCTTTCTTGACATGCTTCAGTGGCAGCGGGCAGCAGCCGAAACGGATGGCCGGGGGAGGTTCGGTCGGGCGTTGCCAGCTATTCCAGTCGGTGTTGACCCAGTCGGGGAACAATCGCGCGCAGTCAGCCTGCATGGCGCCGATCTCGGCAGCGATCTGCTCGAAGCCCTCCCGCCAGCTCAAAGCCATGGCGTTCCAGTCGTCGTCATGGGTCTGTTGCGCTTCGGAGTGCCGTTGTTGAAAACGCGACTCGATTTGTGCGACTGAAGTACGACGCTCTTCGGCCAGCGTCTCAAGCCGTGGCGGAAAATCGGACTCCGCGACTGCCAGCGCCGCGTCGCGCCGCTTGGTCAGTTCAGACGACCGGCTTCGACGGACGGCTTGCGCTTGCTGAAGCTGGTCCGACTGCTCGGCTCGGGCAGCTGCGATCGCTTCGTCCTGGGTCGAACGTGCCACAACGAGGTCGTGATCGCGCTGGTGGGTGATTCGCTGCTTGAGCGCCTCGCTTTCGCATTGTGCCGATTGCTGTGCGTCCGCTTCCAACTGTCGGGCACTCGCCAGTAGTTCGGAAATCTGTCGGAATTGGTCGAGCGATTGTCGCCGACTACGAGGCCCCAACACTGCATAGAAAACGCCTGTCAGAACGGTTCCTGAAACGAAGCCGGCGATTATGAACTTCAGCGGCGCCCAGCCGATCACGAATCCCGCCACCACCAGACACACGACGCAGGCGAATGACCAAATAGTAAGGAGCCGGTTACGCTCCAGCAGTAGTGATGCCAGCCGTTGCGATTGCATGTCGAGCACGGCCTGGCGTGCCTGGTTGATCGTCGACTGCAATCTTCGTTCGAGCTGTTCACCTGGCTCGTTGGCCTGGTTGTTATCGGACAGTTCGGCTTGCGGCGGGTTCGACGGAGCTGCCTCAGTCAGATTCCGCATCGCCAGCAACGTCTGGGCGTCTCGCTCCAGTCCGTCGGTCTGTGCCCGACACGAGATCAGCCGCTTGCTGGCTGCTTCCAGGAGTTGGTGAGGCTGGTCCTTGGCGGCGTCGTACACGGCCATCGCCTGCCAGTGACTCTCTTGAGCTATTTTTTCAATCGCCTGAGACTGTTGTTTGTACGCTGCTTCTATTGAGTGACGGCTGGTCTGGTACTCTACTTGATTGTTCTTTTCACCCTCCCCAAAAACGGCCTCAGCGGCTTGTTTGGCTAGGGCATAATCGTTTTCCAGATTGTGACGTTGTTGAGCATAGTCCTTGGTCAAGCGGTCTTGCGTCGTATCGTGATCCTCCCGAGCGGCCGTATGCTCCGTGGCCAGTGTCACGGTGATCCGCGTTTCGGCCTGCGCGCGTTCGTTGGCCAGCTGCTGCAGGTGTTGCATCAGCTCCAACTGACGTCGAGTTGAAAGGCTCGGCTCGGTCAACGACTCAATCCTTTCGGAAGTTGCTCTGTTATTGTTCGCATTCACGCTGAATCTGGCTAACGACTTGCTGCATCCGTCCGATGGCGTCCAAGGCCAGTTTGAACGCCGGGCCGATCGGCTCCAAGTGGAGTTCACAAAATCGGTTGCTGACCGGATCGTCCCATTGCTGGACCGTTTCATCCCAAGCCTGCCGAAGTTCTTTCATCGCGTCGCGAAGCCCTGCGGAGTTGCTATCTAGGTCCCAAGCACGCATTTTTCAGTCCTTGCTGTTGGTTTCTTGATCGATAGTGGCAGACTCGGTTGGCTCTTCAGCTTGTTCGTTCTCCTCGGAATCGACCTCGGACAGACCTTCGCAGGGAACTTCGTCTTCGGGACTCGCCGTCGATTCAGATGGAACGGCTATTGGCCCCGAGGGAACCGCACGAGAGCTGTCGCCTGCGACGGTTGGAACCGTAAGATCGGTCGCAATCGCAGGGCGCTCGATGTGATAGGCGTCCAAGCGGCGGAGAATGCTTTTCAGGGAGCCGCGGGCCCGAGGCATTTCGGTTTCCAACATCCGCGTAAGCTTGCCGATGTGGCCTTGATACTCGAACAATTCCTGGGTGAGCCGGCGCCTACAATTCCGCAGTGTTTCTCGTTTCTCGCGGCAATACTTGACACGCGCCTGGGCCACTTTCACCGCTGTCCGTTCTTCCCGGCATGTAGGCCGCTCGTCCTGGATGCGAAAGATCAGACAACGCTCCAAATTGATCTTAGCCTGGTGCAGGTCGTTGTTGGCCAACCGCAATTGTTCCTTCCAATGCGCAGGCCGATCGTGATCTAGCCAATCGACAACGCGGTGGATTTCCGCCTCCAGTGCCGCCAGGGTGTTTTCCACGCGTGTTTCAAACTTGGCCAGCGCAGACTGAAACTCACTAATCGCAGCCGTGGAACGAACCTGGGCATTGCCGCTCATAGTTTGTTCTCTGTCCCTACCCCAATCGGCGCAGCCTTTGCCGAGCTTCCGCACATTGAACTCACCGTTGCTGCAGGTAATCTTCAATCCGTTCCGCTTTTCGCAGCAAGAACGGAGCATACTCGTTCGTCACTTCGATCGAACGGGCCATCAGTTTCAGTTGATGCTCGAACTGGTCAGCAAATTTCTTGTGCTCCTGATCGCGCCAAGTTGTGTTGAGCGCGTGCAGCTGGTTGCCGAGAGTCGAGATGCGTTCTTCCAGCTCAGCATTGAATTTCTTGAGCTGGTGGGCGAATCGTCGCAGCTCGGCCGGATCTACGATCGCTTGAGACATGGGCGCCTCGATGGGTGCGCGGCTGGCCTGCCCGAATGGCCGGCGCAAGCCGCGCCACGAACACGAATAGGAAATTGCTCCAACGACGGTCTATACTCCCGATCTCAGGCCGAGACGTACGGACCGCCTACCATTCTTTCTCGCTCCGCCATCCAGAGAAGATGACGCCCCCCCCAGGCACTTGAATTCTAACCTGCATCGATACCGGGGTAAAGTAAATACCGACATCGATGGAGATCGGCGTCCTGGCTGGGAGGCGACACGTGGAGAAGCCTAGCGAGGCGGAAGTGCGGACGATTCAGGTGTGGCGACCAGCGATTCGTCCGTGTCTTGCCAACTGTCGCGATAGGCGGGGTCGATGCGGGCGATTTCCTCGGCCACGGCTTCGATGGTCTTCGTGATCTGATCGTCGGTATGGGTGCTGGTGACGAAAAACCGTAGCCGGGCGGCGCTTTCTTCGACAGCCGGGTAGAGGATCGGCTGGACGTTGATGTTGCGCAGATACAGTGCGTGGGCCAGCTGCAGCGCTTGCACCGAGTTGCCAGTGATCACCGGCACGACGGGCGTATTGTTGCTCATACCGGTGTTCAGTCCAGCGTCTTTGGCCAATCGCAGGAACAGCCGTGCATTGTGTGCCAGCCGGGCGACACGGTCTGGCTCTTCCTGCAAGAGATTGAGCGACGCCAGCGCCGCTGCCGCGTTGGGAGGCGAGATGCCGACACTGTAAACAAACCCCGGTGCCGTGTACTTAAGGTATTCGACCAAAGCGGCTGAGCCGGCAATGTATCCTCCGCAGCTGCCGAAAGACTTACTTAGCGTGCCCATCCACAGATCGACGTCGCGCGGATTGATGTCAAAGTGCTCGGCCAGGCCTCGGCCATGCAGGCCCATCGTGCCGATCGAATGGGCTTCGTCGACCATCAAATACGATTTGAACTCTTGCTTGAGTTCGACGAACCTGGGCAGGTCGGGATAGTCGCCGTCCATGCTGTAGACGCCTTCCACGACGATCAGCACGCGCCGGTATTCGTGCCGCTGTTCCTGGAGGATTTGCTGGCAGGCGCGCCAATCATTGTGCGGAAACGGCCTGCGGCGAGCACCGGAAAGCATCGCGCCCTGAACAATGCTGTTGTGTGCCAGCGCGTCGTGCAAAATCAGATCGCCTGAGCCAAACATATGCCCTAGGGTCGATTCGTTGGTCGAATGGCCGCCGACGAAGACGACCGAGTCTTCCGTGCCGATGAAGTCGGCGATCGCCCGTTCCAGTTGCCCATGCAGAGGCTTCTCGCCTGAAACGACCCGGCTGGCTGAGACGCCGGTGCCGTATTTGCTAATCGCGTCGCGCGCCGCCCGGGAAACGACCGGATCGCCCGACATGCCGAGGTAGTTGTAGCTGCAGAAATTGATGAACTCTTTGCCGTCGATCTTCGTGCGATCGTTGGTAATCCCTTGGTGAACGTTGAAGAAAGGATTGGGAATGCCCGCCTGTTGAGTGATTTGCAAGTTTTCCTGCAGGCGCAGGTATTCGGCTGACTGGCTGAAGAGGTAATCTTCTTCCGGGACCTGATAGTCGACGGGAGCCGGTTGCCGCTGTTTGATTTCAGTGGGGAGGTGATGCAGGATGGCTTCGACCACCTCGCCGCAGGTTTCCATCGAGAGCAACACACTTTCGGGGAACCGCCCGCCAAAAGTATCTTCCAGGGCCGTGACGATCTCTATCCGCTCCAGCGAATCGAGACCCAGCCCAACGATGTTGGTCTCAAGAGTGAGCTCGCCCACTCGCTCGCGACCGATGGCGCGGACCTGCTCGAAGACAACCTGGGCGATCTGTTGCGTGTGAGCGTCGAGCTGCGCGTCAGGGGTAGTCTCGGTCGCAATTGCGGCGCCGTTTCGCTCAGAGACCGCTTCGACAGTAGACGGGGCCTGGCCCGCTTCCGGCAAGGTCGCCTCGACCGGCTGATCGCTGCGCCGACGCACCGATGGCGTGACCTCGACCTTTCCGGTTTCCGCAGACCAACTGACCATGGCAGCCAGTGCGCCTGCCAGATAGCCGTCGCGGCAGGCATGTCGCTGGACCTTGCCACTGGAAGTGGTCGGGATACTTCGCATCTTCAGGAGCACAACGGCCGAGATGGAGAGCTCGTGGACATCAGCCACATTCTGTCGTATCGAGTCGACAATTTCTTGGTAGTCCAGACCGCGGCCGCGGGCAACTTCCTGCACAACGACCAACTGTTCTTTGCCCTCGGAGCCAACGGTAACGGCCGCGCCGCGGCCCTGATGGAGATGCTCGTGAGCCAGTTGGACGGTGCGTTCGATATCTTGCGGGTAGTGATTGACGCCTCGCAAGATGATCAGGTCTTTGAGCCGCCCGGTAACGAACAACTCGCCCTCTCGAAGAAATCCCAGGTCGCCGGTACGCAGGAAGGGCCCGCGATCGTCGGGCAGATACGCCTGAAAGGTCTCTTTGGTCAGATTTTCGTTTTGCCAGTATCCTTGGGCAACGCTGGGGCTGGAGACCCAGATTTCGCCGATGTGGGAGTCTTCCAACAGGGCGCCTGACTCGATATCAACGATGACGATTTGCTGGTCGAGCAAATTGCCGCCGCTGCCGACCAATTCGCGGGAGCCTGACTCAGCCGGCTCGGTCTCGACGGCTCGATTCTGTTCGAGTTCATCGATCTTGAAAGATCGAATGACAGGCGGCGCCCCCTTGTAACCAGCCGCGACGATCAGCGTGGCCTCGGCCAGACCGTAAGTCGGGTAGAAGGCTTCTCGTCGGAATCCACACTCAGCAAACGCTTCACAGAAGCGGTCGATCGTCTCGGAGCGAACGGGCTCGGCACCGTTAAACGCCAAGGTCCAACGGCTCAAGTCGAGGGTCGTTTTCTGCTCAGCTGTAACTTTTTCCGCGCACAGATCATAGGCAAAGTTGGGCCCTCCGCTGATTGTTGCACCAAACTGTGTCAAGACTTGCAGCCAACGGACCGGCTTCTGCAGAAAATGGGTCGGAGAGAAAAACGTGTTGGCTTTGCCCATGTAGATCGGTTGCAAGATGCCGCCGATCAAACCCATGTCGTGATACAGGGGCAACCAAAACGCGGTGCTCCCCGAGCGAGTGTGCTCGAAGGCGTAGGAGATCATCGCCGAGTTGTGAATCAAATTGGCGTGCGAAAGCATCACGCCTTTGGGAGTTCCGGTAGAGCCGGAGGTGTACTGCAGGAAGGCTAGCGTTTCACTATGCACGTCGGGCCGCTGCCAGTCGTCGGCCAGGGCGTCATCCCATTGGTCGGTGGCACGCCAGCGAATTCGTTGCAAGGCTGGCGTATCGCTGACCATGGTCTGTACGCGTTCCAGGACATCGAACGTCGTGAGAGCGACCGTAGCTTGGGCGTCATTGGCGATGGCATCGATGCGCGCCATGTTGCGATTGCGACGCGGAGGAAAGGCCGGCACGGCCATGACACCCGCGTAGAGACAACCAAAAAACGCCGCGACGAAGTCCAACCCCGAAGGATAAAGCAGCAGCGCTCGCTCCCCCTGCATGTCCATCGCTTGCAGCGAGGTCGCTATCGCTCGTGCTTTGCGGTCGACGTCGGCATAGGTCCACTCGAGGATTTCGCGCTCGCCGTCTACCAGATAGCGGAACCCAACATCATCGGCCTGATGCTGCGATCGGTGCTGCAACAGCTCGATCAGGGTAGACGGGCCAAAAAATGAACCGGGGAGTTGGTCAAGGTGCACGGCTGAATTTAGCTCCTGAGGATTTCGTTGAACGGCGAGTCCAATTCAAAGCGAACGATGGTGACCGCACAACCTAAGGCAATGCGAAGCAACGGTGGTGAGCCTTCAGGCGGTGAATAAAAACGCCGCCGCTGCCAGGTGGGATGCTAGGGATAACGCGCCAAAGCCAAGCTCGGTACGGACTTGCCAGGGACGCCCAACCAGAAGCTGACCGACATGCGCTCCAGCAAGCTCCTCGCCGAGGCGTGTCGTCCGGCCCGCCGATGGTTCAAGCTGGCTCGATGGTTCAGGCTGGGCGGTATTAACTGCCAACTAACTAGAGCTCTTTGCAGAGCGTAAACCAACAGGATATTATAAATTGCCAAAGTCATTGATGCATCCCCTGGTAAGCGACTTTTTTCGGAGGATCGAACATTGAATCACCTGTGAAACAAGGTTTAACGCTAGGAAAGACGGTTCGCACTGCAAGCACCGGCCACGGGGCCTCTCGGCCCGGTCCTGGGTGAATGAAACACTTCCCTGGCCGATTACACCAACTTCCGTGTAGGACCGTACCACTCGATTAAGGCACGATCAAACCGGGAATACCGCTTCGCAGCGGAATTCGGCCAGAAAAGCGCGGCCTGGGCTGCACGTTGCGAGTAGACGGCAACAGCTAAGTAGCCGGCAAGGTTTTCGTCCACCGCACAGGCGGGAAACACGGCAAAGCTTGCCAGATTCTCCTTGCACGACACAGAGAACCAACGGCAGCGATGGAGCGGCAGCGATGGAGCAGTCTGTGTTCGCACCACCAAAGTCAAGACAACCTGGGACTTGCTGAAACGGGTAGATGGGAGTAGTCTAGTAGTATTGATGCTGAGTAGATCGCTTGTTACTTGCTTGTTAACAATCGATGCATGTGATCGTGCTTATGCAACGGGAAAACTTACAGGATCTGACGATCGAAAAGGAGCAACCCTTTGTTGACCGAAAGTGAAGTTTCGCGAAGCTGGAACAGACTGTTCAAGGATTGTAACTACGCCGACGAAGCCTTTGTACAGGCCGAGGCGCTGCTGGACGAATTGCGTCCTGAGAGCCCGTTGCGGCATCGGCTCAGCAATGAGTTGGTAGAATTGAAAAAGCTGCACGCCGCACGCGTGGAAGCGTAGCGGAATTCTAAAGTACCGTGCACAACGCAGGCATTCGACGTCAGATCGATAGCGGGGCCCGTCGGTTGGGCTAGTAGACGATGTCCACGCCGAAATCGAGTCCGTTGATGAAGATGTCCTGCTCGCCGCCTCTCAGCAGTCCCATATCGGGCAGATACCAACGGACCGTCTGCGAGGCCCGCGTGATGTTGTCGATAAACATCGCGGTGTATCCCAGCTTCAGAGCGATTGAATTGGTGGCCTGATAGGACGTTTGAGCCCGCAGCTCGACCAAAGGCGCGAAGGTGTTTTCTTGGCGCCCGTATGAGAACGCCGTCGGCTGACCGGAAACCGAACTGTTCAGCCCTCCAGGCACCAAGTCTTCCCCAATGGCGCCAACCTGATCCTGGTCTTGGACATTGTAGCCGAAAGTAAATCGGCCATCGAACTCAGTATTCCACTTGCCGTGCCGCCGATTCCACATGGCACGTATCTGCGGTCCGACCACGGAGTTTCTCGCCTTGGTCGTAGCAAAGGTCCGACCCAGAAAATCGCCGCGGCCTTCGAAGAAGAACGAGTCCCTCAGGCGCAAATAGCGAACTCCGTAAGCGATGTTCAATTGGGTTCCATGGCGGTTGACCGGCTTGTATCGGTTGCTCAGTTGATGAGTTTTCATTATTTCGATCCCTGAGGTATCTGCGATGTTGCGAACCTCGAAGGTATCAAAGCGGATGTTAAATAAGTGGAGATCGTCGTAGTCGACTCCCGTGCCCGTAATAACATCGATGGTTCCGTCGGCATCGGTATCTACGCCAACGAAAAAGAAACCAGGCAAGGTGTCTCCATCCAAGTCGTCGGTGATGCCATCAGCACCGGTGACCACGGCAGCGGCTGTGATCTGGATCGAGGTGACGACGCCATTGACTATGGTGCTAGTAACAGTCCCAGGAACGAGCACCCGGCCAGGGCCTCCAACAGTTGGTCCGAGTTCGTTATTAGCGCCGTTGAGGGAATAGTCGCGGAATCCGAGCAAGAACCCTGGTGCGGTCTCAAAGTTGACGTGCACACTGCCGAATCCGTTGCGACTGGTCGACAGATCATTGCTGCCCAATCCTCCCAGCAATGGAGGCAGGCCAGGGCCGAAGTCTAGATCGGCAGCCAGTTCGCCACCCTGAGAGACCAGAGGAAGCGTACCGGGTATGACCAACTCCTGAAAACCATAGATCGCCCCGGTGGACTGCTTCGGGCCGTCCAATACTCCGACCAACCAGCCGTTGTCGCCACTAAAATGACCGAATTCATAGCGGTGGCCCCAACCGAAATCACTGCCGTCGGGCGGTACGTCCTGCAGGCCATTGATAATCGTATACTGGGGCGGAGGGGTTCCCTGCGAGTTGGGACTGGTCCCGAAAATATTCTCTGACAAGACAACCTGAGTTGGGTCTCCAACAGTGACTCTTTCGCCGCCGAACGACCAGACCAAGCGTTCGTAGCCGAAGAAATAGCCGCTGCCTCTCTGTGAGGGTCGGTTTTCGAAGTCGAGCTCGATCGGTGAAAACCACTCCATGTCGGCGGTTCCGCCAGGTCCGGCGAAAAGGTCCTGGGCGCGTGCAGAAACCGCTGTGGCGGTAAGCAACAAGCTGGCGGCAAGCGACGTGGCGATCGATCTGGTAATCGTTGATTTTCGAGCGGTCATAGGTTCCGACTACCCCTGCTGGAGCGGCCTACTGAAAGGGCGCAGTGCTGTTGGTCCGAACTCCCCCCTGGGGGCAACAGAAACGGACTATCTGTGCCGGTAGTATCGGGTGAGACGGTCGTAGGGGTTGAATAAGATCGGTAAAGTCTATCGAAAATGGTGTCTATTTCGGCACTATCACGCTAGCACGTCGATGCTTGGCTGAGGTCCGTGCGGCGCTGAGAAGCAGTTTGTTTGTCTCTCCTGCTGGCGATATACTTCTCCTGGCTCGTGCTGGTGAAACGTCTGCCTCAGGGTCTGTCAGATCGCACTGGGCAAGTCCTGCTGGGACACCTTCCTGAAAGCAGTGAATTTCCAGGAGTTAATTCGATGAAGAAATTGGCGTTATTCGGTATTCATCGGGCCGGTCTGATTGCCTGGCTCATGCTAGTGCTCGGGCTGATCTGGCAACGCCCAGCCGCGGCGGCACCCCCGGCCGTGCTCGACTCCGAGGCTCCACCAGTCGCACTGGGGACCGAATGGGTTCGCATTCTCCGCGATCAGCAACAAAAGCCGCTGGCGATGGAGGTGGCCGTCATCCGCTACGTGCCTGCCGCCGACGTAGCCAAGCGCAGCGCTTCGGGCAAGAAAGGGCCGTATGCCGAATTCGTTGATTTGGTGGGCGTCGTACATATCGGCGATGCCCGGTACTACCAGCGGCTCAACCAACGTTTCGAACAATACGACGCCCTGCTCTACGAGCTGGTCGCCCAGGCGGGGACCGTTATCGAAAAAGGCACTCGGATGCCGAACGCACACCCGCTGGGCGCACTGCAAAACGGCATGAAATCGCTACTCGAGATCGAACACCAGTTGGAAAATGTCGACTATACCAAGCCCAACTTCGTCCACGCCGATCTGTCGCCCGATGAGTTCCTCCAGTCGATGAAAGACCGCGACGAAGGTTTTCTGCAGATAGTCATCCGCTTGATCGCTCAGGCGTCGGCAATTGAGGAACAGCAGGCGGCCGAGGGCGAATCGGCCAATCTGGAAATATTGGTTGCACTGTTTTTCAAAGATCGCTCGAGGAGACTGAAGATCGCCCTGGCCAAACAGTTCGAACAGATGGAGTCGTTGCTGGTGGGTTTTTCCGGCTCTGACGGCTCGACTTTGATTACCGAACGCAATAAGCGGGCCTTGGAGGTACTTCGGCAACAGCGGGCCGAGGGCAAGAAAAAGCTGGCCATCTTCTACGGCGCGGGGCACATGTCTGACATGCACGAGCGGCTGGTGGCCGATTTCCAGCTCCAACCGGTCGAAATCGAGTGGCTAGAGGCCTGGAATCTGCGTAAAGAGTGACAGGCTGCCGGGTTGCATTTGGCCGTCGTCGACCCTTCGGCTGGCTCTGCCACACCCCGGTTGGGCGGCAGGCCGGGTTCACGTCGACCTCGGAAGATGCTATCCTGGTCGACTCGGGTGCTCAGGCGGCTCCCATGGTCTGCCCTGCCCCGTCGAATTCGTACTTCTCGGTTTTCACCGAACACTTACACATTGGTTCAGAACAACAGGAGTCACCCGTGTCAAAACCTGGCCGCAAGGTAAAAAAAGCGAATCATGGCAAACGGCCCTCCTGCAGCCGGCCGCGCAAGAATCGTCGACAGAAGGTAAAGACGTAGTCTTGGTGGCAAAACGGTTCTGGTCTCGCCAGAGAGCCAAGGCTGGTCAGCGCGGAGGTTCTTGCGCAATTTAGCGCCCAAGTGCGGCGCCCTTGAGGAAGTTTGCCGTGCCTGGCAAAGATTTGATTGTCGACCCGACTGAGATCGACTACCAGAAGATCGTTGCCGATATTGAGGAGATCCGTCGCTATAACCCTCAGCGCGATGCGATGGAGCAGCTCACGGCCATCGTCTACGACGATCCTGAGAGCCGCGTCTGCGTCGGCTACAAAGATCTGGCCGATGATGAGTTCTGGTGTTCTGGTCACATGCCGGGCATGCCGTTGATGCCTGGGGTGGTGATGTGCGAGGTCGCCGCTCAGGTTTGCTCTTACCACTCCAGCCGACACGATCTGCTGGGAGCCCGTGTCTATGGATTTGGCGGTCTGGACAAAGTCCGCTTTCGCGGCGTCGTTCGTCCAGGTGATCGGCTGTTGGTAGCTTGCCAAGTAACCCAAGTCCGCCACGGCCGCATGTTCGTCGCCCAGTTCGAAGAGTTCGTCGGTACAGAGCTGGTTTGCGAAGGATCGCTCCGAGTGATCCCCCTGCCGGTCGACCAATTGTAAAACTAGCCACAAAGTTCAAGAGTGCGCTAAGGCCTGAGTCGTCTCCATTCCACACTCCGCAATCCGAATTCCGCATTCAAAACTCGCTCCATGGGCCGTCGTGCGCTTCGCAAAATTGATCCTGAGCTGGATCTTTCGTCTCACTTTCGCACCGTCGACGAGCTGCCCTCGCCCTTCGACCCGGTAAACTTGTTCGGACGCAAAGCCCCGATCGAGATTGAGATCGGCAGCGGCAAGGGATTGTTCTTGCAGAACGTGGCGACCGGGAACCCCGACCACGATTTTCTTGGGATTGAAGTCTCGCGGAAGTATGCCCGGTTTACCGCGGCCCGGTTAGCTCAGCGTGAACTGCCCAACGCCATTGCCGTCCATGGGGACGGCCTGCGGCTGTTTCACGAATTGTTACCCGAGGCAGCGCTATTCGCGGTACACGTCTATTTCCCCGACCCCTGGTGGAAAAAGCGGCATCACAAGCGGCGGGTGATGACCGCGTCGCTGTTGGCAGACGTCGTCCGCACGCTGCAACCGGCCGGCCGGCTCCATTTTTGGACCGACGTGATGGCATACTTCGACGCCACGTTAGAGCTGATTGCCGAGACGACCCTGATTGGTCCGCTGGATGTACGGGAGCAACCCGCTGAGCACGATCTCGACTACCACACGCATTTTGAACGTCGCACGCGGCTAGCCGAGAAGCCCGTTTATCGCGCCGAGTTCAAGAAAGCGTAACCGCGACGCGCCAGACACTCGTTGAACGCCCCGCGTGAAGCTCACGACACCGCTTCGTACGTCCGCCGGTCGCAGTTGCCGCTGTTGCGGTAGTTGTCCAACGCGACCTCGTACAACCGTTGACCGCACGGCGTGGGGTATTCGCCAGTGATGCAGGCCTGACAGAGTTCCTCGGTCGGTTTTTCCACTGCACGGGCGATCGATTCGACAGGCAGATAGCGGAGTGAGTCGGCGCCAATCTCCGCTGCCATCTCGGCGTACGTTTGCTCGGCGGACTTTCCAGGATGAACAAACTCCGGCGCGAACAGTTCGCCGATCGTCGACATGTCAATTCCATAGAAACAGGGAGCCACGATCGGCGGACAAGCAACCCGCACGTGGATCTCCTTGGCCAGGCCGATCTCGCGAATCTTGGAAATCAATACCCGCATGGTGGTCGAACGAACGATCGAATCTTCGACCAACAGTACCCGCTTTCCCTGGACCACCTCGGGCAGAGCCGTATACTTGGCGGCCGCCTTGTCCCGACGATTTTGGCTGCCTTCAATGAAGGTTCGGCCCGAGTATCGGTTGCGAATCAATCCCTCGACGCTAGGAATTCCCAGCTGAAACGCCATCGCGTCCGCCGCCGCCTTGCTGGTGTCTGGCACCGGCACCACGACCGTCTCTTCGTCGCACTGCAAATCTTCCAGTCGAGCCAGCTCTTCGCCCAAGGTTTTGCGAGCCAGGTAGACACTCCGCTCGTCCAGGGTGCTGGCGACGTTGGAAAAATAAATCCACTCGAAGAAGCAGTGCGCTCGCCGCGGATTGTCGCTGAACCGCTCGATCTTGATCTGCCCATCGGAAATCATAATGGCCGTTCCCGGCTCCAACGACTGGATTGATTTGGCCGAGAAGCCCAGATTCAGCAAGGCGACGCTTTCGCTCGCGGCAGCGAACAAGGGCCCTTCGATCGCGTAGGAGATCGGCTTGATGCCCAACGGATCGCGGGCCACCAACATCTCGCCTTGCGCGTTGAGCAGTGCCAAGGTGTAAGCCCCGTCGAATCGGGTCGCCAGATGTCGCATGACGTCGATCAGGGGCATCCGTCGGTCGCCCGACAGCTCGCGGCTGA